>Ga0100396_1002746_pt1 | contig 11538 bp, 6 predicted proteins | sample CryGeymeta201520_FD_81551 | JGI IMG/M metagenome (GOLD analysis project Ga0100396, IMG submission 81551) | Groundwater microbial communities from Crystal Geyser aquifers in Utah, USA - Crystal Geyser metaG 2015-20 | ecosystem: Environmental > Aquatic > Deep subsurface > Groundwater | place: USA... | reverse complement strand
GTCATCCGTTGCGGGATCTGCGCCATCCTGGCGGCTGCCGCCGACATCGAGGTAGTGGGTGAGGCTGCCAGTGGCTCCGCACTGCAGCATCTGGTGCCGAAAGAGGCGCCCGACGTGCTGGTGATCGACACGGAGATGAAGGGAATCTCAAGCGGGGCCATGCTGCGGCAACTCTGTACCGGCAATCCCGCGCTCCCCGTGTTGGTCGTAGCTGGCCGCGCCGCCGAGGAGGCCATCTGTGCCGCGGTGCGGGCAGGCGTGGTGGGCTGCCTGCTGGTGGACGAGCCGCCGGAGCGCATCGTGGCGGCGGTGCGCGGCGTGGCACGTGGCGAACGGAGCTGGTTCAGCCAACCGGTGGCCGAGGTGCTGGCGCGGTGTGTAGGCGGCCGGGAAAACGGGATCGAGAAAAAGCCAGCGGACTTGACGCCTCGGGAGGCCGAGATACTGCATGTGCTGGCCATAGGAAAGAGGAACGCGGACATGGCAAGGGAGTTGGGCATCAGCGTAAATACCATCCAATTCCACCTCAGGAACATCTACGGCAAACTGACTGTGAACACCCGTGGCGAGGCCATTGCCTGGGCGGCGCGCCATGGCTTTCTGACAGAATAGCGGATGCAAGGCTGTGCGTCGGAACGCTTTTGACAAAGCTGTCGTCCGCTGGCGAACCTGTTGGTTTGAGTAGGTGGACCTACTGGGATTAGCGGGTGAAAAACTACTGGAAATGGTGTTGTGCGAATCGGGACGGTCTGCTACAATTGATGGGTAGTGAAGGGCTGGTCTCCGGCATATACGGTGGACCAGACACCAGTCCAGGCAGTGGAACACTGCGATTCCCAATCCAAGGGAGGAGGTAAACTGATGAACCTGAGCCAAAACCGTTTCACGTTGGCGACGCTTGTGGTGATGTTAGGTGTGACTGTAGCCCTGGTAGCCGTGGGTTTTACAGTGAATGTAGAGCCTGCTTATGCGGGGACGTGCGGCACAAATTACGTCTACACTTCGACCTGCAAGGTGTTTTGCTACGACTGGGGCATTTGCGAGGGTGGCGCGACGAAGATCCATTGCTCGCGCGAACGGTATCAGCAATTGTCAAACCCTTGGAGTAGGCGGTATGATGGAACAGCTTCCCCAGCCGACTATTGCTTCGGTGTCAACCCCGATTGTCAGACCTACTGCTCGGGCTAATCAACACAACAATATCCGAATGCCTGCCTTGGCAGGCATTCACGGCATTACTCCTTTCCGTGGAGAGCTCTTGTTGCGATCTTCTGGTTGCCTTACCAGGAGATCGCAATTCTGTGGGTAGCTCTCTCTCCAAACCTGATTTTGAGCAAGACTATCCGCAGAGTTTCAATGGTATGTTGCTGCCAGATGTCAGCCTCGCTCAATCGCCAAAGTCAAGTTGGCTTGTAACCCTACTGCAATGAACAAATTTATGGTCTCTCGCATACCAGCGATTCTACTAATGGCCTTGATAACTCTGGGCTGCAACACTGCATGTAGCTCTCCAAATTCACGAAACTCGTCGTGGACAAGGGAACCCCTAGCCGCTTCTGCGCAGATTTCATCTTCTGATGTGTCATCTGAGATACACAATGAGCAGACAGTTCGCATCCGTTTTGCATGTCCGAGGCAGCACCAGGCTGAATTTGAGAGGCTGGCTGCCGATTTTCACGAGCAGAACCCAAGCATCCATGTGAAGGTCATTGTCATCGAGGACATTGTCGCTGGCGACCGCAAGAACCTTGCACGCGGGATCGCATCAGGAGCAGACACTGCCTACTACTTGGTTGACTTCGACGCGGCTTTACAGGGAGCTTGGCGCGATTTATCTGCCTTCCTTGAAGCAGATAAAAGCTTTGCACCAGAAGATTTCTTTCCAGGAATGCTAGAGGCGTTCCGGTGGCATAGGGGAACCTGGGCCCTCCCTTCACAAACATGGGTATTTGTACTCTACCACGACAAGTCCATGTTCGACGCGGCTGGTGTTGCTTATCCAGCATTGAGTTGGACGCGCGATGACTTCTTAAGCGCCGCCCAGCAACTGACCCAAAGGGCAGGAAACGAAGTTAGGCAGTACGGTTTTGTGGACAATAGTGGGTATGTTAGGGAGGTCACTGTACATGCATTGGCTACTCAATCTCAGACGGAGCAAACACCACTGGATACCCCAGCCCTTGTTGATGCCGTGCGGTGGTATACGGATCTGGCATTGCGTTTTCGCGTCATGCCCGAGGCATTAGAAAACCAGGAAGCTTTCGATCGGCAGCGTGATCTGATTAGCAATGGCCAGGTGGCTATGTGGGAAGAAATGCTGCTTCCCAGCCTGGGCCTGTATTCTCCTTCATCATCACATGCAAAACGGAATATGGGAGTTGCACTCTTCCCTGTCCGGGATGGGCTCATGGCTTACGGATTCATGTATGGTTATATGATGAGCGCTGGCACAGAGCACCCTCAAGAAAGCTGGCGTTGGCTCCGTTTTCTTAGTCGGCAGCGGCTTCTCGGTCCGCACAATGTCATGGCTAGCTGGTTGCCCGCTCGCCGTTCAGTGGTAGAGCAGAGCAACTATTGGGACCAGTTTGATGAGGAGATCGTTGATGTAGCACGCTACGCCGCCGAGCATCTTTACATTACGGCTGGTGGAAGCGAGAAAAAGCGCCAACTGGACCAGGCCATTGACGCCGTGTTCGAAGGCACATCCGTTGAAGAAGCGCTGACCGCGGCCCAGGCGGCATGGGAGCAACATCTGGCGCAGGTGGCGAAGACGACGCCGGTGCCGGTGGTTGTTGCGCCACCTTCTCAACAGAGCGCGGCGGATGTTCCCACCATCGGCTTTGCCCCACCCGGGGGAACAGATGTCGCAGTGTATCGTGGCCTGGCCGCCGACTTCAATCAGAACCACACCGATATGCAGGTGCAGATCACGAGTCCCGGCCAAGCCGACAACGCCGATTGCTTTGCCGATCTCCGCTCCGTGCGCGACGGGGCCACGCGGGCTGAGCTGCTCAACTTGCAGCCTTTGCTGGAGACTGATACCGCCTTCGATCTCGGCGACTTCTCCCCGCGGTTCCTGGACACTTTCCGCTATCAGGGCGACCTTTGGGGCATTCCCTTCCAGGCCCAGGCGCGGGTGATGTTCTACAACCAGAAGCTATTCGACGAGGTTAGCATGCCGTATCCGCAGCCCGGCTGGACCTTGGATGACTTCCTGGCCACCGCCGTCGCTCTAACCCAGGGGAGTGGTGATAAGCAGCAGTACGGCTTTTTGCCCCTCAACGGCGACGCCAGTGACCTGACCCTGTTCCTGGCGTTGCAAGGGGCGTATCCCTGGGACGAGCAGGAGCAGCCCCGCTTCGACGCGCCGGAGGTGGTGGCGGCCGTGCGCTGGTACACAGACCTGGCGATGAAGTATGGCGTGTCGCCGGTCTTCCCCAACGATCTGCCTGGCCGAGATCCAGCGGCCCAGGATACCCGCTTTGCTCTGGTGCAGGAGGGTAAGGCAGCGACGTGGACCGACTTCACGGGGGTGGACCGCCGCGACGTCTGGCCCAGCGATGCGGAGATCGGCATGGCTCCCCTACCGATTGGCGAGGTGCCGATCACTCAGTTCTTACCCCAAGGGTCGTTCATCGCCGCAGACACGCCTTATCCAGAGGTGTGCTGGGCATGGATCAAGTTTCTCAGCGAGCAACCGTCCGTGGTTCAAAGTCTGCCAGGTCGTCGATCTGTCCTGGAATCCCCGGCTTTTGCGGCTCGAGTAGAGGCGGATGTGTTGTCTACCTACCGGGCACTGACCGAGTATGACGATCTACCCGTGGCTCCTTCATCGGAGGCCGGCGATCAACTCACCTATTTGTACCAGGCTGTGGCGGACATCCTCAACGGTGCTCGTCCCGAGGCTGCGCTGGCCAAGGCGCAGGGACAAGCGACAGGAAAATAACCATGACAACATCCTCCAGCAGCAAGGCCAATGTCACGACCAGCCTGGTTTTGGGCCTGCTTGCTTTGCAGGTGGCACTTTCGGCGGGAATACTATTGCGCGTCAACGAAGTCTATCGCCTGGTAATGAAGACGGGATCTACTGCAAGCGGATCGACAACAGACATTGCCCTGGTCGACGATGTTTCGCCGGACGACGATCCATTTGTCGGTCCCGTCAATGCGCCGATCACCATTGTGGAGTTTTCGGACTTTGGCTGCGCTCATTGTCGCGTTGCGCAAGAAACGCTGGATCAAGTCAAGCGTGAATATGGCGACCGGGTGCGCATCGTTTTCCGGGACTTCCCGCTGGAGGGACCTGGGTCACCATCATTTCAGGCCGCTCTTGCGGCCGAGTGCGCTGACGATCAGACCGCCTTCTGGCCGATGCACGACCTGCTCTTCGCCAGCCAGCCCGCCTTTGATCGCGGTAGCCTGCGGGGCTATGCCGCCCAGCTCGGCCTGGATACGGAACAATTCGGCCGTTGCCTGGACTCCGAACAGGTTCAGGCGGAGATTGAGCACGATCGGGCCGACGGCCGGTCCTATGGTGTCAGCGCCACACCTACCTTTTTCGTCAACGGCCGGCGGCTGGTGGGTTCTGTCTCCTATTCGGTGTTCGAGCGCGCCGTCGAGGACGCCTTGCACCAATAACTCATTCGCACCCCCTCCCACCAGAGCTGGCAATACAGCGCTCACCCAGTTTTGTGCCGAAGACGTGGCGTGGAACATTTGCAGGTCATTGCCGCCGAGGGGGCCATCTGCGCCGCGGTGCTGGTGGGCGTGGCCGGCTGCCTGCTGGTGGACGAGCCGGCGGAACGCATCGTGGCGGCGGTGCGAGGCATAGCTCACGGCGAGCAGGTGTACCTGCTATAAATAGGGGGACGAAAACTGCTCAACTGAGCGTTGCGCAACGGTGTGAAGCCTGATACCATTGCATGCAGACGTAGACATAGCGCCTCAGCACCCACAGCATTCCCTGCGTCTCGGTTGCTCTACGTGTTCCGATCGCATATCATCTCCCGAAGTAGGCGCCATGACCGAAACGAAAAGTACCGTCTTGCTCCTGATGTTGATGGTGACCATCATCCTGCTGATGATCGCCATCGGTGGACTGTTCCTGCGCATGAACCAATTGCAGGGCCAGGTGCTGGCGGCCCTTGGTGTTCTGCAACCTGGCGCTCCTGGCCAGGAGGCGGGCTTGCTGCCCGGCGCGGTGGCGCCGGATTTCTCGCTGCCCGATCAGAACGGCAAGCCCGTGGTCCTGACAGAGTTCGCCGGCCAAGAAGTGCTCCTGGTTTTTTCGTCCACGACCTGTCCAGCCTGCCAGCAGATGTATTCACACCTCAAGGCCTTCAGCGAAACTCATCGGGATGTGCGAGTGGTCATGATCTCGCGCGGCTCGGCCGAGGAGAACCGGCAACTGGTAGAGGAACAAGGCTTTGCGTTCCCTGTTTTGTCCTGGGATGACGCTGTGGCGCAGGCCTATCAGGTGCCGGGCACGCCGTTCTTCTACGTGATTGACGGGAAAGGGATGATCGCCAACGCGGGCTTTGCTAACACATTGGCGCAAGTGGAGGCCCTGGTGGCGAGTGGTGGACGATAGGGGCGGGAAGGAGGTGGGGCCTTGCGTAGAGCGTGAGCGAGTCGAGATGTATTCGGACCATAGTCGAAGGGCGTGCGCAAAACCCGCACAAATCCAAACGGAAAGGGGGTGACAGAAATGGTGGCACGTGGTAAAATGCAGCCCGTGGTCATGCGGATGCTGACAGTGATGTTGGTAGCATCATTGATGCTGGCAGTGGTGAGTCTGGCATGGCCTGCAACGGTAAAGGCATGGTGGTACTACAAAGTCGATTGCCGCACTACATGTCGTAACTGTGCTTTTTGCGAGTACTGCAAAGTATACCGTTGCCATGACGGTTCGGGGAACTGTTACTATATCGGCAACCGGGATTCCTGCAAGGCGGTCTTCATGTGCTGCTTTTAGACCTTGATCGCTGCATTGGCTAAATTGTGAGAAGCAACTGGCTATGAGCAGCCAGCTGCTTCTCTGTCGTATCTGGAGGCGTCTTGTGATAGGCAGAAGCAACTTATCTGGACGGGCAAGTGGCCGGGCTGTTTGCTTGATCCTGCTAGCCATCCTTTTGGGAGCCTGTGCTCCACCAACGCAAACACAGTCCCAGCAGGGTGGGGGCGTCACCATCACCTTCGCCTGTCCGCTACAGGATCGCGCCATCTATCGGGCTGCCGCTGAGGCCTTCCACCAGTCTAACCCCGATGTAGAGGTGCGCATTTTCTCCACAGAAGATATTATCAGTGCTTCTGCACAAAAGGGTGATAGAATCTACGGGACACTTCGGCAATTGGCCCGGGGCACCGACACCTTTCTCTTCTCGGAGAGCGCGGTGGAGGGCGGGCCAGCGGGCCTGGTGCTTGACCTGGCGCCATTCATCGCCGCCAGCGGTGCGCCAACTGACGGCGACTTTCTACCCGGCCTGTTAGCGCGCTTCCGCTGGCAAGCTGGTACCTGGGGATTGCCGGCCGGGGTTGATCCGACGGTGGTCTTCTATGAACCGGCAATCTTCGAGAGCACGGGGCTGAAGCCGCCCGCTGTGAGTCATGCTCTGACTGGAGCCGAAGGAGGCTGGTCCTGGGACGAGTTCTTGAACCTGGCACAGCAGCTCACGGTTCAAGAAGGGGAGCAAACGGTGCGCTATGGCTTCGCCGACCGGGGCTACATAGGCGACCTCTCCTTCATTAAGAACCACGGTGGGGTTCTGGTGGATACTTCGGTGGAGCCACCCCGACCGGCATTGGATGATCCTCGCACCGTGGCCGCAGTGGCTCGATACGCCGACCTGACCCTGCGCCGGAGCATCATGGAGGTTCCCTCCCCAAGCGGTTTCTTAGAGGCGCTGTGGAGCAGAGCGGCGGCGATGACCATCGGCAATGCTGGCGTGCACAGCGGCTGGGATCAAGGTACTGCAGATTCCTTGCAGGTAATACCCCTACCGGGAGGAGGTCCGGCAGCCGTGAGGGGGTACTTCATCAGCGCCGGCGCCGCGCATCCGCAGGCTGCCTGGCGCTGGTTGCAGTTCTTGAGCGGCCGCGTTGCTCCCTCCGGCCAACTGCCGGCCCGCCAGAGCTTGATCCCCGACTCCACCTACGCCAGTCAGATGGGAGAGGAAAAGTTAGCGGTCTACCGCTATGCGGCGGAGCATGCCCTCCCGCCGGTGCGACCGCTAGCAGTGGAAGTATTGCTGGATACAGCGCTGGAGCGGATTTTTGCCGGCGCCGATGCACAGAACGTGCTGGCCGAGGCGCAACAACAGGCGCTGGCATTACCTCCGTTAGCGGCCGGCGAACAGTTCGTTGTACCCAGTCCCGGACCGGCCCAAACCGCAGAGGATCACATCACCTTCCTTACCTCAGGGTTTAGTCAAGCGTACCCGGCCATGGTCGAAGCCTTTCACGAGACCCAACCGGGAATCAAGGTGACTTTGGTGAATGAAATGGAACTCCGTCCCCCAGAGACGCCTCGTCTCTGGAGGGTAGAGGAGTTAATCTCTGCCAGTCATGCCGACTGTCTCCAATGGATGCCCTCTACCATGGATGATTGGGACGCTTTGTTGAATCTTCAGCCTTTCATTGACGCCGATCCCACCTTCCCGCTGGAGGACTATTACCCCAGTGCAGTGGAGCCGCTGCGCCGTGGGGGTGACTTGTGGGGAATACCCGCCGCGGTGGATGTGCCCGTGTTCTACTTCAACCACTTTCTCTTCGACGAAGCCGGTCTACCTTATCCCGAAAAGGGATGGACCTGGAACGATGTCTTCCTGACAGCTCAGAAACTATCCGGCGGGGAGGGAGCCGATCGACGCTATGGCTTTCTCATTCAGCCTCAGGGGCTGCCGCGTTTGTTAGACCTGCTGGCGGTCATAGGAGGCGAGCCGTTGATCGCAGCATTGGTAGATCAAAAGGCGACACCGCCCACCTTTCGCTTCGATGCTTCCGAGGTAATCACGTTGATCCAGAATCTGGCCGACCTGGTTGAGGGAGGCGTTGTTCCTGTCCCTCACTCGCCTCCCTCAGCAGAGGAAGCCCAGCAAGAACTGTCCGATTTGACCGCTTCCGGTCGCGTTGGAATGTGGATTGACCCAAGCTTGGGGATAGCTCCCATTCAAGTGCCGGGGGGTAACGATGAGGAACGGGAGCCCGCAAGCGTTGCCCCTTGGCCTGCTGATGGGCTGTGCGTTGCGCCTCAGTTAGAGAGAGCATACTACATCACTGCCGACACGTCCCACGCCAAAAGTTGCTGGCAGTGGCTGCATTTTTTGGTTGACCACAACCTTCAAGTAGGCGATGGGGTGCCTCCTCGGCGGTCCCTGTTGAGTTCGGCTACTTTCCGTGAGCAGGTAGGGATGGAGAGGCAGGCGGTTTACCTGGAAGCGATGGCTTGTAAGAGCCCCCCCTTCTTCAGTGATTTGGAAGGACAGCCTTACTCTCGCATCGCTTACTTCTGGCTAGAAGAAGCCATCAGGGAGATACTCTTTCAGGGGGCGGATGCCCAAGCTGCACTGAGCCAGGCTCAAAAGAAAGCCGAAACTTATTTAGCCTGTCTACGACAACTCCCTGACGTAGAGGATCGGGATGACGTTTTGGCTTGTGCCGAACAAGTGGGAGCGCCATGGTGAGACAGTGAGAGACAGGCCCAGGCGTTCACTGACTCCTTAAGCAACTCTTTTACCCCTCGCTGTGACAGGAGGGACTTTTTGCTTGTACCCCGGTGCCACGTTGCGAAATCTTAACGCGACCGCAACGGTCACACCGCGCATTGGTGATAGACTGGATAGCCAGAGTAGTTGCTTGCTCGGCTGCTGCGAGTGATGCACGACCTGCTCTTTGCCAGCCAGCCCGCCTTTGATCGCGGTAGCCTGCGGGGCTATGCCGCCCAGCTCGGCCTGGATATGGAACAATTCGGCCGTTGCCTGGACTCCGAACAGGTTCAGGCGGAGATTGAGCACGATCGGGCCGACGGCCGGTCCTATGGTGTCAGCGCCACACCTACCTTTTTCGTCAACGGCCGCCGGCTGGTTGGGTCTGTCTCCTATTCGGTGTTCGCGCGCGCCGTCGAGGACGCCTTGCACCAATAACTCATTCGCACCCCCTCCCACCAGCGTGAGCGAGTCGAGATGTATCCGGAGCGTAGTCGAAGGGCGTGCGCAAAACCCGCACAAATCCAAACGGAAAGGAGATGACAAAAATGACCGCACGTGGTAAAATGCAGCCTGTGGTCATGCGGGCGTTGACGGTGATGCTGGTCGCGTCGTTCATGCTGACAGTAGTGAGTCTTGCGTGGCCAGAGCTGGCGAGTGCCGAGCACTACTGCTATTGGCAAGATGGGGGCAGGACTAATGTCCACTGTGGTGGCAGATGTGGTGCCTGGGCGTGGTACTATGGTTGCTGGGACAAGGTGAAAATAAAGACGTGCTGTGATGCGTACCACTGCTGGTACGCGGGCACATCCTATCAGCCACAATGTGGATGCCCTTGCTGATGATACGCGATTCACAAAGCTGAGCTCAGCGACGATGCCCCGGGACCAGCGCTATGGGTGCTGATCCCGGTTTATATGCCAACGGATTTGGGGATGGCTGACGGGGCGCGTGAATCCGAAGAGGAGCATGGTGTGCGATACAAAAGTAATGCTCGGTTTCTGTTTCTGACAGTAGCGCTGTTGGTAGTCACTGCGTGCGGGTACCCTTTTCCCCTGGGATCGAGCCAGTCTAGCGGATCTCAAGCTGAGCCTGCTAAGCCGGCTACCGTCGTATTCATGACCCCCCCTGTAAACTCGTTACGCTTCTGGCAGGAACTTGTTGCCTCTTTTGAAGAGGCCAACCCGACAATCCACGTCGAACTCTTGTACCAACAGATACCGGACGACTGGCCCGAGCAAGCCGATATCATCTTGGGCAGCATCTTTTTATGGCAGGAGCTTGTTGACCAGGGCAGGTTGCTGGATCTACAACCACTCCTCGAAAACGACGCTCTGTTTGCCGCTGCTGATTTCTATCCCGGCATGTTGGCGCTGTACCAACGGGGTCAGGGCCTTCGGGGCATCCCTCTCGGCGCTTCCGTGTCAGTTTTGGTCTACAACAAGGATCTCTTTGAATCCGCCGGGATACCATTGCCGACACCGGATTGGACCTGGGCCGATGTGTGGGAAGCAGCAGGACGCTTGAAAAGCGCTACCGCCCGACAAGAACAGTACCGCAACTACTCTGGTCTGCCCGAGACCAGTCAAGCAGCTCTCGAGTGGTTGGCAGAACGTAGTGGCGGCGTATATCGCTTCGAAGGGGGAAAGGTTATGCCGACCCTGGACAATCCTTCGATGCGCCAGGCCCTGGCTAATTACCTGGCATTCGGTGACTCGATCGTCTTTTTGGCCGGGGAGCCGCCTCCTGTGCAGACTCCGGAGGAGATCCTCGCGAGGATAGCAAATGGCGAGATTGGGCTAACTATGATGTCCCTAGGCGCTCTGGAAAAGCGTATCGCTCGTTACCCACAACTCGCTATCGCCCCCTTGCCTCCCGGTGACTTGGCTGCGCAACATGCCATTGATCCGTGGTTTGGCTTGTTCATCAGCGCGGGCACGGCCTATCCTCAGGCCGCCTGGCGCTGGCTGCGATTCGTGAGCCAGCAGAATCTCGGCGTATCGCAGTGGGGCATTCTGGCCGCCCGGCAGTCGGTTGCACACATTGATAAAACCTGGCCGCAGATGCCGCCGGACGCAGAACAGGTGCTGTACGCGTCGTTGAAAAACCAGGCCGACCATCTCCGATCCGATCCAGTGATAGATGCAGCCTATGAGGCTCTGAGCGAGGCACTGGCCAGCGTCCAAATAGGCGGGGTGGATGTCGGCACTGCCCTGGCCAAAGCGCAGCAGCAAGTCATGGCCGAGTCGCAAGCCAGGCAGAAGCAACAGGAGCTGGCCAAACCCACTCCCTTCCACGTCAAGCCACCTCCCATCCAGGGTGAAATCTCGGTTCAATTCCAGGTGATGACATCCGAGCAGTTGTACCGAACAGTATCCGAAGAATTCGAGCAAGAGCACCCGGGGTGGCACGTCCAGGTAATCTCTCAGGGACCTGACTCGTCCGGGGGGTGTGTTGCAGGGTATGTGGACGGCAGTAGTCTAACGGCTGCTTTCACCCAAGCCTGGCTTGCCGAGATCACTCCGCTATTCCAGGTAGATCCCCGATTGTCCGAGGAGGATTTCTTCCCCCAGGCCATCACGGCCACTACCTGGCAAGGCAAGCTCTATGCCATGCCCGCCTCGATCAAACCTCTGGTGTTGTCCTATAACCCTGACATCTTCCAGGAACTGAGACTCGAAGCGCCTGGAGCAACCCTTCGGCAGGCCCTTCGACAGGCTCAGGAGGGGCCTCAGGGCAAGCTTTGGACGGTGGAAGATATCCTGCAAGCCGCCGAAAAGATTGATCTGGCCGATCAAGGATACTTCGGCTATCTACCGCAACCCCAGGAGGTCCC
>Ga0100396_1002732_pt1 | contig 11558 bp, 6 predicted proteins | sample CryGeymeta201520_FD_81551 | JGI IMG/M metagenome (GOLD analysis project Ga0100396, IMG submission 81551) | Groundwater microbial communities from Crystal Geyser aquifers in Utah, USA - Crystal Geyser metaG 2015-20 | ecosystem: Environmental > Aquatic > Deep subsurface > Groundwater | place: USA... | reverse complement strand
GCGAGCCTGGCTGGCTGTTCGGGCTCAGATCCGGCCACGGGGGTGGGCGCTTGAGGTTCGCCGGTTGCCCCCACCACGTAGGCCCATTGCACCGGATCGCCCTTGGCCACCGGCACCACCGGCTTGCCCTGCGCCGGTCGACCCATAACCGGCACGCTAGCCAGCGTCAGGACTGTGGCCGCCCCGCGCGCGTTGAAGCACATCAGGTAATCATCCCGACCGGCCAGCGCCGCACCGACGATTTCGCCGGTACGATCGGAAAGTTTGGCCACCACCACCCCCTGACCGTAGCGACCCTGTGCGGGGAAGTCGGCCAGCGCCACCTGCTTGCCGTAACCGGTCGCGGTGATCATCACCACGCTGAAATCAGCGCGGGGCGCCGCGGGGATCGCCCCGCCGGCCACAACGCGATCCTTGTCCCCCAACTTGATGCCCCCAATCCCGCCCGCGGCCAGCCCCATCGACCGCACATCCTCTTCGGCAAAACGGATCGCCTGCCCGCTCGCGGTGACCAGCAGCATCTCCCCGCCGCCGGCACTGCGATCCACCCACAGCAGCTCATCGCCGTCGTCCAGGCCGATCACCTGCGGGTCGGTGTGCGCCTGCGCGAGAAGATCCGCAATGGTCACGCGTTTGACCTTGCCCTGGACCGTCCCCAGCAGCAGGTAGTCCTGGCCCGAATCCGGAGCCGGTTCTTCGCCCTCTGGCCTGGGGATCGCGCGGGCCGCCACCACGCGGTCGCGGCGGGTCAGGCCTGACACGTCGGCGAAGTGCGCGCCGGCGCCCTCCGGGATCTGGTGGATGGGGACGCGTGCAGCCTGACCCTTGGCGCTGAACAGGAAAAGCGCCTGGCGGGTGTTGGCGGCCAACAGCGCGGCGCTGGCATCCCTGGCCAATTTGCTCAGCCGGCTGACGTTGGGCGCCTCGAGCGGCTGCCGCGCCAGCACGCCATCCGCGGATAGCGTAATCCAGACATCCTGGTCCGGGAGGATGTCCTGAGCGGTCAGGGTACCCTTGACGCGATCGGCGATCTGGGTGCGCCGCGGATCGGCGTAGCGGGCCTTCAGGTCGAGCAGATTCTGCCGGATCAGCGCCAGGACCTTCTTGGGCGAGGCCAACAACGCCTCCAGCGCGCGGATCAGCGCGATGATCTCCCGATACTCGTCCTGAAGCTTGCGCCTTTCCAGCGCGGCCAGCCGGCGTAACTGCATGTCGAGGATCGCCTGGGCCTGAATCTCCGTGAACTTGAACTCCGAGATCAGGTTGCGCCGGGCCGTGTCGGCGGTCTTCGACTTGCGGATCAGCGCGATCACTTCGTCCAGCACATCCAGCGCGCGCAGGAGGCCCTCCAGGATGTGGGCGCGCTGCCGGGCCTTCGCCAGCTCGTACTTGCTGCGCCGCACGATGACTTCTTGCCGGTGCTCCAGGTAGTGCATCAGAACGCGCTTCAAGCTCAGAAGCCGCGGCTCGCCATCGACCAGCGCCAGCAGCGAGACGCCGAAGGTGCTCTGTAGCGGCGTCAGCTTGAACAGGTCAGCCAAGACATCCCGGGGGTCCACGGTGCGGGTCAGCTCGATGCAAATGCGCATCCCCGTGCGGTCCGATTCGTCGCGCAGGTCGGTGATGCCATCCAACCGGCCGTCGCGCACCAGGTCGGCGATCCGCTCCAGGAGGTTGGTCTTGTTGGCCTGATAGGGCAGCTCGGTGACGACGATGCGGTTGCGGTTGCGGCTCATCTCCTCGATGTGCGCCTTGGCCTGCATGACGATGCGACCCCGCCCGCTGGCGTACGCCTTGGTGATGACGTCCACCTCCTCCTGGTTGGCGCCGCTGCCCTCGTGCCGATAGCGGTACACCAGGCCGCCGGTGGGGAAATCGGGGCCGGGGATGAACTGGATCAGGTCCTCAACCATGACGTCCTCGGCACGATCGTGGTTGTCGATCAGGTAAACCAGCGCGTCGCAGACCTCGCCCAGATTGTGCGGCGGGATGTTGGTGGACATGCCGACGGCGATGCCGCTGGAGCCGTTGATCAACAGGTTCGGCAGCGCGGCGGGCAGCACGGTCGGTTCCTTGAGCGTGCCGTCGAAGTTGTCGCTCCAGTCTACCGTGTCCTTCTCGATATCCGTCAGCATCTCTGCCGAGATCGCAGCCAGCCGCGCCTCAGTGTAGCGCATCGCCGCGGCGTTGTCGCCATCGACCGAGCCGAAGTTGCCCTGACCATCCACCAGCGTGCACCGTAAGCTGAAGTCCTGCGCCATGCGCACCATCGCCTCGTACACGGCCGCGTCGCCGTGCGGATGGTACTTGCCCAGCACCTCACCGACGATGCGGGCCGATTTCTTATATGGCTTGTCGTGGCTCAGCCCCAGGTCGTGCATGGCGTAGAGGATCCGGCGATGCACCGGCTTCAAGCCATCGCGTACGTCGGGCAACGCGCGCGCCACGATCACGCTCATGGCATAATCGAGATACGACGCCTGCATCTCGGTGTCGATATTGATTTGACGAATGGTTCCCAGTTCCATCGGCTACCCCCGGTTAGAATATGGCATGACGCGGATATTGTACCACCGACGGGGGCGAAGGGGGAAACGGACGCATTGCGCAAATAAGTGTTGCCCTGCTTCCGGCCATATGGTACAATGCCAGCGTGACTCAGCCAGGGGACCACGCCCACAAGGAGGGTCAGATGAAATTCCCGTACGGTGTCAGCGACTTCTACAAACTCATCACTGAGGGCTACTTCTATGTAGACCGCACCGACCGCATCCCGTTGATCGAGGGGATGGGCGACCAACTGCTCTTCCTGCGCCCGCGGCGGTTCGGCAAATCGTTGTTCCTCTCGATGCTGGAGAATTACTACGACGTGGCCAAGGCCGACCAGTTCGACCGGCTGTTTGGCCAGCTCGCCATCGGCCGCCAGCCGACCCCGCGCCACAACCAGTACCTGGTCATGCGTTGGGACTTCTCCTTCGTGCGGGCCTACGGCACGCCGGCCGAGATCACCCAGGCTCTGCACAATCACGTCAACAACCAGGTCAAGGGCTTTGTCGTGCGCTACGGCGCCCTGCTGCCAACGGCCATTCACATCCAGGAGAATGATGCCATTTCGTCGTTCGAATCGCTACAGGTGGCCGTACAGCAGTCGCCGTATCGCCTTTATCTGCTGATTGATGAGTACGACAACTTCGCCAATGAAGTGATGATGGGCGTTCAAGCGGACAGCCGTCAGCGTTACGAGGCATTACTCCGCGGCGAAGGCGCGCTGAAGACGCTGTTCAAGGCGATCAAGGGCGCCGCGGCCGGCCGCGGGCTGGACCGTGTCTTTATCACCGGCGTCTCCCCCGTGGTGCTTAGCGATATGACCAGTGGCTACAATGTGGCCCGCAGTGTCTCCCTGCACCCGGCTGTGCACGACCTGTGCGGCTTCACGGAAACAGAAGTGGCGGCTATCTTACGGGACGTCGCGGCGAGTTGCCGGTATCCAGCCGAGCGAGCTGCGGAAGCCCTGGCGATGATGCACACATTCTACAACGGCTATCGCTTCACCTTCGATGCCTCCCAGCCGGTTTACAACCCGACCCTGGTGCTCTACTTCATGCAAGAGTTTCAGGAACGCTGCGCTTACCCCGAGGAGATGTTGGACAGCAACCTGGCGATGGATCGCAACCGCCTGACCTACGTATCGCAACTGTCGGGCGGCGGCCAATTGATCCTGGATGCCGTGGCCGGCGACCCGCCGGTCAGCGTAGACCGCCTGGCCGACCGCTTCGGCGTCGAGGACATGCTGCGCGAGGACAAAGAAACCAACTTCAACGCCTCGCTCCTCTACTACCTCGGCGTGCTCACCCTCAATGGCCGCACCGCGCTGGATGAGCTGATCCTGACCATCCCCAATCTGGTCGTGCGTAAGCTCTACGTCGAGCGTCTCCTCGAGCTCTTGTTGCCCGACCGCCGCGAGCACGCCGCGCCGGCCCTGGCTGCCGAAACGTTCTATCAGACCGGGGACTTGCAGCCGCTGTGCGACTTCATTGAGGGACGTTATTTCAAGGCGCTAAACAACCGCGACTACCGCCGCGCCGACGAACTGGTCGTCAAGGTCGCCTTCCTGACGCTGTTGTTCAACGACCGGCTGTACATCATGGATTCAGAGACGACTGTCGAGCGCGGCTATGCCGATCTGACCATGATCGTCCGGCCGGAACGGCGTCACCTGCCGATCGCCGACTTCCTGTTCGAGTTCAAGTTCGTGGGGTTGCCCGAAGCGAAGGTGACCGGTGAAGCAATGCGGCAGTTAAGCAACGCTGAAGTGAAGGCGTTGCCCGCGGTTCAAAGCAAGTTAGTAGAGGCGCAAGCCAGGCTGGAGGGCTACCACCAGGCGTTGCAGGCCAGATATGGCGAGCGGCTGCGCCTGCGGACGTACGCCGTCGTCGCGCTGGGGTTCGAGCGGCTGGTGTGGGAGGAAATATAGGCCCGTTCAATGGCAAACGCGGACTACAGTCAGCGAGTCCGCCTGTTCGAGGCGTTCACGAGCTTGATGCGGGATGAGAGCCTGTCCTGAGCGCAGCCGAAGGAAGGTGTTGACTATGGCGGAACGATTGATCGAGGCAATGGACGAAGGGCTGCTGATGGATATGCCCTTCCTGCGGAAGGCGCGGGAGAAGGGCCGCGCTGAGGGCCGCATCGAGGAGCTCCAGAAGATCATCCTGGACATGCTCACCACGCGCCTGGGGCTGACGGTCCCGCAATACCGCCGCTTCGAAGACCGCATCGAGGCCCTGACTGACGAAAACCGCCTGCGCAGCTTGCTGCAGACTGCCATCCTGGCCGGCGATGTGGCTGAGTTCGAGGCCAGCCTGGCCGCGGTGGGTTGACGCGTTGGGCAAAACCCGGCGCCCGGCGCCTCACGAGGCGCCGGGTTCCTGCTTGAGCCAGTGAGGGGGAGAAGATTTCACGTCGGCAGGAGCCCTGCTGCGGCATGGACGGACAACGCAAGCCGCCGCTGAGCGAGTTGTTGTCTGTCAAGGTCATGTTGGCGGCCGAGGAGCTTCGAGTGGGGGAACTGGTCGCAGCACAAAACGGGTTTCTGAACAGCGCCCGAGGATGCGAACACCGCAGAAAGCGCGGACGACGCGGACAGAGGCAAATTACCTTTCCGCTGCGGGGAGCGCCTTCAGCAGCGCCATCCGGTCGGGCAACGGCAATTGGCGCGCCCGGCGCTGTAGAACCGGCAGCGAGCCGGCAGTGATGTTGCGCTCGTCGCGCGGAAAATCCCACAGCAGCCGGGCGGTCAGTTGCGGAAGCCTACTGGCGGCCAGGCGCTCTTTTTTTTTAACCTCCAGCTCGATATCGCGCTTGAGCAAATCGAGGAAGCCCTGGAGTCTGGCCTCGTCCAGATCGCCCGTCACCAGCGCCCGCCCCGCCAGGCCTTGCGCGTTGATCGCCAGCAGGTTTTCGTAAGCTACGGGCACGCGCTTGACATCGGCCAACTCGCACAACCGCGCCAGGGGTAGCCGTTGCGTGATGTAGAAAAGATCAATGATGTCCTTGATCTCGGCCCGGTCCTCGAAGGCGCTGATCTTGTTGGCGCCAATGTCCGCCAGGCTGTTGACGAAGACGCCGTGATCGGTCTTGATCAGGCCGTCAACGAGGTGATACTCCCGCGCAAACTCAATCTTCAGTTGCACCTCGGCCTGCACGACGTAGAACCGGGCAAAGTAGACTTCCAACCGTTCCACGCTGACCGGCAGGCCGCGGCCTTCGAGCCTGGCGATCAAGTCCGTGGCGATGCGCCTCAAATCGTCGCCGAGCGTGAAGAAGTCCAGGTCTTCGGACAGCCGGTGCTCGAAGAAGAAACGGGTCAGCGCCGTGCCGCCGGTCAGGTAGATGGCATCATCGTAGAGGCTGGCGATCTCGAAAACACGGTCTTGCAGGGGATAGAGCTTCGTCCGATAAAACTCCAGTTCTGTGGTCGTGGCTTTGCGCCAATACTCGGCCAACGACTTCCCGTGATGGGGATGCTGTTTCGACATAGACCAACCCTCCTCGACCATCGGCGCGGCAATCCATGCAGGCCACACGAAGTCCATCACAGTATACCACACATCCGGCAGTTTATGCTCCACGAACCGCTTCTTTATCCCGCAACTGTTCCCAAATCGGCCTTGAATCCTGCTCCTGCAGCGTCCGCCGCAGCTCGATGATCTCGTCGCGCAGCGCGGCGGCCTTCTCGAACTCCAGGTCGGCCGCGGCCGCCTTCATCTGCTTCTCCAGGTCCTTGATCAGGCGCGCCACCTCGTGTCTGGGCAGTGCCTCCCGGCCGACGACGTACACCGGGCCGGACTCAGCCAACGCACCTTGTGCTGCCAGTTGCCCGGCGGCCACGCGTTGGGTCAGATCCCGCACCGACTTGACGATGGATGCCGGCACGATGCCGTGGGCCGCGTTGTAGGTGTCCTGCTTCTGCCGGCGGCGGTTGGTCTCGTCGATAGCCCGCCGCATCGCGTCGGTGATCTTGTCCGCGTACATGATGGCCGTGCCATGGAGGTGCCGCGCCGCCCGGCCGATGGTCTGGATCAACGCCTGCTCGGACCGCAGGAACCCCTCCTTGTCCGCATCCAGGATCGCCACCAGGCTGACCTCGGGCAGGTCCAGCCCCTCACGCAGCAGATTGATGCCCACGACCACATCATAAACGCCCAACCGCAAATCGCGCAAAATCTCGACCCGCTCCAGGGTTTGCACCTCGGAGTGCAGATAGTGGACCCGCACGCCCACTTCCTGCAAGTAGTCGGCCAGATCCTCGGCCATCCGCTTGGTCAAAGTGGTCACCAGCACCCGCTCACCGGCCGCCACCCGCTTGCGAATCTCGGCCAACAGGTCGTCCACCTGCCCGGTGGTAGGCCGGATGACCACCTGCGGGTCCACCAGCCCGGTGGGCCGGATGATCTGTTCCACCACCTGGGCCGAGTGCTGGAGCTCGTACGGGCCGGGGGTCGCGCTGGTGTAGATCACCTGGTTCAGCGACGCCTCGAACTCCTCGAAGCGCAATGGGCGGTTGTCCATGGCACTGGGCAGCCGAAAACCGTAGTCCACCAGCACCTGCTTGCGCGCGCGATCGCCGTTGTACATGCCCCGCACCTGCGGGATCGTCATGTGCGACTCGTCCACGATCAGCAGCCAATCGGCCGGGAAGTAATCGAGCAGCGTCCACGGTCGCGAGCCGGGGGGGCGCAACGCCAGGGGCCGACTGTAGTTTTCGATGCCGGAGCAATAGCCGATCTCGCGCAGCATCTCCAGGTCGTACCGCGTGCGCTGCTCGATCCGCTGCGCCTCCAACAGCTTGTCCTGCTCATTGAAAAGCTTGACCTGTTCGGCCATCTCGGTCTCGATGAGATCGACCGCCTCGTCCAACTTGTCCTGGGGCGTGATGAAGTGCTTGGCCGGGAAGATCTCGATCGCGTCCAGCGGCCGCAGCAGTTCCCCCGTCAGCGGGTCGATCTCAGTGATCCGCTCCACCTCGTCACCGAAGAACTCCACCCGGTAGGCCAGATCCGCGTACGCCGGCATCACCTCCAGCGTGTCGCCACGCACCCGGAACTTGCCGCGGCGCAACTCGAAATCGTTGCGCTCGTAAAAGATGTCCACCAGCTCGCGCAGCGCCAGCTCCCGGCGCACGAGGCCACCCCGCTTCAGCTTCACCGTCACCCGGCCATACTCAGCCGGATCGCCCAGGCCGTAGATGCACGACACCGACGCCACGATCACCACGTCGCGCCGGCTGAGCAACGCCGACGTCGCGGCCAGCCGCAGCCGGTCGATCTCCTCGTTGATCTCGGCGTCCTTCTCGATGTAGGTATCAGAGCGCGGCAGGTAGGCCTCGGGCTGATAGTAGTCGTAGTAGCTGACGAAATACTCCACCGCGTTGCGCGGGAAGAATTCCTTGAACTCGCTGTAGAGTTGCGCCGCGAGGGTCTTGTTCGGCGCTATGACGAGGGTAGGGCGCTGTAACTCGGCAACTACAGCGGACATCACGAATGTCTTGCCTGTTGCCGTTGCGCCAAGCAAAGTTTGGTGTTTATAACCGACCTTCAATCCCTCAACCAGCTTCTGAATGGCCTGGGGTTGATCGCCGCTCGGCTTGAAAGGAGATGAAAGCTGGAATTCGCTCATGGCATTGCCTCCAGCTTCCCCAGGCGCTCGCCTGGCCGGGCTTTGGCGACCGCGCGCACCTGGAGCGTCAGAACCACCGAATCCGCCCGCAGTCCGCCTTCAGGCGCGTGCGCCGGCACATCGCTGGGATAGAGGTGGGTGACGTTTACCGCGCTGGTCAGCGGGCAGACCACCACCACGGGGCTGTGTCGATTGATCACATCGCGCGAGACAATGACTGCAGGTCGGTTGCCGGCTTGTTCCGAGCCTTCGATCGGGTCGAGACGCACCCAGTAAACTTCACCGCGTCGCATCGGTCACCTCACTTGCGAGCAAGTGCCTTGCGAGCAAGTGACTTGCTCGCAAGGCTTCCCAATCCAGCGGCACGAAGTATCCTCTCAATAATCCGGGGTGGCTGTGGCCGGTCTCCTGACCGAGCCACGACGGGCACGGTCGGAGACCGGCCCGAGCTATCCCCAGATTATTGAGAAGATACTCACCGGGTCACCTTGTCAAGTATATCCGCTTCCATCCGATATCCGACCTACCCGCCCTTGGTACCAAGCGGCAACAGTTGCCGGATGAGCGCCAGGTATTCCTCATTCAGGGCCAGATAGCCCCCGCTCCAACCGCCCACGGCATACAGCTTCTGACCGTGGGCGGCCAGACCCAGGTTGCGCCAGGCGCCGACCAGCGGCGTCTCGCTGCGAGACCACGCGCCGGTCAGCATGTCGTACTGTTCGTTGAACGCCAGCGGCTCGGTCCAGCCGCCGCCCACCACGTATAGCCGCGACCCCATCACAGTCAGGCCCAGCCCACCGCGCCCCTGGCTCAGCCGTGCCCGGTCGGACCAGGGGCCGGCGGCCGTGCCTTCGGCCGTCGGATCGTAGACGGTCACCGTGTCCAACTCGCGCTCGCCGTCGTAGCCGCCCACCACGTAGATGCCGTCTTCCAACGCGCCGGCGCCCAGGAACGCGCGCGGCGCGGCCATCGGCGTGGCCCGCGTCCAACTATCCAGGATGGGATCGTAGACGTAGGTGTCCGCGCGATAACTCGCGCCATCCCATCCGCCGAACAGATACATCTTGCCGTCCCGCGCGGCCAGCCCATACGCGGCCACTCCTACCGGCAACGGCGCTCGTGCCTCCCACGCATCCGCCTGCGGATCGTAGATCTCCAACACGTTGGTCGTGCCGCCGGTCGCGGTCGTGCCGCCCGGCACATAGATGCGGTTGTCGAGCAGCACGCCCGAGATGTTGGAGACCGGCGTAAGCTTGCGCGCGCCCGGCAACCAGCCGTTGCTGCGAGGATCGTAGATCGTGACCTGATCGGTGACCCCCGCGGCGGTCTCGCCGCCAATCGCGTACAGCTTCGTCTCATCGGAAACCAGGGCCAGCCGGCTGCGCGGCTCAGGCAGAGGCGCGCTGTTCGCCCAGCGAGGCACGTTGAGCCGCGCAACCGGCGCGGTTTGGGGCTGCCCCACATCGGTGAAAGGCGTGAGTCGCGCAGCCTGACCGCGGCTCTTCCACCAACCCGGCGCCAGGGAAAGCAGGACGATCAGCAACGCGGCCGCGATCATATAGGCGCGTTGCCAGCGCACGATTGGCGGCCGCGGCGCGATCGGTGGGAGGGCGACCGCAGGCGCGGCCGCTTCCCCGCTCTCGCCGGGGACGGACACCCAGCCCCGGCGCACGGCCTCCATGGTGGCCTCCGTCCGGGATTGGACACCCAGCTTCTCGTAGATGTTGCGCAGGTGCACCTTGACCGTATTGGGGCTGATCACCAGGGCGCGCGCAATCTGCTGGTTGGTCGCGCCGGTGGCAACCAGCTCCAACACCTCGATTTCGCGCTCGCTCAGTGGTCCCGGATCTTCAGTCATGGCTCAGGATTAACGCAGTACCGCAAAACTCGCTTTTGTCACCCCTTCGCTTCACCCCTCGATGTACTCGGGAGGGGCCTCAGGGCAGGCTCTGAGCGGGTTGGTCCCGTGACTCTCGTTGCGGCGAAAAATCAGCGAAGGGTCTCGTCGCGGGCAGCAGATTCTTCGCTGGTCTCACGCCGTTACGAGAGATTTGGGGCAGACCCGCTCAGAATGACAGGCAACAGGTAGCAAGTTTTGCGCTATTGCGGATTAACGAATCGACGTGAGCATCACCCGAAAACCGTTCGGGTCTGGACGCTACGCCCAACGCACCAGATACATTGCAAATGGGTTGGGCAGATTGGCGTGGGCGGGCCGCACCCGCACGCCATACGTGAACGCGCCGCTCTCCGGTAGGACCAGGGCGCCCTCGTATTGGTATTTGCCGTCTGCATCCCCGATCAGCCGCATCGGCACGGCTGTGGCATCCAGCAGTTGGCCGGCGCGTTCGCGGCCGTAGACGAGCTCCACAGCCAATTCCTCCGGCTTGAGCAGACTCGACGTCAGGACCGCCTGCACCGTCACAGGCTGGCCAACAGTCGTCTCGCCCAGCGCCGGGCCGGTCGCGGTCAGAGACACCTGGGGCCAGCCCATCGACACGCGCTGCTCCCACTCGGCCAGCGCCCGCGCGCCCGCGTAGCCATCCCCTCCGACTGCCGCGCCCAGCGCGCCGCCGGGCACGTAGAACCTGGCCACGTACTCCTTGAGCATCCGATCAAAGCTGAAGGCCGGCGCCACTGACGCGATCGACCGCCTCATTTTCGCCAACCACTGCCTCGGGATGCCCGCTTCGTCCCGGTCGTAGAACAGCGGCACGATCTCGTTCTCCAACGTCGCGTACAACGAGAGCGCGTCCGCCTCATCTTGGGCCGCCTCATCCGCGTATTCCCGCTCCTGGCCGATGGCCCAGCCGTTGTGGCCATCGTAGCCCTCAGCCCACCAGCCATCCAGTACGCTGAAGTTCGGCGCCCCGTTCAGACCGGCCTTTTGCCCGCTGGTGCCGCTGGCCTCCAACGGCCGGCGCGGGGTGTTCAGCCAGACGTCCACGCCCGCCACCAGGCGCCGCGCGATGTTGGCGTCATAGTCCTCGACGAACACGATCCGACCGATGAAACCGGGCTGCCGGCTGAGCTGGTGGATCGTCTGGATCAGCGCCTTGCCCGGCTCGTCGGCCGGATGCGCTTTGCCGGAGAAAATGATCTGCACCGGCCGCTGCGGGTCGTTGAGCAGGCGCTTGAGCCGCTCTTGATCGCGGAAGATCAGCGTGGCGCGCTTGTAGGTGGCGAACCGCCGGGCAAACCCGATGGTCAGGGCATCCGGGTCGAACAGCCTGGCGGCCGTGTTGACCTCGGCCGGGCCGGCGCTCACGCGCATCAACTGGCGCACGACGCGGGTGCGCACCAGTTCGAGCATCTGCGCCCTGGCTGGACGGTGTTGCGCCCACAACGCCTCATCCGGGATGGCGGCCACCGCGGCCCAGGTC
>Ga0100396_1002731_pt1 | contig 11559 bp, 10 predicted proteins | sample CryGeymeta201520_FD_81551 | JGI IMG/M metagenome (GOLD analysis project Ga0100396, IMG submission 81551) | Groundwater microbial communities from Crystal Geyser aquifers in Utah, USA - Crystal Geyser metaG 2015-20 | ecosystem: Environmental > Aquatic > Deep subsurface > Groundwater | place: USA... | reverse complement strand
CCGGCAACGACATCATCGGTAAGCCGGAAGAAGCCAAGTATGGGGTCAGCCGCGACCAGATCCTGCCGGCTTACCTGCGGGCCCGGGAACGCGGGGCCCGGCGCTTCGGGCTCCACACCATGCTGGTTTCCAACGAACTGAACCATGCCTACATGATCGACACCACCCGAATGCTGTTGGAGCTGGTCGAATGGTTATCTCCCCAACTCGGTGCTCCGTTTGAATTCATCAATATCGGTGGCGGTCTGGGGATTCCTTATCAGCCGGACCAGCAGCCGCTGGACTTGCCTGCGCTGGGGCGGGGCATCGGGGAACTGCTCGAACGGTTCCGCCGCCGCCACGGCACCATGCCGGCGTTGTTCATGGAAAGCGGGCGGTTCATGACCGGGCCGCACGGGGTGCTGGTGACCCGGGCGATCAACCGCAAGGAAATCTACCGCACCTACGTCGGCGTGGATGCCTGCATGGCGGCCCTGATGCGGCCGGCGCTCTACGGGGCCTATCATCACCTCGAAGTGGCCGGCGCCGGCAAGGACGGCCCCGAGGAGCTAGTGGATGTGGTCGGTTCGCTATGCGAAAACAACGACAAGTTCGCCATCCAGAGGCTGCTGCCAAAGATCGAAGACGGGGATCTGGTGCTCATCCACGACACCGGCGCCCACGGCCATTCGATGGGTTTCAATTACAATGGCCGCCTGCGGACGAAGGAATTGCTGTTGCGCTGCGACGGCTCGGTGGAACTCATTCGGCGCGAGGAAACCCTGGCCGACCACTTCGCCACCCTGGAATTCCCGCCCGATCTCTTGCGTCCGACGGCCGGCGTGCGATGAACGGCAGCGCTGCCCACCCCGCTTCGGTGCCACCGATTTCTTCCCGGCGAGGTGAACCCCAAGGCTGCACGCGCCCCTCGATCGTACCGGCGGGTCGGCCGCCGGCGAACGACCGGGGCAGCCACGGGGGCCAACGTTCCCACCGCTCCCGCGCTCTTGGCATTCGCGCCATAACCGCGTAAACTGACTTCAAATCCGGGCGGATCATAGCACAATCGCCCGGTTTCGGGGAATATCGCGCGTGGTTAAAAGGTCCGGACGAGGATTTCCGGGCCGGGCGCGGCGCGTCTTGGGGAAGCATGGAGCGCCTCCCCGCGGGGGCTAACCCTTCGGAACAACAACTTCCGAACAATAACAAGGTGGGACCAGCATGCGCGCGGGGGAGATGGAACAATTCGTCACGGTGATGAAAGCCCTGTCCGATCCAAATCGGGTTAAGATATTGAAAATGCTTCAGAAGCGCAGCCTCTGCGTGTGCGAACTTCAGGCTGCGCTGAACCTGGCCCAGCCGACCGTGTCCAAACACCTCAAGGTCCTGGAAGGGGCTGAACTGGTGACCTTCGAGAAAGACGGGCTGTGGGTCAATTATCAACTCGCCGCCGGCGACGGCAGCCCGTTTGCCGCCACCATGCTGGGGAACTTGAGGCACTGGCTGAATCGCGATCCCGAAGTGATCCGGATGTATGAGGCGCTCCCGGGAATCCAGCGCGGCGCGATCTGCCGGAAGTGACCGCGCGGAGCCTCGATATTCGTTTGTATACCGGTTAAGGGTAAAAAGTTTCATTTCGTGTGTGCTCTTTCCCGGGAGCGCGGGCATCTTGCCCGCTGATGTGGGGCCCCGGATACTTGAGCCAATCGAGAGCGACCGCTGGAAAGTTCTTGGGATCGACCAATGGAAGCGATCGTCGGGGCCGACGTTCAGGGGTCGGAACGCTCCAGCGACTGTTCGAGTTCCGCCAGTTGTTGCCGGGTCGAAGCGGTCGGCAACAGGACCTCCATGCGCTCGGTGTAGCGTTCTTTCTGTACGTTCAGGACCGCCACCAGGGCGTTGCGGTAGCGCTCCGCCAGTTGCCGTGCCACCCGCTGAATTTCTTGATAGGCGAACAGTTCCACGGCACCTTTGGTGACAAACGGCGCCAGGGCCGAATCGAGGGCGGCGTCGATCACCGTGAAGCCGCCGCCGACCGTGGTTTCGAAGGCGAGAATCAAGATGCCCCAGACAATCGAGGTGGAATAGATTCCCCACTCCTTGGTCTTGGAAATGCCTCCGGCGAGATCCTTGAAGGTTTCCTCCAGCCATTCAACCAGGCGCTCCTGTTCCCGCCAAACCAGTTGCCGCACTTCGGTTTCGGTGAGCGCGACCGGCCCCCGACGAATTTCTCGGAACAGGGGCGCATCCTTGGCGGCGGGGGACAGCTCCTGGAGAACCGAACGGTTGAAGGCGACCACGGCGCTCTGAACCGGGGCCAGATCGATCTTATCGCGTACTCGGCGCAGCGCTTCGCGGCCGTCGGAGCCCGGTTGAGGACCGGCGATTCCCAGCAGGCGCAGAGGCGCCAAAAAGAATTCACGGAGCAGTCGACGCGGTCTTGCCAGCACATCGTAGCGGGCAAAGAGTCTTCTGATTTCAGCCTGGAGATATTGACGGCTTTCCGCGGCGAGGTGCTGCCGCTGATCATCGATGAGTGCCCGACAGGCGCTCCGATACAGGTCCTCGAGGCGCTCCAGCCAAGCCGCGGCAGCGCTCTGTTCTTGAGCCAGCAGGGTCTGCAAGTGATTGATCCGCCGGCGCACGGTGGCTGCCTGCCGGGCTAGCCGCGGCGCTCGGCGCTCGGCGCTGCCGTCGCCGCCGATAGTGCTCAGGAGCGTTTCCTTTAGGTGGCGAAAAGCCGGGTGCTGAGCGATCCACTGTTCGGGCCGGTAGGGCGCGAACGGGATCAGCCAGACCTGGGCGGGCGCCGGTGCCGGGCCCTGGGCGCGGAGCGGTTCCAGCAACTCGGTTGAACTGAAGTTGGGCTGGGCTTTGTTGAGAATGAAATACAGGGGTTTGCGTTCTTCGAGGACGCGAAGGAGAAACCCGTAGGGGACTTCGTCGGCGTATTTCTCCTGGCTGCTCACAAAGACCACCACATCCGCCAGCAGATAGAGGTCTTGGGCGGCATCGCGATTGGCCGTGGCGACGCTGTCCAGATCGGGGGTGTCGACCAGAATCAGATGTCGCCAGTGAGGGCGCTCGTGTTCGATCACGGTGAGGCGACCGCTGCTTCCGGACGAGACGGGTTCGGCTTGAGGCGAAGCCGGTTCAGGGGGACCCGGATCGGCACCGAGCAGCTTGGAGACCTCGGCCCCGCGGGGAGCGAACAAGATCGGCCCCTGGGTCTTCGGCCGTTCCACTCCGGCGGCGCTCAGGTTCGAGCCGCAAAAGGCGTTGAACAGCGTGGATTTACCGGTTCCGGTGCCGCCCATGAATAGGACCCATTCGAGCGCCGGCCGGCGCTTCAAGCGCAGCACCGCCGCCCCTTTCGCAATCCGCTCGGCGAGTTGCTTGATTTCCGCGGGGCTCACGGTGAGTCCCGGGCAGCGGAAAAGATCCGCCAGGCGGCCCAACTCCGGCAAGGTAGCAAAAAGGAAGCTCTGGGTTCGATCGCTCAAGTTGGTTTGGAGTCCTTTGGGGCATTGAGCGCGGCGGTAGGAAACGTTCGGGCCACGCCGGGTAGGAACTGCACGCTCCAGGTGGCGTGATCGCCGGTAATCACCAGTTTGCAGAGCAGTCGCCCGGGATGGGACCGATGCCGGCGGACCTCATCCAACCCGAGGCAACGATGCCGATAGCCGCCGAGGCGCCGCTGCAGGCAATGGATGTTCCGGTTGGTGATCACCACTTGGACCTTGGCGGAACGCGGCAGACCAGGAATGCGGCCGACGTAACCGGGGCCGACCCAGGATACGGACTCGTCACCGCCGCGATGGCGATCCAGGAAAGCTTCTTGAGAAGCCGAGAGTTCCGCACCGACCGGAGGATCGCGGCGTCCTCCCAACAAGCCGAACAGCTTGGCCAGGACCGCGGCAAGAAGCATCCTCAAGGTTCGCAACAGGATAGGCAAGGTCACCACCACCAGCCCCAGCAAGATCAGGGTAATGAAAAACGCCGCCAGCGGATGGGCGACACTCAGATAGGCCAGGCCGACGGCACCGACATCCTCACCCACGCTCACCACGAAATTGGATACCGGTTCGGGGCTGGCATTGACCAACAGGCGGAAGCCGGCCTTGGTGAAGTGCGCGGTGGATGCCAGGCTCGCGCCCAGCAAGAAGACGATCACCCGCGCCGCGGGACCCGAATCCCCCACCTGCATCAAGGCCAGCAACGCGCCGCCCAGGGGGCGGATGAAGGTGTGCAGGGCGTCCCAGGCGGTATCGAGACCCGGGATCTTGTCCATGAAAAATTCAATCAGATAAAGCAGCACCGCCACCGCGATCACGGCGTCATTGGCTAGAATGCCAAGATCCGGAGGCAGTCCGGACACCAGCCCGTTCTTGATCGCCAGGCCCGCCACCGCCACGGTCGCATACAGGTTGATGCCGGAAATGAAGCTCAGTCCCAGCAAGGTCCCAAGATGTTGGATGATTTCCATCGTTTGATCACGTCCCTCAGGTTGCCGTCACTGGTGGTCATTGGCAGCCGCTTGATATGTTATGCGGGTCCGTATCGGCTCCCACGAGCCATAAGGCATGCGGTACCGAGATGACCGAAGCCTTGGGTGGGGATGGGTGTGGGTGGCGCGGGCAAGTGCCGCGTGGCGCCTGCCTGCGCGGTGGGGGAAGGTGTCCGGGTGGCGCGAGGCGCCGCGGCCGGCGCGGCTCAGAACTTGCCTTGATGGGTGAACTCGGCGATTTCACGCCGTTTGGGGGCGGCCGAGATCTTCGCCGGATAGCCCAGGGGCACCAGGGCCACCAGTTCGAATCCGTCGGGGACGGCGATCACCCGGCCCGCCGCGTCATGATCGAACAGGCCCACGACCACGCTTCCGAGCCCGGCGTTGTGGGCGGCCAGGCACAGGTTCTGGGTGGCGATGCCGAGATCGAACAGCATCCAGTCGCCGAATTTGGTGGTCACCTGGCCCTTGTAGTAGCCCGAGCTTTCGCGCTTGCCGCAGACGGCCACCAGGATCGGCGCTTCCACCACCGCCTTGGTGGATGGATTGCCCTTGCTGAGCGTTTCCTGAAGCTTCTGTTTGGTTTCGGCGTCCCGGATCAGCACCAGTTCCCAGCACTGGGTGTTGGCCCAGGACTGCGCCCACTGGACCGCTTCCAGGACCTGCTGGAGGATTTCGGCCGGGATTTCCCGGTCTTCGTACTTACGGACACTGCGTCTGCCTTTGATCACATCGAACAATTCGGCCATGGTACCGGCTCCTGTTTCGGGTTGATGGTTGGTTCGTTCCAACTTAGGTTCTGTGTACCGGGCATCGTGGGCAGCGGCGGAGCGCCCACCGATGCTAAATGATACAATCATTTTTCGCCGGGAGCAATGCAGCCGTTCGCTGCGCGGGCGATCAGAGCACCTCGGCCGGCCAGGGTCGGCACGATGTCACGCCAGTTCCAGGGCGGCGCGGGGGCAGTTGAATCCGCTCCGGGCCAGGGCCAGCCGCGCGGGATCGGGCTGGTGATCTGGATGCGGCGTCCGTCGATCGGGTGATTGATGGCGAGCTTCCAGGCGAGTAGGGCGATCTGGCGCTGGGGCAGGGGAGCCGCCGCTCCGTAGCGGAGATCGCCGAGGATCGGGCAGCCGGCGGCGGCCAGTTGCACGCGGATCTGATGCTTGCGGCCGGTTTCCAGTGCCACCTGGAGCAGCGAACTGCGCTCGGTATGCCCGAGCACCCGGTAGCTCAGCCGGGCTTCCCGACTGCGTTCGGTCGGTTGCGGAGTGATCCGACTCGATCGGAGCTCGCCTCGTTCCAGGTGATGGACCAGGCGCCCCGCATCCTCGGGCGGCCGCCCCGCCACCACCGCCAGGTATTCCTTGGTCACGCCGCGGTTTCTGAATTGTTCGCTGAGTCGCCCGGCGGCCTTGGACGTGCGGGCGAACAGCATCACCCCGGCCACCGGTCGATCGAGCCGATGAACCAGCCCCAGATAAACCCGGCCGGGCTTGCGGCAGCGCTCTTTCAGCCAGCCCTTGGCCAGGTCCAGCAGGGCCGGATCGCCGCCGCGGTCGCCTTGCACCGGAACGCCGGCCGGTTTATAAAGTCCCAACAGGTGATTGTCGAGGTAGAGCACCGGCCAGTCCGGAGTGACAAACGCGATCGGCGCCGGCTCCGGGCCCTCGAGGCAATGATCCGCTGGCGGCGGTTTCACCATTTCCCGGTTTTCCCCCTGGAGGACCCGATTGAGCATACGTGAACGCGAACCTTCCACCGCTGCGGCGGCCCCGACCCGGCGCGACCTGGCGGCGATCCTCAAACGCTGCGGCATCGATTGGGACGGACGCCGGCTCGATCTCCTCTGGCAATACCACCAGTTGCTGCGCGAAGGCAACCCCGAGCTCAATCTGACTCGAATCCACAACTTCCAGAGCATGGTGCTGAAACTTTATGTGGATTCGATTCTTCCGGGCACCCTGATCACTCTGCCCTCCCCGCTGATGGACCTGGGCAGCGGCGCGGGTATGCCGGGGGTCCCGCTGAAAATCGCCTGCCCTTGGGTGCACATTCGGCTGGCGGAAAGCCGCCGCCGGCGCAACCAGTTTTTGCTGGAAGTCTGCCGGCAGTTGGCGCTCGACGGGCTCGAGGTAATCGGCAGCGGGATCGGCCCGCATTACGAGGAACCGGTCGCGGGGGTGATCACCCGCGCGGTGGAACCGATCGCCGCGACCCTGGAGCGAGTCGGCGGCTGCCTGATCGAGCAGGGCCTGGCGATTTTCATGAAGGGCCCGAACTGCGACGACGAAGTGCGGGAAGCCCGAGACCTGCACCAGGGGCGCTTTGCGCTGGAACTGGACCGAGCCTACGTCATCCCGCATACCGAACACCAGCGGCGCCTCATTGTGTTCCGGCGGCTCACCCGGCCGCCGGCGGCGATCCGCGGCGAAGCCGAACGGCGCCATCCGGTGCGCGACCTGGAAAGTGACCAGAACAGTCTGTTCAAGGAACTGAAGAAGCTGCTCACCGGGCGCGGGGTGAAAAAAGCCGGTGCCACCCTGGTGGCGGGACCCAGGCAGGTAGCCGAAGTGCTGCGTGATTTTCCGGACTTGTGCCGGGCCTGGATCAGCCGTACGGTCGATGCCCCGCCGCCGCCCTCGGCCCCGGCCCGGCTGGCCTGGTATCGGCTGGCCCCGGCCCTGTTCGACCAGCTGGATCAGGCGGGGACCCGCGAACCGCTGCTGCTGGTGGGGGTGCCGGAGCTGCCCGTCTGGGACCCGAACGCTCCCCTGCCGTCCGGATGCACGCTGCTGGTACCGTTCCAGGACCCGGAAAATGTCGGTACCGTGATCCGCTCGGCGGCGGCGTTTCAGGTGAGCCGGGTGGTGCTGCTCCAGGAAGCCGCCCACCCGTTTCATCCCAAGGCGGTGCGGGCGAGCGGCGGGGCCGTGTTTCGAGTGCCGCTCACGACCGGGCCGGCCCTGGGGGAAATCCCCGAGGCGCTCCCGGTCCTGGCCCTTTCCGCCGAGGGCGATCCGCTCGATCCCGCTGACTTCCCGGACGCTTTCCTGCTGCTCCCGGGGCTCGAGGGCCCGGGGCTGCCGGCAATCTGGCGCCGCCACGCCCGCGCCATTCCCATCGCCGCCGGAGTGGAATCGCTCAACGCCGCCACCTCCGTCGCCATCGCCCTCTACGCCTGGCGCAGTCGAACACCACTGGTACAGCGTGGCGGGTGATCCTCGCCCGGATCGAAGCTCCCGACAACCTGGGATTTCATATTTGCGGGATGGAATTACCGGTTGGCTGCCCTCTGTGCCAATGTGCCTGAGACACTTCCCCTAGGATAAATTAGTGTCGAGGTAAGCGTTCACCCGATGGTCCAGGCGTTCGAATCATTGAAGAGTTGGCTCACGCAAAGACGCAAAGGCGCAAAGGAGTGGGGACGGTGGGCGTCAACAGGCACAATGCCTGGCTCCGAGGAGTGAACACTCACTATAAATGACGACAATGAGGTGTCCGGTGAACGGTTACGATGCAAGAGTGGCACAGCTAGCGTATGAGCTTCTTCAGGTCTTTCATGATCAGGAACAGGTGATAGGGGTCCGATGGGCTGGGGTCGAAGTTGAAATGTTCATGGAACGCCCGGGCCTCGTCATCCTTGGCTGCAACGAAGAGTGCACGAATACCGGCAATATCCGCGGCTTGGGCTGTGCGTCTAAGGGCGTCTTTCAGCAGGGCCTTACCGATGCCCCGGCCATGCTCTCGCCGATCAACGGCGAGTCGGCCTAGAATCATCAGGGGGATAGGATGGCGGGCCAGCCCCTTGGCAACACGCTCGGGCACAACGCGATGTTCCGCTGCCCCGACGGCCAGGCTGTAATAACCGACCACAACCGAGCCGCGGATGGTGACATAGGTCTGCGCGTTATTGGCACGTTGATTGGCGAGGGCAAATTTCTTGAGAAAACGGTTGAGTTCTTCTCTCCCGCAGTCGAAAGGTCCCGTAATGTGTTCAATGCAAAGCTTATGGACGGGCGAGAGCTGGTTGATTGTCACGCCCCTCACTCCAATACACTCGGTTCGCGTAACAGCGATTCAAGGCGTGGTCTCGGTTTAGTCGGGGCATCGAGCGCTGCCAGGAATGCTTCCCATTGCTCATCATCGAGCAAGAACAACCTCCGATCTGCAAGGACTTGAGCAGCCTCGGTCATTGCAACGTCGAGCACAAACTCCGTCATGGTCTTGTTTCTTGCGGCGGCGGCTTCCTGCAAGACACGTTTTGCCTTTGCTGTGGTGCGTATCTCGATTCGCTCGTTTTTTGCCTCCGACTGCATGCTCATTGAAGTCACTCCCTTTCTGAAAAACATCCGACTAAGAATACTGTAGCATCCGGACAATGTCCGTACAATAGCCTTATTCGAGTTTATCGCTACCATGAACATCCAGGTGGGGGGGAGTAGCCGAACTCGCTATTGGTTCGGCTACTCCCCCCCCTTTATCGAACCTGAGGGTCAAGATACAAGGTCGGATTGCGAACGGCGGGAGCAATCGAGGGGCATAACGGTCGGCCGGCTGCGTTTGTCGGCCGACCGCCAAGGCTAGCTCTGATTGGGGGCGATCCGAATGGTCACCCGGCGGTTCAACTGGCGGCCGGATTCGGTGTCGTTGGTCGCGATCGGCATGGTTTCGCCGTAGCCGATGGCCTGGACCCGGGCCGGGTCGACCCCGCGGGAGGTCAGGGCGGTCTTCACCGCTTCCGCCCGGCGCTGAGACAAATCCATGTTGGACTGTTCACTACCGGTACTGTCGGTGTGGCCTTCCACCTGGATCCGGGTGTCCGGGTAATCGCGCAGGACCTGAGCGGCCCGGTCGATTTCGGGATAGGCGCCGGGCTTCAAGGTGGCGGAATTGACGTCAAACAGAACATCCGCCTTGAAGGTGACGGCCAGCACGTTCTGGCTTCGTTGCACGCTGGCGGCGTCACTGGCCGCGTAGGCCTGGCGCAGGGCCTGTTCCTGCTTATCCATGTAGTTGCCGATGGCGCCACCGGCGAGGCCGCCGACCAGCGCTCCAGCCGCGGCCCCGATCAGGGTGGACTTGGTATTGTGGCCGATCGCCTGACCCAACAGAGCACCGGCGGCCGCGCCGGTGCCGGTGCCGATGGCCGCGCCCTTCTGGGTCTTGTTCATCTGGGTTTCGGCACAACCGGCTAGAGCAACGGTTAGAGCCAATCCGATCAAAAGTAGCTTCCTGGTCATGGTGTCCTCCGCTGAAAAGTGAATGTCTTGGGTGCCCATCCTTCGGTCGGCCGAGTTCCAATGGGCCGCCGAATGACCAACCCGACCCGCATTATAGCCGAGACCTTGCGGTGGCAAAAGCTTTTTGCATTATCCGCCGGCCCGTAATACACTCCGCCGCTCGCGGTGGTGGCGGGGAAGGCCCGCCGCATGTCCCGTACCTTGCTCACCATCAGGCCGTATGCCGAAGAGTTGGAACGATTCTTCATGATGCATTCGAAAGTGCTGCTGACCAGCGCCATCCGCTCCCATTCCCGACTGCTGTTTCCGCTTTGCAGTTTTCTCTACACCACCGTGTTCTGGATGATACTGGCCTTCCTGCCGGTGTTTCTGAAAGACCGCCAGATGGCGGACCCGGTCATCGGCATGGTGTTCGGCGCCTATTCCATTTCCGCCCTGCTGCTGATGCTGCCCCTGGGACTGCTGGCGGACCGCTTCAGCCCCAAACGAATCCTCCTGTTCTGCGCGCTGCTCACCCTGATTCACATCGAGGGGCTAAAACTCGCCGCCACCGCCTGGTAGTTCGTGGCGCTGGCCGTCTGCGGCGGCATGGGTTGGGCCACCTTCCAGATTGTGCTGCTGGCGCTCTATCTCAAGGTGATCGGTGAACAGCAACGGGGCCGCAACGTCGCTTTCTACACCACCGGCCAGTTTCTGGGTTTCGGTGCCGGTCCGCTGCTGGCCGGGATGCTCTGGGGTGAAATCAACTACGCTCAATTGATGACCATCGCCGAAGGTGCCTGTCTGCTGCTGACCCTCGCCGTTTGCGGCCTTGAAGACAGCACTCCGATCCGCTTCGACTGGGGCGATTACCGCCGGGACCTGCGCAAACCGCACATCGTTCTGTTCCTCCTGGTGTATTTCTTTTACGCCACCCACCTGGGAGTGGAACACACGGCGTTCACGCTGCTGATGAAAGACAATCTGGCCTTTTCCGGCCGGCAGATCGGTCTGGTCTTTTTCGCCGTGGGCCTGTGGATGGGATTCCTGTCACCGATTGCCGGGCACCGCTTCGATGTGGGCCAGAACCTGCTGCCGTTTCTCTTTTTCGGGCTGCTGATTTCCGCCGTGTTTCAGGTCATGACCGGCTATGCGGAGCGCCCGTTGGGGATGGCGGGGGTGCGGATACTGCACACGCTCGGCGACACCCCGGTCCTGCTGGCCATGGGGATCCTCACCGCGGCCTTTTTCCCGGTCGGGCGCCTGGGGGGCAATTCGGCGGCGGTCTATACGGTCCGGACCCTCGGGGTATTTATCGGCAATGTCGGCGCCGGAGCCCTGGCGCCGCTGGTGGGCTACGACGGGGTGTTCATGGTCAGCGGGTTGTTCCTGATGGCGCTGACGCTGCTCTTCTATCCGAAGATGCGCCGCTATCTCACGCTCGGCACCGGCAATCACGCCGGCTGATGGAACAATCATTCACTCAAAAAAATGGGCCATCATGGAAATCATCCCAAACGATTGGGAGCAACCAAATGGAGGAGCGAATTGGTAGGTCGGGTAGCGACCAGCGGGAGCACCCCGACGCCACGCTCCGGCAACCTATCGCAATCGGCAGCCCTCCACCGGATTGTCAGGGAGTGCTACGCACACCCTGACCTTGTATGTTGACCCCATGGTTCGGTAAAGGGGGGGGGAGGAGCCGAACCAATAGGGAGTTCGGCTCCTCCCCCCCCACACACACTGGGATGTTCATGGTAGCAGAGTTGGGGGCGAAGCCACCTGGGTATTTTGGAGAGCATGGGCAAGGCGGGCCAGTCAATAGCGCGAAGCACCGCGCTTGCTCTCCCT
>Ga0100396_1002724_pt1 | contig 11568 bp, 7 predicted proteins | sample CryGeymeta201520_FD_81551 | JGI IMG/M metagenome (GOLD analysis project Ga0100396, IMG submission 81551) | Groundwater microbial communities from Crystal Geyser aquifers in Utah, USA - Crystal Geyser metaG 2015-20 | ecosystem: Environmental > Aquatic > Deep subsurface > Groundwater | place: USA... | reverse complement strand
GTGATCTCCTGGGAGTTCCTGAAGCTCTACCTGCAGACCTTCCTGATCATCGGCCTGGGGGCCTTTGCCTACACGGCCCTCTTCGCGCTGATGGGCACGGTGTTCAAGAAACCGGTGCTCCCGGCCATCCTCTTCGCCTTCGGATACGAGAAGCTCGTGGCGGGGATCCCGGCGCGCGTGCAGGAACTGAGCCTCCAGTTCCACCTGCAGAATCTCGTGTCGCGGCCGGAGGTCGTGCCCGGGGATATCCCGGGTGTTCTGGCGACTCTCCTCAATCAGGCCCGCCCTCGCGATCCGGTGCCGAGTTGGCAGTCCGTCCTGGTCCTGGTGGTCGTCGCGGCGTTGACGACCGTGCTGGGGATGCAGCTTCTGCAGCACAAGGAGATCGAGAAGTAGTTGGCAACGGAGATCCTCGACGAGGCGTTTTTCGCCCGTGATACGCTCAGCGTGGCTCGCGACCTGATCGGCTGCGAAGTCCGTGTCGATCAACCGGAGGGTCTGCTCACGGGCAGGATCGTGGAGACCGAGGCGTATGGAGGGCAGGACGATCCCGCTTCCCACGCGGGCAGGGGCCGCACGCCGCGCAGTGCCGTCATGTTCGGCCCACCGGCCGTGGTCTACGTCTACTTCATCTACGGAGTGCACCATTGCCTGAACTTCGTGACCGAACCCGAGGGCCGGGCGGGAGCGGTCCTCCTGCGGGCTGTTGAACCATTGCAGGGTCGTCGGGAGATGGCCCGTCGGCGCGGCCTGGACCCGGAGACGTGCTCGGACCGGGACCTGACGCGGGGCCCGGGGCGATTGTGCGCGGCCCTGGGCCTGGATCGAGGGTGGACCGGGGCTCCCCTGACCGGCCCGCAGAGCCGGATCCGGGTTTGCGGGCGAAAGGGGAAACTCGGTAGTATCATTTCTGGACCGCGGGTGGGAATCACCCGCGCGCAGGATAAGCCCTGGCGTTTTTGCTTGGCGGGCAGCAGATGCCTGACGGTTTGACTTGAACGCGGGAATCCGGTAGGTTTCAGCCCGATCCCCCGTTTGACATGAGCCTACCCTCTCCGAGGCTTGTTGATATTCCCTGTTCCGGTCCCTTTCGGATCGGATGTGTTTGTGCCGCTTCTTCTTGAAGCAAAGACATCGGAGGCATCCATGCCGTTGAAAAACCGTTTGCTTGCCGCGCTGACCGGCTTGGCCCTGGTGCTGGCCGCGGGTAGCGCCCTGGCTCAGACTTACCTGGATCTGGAAAACCAGGTCCGTGAGTTCACCTTGGACAACGGGGTCACTTTCCTGGTCCTGGAAAAGCACGATGTGCCCGTGTTCTCCTTCCGGACCTTCGTCAATGTCGGCAGCTCGAGCGAGGTGCGAGGCATCACGGGGCTGTCCCACATCCTCGAGCACATGGCGTTCAAGGGCACCGCGGAGATCGGGACCAAGGACTACAAAGGCGAGCAGAAGGCCATGGCCCGCGAGGACGAGGCCTTCGACGCCTTCAAAAAGATCCGGCTGGCCATCCGCCCCATCCGGGCACGCTACCAGCAGTTGGTCGCTCGGATTCCCGAATCCGAGCGCGAAGCCTACGACGAGATGATCTCCGGGGCCGAGGTTTCCCCGCCCGATTTCACCACGGGACCGGAGGCCAAGGCCGCCCTGGCGTACTACCAGGCAGAGGTCAAGGCCATGGAAGATGAATTCGCCTCCCGCCAGAAGGACTTCGAGGACGCCAAGGATGCTGCGCGGGAATTCGTGGTGACCAACGAGTACGGCAAGATCGTCGAGAACAACGGCGGCCAGGGCCTGAACGCGTACACCAACAGCGATGTCACGGTGTACCACTACAACCTGCCCAGCAACCGGCTGGAACGGTGGGCCTACCTCGAGGGCAGCCGCATGGCCGACCCGGTGCTCCGCGAGTTCTACACGGAGAAGGACGGTCCGGTGACCGAGGAACGCCGCATGCGCACCGACAACAACCCCATCGGCCGCCTCATCGAACAATTCGAGAACCTGATGTTCATGGCCAACGGCTACCACCATTCCACCATCGGCTACATGTCCGACCTGAACAACATCAGCCGGGCCGATTGCCGGGCCTACTTCGACAAGAACTACGTCGGGTCGAACATCGTGGTGACCTTGGTCGGCGACGTGGATTTCGGCGAGGTCCAGAAGTTCGCCAAGAAGTACTTCTCCGACATTCCCGCCGGCAACCCGGAAACCGTGGAGACTTTCGAGCCCAAGCAGCTGGGTGAGAAGCGGTTCGTCATGGAGGATCCCAGCCAGCCGTTGTACATCTCCGGCTTCCACATCCACAACGTGCGTCATCCCGACTGGCCGGTCTACCAGGTCATCGCCGACGTGCTGGGCCAGGGCCGCACCAGCCGGCTGTACAAGAGCCTGGTCAAGGAGCAGAAGATCGCCGTGAACACCGCGGCCTTCCCCGGATACCCGGGCGAGAAGTTCGAAACCGGGCTGCTCGTATTCGCCATGCCGGCCAAGGACAAGACGGGCGAGGACCTGGAAGTCGCGGTCAACGAGCAGATCCAGGATATCGTGGACAACGGGATCACCGCCGAGGAACTCGATGCGGTCAAGCAGCGCACCCGGGCCGGTTTCATCCGTGGCCTGGACGGCAACGGCGGCATGGCCGGCCAGTTGGCCTATTACCAGACCTACATGGGCGATTGGCGGGAGCTGTTCAACGAAGTCGGTCGTATCGATGCGGTGAGCCTGGACGACGTCAAGCGTGTGGCCGGGGAGATCTTCGACGTCAACAACCGCACCGTCGCCATCCTCAAGACCCAGGATCAGGAATCCTGACCAGTGCCGGAAAATCCGCCGCTGGCGGGAGCTGAAAGGATTGGACATGAATCGGATGAAGAACACGCCACTGCTCGTGGTGCTGACCCTGATGGCCGTTCTGATGACGGTCGCGGGAACGGTGCAGGCCAAGGATCCCTGGGAAAAGATCAAGGTGCCGCCGCTGAACGAGATCCGGATGCCGGATTACCAGCGCGTGCAGTTGGACAACGGCATGGTGCTGTACCTGGCCGAGGATCACGAACTGCCCCTGGTGAACATGCGGGCGACCATCGACGTGGGCAGCATCTATGAGCCGGATGACAAGGTCGGCCTCGCGTCCATGACCGGAACCGTCATGCGTAGCGGCGGGACCGCGACCCGGAGCGGCGACGAGATCGATGAACTCGTCGAAGCCCGCGGCATGTCGGTCGAGACCTGGGTCGGTCAGACCGACGGCGGCGCTGCGGTATCCGCCCTGTCCGAAGACACCCAGACGGGTCTGGACCTGCTGGCGGACATCCTGCGCAACCCGGCTTTCCCCGAGGACAAGATCAAGCTGGTCAAGGAACAGCAGAAGGCCGGGATCAGCCGCCGTAACGACGACCCCATGTCCATCGCCCGGCGTGAGGCCATGGTGGCCGTGTTCGGCAAGGGTCACCCCCTGGCCCGCTACCCCGAGTACTCGACCATCGCGGCGGTGACCCGCCAGGACATGGTCGATTTCCACAACACTTGGTTCCACCCCGACCGCATGGACATGGTGGTGACCGGGGACTTCCAGACCCAGGACATGATCGACCGCATCACCAAGGCCTTCGCCGGCTGGGCCAAGGCCACGACGGCGCTGCCGGCGGATCCGGAAATCCCCGACCTGCCGCGTACGGTGAACGTCGTGGACAAGGACGATCTGACCCAGACCACCGTCATCATGGGTCACAAGGGCATCCGCGCCGACAGCCCGTACTATGCGGGCGTGATGGTGGGCAACCGCATCCTGGGCGGCGGCTTCTCCACGCGCCTGTTCAACGAGATCCGCAGCCGCCAGGGCCTGGCCTATTCGGTCGGCAGCAGCTCCGGCACGGGCTTCCGTTATCCCGGCCTGTTCATGGCCTTCACCATGACCAAGAGCGAGACCAGCCAGAAGACCACCGAAGCCATTTTGGCCGAGATCGGCAAGATGATCACCGAGCCGGTCACCGTTGACGAACTGCAACAGGCCAAGGACGGGATCCTGAACTCCGAGGTCTTCCAGTACGACACCAAGGAGGAGATCCTCGGGCGCATGGTCATGTTCGAGCGCTACGGCTACCCCATCGACTTCCTGCAGAAGTACCAGGAGCAGGTCCGCAACATGACCGCCGAAAAGGTGTTGGAAGCGGCCAAGGCCGTGTGGCACCCCGACCAGATGACCATCTTCGCGGTGGGCAACTACAAGGACTGGGACGGCGATTTCAGTGAGTTCGGCGCCGTGAACATGGTGGATATCACCATTCCCGAGCCGACCCTGGAGATTCCCGACGCCACGCCCGAATCCCTGGCCAAGGGCAAGGCCCTGATTTCCGCCGCGCGCGACGCCGCCGGCGGCAAGCAGGCCTTTGCCGGTCTGAGGTCCTATTCCAACACGTCCCAGCTGGCGGCGACGATCCAGGGTATGGACCTGAACTTCACCATCGAGAAGACGGTCGTCTACCCGGACAAGTCCTACACCGTGCAGAAAACGCCCTTCGGGACCATGACCTCGGTGCTGGCCGGGGACAAGGGCTGGGCAACCGGCCCCATGGGCAACAAGGACATGGAGGCTGACGATCTGCAGTCCGCCCGCGACGAGATGCTCACCGACACCATCGGCGTGTTCCGGAACCTGGACAAGTTCCAGTGCCAGGCCCTGGATCCCACGAAGGTCGAAGGGGTGATGTGCAATCCGGTCCACGTCAGTGGGGTGGGCGAGGATTACCAGATCTTCTTCCTCAACGCCGAGACCGGCCGCGTGGCCATGGTGCAGTCTCCCGGAGTCTCGCCCATGACCCAGGCTCCGGTGACCCAGAAGGTCTACGTGGACGATTACATGGAGACCGCGGGGTTCACCATGCCCAAGACGCTGCGCCTGACCTACGACGACGAACTCTTCGGCACCCTCACGGTTGAGGAGTTCAAGGCCAATCCCAAGGTCGACATGGGGTTGTTCAAGAAGTAGAGCGGGTTTGAAACCGGCCCCCTGCGGGGGGCCGGTTTTTCGTTACCGCTATCGGAATGCGCTATCGGAATGCGCAATCGGTATGCCTGTTGACCGCAAGTAAGGGGCATGGTAAAATGCGGTCGATTCAAAAGGAATAGCTGCCTCAAAGGTCTACCCGGAATTTTCGGATTGAAGTGCGCGAGCTTCCAAATCCCCGGGGGTTGTCGCCAATGAAGCAGCTATGGTCATATCATAGCATAAAATGATATTTGATGTCTAGTTTTTTGTGTTTTCACTTTATTTGGAAAATTCCCTGAATATTTTTCCGCGTCATGGGTAAGATTTCCCGTCAAGGAACCTGAAACCCGTCGCCGCTTGCGGCGTATCATGTCAACGGTCGCGCGGGGGCGGCCCAACTGCCCGGGGGGGAATCGATCATGTTTTTTGTGGATGCCGTCGTTGGCCTGGCCATTCTCACGGTATTTCTGAGTGTGGGCCTGCTGGTTCTGAAATTCGTCTTCGCCCTGGTGATCTTGCCGCTCAAGCTGGCTTTCTTCCTGACCAAGGGATTGTTGGCTCTGGTGATCGCCCTGCCCCTGATGCTGATCCTCGGCACGGTGTTCCTGGGCCTGCTGCCGCTGGGGTTGATCCTGTTTTTTTTGCCGGTGATCGTGCTCGGCGGGGTGGCCTGCAAGGCTGTCGGAATCTGAGACCGGCCGCTATGAGCGGCGCTTCATGCTGATGGTGAGCCGGAAATCGGCCACCGGTTCGTCGCCGAGCTTGTCCGGGCAGGTGGCCGTCACGCGCACGGTGCCCTCACAACGTTCCCCCGTTTCCTCGGCCTCGGCCAGCAGTTGCGCCAGCATTTCCCCGTCCCGGCAGGTGAAGATCGTCGCGCCCTCGGCGCGTTTGTGGAAATCGGCGTGGAAGTCCTTGAACAGGAACGCCACGCGGGAACGGCGCTTGCGGATCATCTCCATGATGATCAGACCGCCGGCCAGATCGGCGCCGATGCAGAGGGCTCCAAAGTAAAGGCTGCGCAAATGATTGCGGTTATAGTGGTTCAGGGGGATCCGGATGATACAGGCCGCATCGTCCAGGGCCAGGACCCGGGGGCGGACCGCGGCGATCAAGGGGATCTTCCACAGGGCGAACATCCGTAGCCAGGCCGTTGATTTCCAGAGTACCCGTTGGGACATGATTTCCGACTCCACCGAATTGCCCCGGCCGGGGGGCATGTGCTATTTTGGCCAGGGGCCGTTGGGGCATTGTCCCATCGGTCCGTTTTTTTGGCCACTTCAATCCCTGACCGAGGAATACCATGTCCGCTGCCAAGGCCAGTCATCCGGAGCCCGAGCCCTACCGCCCCGCCAACCATATCCGCATCGTGACGGCGGCTTCGCTGTTCGACGGCCACGACGCGGCCATCAACATCATGCGCCGGATTCTGCAGGCGAGCGGGGCCGAGGTGATCCACCTGGGGCACAACCGCGCGGTGAAGGAGATCGTGGACTGCGCCATCCAGGAGGATGCCCAGGGCATCGCCATGACCAGCTACCAGGGCGGCCACGTGGAGTATCTGAAGTACATGCACGACCTGGTGCGCGAGGCGGGCCGGGACATCAAGATCTTCGCCGGGGGCGGCGGCACCATCCTGCCCCAGGAGATCGAGGAGCTACAGGCCTACGGCATCGACCGCATCTTCTCGCCCGACGACGGGCGGGAGATGGGGCTGCAGGGGATGATCAACGAGGTTCTGCGGCAGTGCGACTTCCCGGTGGGCAAGGGCGAGACCCCGGGTGACCTGCTGGATGGCGTTCTGGCGCGGGATGCCCGGGCCGTCGGGCGCATGATCTCCCTGGCCGAGAACGCTCCCGAACGGGAGGCGCAGCTGCTGGAAGCCCTGGCGGGTGCGCGGCCGGCCGACAAGGTGATCCCCGTGCTGGGCATCACCGGCACCGGCGGTGCGGGCAAGTCCTCGCTGGTCGATGAACTGGTGCGGCGTTTTTTGCAGGATTTCCCCGAGAAGACCCTGGCCATCGTATCGGTCGATCCCTCGCGGCGGCGCAGCGGCGGCGCCCTGCTGGGCGACCGCATCCGCATGAACGCCATCGACGATCCCCGCGTGTACATGCGTTCGTTGGCCACCCGGCAGTCCAACCTGGCGCTATCGCACTACGTGCGCCACAGCATCGGGATCTGCCAAGCCGCGGGGTTCGACCTGGTGATCGTCGAGACCAGCGGCATCGGCCAGAGCGACACCGAGATCACCGACCACTCCGACGTCTCGCTGTACGTGATGACCGCCGAATACGGCGCCGCGACCCAGCTCGAGAAGATCGACATGCTGGATTTCGCCGACCTGATCGCGATCAACAAGTTCGACCACCGCGGTTCCCTCGACGCTTTGCGCGACGTGCGCAAGCAATACCGGCGCAACCACAACCGCTTCGAGGGGGACGACGCCGACCTGCCGATCTTCGGGACCATCGCCTCGCAATTCAACGACCCGGGCATGAACCGGTTGTACAGGGCGGTCATGATGGCCCTGGCCGGCCGGACCGGGGCGGATCTCGAGACCCGGTTCGAGGTGTCGGCGGCCATAGACACGCGCAAGTTCGTGATTCCGCCGGAGCGCACGCGCTACCTGGCGGAGATCGTGGAGACCAGCCGGCGCTACGACGGTTTCGTGGACGCCCAGTGCGCCCTGGTCCGCCGCCTCTACCACCTGCACGGGGTGGTCGCCGAGCTGCGCGGCGATGAGGACGGCGCTTCTGCGGTGTTGCCGGCGCTGGAACCACGGGAAGGCGATTCTCCTGCGGTCGGCGATCTGGTCACCCTGTACGGCGAGTTGCGCGACCGGCTGGACCCCGATTGCCGCGGCAAGCTGGTCGGCTGGCCCCGGATGGTCCAGACCTACGACGCCGACAAGTTCGTCTACGAGGTGCGCGGAAGGCGCATCGAGCAGGATCTCACGCGCACCTCGCTCAGCGGCTCCCGCATCCCGCGGGTGTGCCTGCCGCGCCATGCCGATTGGGGCGACATCCTGCGCTGGCAACTGACCGAGAACGTTCCGGGCGCTTTTCCCTTTGCCGCAGGCGTGTTCCCCCTCAAGCGCCAGGGCGAGGATCCCACCCGCATGTTCGCCGGCGAGGGAGGGCCCGAGCGCACCAACCGCCGCTTCCACTACGTTTCGCTCGGCATGCCGGCCGCTCGCCTGTCCACGGCGTTCGATTCGGTCACCCTCTACGGGGAGGACCCGGCCCGCCGGCCCGACATCTTCGGCAAGGTCGGCAACAGCGGCGTGTCGGTGGCCACGGTGGACGACGCCAAGAAGCTGTACAGCGGCTTCGACCTGGCCGATCCCAAGACCTCGGTCTCCATGACCATCAACGGGCCGGCGCCCATGATGCTGGCCTTCTTCATGAACGCGGCGGTGGACCAGGGCTGCGAGAAATACATCCGGGAAAACGGACTGGAGCAGGAGGTCGATCAGAAGATCGCCGACCTCTATCGCGGACTCGGTCGCCCGCGCCCCACCTACCAGGGCGAGCTGCCCGAGGGCAACGACGACCTGGGCCTGATGCTGCTGGGCGTCAGCGGCGACCAGGTGTTGCCCCGCGAGGTGTACGAGCGGATCAAGGCCGAGACCATGTCCACGGTGCGGGGCACGGTGCAGGCGGACATCCTCAAGGAGGACCAGGCCCAGAACACCTGCATCTTCTCAACCGAGTTCGCCCTGCGCATGATGGGGGACATCCAGCAGTACTTCATCGATCATGAGGTGCGCAACTTCTACTCCGTTTCCATCAGCGGCTACCACATCGCCGAGGCGGGGGCCAACCCCATCACCCAGCTGGCACTGACCCTGGCCAACGGGTTCACCTTCGTGGAGTACTACCTGTCGCGGGGCATGCCGGTGGACAGCTTCGCGCCCAACCTGTCGTTCTTCTTCAGCAACGGCATGGATCCGGAGTACTCGGTCATGGGCCGGGTGGCGCGGCGCATCTGGGCCAAGGCCATGCGGAACTTCTACCGCGCCGACGAACGCAGCCAGAAGCTGAAATACCACATCCAGACCTCGGGGCGTAGCCTGCACGCCCAGGAGATCGCCTTCAACGACATCCGCACCACGCTGCAGGCGCTGTACGCCATCTCCGACAACTGCAACAGCCTGCACACCAACGCCTACGACGAGGCCATCACCACCCCGACCGAGGAGTCGGTGCGGCGGGCCATGGCCATCCAGCTGATCATCAACAAGGAACTGGGGCTGGCGAACAACGAGAACCCACTGCAGGGCGCGTTCATCATCGACGAGCTCACCGACCTGGTCGAAGAGGCGGTGCTGCAGGAGTTCCTGGCGCTGAGCGAACGGGGCGGCGTGCTGGGCGCCATGGAGCGCATGTACCAGCGCACCAAGATCCAGGAAGAGTCGATGGTCTACGAGCAGCGCAAGCACACGGGCGAGCTGCCCCTCGTGGGGGTGAACACCTACCTGGACCCGAAGGGATCGCCGACGATCATCCCTGACGAGGTCATCCGCAGCACCGAGCAGGAGAAGGAATTCTCCATCGCGAGCCTGGATGCCTTCCACGTCCGCAACACCGAGGTGTCGGCCGTGGCGCTGGCAGCCCTGCGCCGGGCGGCCGTCGAGCACGACAACACGTTCGCGGCCATGCTCGAGGCGGCCAAATGCTGCTCCCTGGGGCAGATCTCGGAGGCTCTCTACAAGGTGGGAGGGCAGTACCGGCGGAACATGTAGGCCGCGGGGCGCGCTTGACACGCGCCCCGGCGCTCCCGATCGTCATCCAGCTCCCCACATGGCGACCAGGAGCGGCGATGACCCGCAACCCGACCCTTGCCGTGGCCGCGATTTCGGCCAACGACCTTTTCAAACTCCGCTATTCCCGCCATCTCCAGGGCGCCATTCTGGCGTCCCTGGCCTTGACCGCCCTGTTCATCTGGATGTGGCCCGGATACGAGGCCCAGCCCTACCGCCTGAGGCAGGACGATGCCACCCAGATCATCGACATCGATCCGGTGGCCCCGGTCATCGAACCGCCCAAGCCGGCCGAGATGCCCCGAGTGCCGCCCATCGTGGAACCGGCCGCGGAGGAGGATCCGGACGCAGTGGAGACCGTCCCCGACATGATTCCCATCGATACGCCCATTTCTCCCGGACCCGCCCGGGAATGGAGCGACGAGGGCTTCGTTGCCAGTTCGAGCAACCCGGTCCTCCTCCAGGGAGCCAAGGCCGATTACCCCCTGATGGCACGACGGGCGGGGATGCAAGGGATCGTGCTGGTCCAGGTGCTTGTCGGGGCGGATGGACGCGTCGAGCTGGCCGAAATCCAACGAAGCGTGCATCCCATCCTGGACGAGGCCGCCCTGGCGGCCGCAAGACGGTTTTTGTTCACCCCCGGCAAGCAACGGGGAAACCCGGTGGCCGTCTGGGTGGCCATTCCGTTCAGCTTCCGGGTGCGCTGAGTTTCGCGGGGCGCGCGGAGCCTGGATGCCGTTTTCCCGGGAACCCCAAAATCATTGCCCCACGGTTTGATGGATGCGAACGCTGCGGGGATCCGGATCCCCGCGAGCAGACATTTCCTCAAATGCGCAGGGCATGGAAACGCGGGGGATCTTGAAAACCGGTTTCCGATTCTGTAAGATCATGCCGTCACTCCCTGATCGGCTTCACCGGAGATGCGCGGAGGTTCTGGCCATGGTCCGGTTTCCGATCCGTTTCCTTGGGCGCGTGAGCTGCGTCCTGCTTCTGCTGATGATGGTCCTGCTGGCCGGTTGTGACGGCAATCCTGGCAAGCCGGCTGCCGGAAACGAGGTATCCGGTCGCGTGTTGACCGCCGGCGGCAGGCCCGCTTCCGGTGCGTCGGTCTACCTGGCGACGGTGCCCGACTATTTCCCCTCGGCGACTCCCATGGTGGTGGATTCGGCGGCTTGTGACCGGCTCGGCCAGTACGCCTTTGCCGGTATCGAGTCCGGCAATATCAGCGTGTATGCGGCCCTGTGGGACCCTCGCGGCGAAGAACTGACCGCGGTCAGTCCCTTGAGCCAACCGTTCGTCTATCCCGACAAGAGCGGGGTGGACAACTGGAATCCCGTGCTGGTCGATGTGCGCAGGGAAGGATCGGTGTCGGGCCGGGTCACGTATTTCTCCGACATGGAATGGTTCCCCGCCGTTGACGTGGATGTGACGGTGGAACGCTACCGCGGCGCCCAGTTCGTCACCGAGGGAACAGCCCACAGCGACCAGGATGGACTCTACGCGCTTTCTCACGTGCGAACCGCCACCTACGTTGCGCACGGCATGAAGATCCTCGATAGCGATGGCCCCTTTCCCTCTTACCTGGTGGGTGAGACCTCGCCGTTCTTCTGCGACGGACGAAACCCCGTCCAATTCCCGGACCTGATGTTGTCCGACGTCGGTGTGAGAAAACCGGCCATCTACATCTATCCCCGGACCGCGGGCCGGTTTCACGTCGAAGTCGACCTGGCCCCCCGTGCGCGCATGACCACCAGCATCCCCGAGTACGGCGACGGGTGGGATGTCTTCATCGATACCGCAGGTCGGATCGACG
>Ga0100396_1002717_pt1 | contig 11571 bp, 10 predicted proteins | sample CryGeymeta201520_FD_81551 | JGI IMG/M metagenome (GOLD analysis project Ga0100396, IMG submission 81551) | Groundwater microbial communities from Crystal Geyser aquifers in Utah, USA - Crystal Geyser metaG 2015-20 | ecosystem: Environmental > Aquatic > Deep subsurface > Groundwater | place: USA... | reverse complement strand
TTATTATTTTAGTTACATTTAGTTTATTGAATTTCGATTTAAAGTAAGTTTGATAAGAAAATCTTTAATTTTAGCACACTCAGCAAATTTAGAATAAACATCACATTCCCTGCATTTTTTTGTCCCACAAATACCGGTTGTATGATTGTGATTCCAGCAAGGTTTTGTATGATCTTGAAAAGCTAAACAGTTATTACGGTTATCCACTGTACATTTCAATATATCCCAACAAGGGATTAACGCTAAAATTCTTTTTATTCCAGCTATACTAATTTTATCTCGATTAATAGTTTCTCTTATACATTTCTCCCGATACAAATCGTTTTGAGAATAACGTCTTTGATTCGATTCTTTTTTATAAGGAATAATCAGTCCTTCTTTCTCATACATTCTCAAAGTAGGGATGGAAATACCAAGTAAGTGAGCAGCCGTACTAATTGTGTAAACAGGGGTATTTGCATCAGTAATATCTTTTCTTATCTCAAACATGATAGTTATAAACATCAACTATCATGCCAATGAGTAGTCGTATCTTTTACTATGGATTAACGGTTTAAGAAATATTTCTTTTATTTCAAAGAAAAATTTTCTTAGAAATGAGGAAAAATATTGTTGCGGGCGGAATGTCAACTTCAAAGAAAGGGATTAGATTTGAAATGGAAAAACCCATTGTTTTCTACTTACGGGCACCTCTAAAATCTTGCTTAGAAACCTTCAAGGTTTTTATTTTAGCTAAGTTCGATAAAATTTTAACATAACAAAATATGTGGTAAAGATAAACCTTGAAGGTTTTTAGAGATGCCCTTATGAGTGTGGCGTCTAAAATTATCCTCTAATTTAAATCAATAAAAAACCCCGGAAGATTTCGGGGTTTAAAATATTTTCAAATAGTTTTTTAGAAAACAATATCAAAACGATTTCTTCCCCTCAACTTTTCCCAAAGTCACACAATCTCAAAGTCTCAAAGCCTTTCTATTTCGCGTAAGCGATTTTTCTCACTTCACGAATTACGGTAACTTTAATCTGTCCCGGATATTCCATTTCGTTTTCGATTTTTGCTGCGATGTCTTGCGCTAACTTATCTGCGAAAATATCATCAATTTTTTCATGCTCGACTACAACTCTTATTTCGCGACCGGCTTGAATTGCGTACGTTTTCGCGACACCTTCAAATGATTGCGCTAAAGCTTCCAATGTTTCGAGTCTTTTTACATAACCCTCGATCGGTTCGCGCCTTGCGCCAGGCCTGGCACCGCTGATTGAATCAGCAGCTTGAACTAAAACCGCAATTGGGTGTCCCATTTCAATATCATCGTGATGAGAACCAATTGCATTTGCAACAATGGGATTTTCTTTATAGCGTTTAGCAACATCATAACCCAATAAAGCATGTGGTCCTTCTAGATCCTTGTCAACAACTTTTCCGATGTCATGAAGTAAGGCTGCGCGTTTTGCCATAATCGGATCAATACCCAGTTCCGCAGCCATAATACCGCAAAGATAGGCGACTTCAACGCTGTGTTGCAGCAAATTTTGGCCATAACTTGAACGGTATCTCATTTTGCCGATGAGTTTAATTATTTCTGGATGCACTCCATGAATGCCTAACTGCAGACAAGTATTTTCCCCTTCCTTGTACATTTCCTCAACTAATTCAACACGAACTTTTTCAACAATTTCTTCAATTCTTGCAGGATGAATTCTTCCGTCGGCAATCAGCCGTTCTAAGGAGACACGGGCAACTTCCCTTCTGAATTGGTCGAAGGACGAAAGAATAACTGCTTCAGGGGTATCATCAACAATAACATCAACACCGGTGGCGGCTTCAAACGAACGGATATTTCGCCCCTCTTTTCCGATTATTCTTCCTTTTAATTCATCATTTTGAATTTGCACAACCGAAACGGTCGTTTCAACCGAGTGATCGGCGGCAGTTCTTTGAATGGCGAGAACAACAACTTTCTGTGCTTCTTGCTTAGCGTTTAATTTTGCTTTTTCAAATTTCTCCTTGAATATTTTATTTGATTCAACTTCAGCTTGTTGTTCCATGCTTTCAAGTAGTAATTTTTTGGCTTCTTCAGCGGTTAACCCCGAAATTTTTTCAAGCTTAGTGTTTTGCTCTTTTTCTAACCGATCCAATTCAGCCGTCCGGATGTCAATATTTTTCTTCTGCTGAAACAGGCTTTGCTCAAACGAGCGGTTTTCTTTTTCTTTTTTAATCGCTGATTCTAATTTTTTTTCAATGTTGTCTTCACGTCCGGATAATTGTTTCTCCTGGTTTTGGAATTTTTGCCTTTTTTGATTTGCTTCAGTATCAAACTCAATTTTTTTCTTATACCATTCATCTTTAACTTCAAGCAGCTTCTCTCGTTTTATATTATTAGCTTCCTTTTGGGCATCAGCAATAATAACTTTAGCCCTTTCTTCACCGGCAACGATGCTTCGTTTGCCTAATTTAGAATTTACCTTCCATCCCAGATAAAAAAAGAGAGCTACTAACAAGACCACCATCGGAATGAGGATCAACAAATCTATATCAATAAAATTCACATTATGCCTCAAGAATTAGATAAATAAAAGCGCCGCCGGCTACTGTTGAACAGGGAAAGAACCCTTATCCAAACAGTGTGGGAAAAAGCCCGAATGTTTCTTGCTTCCTCTGTTCTGACCGAAGTCAGATTCCCGACTTAGCTTCCGGAGGAAAAAGCACATCAGGACGAGGCCTGCCTTACGCATCGTAAGTCAATAACCCATTGGCAAAGTTGGTTCTTTTTTGTTACCATTAACCGGCAGCGGTAATGGGTTTTTAAGATGGGATAGGATCCGATGATTGATTTAAAAGAAGCTTAATCTTTTTTACTTTGTCCGTCGCTTGAATGAGAAATTCTTTGTTTTTGTTTTTTTCTATGAAATAATCATAAGCAATGTTCAAGGAGGCAATGATAGCAATAGTCTGCGCCGGTTGATCGGGCAGTTCTTGTTTTGTTTCTTCCATCACATTGTTCACATAAACAGCAAGTTCCTTTGCGATTTCTTCGTTATCTACCAATAAAGAATATTCTTTATCAAATATTTTTACTTTGAGCTTCTTTTTTTCCGTCATCATGAACTTATACCAACAACATCAAAAGTAATTAAGAACTAGTTAAATGATCATTAATTTTTGTGATCACATCTGAAATTTTAACTTTAAGATCTTCGCGCTCATTCACACTGAGAGAGCCAAAAACCTTTTCCCCGATTCCTTCAGCTTTTCGATCTGCTGAATCTTCCCCGCTTTCAATCTGCATTTTTAAATACTCATTTTCTTTCTGGAGATTTGAAAGTTTTTTTTCGAGCTCTTTGTTTCTGCTTTTTAATTCTTCATACAGTTCCCTCAAAGCAGAAACCTGAACTTCTACAGAAGTCAGTTCTTGTATGAATATTTCATATTTAGATAAATCAGACAATTATTTACCTCGCAAAACAGCGTTAAATTCTTTTTTCACCAATTCAATCAATGAGAGAAAATCCTTGTCAACTTCCTCATCAGTTAAGGTGCGTTCAGCATCAAAATAAGATAAACTGAATGCAACTGATTTATTTGATGCTCCGATTGATTCATTTTCAAATACGTCAAACGGATGAACATCCTTCAAGATACTGCTTCCTTTTTTCTTAATGAACGAAACGACATTTTTAACGGGAATATCCTTTCCAAAAATAAACCCAAAATCTTTCATAACCTTAGGGAAGCGAAGAAGTCCGGTAAAAACTTTTTCTTTAGGAGTAATTGATTTCAAAAGTTCAACGGAACCTTCAAAACAAAAAACATCCTGCTGAATACCAAACTGTTTAAGAACTTCCTTTTTTACTTTTCCACCCGTCCCAAAAACGGTTTTCCCGGAAGCTTTTGTGAAAAAGTAATCAAAAAATTTATTTCCACTCTGATAATAGGAATCATTTAAAAGATTGTCAAGTACTTTTTTCTGAAAACATTCATTTACTGCCGCTTTTAAATCATAAAAATCGAAATCTCTTTCACCGGTGTACCATTCTTTTTCGGAAATTTTTCCGGATAGAAGAAAGAGAAATCTTTCCTCTTCAATAAAATCCGAAAATGTGAAGAGGTCATCGTTCACCTTTAGAAAAACTTTTCCGATTTCAAAAAGTTTTAAATTCTTTTCGCCGACGTTGATATTTTTTTCTACAACAGAAAGCGCGCTTGCAAGAAGTGAAGTTCTTAAGAAACCCATTTCAGAGCCTTGCGGATTAAGCAGTCCAATCGGCTTACCGAAAATATTTGCTGCTTTTTCTGTAATCATCGGAATGGAAAGAATCTCGTTAAAGCCTAATCCCATTGCGATGTTACGCAGATCATCTACAAAAGCTGATTCATCAACCTTCTCACCGATCGGAATGGCAATTTTAGCAATTGTCGGAATTGCATCGTAGCTGTTTATCCTGGCGATTTCTTCTATAAGATCAATCTCGCGCTCAACATCAGGGCGAAATGTCGGCGTTAAAACAGTTATTGCGGCTACGCTTATATTTTTTATTTCGAAGCCAAGTGAAGTTAAAATATTTTTGATACTTTCATTCGGAAGCGTGTACCCGAGGACACGCTCAACTTGATTAAAGCGAAGCGAAATTTCTTTCTCAAAAATATGATTTGGATAAATATCAATAACTCCTTCGACAACTTCACCACCGCTTAACTGAGTCATTAGCTGCGCAGCGCGTTCAGCAGCATAAACGGTATTTGATGGGTCAGTTCCCCGCTCAAACCGGTAAGACGCATCTGTACTTAACCCTAAATATTTTGAAGTTTTTCGAATGTTCGAGGGGTTAAAGTAGGCGCTTTCAATTAATATATTTTTTGTAGTTGAAGTAACTTCGGAATTTTCTCCTCCCATAACTCCCGCAACTGCAACGGGTTTTTCGCCGTCGCAGATCAGCAAAACATTTTCGTTCAGTTTTCTTTCTTTGCCGTCAAGCGTTGTGAAGAGTGAATCCGCATCTGCTTTTTTTACAATGATTTTTTGTTTTGCAAGTTTGTCAAGATCAAATGCGTGCAGCGGCTGACCAATTTCGTGAAGAACAAAATTTGTAACATCAACGATATTGTTGATAGGACGAAGTCCGATTGCTTTCAAACTTCGTTTTAACCAGTCCGGTGATTCTTTTATTTCAACATTTAATACTACTTTAACAGAATAGCGAGGACAATTTTGTACATCAACGATCTCTATTGAAGCCAGTTCATTTATATTTTTGGTTGATTGGGGAATTGAAACTTTCGGTAATTTTAATTCACGCTGAAAAATAGCGGCTAAATCTCTTGCAACTCCAATGTGTGAAAGCGCGTCGGCGCGGTTTGGTGTAACACCTATTTCAAACAGAACATCATTTAAATGAAGCGCTTCCGAAACAGAGGTTCCTTCTTTACTAGATTGGTCAAGAACGATAATTCCCGAATGGTCGTCGCTAAGTCCAAGTTCAGATTCCGAGCAAAGCATTCCGTTTGATTCTATTCCGCGAATTTTAGCTTTGCTGATTTTCATTCCACTTGTCGGAATAACAGCGCCGATCTGCGCAAAAACTACTTTCTGCCCAACAGCGACATTTGGCGCGCCGCAAACGACTTTTAATTTTTCAATTCCATTAGTAATTACACAGAGTGAAAGTTTATCTGCATTTGGATGTTTCTCTTTATCTTCTACAAAACCGACAATAAAATTCTTAAACATTTCAATTTGGTTTTCAACGCTTTCAACTTCCAACCCAGACATCGTAAGTTTGGAAACGATTTCATCAACAGTAATGTCTGATAGATCAATATATTCTTTTAACCAATTAAGCGATATTTTCAATTTACTTTCTCCGCATCAAAACTGTTTGAGAAATCTAACATCATTTTCAAAGAAAGTGCGGATGTCAGTTATTCCGTACTTCAACATCGCGGTTCTTTCAATTCCCATTCCAAAAGCGTAACCGGTGTATTTTTCATTATCATATTTTGCATAAGCAAATACGTTCGGATCAACCATTCCGCAGCCGAGAATTTCAAGCCAGCCGGAATGTTTGCAGACCCTGCACCCTTTTCCTTTGCACAAAAAACAAGTGATGTCCATCTCTGCACTTGGTTCCGTAAAAGGGAAAAAACTTGGACGGAAACGATAGTTCAAATCTTTGCCATAAAATTGCTTTGTAAAGGCTACCAACGTTCCCTTCAACTCTGCAAAGGTGATATCCGTATCAACACAGAGTCCCTCAACTTGATGGAACATGCAATGGCTTCTTGAACTGATCGCTTCGTTGCGGTAAACTTTTCCCGGCATAATTGCCCTGAGCGGCGGTTGCAGTTTTTCCATTAATCGAACTTGCACAGGGGATGTATGCGTTCGAAGGAGGAAATTTTTGTTTACGAAAAAAGTATCCTGCATATCGCGCGCGGGATGATCGGCGGGAAAGTTCAAAGCTTCAAAATTGTAATAGTCGGATTCTAACTCAGGTCCCTCAAAGAGAGAGAAACCTAATCCTTTAAAAATTGATTTGATCTCATCTAACGTTTGAGTGAGGAGATGTTTGTGCCCAATTTCAACTTTTCTGCATGGTAAGGTTAAATCAATCTGCTGAGATTTTTTTGTAAGAAGTTCTTCGAATTCTGTTTTTTTAAAATTGAATTTTTCTTCCGCAAGATTGCGCAGACAGTTTAATTCTTTTCCAAGAACCGGTTTGTCCTCTTTAGGAGCCTTTTTCATTTCTTCAAAAAGAGATGCAATAGAACCATTACGGCTAAGAAAGACAAGACGCAAATCATCAAGCTGCTTTTGATTTTTAGTGTTTTCGAGCGCTTGAAGAAATTCTGCAGTAAGCGATTGAATTTTCGTCAACATGATATCAAATTCCAATCCGCCTTAGGCGGAATAAATTTCAAATGCCAACTCGCCTGTGACGGGTTGGCATTTGTTTTTTGTGAATTCTAATTTAGTTCGTAGCAAAAGTAACAAGATCGGTGAATGCTTTTGGATTTTCTACAGCCAGACTTGCAAGAACTTTTCTATTGATATCCACACCTTTTGAGTCCAGGGCATGCATCAATTGAGAGTATGTTGTTCCGTTAATTCTTGCGGCTGCATTAATTCTAATGATCCAAAGATTTCGATAATTTCTCTTCTTTAGTTTTCTATCGCGGTAAGCGTGAAGCATTCCTTTTTCAACATGATTCTTAGCGACCGTGAAGACGTTTTTTCTTGTCCCCCAATAGCCTTTTGCCATTGAGAGAATTTTTTTACGACGTGCTTTAGAAGCAACTTTGTTTTTAGATCTTGGCATTGTTTTTCCTTTCTACTGCATCATCGCAATTACACGTTTTTCTTCAGAGCCTGAGACAAGAGTGGGTTTACGCAGACCTCTTTTTCGTTTCGTGCTTTTTGAAGAGAGAATATGGCTTCGGAAAGCTTTTTTTCTCTTAAAATGACCGGACGCAGTTTCTCTGAAACTTTTACGAGCGCCGCGGTTGCTTTTCATTTTTGGCATTTGGTCTCCTTATTTTGTTTTTTTTGTTTTTCCTTTAAATGGTACGACTATAATATTCATGTATCGCCCTTCCATCTTGATAGGGCTTTCAACTTTTGCTACATCTTGTATTTTTTCAATGAAGCGGTTTAAAAGGTCTTCTCCCAGTTTGGTGTATGCCATCTCGCGTCCTTTGAACATGACCACAGCTTTTACTTTATCACCATCCTGCAAAAAATTAATTGCATGCTTTGTTTTAAATTCAAAATCATGAACATCCGTGTTCGGATGAAAACGAATTTCTTTTAAAACGGAAACGACTTGATTTTTCTTCTGCGTTTTTTCCCGTTTCTGCTGCTCGTATTTAAATTTTCCGAAATCAATAATTTTACAAACCGGCGGATCGGCTTTCGGAGCTATTTCTACTAAATCTAAATGCCGTTCCGATGCGACACGTATTGCATCCTTAATTAAAAAAACGCCGAGTTGCCCCCCCTCCTGATCAATGACTCTCACTTTTAGCGCCCTGATCTCTTCTTTAATACTAATTTCTGCTGCTTGAGCGATAAAGAACCTCTTTATGTGTTATTGAATATTTTATTTTTAATTTCTTCTTCAAGTTGAGTAAGGAAATTTTCTAATTGAAAAGTTCCTAAATCTCCCTGCTTATGTTTTCTTACAGAAATTACTTTTTGTTCTTCTTCCTTTTCTCCGACGATAATCATATAAGGAACTTTCTGTATCTCCCAATCACGAATTTTGTAACCGACTTTCTCGCTTCGTTCATCGAGCTCGGCTCTAATTCCTCGTTCTTTCAAAACTTTTGTAATTTCACCTGCGTAAGTTACATAATTTTGGGATATTGGAACAACTACTGTTTGAATTGGTGCAAGCCAAAGGGGGAAATCTCCGGCAAAATGTTCAATCAACACGCCGATAAATCTCTCTAAAGAACCAAACGGAGCGCGGTGAATAACTACAGGTCTGTGTTTTTGCCCGTCGCTTCCGATATATTCCAATTCAAATCTTTCCGGCATCACGTAATCTATTTGTACAGTTCCCAACTGCCACTTTCTTCCGAGCGCGTCCTTCACCATAAAATCAATTTTGGGTCCATAGAATGCTGCTTCACCTTCCGCAATGAAATAGTCAAGCTTCATGATATCTGCAGCTTCTTTTATTTCCTGCTGAGCTTTTTCCCACAAAGCAATATCGCCGCCGTATTTTTCAACATTAGCATCCCTAAATGATAACTGTGTTGTAAAATCCTTAAATCCCATTGTAGTAAAAACTGTTTGGATCAATTCAATAACATTACAAACCTCATCTTTTAATTGATCCGGGCGGACGAACATATGAGAGTCATCAACTGCAAAACAGCGAACTCTTGTTAAGCCGTTTAATTCACCAGATTGTTCATAACGGTAGACTGTCCCAAATTCTGACAGTCGAATAGGCAAATCGCGGTAACTTCTCGGTTTTAAGGCATATATTTGAAAATGATGCGGACAGTTCATCGGCTTCAATAAATATTCTTCTTCACTATCGGCAAATTTGATGGGAGGAAATTGGCTGTCCTTATAATATGGATAATGGCCGCTTGTTTTATAAAGATTAATATTTCCGATATGCGGGGTTACAACCGGCAAATATCCGCGTTTGGATTGCTCATCACGAAGATATTTTTCCAATGTTTCGCGAAGTACCGCTCCTTTCGGAAGCCACACCGGTAATCCACTCCCAATCTTCGGACTAATGAAAAAGAGTTCCAATTCTTTTCCCAATTTTCTATGATCACGCTTTTTCGCTTCCTCTAATAAAAGAAGATGTTCATCGAGCAATTTTTTCTTAGGAAAAGAAATGCCGTAAATTCTCTGAAGTTGTTTATTCTTTTCATTTCCGCGCCAGTATGAACCGGAAATATTAAGCAGTTTTACATATTTAATTTTTCCAGTGTTTGGCAGGTGTGGTCCTGTACAAAGATCGGTGAAGGTCCCTTCATTGTAAAGACTTATAGCTTCAGCTTTATCATCTATCTCACTAATAATTTCAAGTTTATATTGATCTCCTTTCTCACCGAAAAATTGCAAAGCTTCTTCTTTTGATACTACTTTTCTTTCAAAAACATTTCGCTCTTTTGAAAGATCAGACATTTTATTTTCAATTTTTTTAAGATCATCTTCTGTTAGTTTTGAGTTGATATCAATATCGTAATAAAAACCATTTTCAATCGCCGGACCAACGCCAAATTTTGCTTCCGGATAAATTGACTGAACTGCGTGAGCCATCAAGTGGGAAGTTGAATGCCAATAAACTTCTTTTCCTTTGCTGTCTTCGAATGTCAAAAATTTAATTTTTGCATTCGAATCGAGTATGGTGTATAGTTCATGTATCTCGCCATTGATCTGAATTGCTAAAGTCTCATCTGCTAACCGATTCGAGATAGATTTTGCAACCTCGAGGGCAGTAATCCCTTTGGAAAATTCTTTCGAATTGCCATCAGGGAATGTAAGTGTAATGTTTTCCATAATACTCTTATTAGTGAAAAAAACGGAAGGATTTCCGGTATATGTGGGCTCTATAGGATTCGAACCTATGACCTTCTGCACGTCAAGCAGACGCTCTAACCAACTGAGCTAAGAACCCAAACTCTAAAATCACAACGAACAAAATTCAAATAAAAAAGACTAAACCTTTTTAGATGACCATTCACTGAAAAGTAAAAAAGTCAAATGTTGGAAGCCAAAACTTTAGGAACAAAAAATTTGACTTTTGACTTTGACTTTTGACTTTGACTTTTCATCGTTTTTTGTACCGAGAGCCGGACTCGAACCGGCACGTCCCAACGGGACACAGGATTTTAAGTCCTGTGCGTCTACCAATTCCGCCATCCCGGCAGAAAAGTCATTTTTTACTTGTGAAATATATTAAAATAGACAAAAACTACAAACTGTAACCATGGTGTTTTATCTCTTTACCTTGTCTTTTTTACTGCTTTTTATTTTGTGTATACCCAGATGTCTGTAGAAGTGAGTTAACATCTTCTCTCAGCTAACCTTGCCTTTTCACTCTGAATAGATTTTGCCAAGAGAGCTAATCACAGAGCGAAACATGCGCAAGTAAAAAGTGGAAGTATAAAGTTAAAAGTGAATTGGTACCTCAAAACAAGAAAAATATCATGACATAAAAAAGAAAGTTTTACATTTCGATACTATAGAAAATCTCCTCAACCAATGCCATTTTATCAACCTGTTATTTCATCGCATCGCTTAACAGGGTAAAGCTATACCCTTCCTTTTGTAAAACTTTGATGAGCTCATCGAGCTTGTTATAAAATTTATCAAGACGCCGTGGATCTGTCCCCGGATGAGTTAACAAGATAAAACCGTTCAATCCGTTGGGATCTCTTTTTTCATAATTCAATATTTTTTGAAAAATTGTATCATTGCTGAGATACTGTTTACCCATATCGGGATAAGTCCAGTCTGCGTTGGAATAAGTACCTGGAGTAAAGTTAACCAGCGTTAATCCAATTTCCTTGCACCAATTGCTTATCTCGTCATTATACCATTCGAACGGCGGTAAAAAATACTTTGCGTCCTTTTTATTAATCCCGAACTTTTGCATCTCTTCATAATTATTTTTTAGATCGTTGGTGAATTCTTCTTTTGTTACCAGAGTCGAATCTCTATTAGACCATGAAGCATAAAGAAGATGCGAATCGGAATGAGCGCCCAAATAGTTTCCGTCTTTCTTTAATGACTCAATTTCACTTTTGAATTTGGGGTTTCTATAAAAATCGCCGGTAAAGAAAAAGGCTCCTTTAATCCGATGTTTCTTTAACACCTCTCTTACTTTCTTGATGCCGTCTGCAAACTCATGACCGGTAAAAACAAGGTGTATTTCTTTTTTAGCTGTATCAGTTCTAACTATTCCTCCTCTTTCATAGATAATATTTTTCTTATCAATTGAGCATTGTCCAACCTTTTGCAAAGCCGATAGATAATAAGTTAGACTTGCAGTTCCATCCATCGTCGGCTCGTCCGTTGAATAGTCACCGTAATCATCGTG
>Ga0100396_1002716_pt1 | contig 11574 bp, 7 predicted proteins | sample CryGeymeta201520_FD_81551 | JGI IMG/M metagenome (GOLD analysis project Ga0100396, IMG submission 81551) | Groundwater microbial communities from Crystal Geyser aquifers in Utah, USA - Crystal Geyser metaG 2015-20 | ecosystem: Environmental > Aquatic > Deep subsurface > Groundwater | place: USA... | reverse complement strand
TGAGCGGGCAGAAATTGTTTTTGGATTTCAAAAATCCGTATAAAATCCTTGTTTCTGCCGAGCCCGAGCGAAGCGAGGGCGAGGCAACAATCGCCCAAAATCCGAATTTTGAAAATTGGCGGTGGGAGTGAGATTCGAACTCACGGTTCGCGTTAACGAACTCCGGTTTTCAAGACCGGTGCATTAAACCGCTCTGCCATCCCACCAAAATGATTTTTTATTTTGTCAAACAAAATATTCTAATATTATATCACGTCCTCATTGCCCAAACACTTAAATCTTACTTATATCCAAAATCTATTTTTCAATCAATTCAAAATCGCTTTCTTCGCCAATAACCCGAACATAATCCCCATTCCCATCAACCTCAAGTTTCCCACATTAGCAATCAAGCAAGCGGCCGTTCTTATTAATGCTGATTTCTTCTCCGCAGTGTTTGCATTTGTATAATGATCGTTTATTTATCTTATTATTTTTCATGGAATTTTAATTAAATAATTTCCCGACTTTCTCTGCCGGGTAAAAATGCACTTCTTTTCCGATTTTTTTCCTAGACAAAAATTCATTTTTTACTAATTCCTTCAAATCGGCAATCGCGGTTGCTCTGGAAATCTCATTAATATTCAAATATATTTTCACGGTCGTGCTGGCATCTTTGCTTTTATAAAAATATTTAAGCAAACTGACCTGCCTCTCGTTTAAGCCATATTTTAATTGGGAAACTCTTGCCATCTTTATATTTTCCTTTTTCTTTTCTTCGACGTAATTTTCAAACTCTCTTTTCGCCTGCTGGATTTTTCTGATATTATAGTCAATAAAATACGTTAAATCATTATCATCCTGTTCTGTATAAATATAGGCGTCTCTATATTGTCCCCATGAATTTTTTATTATTCTTGATAACGGCAAATAAGCAAACCCCCAATAATTTTTTCTAAGCAAATACCAATAAAACAAAACCCTGGCCATCCGGCCATTACCATCCGCGAAGGGATGCAAATAAGCTACCCAAAAGTGAAGCAAAATAGCTTTTATCACCGGATGGACAAAAAATTTGTCTTCTAAATCATCATTAGCATAACCGATCAATTTCTCAATTTCTTTCTTAATAAATTTATAATCCGGAGCGACATGATAAATCGTTCCATCCGTGCTATTCATTACGTAAACATCGTCACCCTCACCCCTGATTTTACCTTCGTCCTTTTCGTTGTCCAAAGTCTTCTTCGTAATCGTCGCATGCAATTGCATTAGTAAATCGTAACTTAATTTTTTATCCTTCAATTCTTCTTCTACTAATTTCATTGCCTGATAACTGTTTAAAACCATTCTTTCATCTTTTGTTTTCGGTTTCCGTCCTTCCATTAACATTTGTTTAGCCGCCTTCCTGGTAGTATTAGCGCCTTCTAACTGCGAGGAGGCTATGGCCTCCTCCATTATTCCTCTGGCTATAAATTTATGGCGCAATTGGTCGTCAATGTCTTTTTTTGTGGCTAATAAATTACCGCCAAGATCCAGATCAATTTCATGGAAAAATTGTTCGAATTTCGGGAAATTATACAGCCATGAAAAGTTTTTTCCTTTCTCATTATGGATTACACTTTCGTACTTGAACATTAAATTATTTCTAGCATATTTAACTAATGCCCATGCTTCTTCCTGCGTCATATCAGCTGGAATATGCTTGTTGTATTTAACCTTGTCCCAGCATAAATAATCAGGATAAATACTCCCGAATATAATGTCTTTTGACTCTTTTCTTTTTAACAAATCTAATATTCTCTCAACTTTGATGTTGGAAATGTCGGGTAAATTTATTTTATATATCATATTTTAATGTGTATAATTTATACTTATATTTTACACGTTCTATACACATTGTCAAGACGTGTATAAACTATACATATCCTAGACACGTTATATACACAAAAACGAGGCCCAAGTGACCTCATTTTTTATTTAATATACAATTATTTTATCTAATATCACATCATTTTTTTCCGAATAAAAGCCGGGATGTCAGAATCGTCTTCGGCCTCGGATCCGGACGGATTTTTCTTTTTCACCGGTTCAAATTGTGATTCTTTTATCGGTGAAAGACGGTTTTTTTTGGCCAAATTCTTGTAATCTTCCTTTTTCTCGTCAGAATTGACAAAAGGCGTGGGCGTATACGGTCTCTCCCCGACCGGCGCTTCCAACTTGCCGCCCAAGCGGCCGTCAAAACCGGTCGCCACAACGGTAATTTTAACTTCATCCTTGAGTTTCGTATCAATGGATGTGCCAAAAATTATTTTCGCGTCTTCATCGGCCGAAGCGGTAACGATTTTGGCTGCGTCGTTCACTTCGTTCATGCCCAGATTCGGACCGCCGGTAATCGTGAAAAGAATCCCGCGCGCGCCCTCAATGGACAGTTCCAGCAACGGCGAATTAATGGCGGCTTTGGCCGCTTCCACGGCTTTGTTTTCGCCCGCGGCCTGGCCGATGCCCATCAAGGCCGATCCGGAATTGGACATAATCGCCTTCACATCGGCAAAATCCACGTTAATCAAACCGGGAATGGTAATCAGCTCGGAAATACCCTGCACGCCCTGGCGCAGAATCTCATCGGAAATCATGAAAGCGTCCAGGAGGGAAGTTTTCTTGTCAATGACCTGCAGAAGTTTGTCGTTCGGAATCGTAATGATGGAATCAACCTTGTCCATCAGCTCAGTCAAGCCCCGCTCCGCGATATTCCTTCTCTGCGCGCCCTCAAAAGCGAACGGTTTGGTGACCACGGCAATGGTCAGAGCGCCCAGATCGCGCGCGATATCCGCGACGATCGGCGAAGCGCCGGTCCCGGTGCCGCCGCCCATGCCGCAAGTCACAAAAACCATATCCGCGTCTTTGAGCACGTCGCGGATCTCGTTCTGGGTTTCTTCCGCCGCCTGCCGGCCGAGTTCGGGATTCATGCCCGCGCCCAGGCCCCGCGTAATGGTTTTTCCGATATGGATCTTTTTGTTAGCCTTGTTATAATGGAGAGCCTGTACATCGGTATTCACGGCAATGAATTCCACGCCTTTGATGCCACAATCCACCATCCGGTTGAGGGCGCTACAGCCGCCGCCGCCGATACCGACCACCTTGATTTTCGCGAAAGTTTCCACTGCCGGCTTGACTTCTGCCATAAATATTATACGTTTAGAAATAATTGCCGCTACCAATGGCGCGTAGCCATTATATACCAATATTAATATAATAATACAAGCCGTGAATAATGGCAAGTAAAAAAAAATAAATTTTTTTTCTCCGTGCACATTATTTGCACACTTTTTTTGCGGCTAATTTTTAATGATAATTTTCTCTGACAGGCGTAAAAGATAAACGGATTAGGGCATAAAAGATGAAAGCCATTTTTTTATTGAAGCAACGGATTTTTTGGCGGTAGAAGTCACATTAAAACGTCCGCGGCTGTCGGCATCGGCCAAAATGGCGCTGTTTCCCCAGATAACCAAGCCAAGGGCGGTTAAAAACTGCGGATCATTTACCTTGTCAATAATGGTGGGCGTAACCCGGTTGACGCCGATCGAAGCGGGCAAACGCAATTCTCTTTTCGCCACTTCCGTAATATCCGAGAGCTTCACGCCCCCGCCGATCAAAAGAGCGCCGGCCGGCAACATGCCGGACCGTTCAATTTTTTTGAACTCCTGGTCAATTTTACTGAAAATTTCTTCCACTCGGGCTTCAATAATTTCCGCCACGAATTTCCGGGAAACAAACCTGGGTTCTTCTGCGCTGTTTTTTTCCGCGTCCAGCGCCGATAAATCAATTTCGTCTTTTTTCCCGAACTTGGCCGGCCAAGCGCTGCCGGATTCAATCTTGATCTTCTCGGCCAAAGTTAAAGGACAACGGAGACCAATGGCCACATCGGCGGTAACATGCTCGGAGCCGATGGGCAAGACGGCGGTATGCAAAAGTTCGCCTTCCTCAAAAACCGCCAAACTGGTCGTGGACAAGCCGATATTAATCAAAGCCGCGCCCAGCTCTTTCTGCTTGCTGTCCAGCACGGCTTCGGCGGCGGCCAAGGGGGAAAGAATGAGATCCTCAATATCCAAACCGGTCCGGTAAATGGCTTTGGTCAGGCTTTTCACGTGACTGGATAAAACTTGCACGATCAGGGTTTCCACTTCCAACCGGACGCCGGTCATGCCGATCGGATCCTTGATGTCTTCCTGGTTATCAATGGAAAAACGGATCGGTATGACATGGATGATTTCATAATTCGGCGGCACAGATAAAGCCCGCGCGGCCTCAATGGCCCGATCCACATCCTCGGCATTGACTTCACCGTCGCTTTTTCCGATCGCGACCACGCCGCGGCTCTTTTCGCATTTGATCTGCGGGCAATTGATTCCGACCCAAACCCGAGTGATGGGCAAGCCGACCAAACGTTCGGCCTTTTCCAGGCAGGCGGAAATGGCGGTGGTCACATCTTCAATGCTGTTGACTGTTCCCTTGGCGATTCCCTGCGCCGGCACCGATACTGCCCCGATAATCTGCAGTTTCTCTCCGCCGCCGTCATTGGCTTTCTGGCCGACCACCAATCTGATTTCGGTTGAACCGATATCAAGCCCGGCAATTATGTTTTCTTTCATATGGCTTCTTTAAGCTATTTTCTAATAATTATAATCAATTGGCGGCTAAAAGGCAAATGGCCGAATAACCATATTAAATAAGGCTATTTTTATGAAGAAAAATTAACGAAACGAGGAAGAAAAACCAAAGCGCCCAGGATTACCGCTCCCAAGGAAGAGAAAAAAACCGCCGCCGCCATGATATCCTTGATAGCTTTGGCATAAACATCAATTTTCGGGCTAGCCATATCCACCAGCCTTTCCACGGCGCTGTTGACAAGTTCCGCGCCGACTACCAATATAATCGCCACAATCAAAAAGGCCCATTCCCAACGCTCAACATTAAGCCAAGTCCCCAAAAGCACGACCAGCAAAGCGAAAAAAGATTGAATCTTTAAATTGTCTTCTTCTTGCCAAGCGCGTACCAGACCGCGGCCGGCATAACGGAGGCTTTTATTTAAACGGATCAAATGGCGCATAATATTAACGGCGGAACAATGATGATTTTTTTGAAGAATAAAAACCTATTTTATCTAAAAAAGCGCGCGCCCGTTGATGCATGGCTTCTCTTTCGGATATTGTCCGATCTTGTTCCCCGGCCAAATGCTGAAGGCCGTGGACAAAAACAAAAATCAGCTCGGCCGCGGCTGACTGGCCATATTTTCTGGCCTGACGGGCAATCTGCTCGTAATCCAGGATAATCTCGCCAAAAAGAACATCTTGTCCGCGTTTTATTTCCGCGCCAAGATTGAAAGCCAAAACATCAGTCGGATAATTATGATCGAGCCGCTCCCGATTTAAACGGCACATTTCCTTGTCTTTGACAAGCGCCAAAGATAAAAAATAATTCTTGATCCGCCGCGCGCGGAAAAATTTTTCCGTAGCCAGAAAAAAAATTTTTGCGTTCAGACGGCGGCCGCTCAAATTGTTAATTTCCAGAGGCATCGCCAAAAATAAAGCTGTTGATGGCCAGCTGATATATATTTTTAAAATGATGGGCGGTATTATTCGGATTATACGCGATTGCCACCAGATATTCGCGATTTTTGTCGGTCAGGTACAAAGTCAATTTATCTTCCAAGAACAAACCGTCCCAGCCGTCGCGAGCATAAAAAAGATCCGCGCTGATCGTATCAACTGTAAACTGATCGCGGTACCATTCGTCAATCGCCAAACGACCGCTGTTCGGCTGTAAGACAATTTGCAGGAACTGTTTATCCGGAGCAGTAATAATCAAAGAATTATCGCCATCAATCCGGCTTAACTCCCAGCCGCCGGGATAAAAAAATCCATAATCAAAAGAAGTAGCACGGTAAAAAATCAGGCCTGGATTTTCCCCGATTTTCCCATTTCCGCCCGGATTATACAAATTGGACACTTCTTGTCCGTCGCTATAAGCGTCGCCGTCCGTGTCGCTGAGCGCCGGATTGGTATTAAAAATAACTTCTTCCTGATCGGACAAACCGTCCTCATCCGCGTCTAATATATCGTCAGCCGCGGTAGCCATATCTGCCGCGGTTGTGGTTGATTCGCCAGTCGCGCCTTCTTCGGTGATATTGACGACTTCTTCCTGGCTCAACGTTTCTGGGCCGATTGTTGCCAAAATGCCATCTGGAACGGATTGATCAGACGGCGCAATTGCCGGCGCGGCCGGGGGCGGTTCGGTCGTCAGGCTGCTTTCTTCAACCGCCGGCGCGGGTAAAGACGACTGAATAGATTTTTGTTTGAACAGAAAATAATAGGCCAAGACGGAAAAAATAGCCAGCAAGAAAAAACCGCCGACCAGAATCAATAAACCGAATCTTTTCGCGTTCGGCGAAGATTGGGAATCGGCTAAAAAATGAGCCGGCATCACATACACCGAAGCATCGCGGTCAAAAATCTCATTTTGCTGTCCTGGCGGCAAACCAGCGCCGGTCTCGGACAATTTGTCTGGTAATAATTCATTAATGATATTATCCATAATTTTTGAAAACTGCTGACTTTCCAAGTTTTACTGGCTGCTATCTTCCTCCAAGGAATAAAGCTTGCCCGGGCCAAGCGGATTATAGCCGTTTTTAACTTCCGACCCGTCCGAATAGCCATCGCCGTCCGTATCGGCCAAGAGCGGATCGGTTTTATAGACCTGCACCTCTTCGCGATCAAACAAGCCATCGCCGTCCGTATCCGGATTATTCGGATCCGCGCCCAAAACGATTTCTTCTTCGTCAGTCAGGCCGTCTTGGTCCGTATCCACGGCCGGCGCGGCTACATCCGGAGTAATTTCCGCGGGCGGCGGAATAAAGGGCTCGTCCGGCAAGACAGCCGCTTGGTTTGGTTCGACCGATTCATTCATGCCGGCTTGCTCCGCCGGCGCCGGTTCTAAATAATTATCCGCCGGATCAATATCTTCCGGCACGACCTTCACTTGGAATCTTTGGTAGCCAAAATAAAAGGCCGCGGCGAGCAAAACTAACGCGGAAAAAATAATGCCAATCAAAAGCAATTTATGGCCAGAGGCCTGGCCGGCCAGCGGCGCGGCGGCAACGGAATTTTCTTTCGGCTGAAAAATTTCCGGCTTGGGCACGGGCCGAAAATCTTCTTTTTCCGTATTGGAAAAAATATCCTCCATTTGCTCAACGGACGCCCCATCCGAAGCGGCTGAAGCTTTATTTTCCGCGGGCAACGCGGTTTCGGGCTGGAAATTTGACTGGCCAGCGCTTTCCGCCGCGGACTGATTGTCTGACTTGACATCGTCAAACATAAATTTTTGTTAATGAATTATTTTTATCCTAATTAAATCAAACAAAAAGACAAAGGCAAAAAATGATAAAAATTTTTCTAAAAGCCGTATTGGTATTTTAACAAAATTTTCAAGACTAGACAATGGAAAACAATTATGGCGTGGGTAAAGTGAGTGTAATATTTTTTTCTCCAGATTTATCGCCTTCATTGCCGTATTCATCATAAGCGGATAAGGCGAAATAATAAATATTATCCTTGTTCAGCCCGGTCGCCAAAATTGACAAATCATCAGGCTTGCTCGCCTCAAGCGGCTCCACCGCGTCCAAGTCTTTTTTATCTCCATAATTGCCGGTCGCTGTGCCGATATAAAGGTAATAGCCTTTCGCGCCCGCCACTTTTTGCCAATTAATCCGCACCGTTCCTTCTGACTCCTCTTTCAGCGGGTCACTAGCCTGCCAATTTGGCGCGCTCGGCGGGGTGCTATCCTTGATTGTCACGATCACTTCATTACTCAAAGGGCTTTCCGCGCCAGTTGTGTTATTATAAGTGGCCAGCGCAAAGGCGTAATTAAGATTATTATCCAAACCGCTGACCGTACACGCAAAGTAATTCGTATCTTTAACACAGGCTGCATTGCTGTTATTACTTTTTGGGTTTATACCATCTTCTACTAAAGCATATTCTTTTTGCGTCGTGGAGGCTCGCCACCAATATAATTTATAATGAGTGACTCCGCTGACGGCCGTCCAACTGGTCCGGGCCTGCCGCCCTAAGCCGGTGTTTTGCGCGTTCAAAGTGTTGGCCCCGGCCGGCAAATTTTCGCGGAAAAAATATAATTCTTTCAAAACATCCAAGCGGCATTTTCCTTGGTTGTTATCACAAAGAGTGCCCACGACCGCATTAATCGGACAAAGTTGTTGGTTGCTGGAACAAAGCAAAACAGTTTGGCTCGGCGTTGATGGCGGACTATTCAAAATGGCGGGCAAATCATCGTGCGTGCCAGCTTCATTTTTATCGCGGCAATAATAGAATTCCATATTATTATTCAAAGCGCCGCTGTCCTGCCAAGGCGCCCAATTGCCGCTCGCCGGCCTCTGCGGCCAAGGATTTTCACAAACAAAAACGAAGATATCCGCGGTCGCGGTCCGGTTTTGGTTGAGCGTGGAGGAAAGATTGATATCATCACGGGTAATCTTGCCGGTCGCGGTCAATTTGGTCCGGCCATTGTTGATATTTTCCGCCCAAATCCAAGCTTTATTCGGATTATCAGCAACCAACAAGGTTTCATGAACCTCAGCCACATTGGTGTTGGCAATCTGCCAAGACCATTGCCACTCGTAAAGGCCGGGAGCAGGCACGATCTCCTGCCCGTCGCGGGACCAAGCGCGGGCGGAGAAGACTTTGTCTCCGTCATCTTTTTCTTGAGCAATAAACCAATCGCTATCATCACTAATATCATTATTGACAGTATTAAAGAGATAAGAAAGCGGGGTGATGGTCGCGCGGTCGAACAAGCAGATCTTGTCGCCGGTGGTAAAGCTCCAAATATAGCTATTTTTAAAATCTTGGCCGTTGAATTGTTTTTGATCATTATGATCGCTATAAACCAAACTTAATTTGGTGGAACTGGCATTGGTCACGCCAATATTAATTTTATCAGCTGTATCCGGATCGCCTTTGATGATCACATAATACAAACAATCAGTGTCCAACAGCTGAGTGGGCGCGAGATACATTTGGCTGGCCACTAATTTGTTGCCCTCTGGATCGGTCTGGCTGGCGGATGCCAAGGTCAAGCCGCTGACTTTCGCGCTTACGGCGCAATAATTTTTATCCGACGCTGGCGCTGTCCAAGCGCTGACCGATTGGGAAAACCAATGTAATGCTTGTTGTATTAAGCGCGCCAGCTTGTTGATTGGCCTGATGGCCGATATCTTTGTGTCGGGCTGGTCCGTGTCCGCTTGCACTAAAAATTGGGTATTGGCCGGACAAAGATTTTGGCCGTAATCGCCGACCAACAGCACATTGCCGGTGAAACTGCCCAAGTCCATTACTTGATCAAATTCCGCCTTGATCAAAGGATTGCGGCAAATATCTGTGGTGTTATCAGTGGGAACAGTGCTATGAACTTCCGGCCGATCCAAAGCGGCGCTGGCCGCGCAATAATTGATTAGACCGGCTGGATAAAAACTGCCGGTGCCGACCCCGCGGCAAAGCGGCGGCGTCAAATCGCCATCCACGCAACAAGCGGCGTGCCCTGAACATTCAGCCGCATTATTGCCCAGTTCCGCGCAATCGCGGCACACGCCCTGGCCATCCGCGGCTTCCGTGTCGCAGTATTTGCCGCTGTGACCGAAACAATTGCAAGCCGCGTCTTTATCGGCAGTAGTCGCGCCAGGAATATTACAGCCCGTACAATGGCCATAATCGACAGTACCGGCATGGCCGACACCGCAAGTCCCTTCACATTTCAAGGGCCGGCAACAATCGCGCGCGTCCTGGCCGATCTCACAGCAACATTCGCATTTATCTTGTTCAATGGTTTCACATTTATTATTACTATCATTACATTTGGCTAAACCAGGACAACGTTCTTGCGCCGTAATACACTCGCGATATTTTGCCTCGCCGTCCATTTCCCGGCAAACCGTTCCGGACGGGCAAACATTGCAATCAACGCCGTTCAGATCATCTTTCTTGCACCGGCCCGCTCCAATCAGGTTCCAGCCGTCCGGACAAGACAGAGTGTTAATCACCCAGACAGCGGATCCGGCATATTGTTCGCAAGACGCCTCAACTTCGCGGCCGAAGCGATCGGTCGTGGTCGCCCAACAGCGGGAATTATCTTGATAACAAACATCAGCGGAGGAACTGGCAATAAAACCATTGGCACTCTCGCAAGCAACGCAATCCGCGCCGGTAAGAACCGCGCGAGCCGCCGTATAAGGCGAGCACTGGCCGGGCGAATTCGGACAATAGCCGGTGGCGCAGATATTCGCGTTCAAACTGCGGCCTTGGCAGCTGTCCGTTGGATCTGTCGGATACCCGCACTGGCAGTCTGCAATTGAACAAACCAAAAGATTGCGACACTCCGAATAATTTAAATCACAGGTCGCCGGCAAGGCGCCCTCATAGCAAGGCTCGCCCAAACCCGGCACTTTTTTCGTGGAGAAATTCCATTCAAAAACCGCGCTTTTGAAAACCGGATAGCAGGCGTCCAAACTGCTCGCGCAACGCCCGGCAAAACTCGTCTCACTGGGACAGCAAATGTCTGATCCGCCGCAATCATTGTTGGTGGTACACGCGCCCACGGTAAAATTCAAAGCATTGCCGGCTAAATTGCTGGCATTGATAACCTGGACCGGACCGGTAATTGCTTCATTAGGCACGGTTGTGTCAATGCGCATGGCTTCTGTGCCATTACCCCAAAAAGAAAGGCTCGCGCCGGATTGATCTTGATTATTATAAAAACGCACTTTTCCTGGGGTGGCGCCGAAATACTCGCCCCACAAGCTAACTGGCGCAAAATGCGGTCCTCGGTCTGGCCGGACTAAACATAAGCTCGGCGCTAGCGGCAAATTGCTGTCTAATTTAAATGTTGATGGCGTGAGAGCGCTGGTATCCAAAGTTTGCCCGCTGGCTAATATAATCTTAAGATAATAATCATTATCTGAAATACTGGGCGCCTTAACAATGATCTGCTTGTCCTGCCAGACGCTGTCCGCGCAGACGCGGGGAAATTCATAGACCGCTTCCGTGCCATCACTGCCTAAATCCGTGGTAAAATAGACTTTGCTGGCGGATTTGGTTTGGCCAAAACCGCGGCCGCTGATCGTGACATACTGCCCGGACGGACCAGTGCCGGGCGAAAAAGAAATAATGGCCGGGCCCGCATTGGCTTCTGGCGATTTGGTAAAATTTAGAAAATTGCTGGCCACTTGAGCGCTGTTGCGTGTAAAAACCGTGGTCCGGCCATCGCGCAAAGACGGCACTCGCGCGGATCCGGAAGAGTTTGCCGGGAAAGCAGAATTAAGCGCCGCCAGATACGATTGCTGATTGCCAAAAAAAACCAAGTTGTTCTGCAGTTTAATGCCCTTGAAGGTCAAAGAATCGTTATATACGCCCTGGCTGGGATCAACCTGGCACAAGCCCGGCCGGACAATCGTATTGACAACCAAGAATAAAGGCGAATCAGCGTAATAATTGGTGACATTTTGTGTGACGCGAATTGGCCCACTCT
>Ga0100396_1002714_pt1 | contig 11577 bp, 5 predicted proteins | sample CryGeymeta201520_FD_81551 | JGI IMG/M metagenome (GOLD analysis project Ga0100396, IMG submission 81551) | Groundwater microbial communities from Crystal Geyser aquifers in Utah, USA - Crystal Geyser metaG 2015-20 | ecosystem: Environmental > Aquatic > Deep subsurface > Groundwater | place: USA... | reverse complement strand
CGCGCGCCTGCCCCCGCACCAAACCTGCTTCGCCATGACCGTGCACAAGAGCCAAGGCAGCGAGTTCGACCACGTCATCCTCGTGCTGCCCGAAGAACCCAACCCCGTGCTGACGCGCGAGCTCCTCTACACCGCTGTAAGCCGAGCCAAGAAGCGCGTGGACATCTTCGGCACCGCGCACATCCTGCGGGGCGGTATCGAGGCAAGCGTGCAGCGAGCCGGCAGACTCGGGGAGCTTGTGGGCGGGTGAGGGGCGAGGCGCGTGCGTTCCCGGCGACCTTTTTTGGATCTGCCGACTGCGAGCCTCGGCCATCCCGCACCCTTGCGCGCGCGGAGTGTCTCCGGGCGCTCACTCTGGGCGCCAGGTGCACATCTTGAACGTGCGGGACGCGGCACTGGCGATAACCACCTGCTCGAGGCCTTCGGCCAACCTCGAGCGGCTCGCATGGGCTTCCGAGCCGGAGCGAGATGGAGTCCCGCTTGCGCGGGCGCGGACAAGTCTGATGGCGGATGGTCCAGCACCACTAGGGACGGTGCGAGAAGCGTGGCTGAACACCTGCTCCGCCGCTCGTCTTTCAGGAAGGCTTTCCCTGTGACCACATCCCAGACGTGGTACGCCTTGGAAGCCATACATGAATGATACTAAGACGCTGAATCTTGAAAATGAGGTACGTGAGCCGGGAGGCGCGCCCGCCCACCTTGAGGATGCCTCCAAGGAAACGGGGGCTCACTGGAGGAAGGGAACGGCCGCCCCTTGGTACAGCGGCTGGGACTTGTCCGAGGAGGAGCGGGCTCGCTATCGAGATCTTTCCCGAGACTCGCATGCCAGAGCACGGATCAATAGGAGGGGAAGTCACCAGTACCGACCCTGCCCGATCTCGAGATTGTGATTTCCACGGCCTGCATGACGGGCGTATGCTCGTGCTGTACAAAGGGAATATCTGATGTTGACACTTGCCTCTCAGCTCGAGTGCATCTTCGAGCGTGCTGGTCTTCGCCCCGAATCGGGCAGGCCGTTCTTTGCCTATCGCGTGACCGAGGCCGAGAGGGATGGGTTGGCTCAAGGTCTGCGACACGCGTTCTTGCGTGGTGACCACGACGGCGTGGTGGCTAGCGCTTTCGTCCTCTTCGGTGCCAGCGACTTCTGCGCCAATCACCGCTATGGCACATGGAGTTGGGACCATATCTTCGAGTCGACCGGCTGGTCCGATGGCGCAGGTGTCCGACTCTATGACCTAGTGGTCCAAGGTCTGCGGCGCTTCAAACGCCCCCTGCAGAGTACGGACTATCGGTTTGCCTATCTGGGCACTCTTGCCTGTGAGGGCGGCTTGCCGCTCGCGATGCTGCGAGGCCGCCAGGCCGGTTCTCTCAAACGCTACTTTCGGCAACTCCTCGCTGTAAGCGAGCGCTACGAACTCGCGGCTCCAGCTATCCTCGAACTCGCGTCCGAGTTGCAAACCATTCTGCCTCAAAGCCTGCGCAACCTCGTCGTGCAGCGCATGGCTGCTGACCTTGTGTCGGCCGTGGCGACTCTGCGCGCCGAAGCCGCGGCAGCCAACGTCGAGCCAGGCGACTTGGATGTGAGCTGGCTGGATTCCCACCACCCGGAATGGAGGCTCGAACTCCCCCTGCGCGTCGATGCCGACGTGGCGGATGCGCTCCTGCGGGGGCTGCTGCGACAGTCACGATGGGACAAGGGCGCCAGCCAGACATTTCCGTTGGTCGTGCGCTTGCGCTTGGCTTCGGGATCGAACTCGCCATGCCTCATCGAGCGAGACATCGACGTGTCGCCGAGGGCGCAAGCGAGCGACTTGGCTGACTTGTTGACTGTCGACACCCAGGCGTTGCCAGCGCTCTTCTATCTGTTCGCAGTGGATGAGCATGGGTTGCGCCAAGCCGTGGCAACCGCCACACACATCACTGGGACCGAAACCTACCGGCTCACAGAAGCGCGGCCGGCCCGGCCCTTCCGTGATCCCGCGACCCTCTTCGGGCCGATCCAGGTCATCGCTAGCGTGGGTCCGAGAGACATTGGGCAGGGCCTTCCGGCCGGTGGCGGCGCGGTCTCCAAGGACCTGCCCATGGCTCTTCTCGGAGACTTTGAGCAGGGCACCGCGACGCTCCGCTCGGCCGGTTCGGCCAGGACACGGGCCAGCAGTCTCGATGTGCTGTGTCCCGCCAACTTGGCGCCAGTCGCTCTCGATGGGAGTCGCATCGAGCGACTCGAAGCCGTTCTTCCTGCTGGCCTTGGGCTCTTCCGCGTATGGGGAGTCGCAGAGTGGCGTCACGGTGGTGAGCATTGCGTCTTTCGAAGTCAGGATGAAGACCGCGACGTGGAATACGTGCTGGGCGGACGTCTGCACCGCTTCGGACCCCTCGGCACCGAGGCTCACGCCGGGTTGCCGCGCGTCGGCCAACTCCGCCAGGATGTCCTTCGCTGGTTGCCCGCGGGACAGCTTGAGTGGAAGCCCAATGGGGCCGGGGATGGATATCGCCGCATCTCGGAGGGCGATCCGATCGGAGACGTGTGGATCCGCGTTCGGGAGCATGGCGAAACGCTCTTTCGCACTCGTGTCCTCGTGCTTCCGTCCGACCTTCACGTGACCCTGCGTACCGGCGACGAAACGGGTCAGGTGCTGTTGCGTCACACACGCCTGAGTGCCGTCACTGTCATGGGCAGTGCAAGCCAGGGGGTGGACATCGCCAACCCGGAGTCTGGCCACTTCGTGCTCAGCGTGCCGTCTGGTCCGGATGCGCCGGACCGACTGTGCCTGTCACTGCTCTTCGCTGGGGGCCGAGAGGCCCGGTTGACCGTGTCCTCGCCTGCGCGAGCGATGAGCTTCGTCGATCTGAACGGCGAGAGCGTTCGCGACACCGGCATCCGAGCTCTCGATCGCTTGGGTTCTGTGCGGGCACGAGCCGTGGGCCGTGGCAACGATTGCTTTAGCCTCGAGGCGCGGCGACCGGGCGGCCGTTGGCGTCTGCTCGCGGATCTGCCGGCCATGCAGTCGGGAGTGTTCGAGCTATCGCTCGAGCAGATACGTCCCACCGTGGCTCAGCTTCTTGCTGCCGAAGGATCGACGGACGCCCAGGTATCGCTTCGCATCATGCGTCGCGGAGCCCCCATGCAAGGGCTGCCGGTGCTGAATGTTAGTCGTTACGATGGCAGGTTGGAACCGTTGCGAGACGACGAGGAAATGCCTTATGCAGTCTGCCTAGATTCGAGTGCGCGTGCTGGTCTGACGCCAGAGACGCTCGGTGCGCTGCGTGCGGACATTCGACCACTCGAAAGCCCAAGTGAAGCCAACGCCCTGGCGCTGACGTGCCTCAAGCCTGGCCTCTTTGAGGTGCCGATCGAGGACCTAGAGCCCGGACCATGGCTGGTGGTCGCTTGGGACGGACGTTGGGCACGGATTCGTCCACTCTTGCTCACGATCCCCGGGACGCCGACGTCACCACCCGATGATGCTTTGGGTCAAGCGATCCGTCTGACGGCACGCGACGAGCGCGCGGCGGCCATGGATGCCTGTCTGCAATCCATGGAAGATGATGTCTCGCATCCCAGCTGGCCTCGTGCGATGGAGATCGTCGCCTCGCTCGATGACCTGCCGACGATGACGTTCGAGCTTTCGTCGGCGCTCATCCGTCGCCCTCGAGCGTTGGCCATGCTCCTGCTGATGGAAGCGCATCGCTTGCCTGTGCTTTGGCCTCGCTTCGAGGAGCTGCCCTTTCTGTGGGCCACCCTGCCTGTGGATAATTGGCTTCACGCTTTCGAGAAATTGTTCGAACAGATCGGGAAAATCGCAGATGAGCATGGAACGCTGTCGAAGCGAGATCTGATCCAATCGCAGCTTGGGATCCTCCGCGACCGCTGCCAGGAGCTTGCCCCGTTCATGCACGTGGTACTCGATGCAGCGGCGCTGCGTTGGCCCGAACTCGTACCCAGCAAGAAGAACCGGATTCAAGTGGCCGCCACCGACGGGGGCTTGAACATTCTCTTGCAAATGGAGGAGGAAGCCGCCCGGGATGCGCTCTGCGACGGCGCGGAGCTGCGTTGGCCGCAGCTCAACTTCGACGAGCTGACGGGCGATCCCGAAGGGGTGGCCTCGAACGTTCACTGGCTGGGTCAGCGCGCGGTTCAAGACTGTCACCGCGATGTTCTGAGGGCGCCGTGCCTGGCGGCCAGTCTCGCCGCCGGGGACCAGATTCCGGGCGCGGAAACGACCATCGCGCTGCGAACCGCGCGCGACTTCGATCCACACTACTTCCAGTCAATGCACGCGCTCCACCTGGCATGCGAGCTCGCCGATTGGGCAGACCGAGAAACATCGAGGACGAGTTGAAGGTGCACGATGACCGCTGAGACCCTTTCCTTTGGCCCCTTTTCACGTCGCTTGCGTGAGCGGGTCGAGCGCGCCGTTCTGGGACAACTCGGACCCGCGAACGACCAGCTTCGTGCGCTCTTGGCGCACGACCTGTCTCGCCCGATCGGTCACCCCGAGAGCTTCCTGGCGGATCCCCTCCTCGAAGGCCTGTTCGAGTGGGAGGCTCATCCGCATACGCTCGCCGAGGTGCCATTGCTGCACCCGGACACGCTGCGTGCGCTCAGCCAGCCAGCGGCGGGACAGGAAGAACACGCCTTCCGTGCCGAGTGGCACCCCCATCTGCACCAGATGAAGGCATGGCAAGCGCTGATGGCCGAAGACCGCCGCAGCGTGATGGTGACGACAGGGACCGCGAGCGGCAAGACCGAGTGCTTTCTCGTGCCCATCCTCGACGACCTCGTCCGCGAGTCGGCTCAAGCCGGGGGCGACCTCGTAGGCGTGCGCGCCCTCTTTCTCTATCCGCTCAACGCCTTGATCGCGAGCCAGCAGACGCGCATGGGCGCGTGGACCAGCCGGCTCGGCTCGCGCGTACAATTCTGCCTCTACAACGGCAACACGCCTCAGACCGTTCCGGCCGCCGAACAGCGTCGCGTGCCGAACGAGATCCTGGACCGGCGGGGCTTGCGCGCCTCGCCGCCGCCCATGCTGGTGACCAACCCCACGATGCTCGAGTACATGCTCGTGAGACCCGAGGATCGTCCGATCTTGGAAGAATCCCGGGGACGGCTGCGCTGGATCGTGCTCGACGAGGCGCACACGTACGTGGGCTCGGCGGCAGCCGAACTCTCGCTCTTGCTTCGCCGTGTGATGCATGCGTTCGAGGTCGACGCATGCGATGTTCGCTTCGTGGCGACGTCCGCCACCATCGGTGGCGATGACGCACGCACGGCACTGCTGCAGTTCCTAGCCGACGTGGGAGGCATTGCGCCCGAACAGGTGACCCTGGTTGAAGGGCGACGGCTAGTTCCCGAGTTACCGGCTGAGCTGACGACAGCCGAAGGCGCGGTGCCCCGCGTTGAGACGCTGGACGCTGAGCCCGACCCCGCGATGCGCTTCCGAGCCCTCGCCTCGAGCCCCGTCCTGCGCACGCTGAGACGAGAAATCGGCGAACGCTCCGACCAGTCCGACGGCGGCAAGCCCTCAAAGGGCTACGCCAAACTCAGTCACGTCGCTAGAGTGCTGGGTCGGGATGTGGGGGACGCCGAGGTACTCGGACTGCTCGACCATGCCACACGCGCCGAACTCGACGGCCAGAGCTTCCTGCCGCTTCGAGCTCATTTCCTGTTGCGCACACTGGGCGGACTCTGGGCATGCGGCAATCCCGACTGCAGCGGCGTCATGGAGGAGGCGCGCCAAGCGAAAGGTTCCCCATGGCCCTTCGGCAAGCTCTATCAGTCGCGCCGCCTCCACTGCGACGCCTGTGAATCGCCCGTGTACGAGGTCGTGTTTTGCCACGGCTGTGGTGAGGCATACCTCGCCGCACGAGACGCCAATGGCGATCTTCGGGCCCTCGTCTGGGACAGCCGGCACGACCACGATGATGACGAGGCGGTCGATGACGAAGGATTCGAAGAGACGGACGCCGAGGCATCCGAAGAGACCGAGGCTGCTCCGTCGGCCCGTAGCGTCTGCTTGCTTGCGGCGCACAGTTGCAAGCCCGTGGACCGAGAAACGGGCAAGCCTCTCAGCGCGGTCGCCTATGATCCGTTGAAGGGGCGGCTGGGCCAGGGCGGAGGCTCCATCCATGTGATCCGCGAAGTCGGTGGCCGGTTGGTCTGTGGGCGGTGCGGCACCCCCGATCGCGACACGAACTCCAACTTTCGCTCAGCGCGCCTGGGCGCGCACTTCTTCCTGGGCCTCTCGGTTCCCAGCATGCTCGAAGAGTTGCCCGGAGTCGCGGGTGACGGCCTCAGCCGCCTGCCGGCAGGTGGTCGCCGTGTCCTCACCTTCACCGATAGCCGCTCTGGCACGGCGAGCTTCGCGCTGCGGAGCGAGCTCGACGCGGAGCGCAACTACATCCGAGCCTCGATCTACCATCACCTTTGGGCTGCCGCCGGGAGTGCCGACGGGATCGTCGAACTGCGCGCCACCATAGGAGAGTTGGAAAAGGCTGCCGCCGGTTCGCCAGTGCTTCAAGCTCTCTTAGGGGAGAAGCGCAAAGAGTTGAAGAAGGCGCAGTCGCCCGTCCTGGCGTGGACCGAGGTCCGAGACCGGCTCGCCGGCGACCCAGCCTTGAGCGAGTGGATGACGCGTGCCCTGCGTGAGCACTACAACGCTGCGCGATTGGATGCGCGCACATTCGCCGATCTGGCGCTGTGCCGAGAGTTCTTCCGGCGTCCTCAGCGAATGAACTCGCTGGAAACGTTGGGCATGGTGCATCTTCGCTATCCGCAAGTCGATCGCATCCGAACCCTCCCCGGGAGCTTCAAACGGGTCGTCGACCGTCTCGATCGAGATGACCCGATGGCCGTGTTTCACAACCTCGCGTCTGTCTTTCTCGACTTCTTCGTTCGTAGCCACAGTGCGGTGGTCTTGCCCGCGGCCGATGCGGACCTCCGACGATGGCTCGGGTTCCGCTTCAGCAGGCCTGCGATTGTCGCAGTGGACACGAAGGGCGAGAAGCACAAGCGCTACCCATGGCCCGGCGTACGGAAGGGACGCCGCCTCCCACGTATGCTGCGCCTCCTGTGCCTGGCGTTGAAGCTCAACCCTGAGGAATCTGCTGACCGGGAGCTCGTGCATGAACTTTCGCAGGATCTCTATCGGAGCCTGTATGACAGTGGTGTGCTCACACGCGACGCCGAAGGTGACCGACTCCCGCTGGAGTCCGTAGAGTTGGAGGCGATCGACACGGGCTTCATCTGCCCCATCACGCGCCGCGTCCTGGGACGCACGTTGCAGGGATTCTCACCCTACCAAACAGAAGATTGGGCTGCCGGCACGCGCTGCGAACGCATCGAGATGCCTCGCCCCGAGTACGTCTTCGGACGCGACAGCGGCAACGCGCCGGTGCCGAAGAAGATCATGGCGGCGTGGCTGGCGTCCGAGCCGCGCGTGCAGGACGCACGCCAGCGTGGAGTGTGGTCCGATATCTCCGACCGCATCCTAGCCGTGCCGGATGCCTTGTATTTCCGAACTGGCGAACACTCCGCACAGATCGACTCACGCCGCCTCCGGCATCTGGAGGATGACTTCAAGGCTGGCAGGGTGAACGTGCTCAGCTGCTCCACCACCATGGAGATGGGCGTGGACATCGGCAGCCTGCTGGCCGTGGGCATGAACAACGTGCCGCCGGGCCCCGCCAACTATCAGCAGCGGGCGGGGCGCGCGGGTAGGCGGCGGCAAGCGCAGGCACTCGTGCTCACGCTTGCGGGATCGAGCCCCCACGGCGCCGCGGTGTTTCGGGATCCCGCCTGGGCGTTCGAGCACCCGGTGCATGTGCCGCGGGTGTCACTGGACTCGGCGCGCATCGTGGAGCGGCACGTGCATTCCTTGCTCCTCACGCACTTTCTCGCCAGCGACTTGGCACAGAACGCCTTGACCCTGAATTGCGGGGCCTTCTTCCTGCGGACGGGCGAACATCGCTCGCAGGCGGAGCACTTTGTGGAATGGCTTCGCCAAGCACGCGAAATCCCGCGCGTGCAGGCTGGGCTTCGCGCTTTGGTTCGTGGCACCGCGCTCGAAGGCGAACTCGGTCCGCGCTTCGAACGGGCGTGGCAGGAGATCGAGCGTCTCGCTGCGGACTTCGGCTGCGAACACGACGCTTTGCTCGAACAGATCGAGGTATTGCCCGCGGAGGAGGGAGAGAAGAGTCCGACCCGGCGAGCGCTGACCCGGCAGCAAACTCGTCTCGAGGAGGAGTACCTCCTGCGGATGCTCGCAGACTCCGGGTTCTTGCCCAGCTACGGCTTCCCGCTGCACGTCGTCCCCTTCGTCAACACGACGGCTGAGCAGCTGACGCAGGAGCGCAAGGATCGCGAGGTGAGTGGACGAGAGGACGGCTTCCGTCGGCGCTCCTACCCCTCACGGGAGGTAGAGAAGGCGATTCGCGAGTACGCGCCAGGCTCGGGCGTGGCGTTGAACGGGATGGTCTATCCGTCACGTGGCGTCACGTTGAACTGGAGAATCCCACCAGGCGACGCCGAGCAACATGAGGTGCAGTCGCTGCGTTGGGCCTACCGCTGCGGGCACTGCGGTGCCGCGGGTGATGCCCGGCAGCGTCCCGAGTTGTGTCCGCACTGCGGAAGCGAGGCGAGCGAGGGCATGCTCCGCACGGACCACTATCTGGAGCCGAGCGGCTTCGCGGTGGCCATCTCGGCGCAGCCAAACAACGATCTCTCCCAGCAGCGCTTCATCCCACGGGGCACTCCATGGATTTCCGCTGGAAGTGCTTCTTGGCAAGCGCTCGCCACACCCAGCTCCGGCTGGCTCCGCTACGACCCGGACGGCGTGATCCATCACTACAGTCGAGGCGAATTCGGGGTCGGCTACGCCATCTGCTTGCGTTGCGGCTATGCCGAGTCGATGACCGCCGCTCAGAAAGAACAGGGCAAGCTGTCCAAGGCGTTCGACATGCATCATCGATTGCGGGGCAAGGGTGTATGTGACGGTCCTGGACACCCATTCGCGACCAAGAAGGGCATCAGCCTCGGTGCTACCAGTCATACGGATGTAGTGGAGCTGCAGCTCCTGAATCCAAGCTCGGGGAATGATCTCGGAAGCCACACGGCGATGACTAGCGTGGCCGTGGCGCTGCGCGAGGCGTTGGCCAAGAAGCTAGGCATCGACTCGCGAGAGATCGGCTGGCGTGTGGGTGGGAGTCAGGGTGCAGATCACAAGAGGCACTGCAGCATTCTCCTGTTCGACGACACAGACGGTGGCGCAGGCTACGTGGCTTCGGTCGGTCCGGGGCTCGCGGAGTTGCTCCACGAAGCGCGGGAGATTCTGCATTGCCCGCAAGAGTGCGACGCGGCGTGCCATGCCTGCCTGCTCTCGTACGACACGCAAGACGAGGTGGAGCACCTAGACCGCAAGGCAGCCCTTCCGGCGCTCTCCGACGACCTCTTGGACAGCCTTCGACTACCACCTGAGCTCGCCTACTTCGGACCCGACACCAAGCTCGAGACTTTCGGCGTGATGAGCGCCGTGCGGAGCTTCTCCCGACGCCGCGGGCTCGATCGGGTGCGCATACACATCGGAGGTCCGGCCGAGGATTGGGAGATCACCGGCTCCCCGCTCGAGGAGGCCATGCGGGGCTTCGCCATGCGTGAAGAAACCCAGCTGGAAATCTGCGTCGCCAACTCGAGCTACGAGGCCATGGACTACCAGGAGACGCGGGCGTTGAGTCGACTCGCCGCCGGCATGGACGCGCGGCTATCGCTCAGCGTCGAGGAGGGAGAGCGAGTGCGTGAGGGCTGGCTCCTGATCGAGGTCGAAGGCGGCGGCCGCTGTGCGCGCTGGGCCACGAGCGACTCGTGCGCGACCCTGCCTGGCCCCGACTGGGCGAGTCCCGCACCGACGGCGGACGTCGATGAACTGCCCCGCTTCGTGTACGAAGAACGGGATGGCCGTCTGCCTTCGCTGAGCGCCACGTCCATCGGGTACACGGAGTTCGAGAAGCCGATCCCCGGAGAGACCGCGGCGGTCGCCGTTCGCGGCGAACTAGACGGGCTCGTTGCCTCCCTTGGTGAACGCTTCTGGCGCCTGATGGCCGCCAAGGTGCCAAGGCTACGTGACAAGCTCGAGGCCTCGAAGCCCATCCTCTCGATCACCTACACGGACAGGTTTCTGCGTGCGCCCTATCTCGTGCGCTGCCTGCATTCGATCCTCTCGCATCTCGGCTCGTACTCCGGAGGCCTCCAAAAAGACACTCGCCTGTGCCTGCACACGATGCCTGTTCGCAGCCCCGACTTTGGGGGTCGTCGCCCATGGCTGCAGCGCGACTTCGACAACACGGACCAGCAGAAGAATGTCCTGACGGGAACATTGGGCACCGTCAGCTCGAATGCTGAGGCGCGGCTCGACGCCCGAGCACACTGGCGCGAGTTGCTGCTCACATGGGCAGATGGAGAGTGTTGGCGCATCCGCCTCGACCACGGGCTTGGCTTCTTGGGCTGTGACGCCAAGCCTGGCGCGCCGCCGGTGAGACCCCCCGAACTCCTCGACGCGACGTTCCGCGTCGCCGCCAAGATCTCCGATGCGACGAGTGGCGTGTCGACTTGGCTCTACGTTTCGGCCGTGGGGTGACGCACGGTCTCGCCCGGAATCGCTCGCAGTTTTGCCCAACTCGCGTTGGACATACCTAGATCAACTCCACGGGCGCGCAGGTGGAGACGCCGGCGCCCACGATGCGGAAGCCGGAGTCGTGCACGACCTCGGTGACGGATCCGTCCGTGGGGTCGAGGCGCCGGACGTTGGTGGAGGTGTCGAGGAAGGCCTGGATGAAGATGTAGAAGCGGCCGCCCCACCCACAGTGGCTTGGCCTCGCGGCGACCACCGACGGGCGATTCGCCTCCCACTGTTTGACATCCAGTCCAAATCGAACGAAGCGTGGGGAGTCCTGCATGGCCTTTTCGCCTTCTTGCAGGGCCCCCCCTGGGTCAGGATAGTTGCAGTGGTTTGAGTTGAAGCCGCTCGCGGGAATCCGCGCGGAAGATGCCCATGGCGTCGGCGACTTCGAAGTAGCGTGGTCGGAGCTTGGCGGCCTTGTCGTTCAGGCTCTCGTGGTACTTCACCTCGATGCCGACGAACCCGTCCCTTCCGGTCGGCGTGGCGAAGCGCACGAAGACGTCGAAGGCGGAGTTGTCGGCCGTGTACTTCGGGTCGCCGCGTCCCGGAGACCACTCGAACTCGATGGCGTTCACTTCGGCCACGCGACCCGGCAGCAGGCGATGGAACACACGAGTGGCGAGTGCCAGGTCCTCCGCGAGCTCGGCGAAGAGGTTGAAGCAGAGGGGCTGACTGCTCAGCAGGTCGTTGAAGATGCGCGGCTGCCCGTAGAGCTTGCCGGCGCTCTTGGCTCCAAGCACCTCGCGTCGGACGACATCGCGAATGGTCGGCGTCAGGTACGCCTCCCCCCTGGGTCAGGATAGTTGCAGCCTCGGTTGATGGTTCGGTCTCGTGGGGCGAGCAAGGCAAGGAAAGGTGCGATATTCGGAGAAGTTCAAGAGTCAGATGGTCGCGAAGCTGATGG
>Ga0100396_1002686_pt1 | contig 11650 bp, 10 predicted proteins | sample CryGeymeta201520_FD_81551 | JGI IMG/M metagenome (GOLD analysis project Ga0100396, IMG submission 81551) | Groundwater microbial communities from Crystal Geyser aquifers in Utah, USA - Crystal Geyser metaG 2015-20 | ecosystem: Environmental > Aquatic > Deep subsurface > Groundwater | place: USA... | reverse complement strand
TGCGCGGCGAGCCACAAAATCAATGGGCGGCGCTCTGCGCCGCCCACGAAATGGTTTCTAAAAAATCGGAACGTCTGGTTCTGGTGGGCAAGGGGGGAATCGAACCCCCAAGGGATTGCTCCCACGAGATTTTGAGTCTCGCGCGTATACCGTTTCGCCACCTGCCCATAAAAAGTGCGGGATTGCTCCTGTTTCGTTTCTTTTGTACAGGATTAACTGGCAGTAATGTTCTTTGTATTCACAAACTGCCAATTAAATATTCCGCCACCCGAGCGCTTGAATTAACACATCAGTAGTATAGCGTTTCAGCCGCGCGATTGTCAAAATGCGTGAACCATCGTATCATACATACAATCAATTACATATGGATTCAAAATCAGTTTTTTATCTTGAAGTTTCAAAAATTCAACCCAATCCGTTTCAACCGCGCAGGGGATTTGACCAAGAACAATTGCAGGAGTTGGCGAATTCCATTCAGGAATACGGTATTTTGGAGCCGTTGATTGTTACTCGCGTGGAAGTTCCGACAGAAACCGGAACTGATGTCCAATATCAGCTTCTTGCAGGAGAGCGGCGATTGCTGGCTGCAAAACTCGTGGGATTAAATACCGTCCCCGCGCTTATCAGAGAAAACGTGCAGGATCAGGCAAAACTTGAGATTTCGGTTATTGAAAACATTCAGCGTGAAGATTTGAATGCTATGGAACGCGCACGCGCATTTGCGCAATTGGCTGACAAGTTTGGATTGTCTCAGCGCGAAGTTGCGTTTCGTGTAGGAAAGTCGCGTGAAGCGGTTGCAAACACTATGCGGTTGTTGCAGCTGCCATTTGAAGCGCAAAAAGCTTTGGAAGAACATAAAATCACCGAAGGACACGCGCGCGTGATATTAAGCGTTCCCCGGACTGAACACCAGCGCATGCTTTTGGGAAGAATCTTGTCATATAGCATGACCGTGCGTCAAGCAGAAGCAACAGCAAAACAGATTATGCAACAAGGTATGTATCAAGCAGATACTATGACGCCGGCGCAAACGCAGGAATCACTTCACGAGCTTGGGCGCGAATTTGACCCGCAGATGCAGGAATTGGGTACGAAACTTGAACAAGTATTGAATACAAAAGTTGTTTTGCGCAAGCATGGTTCCAAGGGTGTGATTGCGATTAATTTCAACTCACCCGAGGAGCTTGGAAATATTATCAAAAAAATTCTGGGCGAGCAGGGAATTGAAGAGTTTTAAATGCAGTTAAAAAGTTTACATCGAAAAGCAAACCGATTGCAATTTATCTACGGACACAGAACTTTGAAATCCGTGTACGGAACTGGTTGCATTCATAATGCGAATGTCATGTTTGTTTTTATGAATCCGACTGCACGGAATATTTCCGCGCATGGTGCATGGAAGGGTATACGTGCGCCGTGGTTGGGAACAAAAGGCGTGTGGCAATTGTTTTATCAAACAGGTCTGCTTTCGAAAAAGCATTTTGAAACAATACAAACGTTACAACCGGACGCATGGTCTCCTGACTTTGCAAAACAGATTTACCGCGCAATAGCAAAGAATAAAGTGTTTATTACCAACCTCGCAAAATGCACGCAAAAAGACGCGCGGATGTTACCTGCTTGCGTATTCAACAACTATATGGACATTATGCGTGAAGAAATAGTGCGTACAAATCCTAAACATATTATTACATTTGGGAATTTAGTGAGTTCGATTATCTTGGGAAAACCGATTGCGGTAAGCGCCTATGCTGGAAAACAAAAAGAACAATTGCAAATCGGGTCAAAAATTTTTCATGTGTACCCGACCTATTATCCAATTGGACAAGGAAGAAGAAACATGCCGCGAGCAATCAAAAGAATACTGCAAATACTCTCTCGGTAGTTTCTATTTATCTTTTTTCAAGTTTGCGGATATTTTGTTTGAGCTCGTGTTTGATTTTTTCTTTGGCAATCGCGGTTTTGACGAATTCAAGCCATTGCAGTGACGGTTTTTTGCCTTTTTGTGTGAGAATTTCCACAATGTTCATTGATTGAAGCTCTTGGTTGAGCGGGCAGTTTTTCCCGTTGATTTTTACTCCAGAACATTCGTTGCCAAGCGTGGTATGGATATGATACGCAAAATCAACAGCTGTTGCACCGCGCGGCAAATCAATGACTTTTCCTTTGGGCGTGAGCACGAACACGCGGTCTTTGAAATAGTCAATTTTGAGCGATTCAACGAATTCCTCTGGGTTATGGAAATAATGTTGCCATTCTTGCAATTGGTTAATCCATGTCAGTTCCTTGGGAAGCTCGGGCGTTTTGATTGCCGTTCTTTTTTTGTAGTGCTGCGTTGGTTTTCTCGTGCGGATACTGGAATAAAACCAGTGCGCGGCAATACCGTGTTCCGCTTGCTCGTGCATCTCTTGAGTTTTTATCTGGATCTCAACAATACGATTATCATCGCAAAACACATCGGTATGAATTGCCTGGTACCCGTTCGGCTTTGGCAGGGCGATATAATCACGGAATCGTTCAGGGACTGGTTTCCATAAACTATGGATAATGCCAAGAATTTGGTAGCATTCTTCTATAGATTGTGTCACGATACGCATAGCGGCAATGTCATGAATACGGGTTATATCGCGGTCAACCCGTTCAAGCTTTTGCCATAAACTATACAGATGCTTGATTCGATATTCTACCGTCACATCGCTCATATTCTCTTCTTTCAGTATTGATTTTAATTTTTCAACTACCTTTTGAATATATATGGTAAGTTTTTGCGCATTTGTTTCAAAAAGCGTTTTTACCCATTGATATTCTTTTGGATATACATAGGGGAATGTCGCATCCTCCAATCCTGCCGCAATAGTATGTATGCCGAGCCGATGAGCGAGCGGCGCGTGGACCTCAAGCGTTTCTGCCGCGTATCGATATTGTTTTTCATGACGAATTCCTTCAATGGTCAGAACATTATCCAAACGGTCTGCGAGTTTGATAATCGCAACGCGTACGTCTTGGGCGATTGCTAAAAACATATTGCGTATGTTTTCCGCATTTTCCGTAATTTGTTTTTTTTCCGTGTTTTCGCGCGGGACGCGGTATTTTATTTTCCCAAGATTCGTAACCCCTTTTACAAGTTCGCACACCTCGTTTCCGAATTTTTCTTCAATGATTTTTGGTGGAATATCGCAATCCTCAATGGTGTCGTGCAGGAGTGATGCCGTAATGGTTTGCGTATCCATTTTAAGCTCTGCGATTGTAATCGCGGTGCGGAGCGGGTGATTGATGTACGGCTCGTTGGTTTTTCTCATTTGTCCTTTGTGCGCGGCCTCTGCGAATGTAAGCGCGGTTTCAATCACGGACCTTTGGTACTGCTTCTGACATTGGGAAATGAGGTCAAACAAAGTTTGCTTTAATGTTTCGGTATTTGTTTGCACTTCTTTTGCCATAATTGGCGTGTATTATAGCACAAAGGGTTTTATCCTATTGAAACTATGCCGTGATGTTGAGATTTATTTTGTCATTTTTTCTTCATTTTGTTCTTCTGGCTTTTTCCACGACGCGAAATTACAGGTCGGCCATCGCGAGCATCCATAAAAAATGCGTTTGCGCGCTTTGGTTTTACGCACCACGACTTTTCCGCCCTGGATTGAACCGCATACAGGACACGGCATATCAAGTTCGGTTTTCGGTTGTGCGATTTTTTTAATATTGGAACACGCAGGATAATTTGAACATGCCAAGAATTGGCCGTATTTGCCCCATTTGACGACCATAGGGTGTCCGCATTTGTCGCACACTTGTTCGGATGGGCGCTCGGTCGCTTCGCGCCTGCTGACTTGTTTTTCCTTGAGTTCAATATTTTTATGAAACGGTTCGTAAAATGCTTTAATAACTTCATGCCAAATCTTTTTTCCTTGCGCGATTGTGTCAAAATCTTGTTCAATTTGCGCGGTGAACTGGTAATCAACGATGTCGTAAAAATGAGTAACGACCAGGTCGTTGACAAGTATGCCGAGCGGCGTGGGTTGGAGCGACCGCGCAGCAGTTCGTTCCACATACATACGATTGATAATGGTATTCATAATGCTCGCGTATGTTGATGGTCGTCCGATGCCGAGTTGTTCAAGAGTTTTGACCAGCGACGCATCGTTGTAGCGCGCGGGCGGTTGCGTGAAATGTTCTTCAGCGGTTACGGCTGTTGCTTTGAGTTGGTCATTTTTTGCAAGGTCTGGCAGAATAGTTTCTTTTTGATTTATTTTCCACACGCGCAAAAATCCGTCAAAAACAACATACTGTCCGTTCGTTTTTAGTTCGTACGCGTTTTTTTGCGATTGCGCGCATATGGTTACCGAGGTTTGCGCGAGTATAGCTTTTGCCATTTGGCACGCGATGAACCGCGACCAAATCAGCGCATAGAGTTTGTGTTGTTTTGCGTCACCCTGCGCCCTAAATGTTTCAGGTGTTTGAAACGGGTCTGTTGGCCTGATAGCTTCGTGCGCTTCTTGCGCCATGCGCGATTTGGTTTTATACGTTATGAATGTTTCGGGAACATATGCTGTGCCGAATTGTTCGCTAATGAGTTTTCGCGCCTTGACTACTGATCCGTAGGAAAGACTGGTTGAATCCGTGCGCATGTACGTGATAAGCCCTTGTTCGTATAATTGTTGGGCGAGCAGCATGGTTTGTTTGGATGAACAATGAAGTTTGTTCCATGCGTCTTGCTGTAACGTGCTGGTGGTAAACGGCGCGAGCGGGGACCGCGCAACATTTTTTTTCGCAACTCCGGCAACGGAAAAGTCCGCACGAGTTAAATCCGTTACGATGTCATCTGCTTTTTGTTTTTCCAAAATACCCGGTTCTGTAATAGGTTCATTATTGATTCTATTTAATTCTGCTGTAAATTCATTTGGAATTTGTAATTTGGGTTTTGTTTTTTGCAATTTCTGCAATTTTGCAGAAATTGTATAATATTGCGTTTGTTTGAACGCATTGATTTGCTGTTCTCGTTCGCATAAGAGCCGTAACGCGGCTGATTGCACGCGTCCTGCAGAAAGTCCGTATTTGATTTTGTGCCATAAAAATTGGGCCAATTCGTACCCCGCGAGCCTGTCAAGCACGCGGCGCGCTTGCTGCGCGTTGACCAGGTCCATATTAATTGAACGCGGGTGGGTAAGAGCTTGTTCAATAGCCGGTTTGGTGATTTCGTGAAATACAATCCTCTCTACTCGTGGAGCATAAAACTTGGAACTTGAAACATGTTTTTTGTCCTCTATTTCATGCTTCATGTTCCATGTTTCAAGATTTAGGGCTTGAATGAGATGCCATGCGATTGATTCTCCTTCACGGTCTTCGTCACTAGCCAGGATTATTGCACCAGCTTTTTTTGCTGCTTTTTGCAGTCTGGACAGATTTTCTTTTGCTTTTGCAGGAATGACATATTGAGGTTCAAAGTTGTTGTTAATATCAATGCCGAATCTTGTTTTGGGGTCGAATTTATTTGTGGGTAAGTCGCGTACATGCCCGTACGAAGAAAGCACGGTGTATCCCTTGCCTAAAAATGAAGAGATAGTTCGGGCTTTTGTTGGCGACTCAACGATTATCAAACTTGTTTTATTTTTAGCAGGCATTGTAGAAATTTACACGATTCTGCGTACACAGCCATCGGGTTGTTTGGCGATTTTGCGCGTCAACTCCAGCATGGTTATCGCTGTTTTCAATTCTTGTATGGCTATGTGCGTTTCTTGGGCAATGATATCGAGCGTTTTTGGTTCTGTCAAACACGCTAATATTTTTTGCTCGTTTTCATTTGTCTTTCGCGACGAGCCGTGAGCAATTTTGTTGGCAAATAAATGCAGTTGTTCAAACTCGCACAAAATGTCGTCAATGGTTTGCGTGAGTTTCGCTCCTTCCTGAATGAGTTTGTGCGCGCCTTGCGATGCGTGAGAAAAGATTTGTCCGGGAATTGCAAACACCTCACGCCCTTGTTCGGTTGCGTTGCGCGCGGTAATCAGCGCGCCCGATTGTCCGCTTGCTTCAATAACCAATGTTCCGATGGAAAGGCCTGACATAATTCTGTCGCGTTGGGGAAAGTGATTTTTTTGCGCAGCAGTGCCGGGCAGGAATTCCGATACCAGCGCGCCGCGTTCAATAATCTGTGCGCCGATATGCTGGTTTGTTACTGGCGTGATGATATCAACACCGCTGCCCAACACCGCAATAGTGCGTCCGCCCGCGGCAAGCGTTGCTTGGTGCGCAATTGCGTCAATGCCGAACGCTAAGCCGCTGACAATGGTAAACCCGGCTTGAGAAAGCTGGGTTGCAAACAATTTCGCAGTTTCAATGCCATAGCTGGTTGGTTTTCGCGTTCCCACAATGGTAAAACATATTTCATTCGGTTCAAGCGTACCCCGTACGTATAGTGTTTTTGGGGGGTTGGGGATTTGTTTTAACAGAGCAGGATACGCAGAATCTGAAACATGAAGTGTTAAGTAGGCCATGATTATAACTGATTACTGATAACTGATAACTGATAACGAGTCGTCAGTCATGAGTCGCAAGTTATTAGTCACAATTATACCGCATTTTTGCACTTGACATTCTTAGTTTTTAAGATTAAGATTCTATTAAGTATTTGCGCCGCGACGCAAATACCCTATGCCCCCCTCGGGTATTGGCTTATTGGCTTATTGGCTTTTGGAGCCACCTTCAGTCAGTACCCGAGACGCAATTATTTGTTCTTTTATTTATTTTTTTATCGCTGCCGCGTGCGTTAACGCGGCTTTTTTTATCCGCCTTCGCACAAAACCACGCCTGCCTACCGCAGGCAGGCCTACGTGCTAAAACACACTTCGGTGTGCAGGCACGCCTACGTGCCTCAGGCATGGCTTTAGGCGTGGATGCCCGTCCTCCGCAGTAGCTGTAGCTACAGCTGCGGAGGATGGAAATGCGAAAAGGATAACCCTCCGTAGCTCGAAGAGCGAAGGAGGGTGCTTCGGCGGATTCCTGCTGAAAGCATACAGGTACCACAGGCTTGTCCTTGAGAGCTTTATTTCAGCCTTTTTAACAATTTGCTTTTTAAAGAAAAACCCTTTATAATGAATATCATAAAAGGGCTTAAGCTTATATGAGAGTGGTTTAAGGTCGAATAAACCTGTTTAAAATATACAATTAAAAGAATAACTACTATGGCAGATGTAATACAAGCATATTGCGTTAGGTGCAAAGCAAAGTCCGATATGAAGGACCCGAAAGAGGAAGTCATGCACGGAAAGCGCGGTTCTCGCCGCGTTATGAAGGGCTTGTGCGTGAAGTGTGGAACCAAGATGGTCAGGATTTTGGGCAATGCATAACTCTAAAAGTTTTAAAGGAAGTTTTAAAGGGCGAGGGCGATGTCCAGCTCTTTTGGATTATTACGGCTTTCCAAAAGGGCTGGGCGATATGTCCTTGTTCCTTTTGGACCTATAGTATAGCTCCGATTTACCCCGTCAGAAATTCATAAATACAGAGAGGTTGAATAGGGTAGTATGTTTTAGAAAATCTTTTATTTCTGCCCGTGCATTATTTTGTTGAATTTCATACGGGGTTTACTTCAAATCTATGATTTGATAAGTAAATCGAGAGTCTCTGATGCTATAATAAAATCGAAGATTTTAATCGTATCGGGATAGCAGAACGACGCGTTTGTCCTGAAAATCTTTGCGAGAAGTCGAGCATTGGATTTTCAAGAGATCCTGTTTGTTTGCCTTAGGGTATACGGGCCTGTGGTCTAGTGGCAGAACAGCGCGTTTGCATCGCGCAGGCGGGAGTTCGATTCTCCCCAGGTCCACAACACAAAAAATCAGCCTGTGGGCTAATTTTTTGTGTGTTTATGTTCGTTCTTCAAGCTCCATATCCGTGCAAAACTCTTTTTTATCGCGCAATACACACAACTTCACTTTTTTGCCTATTTCTTTTTCACGGATGATGTCTTTGAGCGTTTTGTCGTATGTGATTTTAGTCCCATCGCATGAAAGAATAATGTCTCCCTCTTTGAGTCCCGCGCGGTCAGCCGGGCTTTTGGGAATAATGCCGAATCCGTCAGGTTCGGGTTCGCGCAGAACATACGCGCCGTAATCAACCGCAAGATTGTATTTTGCTTTCAGCATCGTATCAAGCGTGATGTAGCGAATGCCTAAAAATGCTTTGCGCACCTTGCCGAATTTTTTTATTTCTTCAATGTCAAGCCGCACGTGGTTAATCGGAATGGCGAATCCGATGTTTTCATATTCCGACACGGTTGCGGTGTTGATGCCAATGACTTGTGCCCGCATATTCACCAGCGGCCCGCCGGAATTACCAGGGTTGATTGCCGCGTCTGTTTGAATAAGCCCGCGCAGCTCAAAGGTTTTGCTGTACGGTTCATCAACTGCGTAGATATTGCGCGTAAGCCCCGAGATGATGCCTGCGGACACGGTGTTATGCAGTTCGCCAAGTACGTTTCCAAGTGCAATAACTTGCTGGCCGAGTTCCAAACGCGACGAATCGCCCATTGGAATGTACGGGGTATTGTGTGTGTTTATGTGAAGTAAGGCAACGTCGTTGACCGGGTCGCGTGCCACGATTTCGGCAAAGTATTTTTTGTTTTGAAACCATACATAATAATCGCCGCTTACGTCAAAAACAACATGGCGGTTGGTGGCGATAAGCCCTTGAGAGTCCACGAAAAATCCCGTGCCGGTTTCTATTTCGTTTTGGGGGATGTCGATATCGTCAGCGCTTTGTTTTGAGTCATGCTTGATTAAGATAATACTGACCAGCGCGGGCGAAACTTTTTTAATGATTGCAGGAATGTCCATATAACAAGTATAAATCAAAAAATTACTATCGCAAGGTAAAGTCCTGTATACAGGAAATACAATTTGTGCCCCCGGACCGAATCGAACGGTCATCAGTGCCTTAGGAGAGCACTGTTCTTTCCGTTGAACTACGAGGGCCCAACTGTACTCTGGTTATCGCCAGAGCTTCGATGGGCAAACAGTGGTTTGGTTATAAATTGCTTGTCCCTCCGAAGCTCGAGTCGTAGCGAGAGCGCAGGAGGAAACTACGAGGACCAGCTGGCGCGCATTTTTGATTTTTGATTTGCGCGTCAAATGATTTCTTATTTTATAAGTTCACTGTATCATTTTTTCATTGAAAATGGGAGTAAACTAAGATAGAGTGTGTATGTGTGGGCCGGTAGCTTAGTTGGTAGAGCACCTGGCTGGCAGTCAGGGGGTCGTGGGTTCGAATCCCATCCGGTCCACCTCTTTTCACAGGGTCCACTAATCACGAAAAGCACAGTTCTTTTTTAATGCGAATAACAGTATGGAAGATTTTCTTGCTCAGACAGGGCGACCATTGCTTAAGGGTGGTTGAATATGTGGCTCTTTTGCGATTATAATAAATAAAAGGAGAGTGGTTGACCATCTTGTTTTGTGGGATGGATGTTTGAAGGCGTGACCCTTGTCTTGTCTCGAATAAAACAGTAAAACGGTGGGGTGCCAGAGTGGTTGAATGGGCGACTCTCGAAAAGTCGTGTATCCGCAAGGGTACCGCGAGTTCGAATCTCGCCCCCACCGCCTCGACAACTAAGTATCGTTCAACCCACAAGCTCCATTCTACACGGGGTTTTGGTTGGTCTTAATTCCCACTCGCTAATGCGTTTGGAGAGGTCTGACATTGAACCAGTCGGTTTTAATGATTTAGCTAAGGTAGCAGACGGCACCTAAGAGGTTGGTGCTTAAATTGCATGAGCTATGGAGTACGGATTCGCTAATGCTATTGTACAATCATCGGTGCGACGTGCATAATGCCTCCATAAGGAATTCATACTTTATAAATTAATTACACTCGCTCATATGGATGTCTGTGAAAAACTGAGTGCCCACATACCTTCCCTACATGACCCTTTGTGGGTTTCCTTTATTCCCCCCTTCGCCTTTTGGTTATTTTTTGAACCACAGCGGGAATTCGTCTCTCACGCGTCGGGCGAGGCGTTCCGCATTTCCGTGCTTGAGCATTCCGGCATACGAAGCGATAGTCTGTTCAGTAGGATGGTCTTTCATACCGCGGAACATCCGTCGTTTACTCGCGGTTCGCACGACACGATGATCTGGGAAATGAATCCATCCGAGGAAATCAACGCCGGAAGCGAAGCTTTTGATGAAAACCTTGTCGGGATGGAGCGAGAGCCGGAGGTGGCCGCCGAGGAACACGCTGATCTTTGGAATCAATTTCTCAAGACATGTTTTATCTTGAGAGAAAATAGCAAAATCATCGGCATAGCGCAGGTAGCATTTCAGCCCCAGGGTTTGCTTCATAAATTGATCGAATTTATTCAGGTATACGTTTACGAAAAGTTGCGAAGTAAGATTTCCGAGCGGCAAGCCTATGTCTGGTGTGGCAGAGGAAAAACTTTCTATAATTTCAGTGAGGAGGGATATTACATCGCGATCTGGAATGGAGCATTTCAAAATATCAAGAAGTGCGCCATGGTCAATGCTCGCGAAGAACTTGCGGATATCGCATTTCAAGACCCAGACAGTTTTTGTGTGGTTGCAGCTCGCCTTGCGTGCGAAACTTCTGAAGCAATCCAGCGCTTTATACGTTCCTTTTCCCACTCGGCAGGAATAGGAGTGGGCGATGAATGTCTGGTTGAAAAATGGGTAGAGTTTCCGGTGAAGTGCGTGGTGCAGCAGGCGGTCACGGACAATGGCCTTGTGAATGTTGCGGGGCTTCGGATCGCATATATTGAACGCTCGGTACGGCCCATGGTGATATATGTGAGAAACAAGATCGCGATGCAGGAGAATTATATTGTCCATAAGTCGGAGCGAAAATTTCTGCACGTCGGTTCTCTCTTGTTTCCCTTTAATGAATTCCACCCATGCCTCAAGGAGGTTTTCCGTGCTCGCTATGTTTTCAAGAGTAAGCGACAATTTTTTCATGATGATGAATAGTGATGTGACCAAAATCCCCAACCGTGCAACGCTTCCCGTCCTCAAGCGGCTCACCACCGCCTACAGACTTTGGCACGAGATCATGCCGACAATCACGAAAACCTCGCGTTACACATTAGGGGAAAGGGTGGACAGATTATTTCTGGAAATCATGGAATATATGTATATAGCAAGCTTTTTGCCCAAAGAGCAGAAACTGCCGTATCTCCAGCAAGCAGTCGGCAAATTGGACCTCCTAAAATTTTTTCTCCAGCTCTCCTGGGAAATTAAGGTGCTGGATAACAAAAAATATATTGCACTCACGGAGCCCCTTGAGGAAACGGGCAGAATGCTTGGCGGATGGACCAAGCAGGTGGCTACGGCCCCTAAAGAAACTTCCGCCCCCAAGAAATAGGGGCTGGCGTGAAATGAAGAGGCTTGCGAGACCGGACACCCACGAGCACGCAGTGGACGTCGAACCTGCCGGGATAGCCCAGGCGGAGCCCGCGGCCACCGGGGTTGCGGTCGACGTACAGAACGCGGCGGTCGCCGTTCGGGTCCTGCCAAGCTTCGTGCAGGAAGATTACGAACGGCTTCTTTTCGGAAGTCGTAGTCTTCCCGTGTTGCTTGGCAAAACGGATCGCGTGCTCGTAGGTCGGACGTGTGAGGCCTTTGTCTTTCAGGATCTGTAGCCCCTCTTCCTC
>Ga0100396_1002682_pt1 | contig 11659 bp, 11 predicted proteins | sample CryGeymeta201520_FD_81551 | JGI IMG/M metagenome (GOLD analysis project Ga0100396, IMG submission 81551) | Groundwater microbial communities from Crystal Geyser aquifers in Utah, USA - Crystal Geyser metaG 2015-20 | ecosystem: Environmental > Aquatic > Deep subsurface > Groundwater | place: USA... | reverse complement strand
GATCCCCTTCCGGTTATGAGACAACGGTCAGGCTGGTGCGGGCCTTGGCCTCCTCAAGTTTCTCCTCTGAAATAACTCGTGAGGTCTGAACGTCAACCTCCACTACACGGTTGGCGGACATCTCGCGTGCAGTGGCATGCAGGCGGCCCTGGTCGTTCAGTTCAAAGGTAATCTCGATGGGTGCACTCTCAGGCAGTCCGGGGGGCAGGTTGAGCACTGCGTTGCCGATCTCCTCAGAATCGCTCACCTCCACCGAGTTGGTCGAAAAACTATTCTCAACGATGCGGATGTCCACCGTTTCCTGGTTGGCTTCGACGGTACCGAAGGTCTGCTTGGCCTGGATCGGGACGGTTGTGTTCTTCAGGATAATGTTGCTGACAATCTCGCGGCGGGTCGCCTTTTCCAGGGCAATCACGCCGAAGCTGTGGCTGGTAACGTTGCGGATGATCATATCCTGATAGCGCTTGACCGTTGTGGACGGCAGTCCCATCATGTCGGCGACTTCCTGCTCGGCGCGTGCCTTGGTGGCCTCATCCACTTTCTCGGCATCTTTGCCCCAGCCCTCGATTTTGACCTTGATCGCGTCGCCGACCGCCAGTTTCTGACCGAACCAGGCAGCGCCCTTGGCAACGGCTTCATCTGGATCCAGGCTCTTTGGCTCTATGGGGAACTCCCGCTTCAGGCGTTCAGTGACCTGCGGCATGCGCGTAGCGCCACCGACCAGCAGGATCTGGTCAAATTTTGTATACCCTTTCTTGGCCGCCTCTTCCAGCATCAGGCGGGTATATTCAATGGTGCGCTCCAACAGGTTGGCGGTCAATTCATCAAACTTCTCGCGGGTAAGGGTGATTGTCTGGCGATCCCCGGCATGAATTACGGCCACATCCGTTTTGTCACGTGCTGACAAGGAGATCTTAGCCCGTTCGGCCTTTAAAAACAGGTCCTGGGCTGTCTCCGGATCATCGAGGGGGTCTCCTGTGGAGCCGGAGATTGTCTTCCACTCTTCGGCCAGGTAATTGACGATCACCTCGTCCCAGTTGCGACCTCCCAGGAAGTGATCGCCTCCGGTGGCGATTACGTTGATCTCGCCGCTCTTAATCTCGATCATCGTGATGTCAAAAGTGCCGCCTCCTAAGTCGTAAACCAGCACTACCTGGTCCTTTTCTTCGTGCATACCGTAGGAAATGGCGGCAGTAGTCGGCTCATTAATGATGCTGCGCACGTTCAAGCCGGCGATCTCTCCGGCTTTGGCCGTTGCCTCGCGCTCGTTGATTCCGAAATATGCCGGGCAGGTGATGACAACATCCGTGATCTTGACCCCCAGGAACTGCTCGGCGTCACCGACCACCTTGCGCAGGATGTATGAGGATATCTCTTCGGGGGAATATTCCACCCCGTTATAGAAGAAAGCCCAGTCGCTGTGGCCCATCTGGCGCTTGACCATTTCCACGACCTGATCAGGGTGCAGATGGGCGTTATTTTTGGCTTCGTTGCCGACCACCCGGCTCTCGCCGTCGAAAAAGATGACCGAAGGCGTGATACGGGACCCTTCAGAATTCGGGATGGCTGATGGCCGGCCGAATTCGTCAATGTGGGCGATGCACGAATAGGTCGTCCCGAGGTCAATGCCGTAGATAGTAGGAATTTGGTCTGACATGGTTGCATCTCCTGAAAGTGATTATGAACTTGTGGGTGAAGTGTATTTGTGCAAGATGACTGACTCTGGGCGCAGGACTTTGCCTTCGTACTCAAAGCCCTTGCGCACGCGTTCGAAGATCAGGCGGTCTTTGGCCGGGTCATCGCTGTTCTCAACGCCAGCCACACGCTGCCGCTGGGGCACATATTGGTCGCCTGCTTCGTTATATGCAATGACGCCGTGGCTCTCCAGGATGCTTTCAATCGTTTCCTGGAAGGATTCCAGGTTTTGGCGCAGCCGGGCGGTTGTTTCGCACTCGCCTTCCACGGGACGGTTGTGCTTGAGCATGTTGGTCAGGTCATCGTGCATGCTAATCAGATCGAAGAAGAGCGGGCGCAGAAACTGAAGGTGCAGGCCGTCTCGGTAGGCTTGAAGTTCACGGTGCAGCGAGTCGATGATGCGCTCCTTGCCGGCGTCATACTTGATTTTGGAGTCAAATCCCTGTGCCAACAATTGAAAATCGCCGTGTAGCATGTCGATTTTCCCCATAATTCGCGCCAGATTATCCGCAGGCACAAGTTCAACTATGTCCGGCCTTTCCAGCGACTCTTCCGGTGAAGTAACCGTCTGTTCCACTTCCGGATTTCTTTCTGGTTGAGTGGAATCTGCCTGCGCAATGGGCAACTCTGGGGTAGGACACATGTCAGGTGTACTTCCTGCCAAGACATCAGGATTGGTTGGATTGGGATTGTTCTCCGTCATAAATCAGATCCTTAAACTCTGGATTTTGAGTCGTATCAGGCTAAGAGTACTTTGGCCAACGTCCTGCCGAGGCTGGATTGTTCATACTCGTCCAGCCCTATAGACGGCGCGGCGATCAGCGCGGCGCAAAAGCCTATATTGTTGGACTCAGAACGCTTATCTCCGAGCCATTGCTGGACCATGGCGCTCAAGAAATTCTTGAGATCTTCATAGCGCTCCATCTCACCTTTCACACTTCCCAATATCTCCTGGATATGACCCAGGTCTATCGGTGTGAGCAGGCGGCGGGTTTCGGAACGGTAGAAACAGATTGCCCGGCAAAACTGGCAGCCAGGGTAGGGACCCCATTCACGCTTGAGGCTGGCCTCGTAGGCGCGCACAAAGCGATCCAGGTCGGCCGCGCTGGCCTTCAGGTCGTTCAGGCGCGCCAGCTTCACCAGCCCGTTGGTCAGGGAGAGGCGCATGGCCTCTGTCGGTGCGAAAGGCCAGTTGTTTTCCTGGCCGCGTGCTTCCAGGGAGCGCGCGGCCCCTAAAACCACCTCCATTACTACGCCCTCGCCGTATTGGTTCGAGGGGAGCTGCCCAGGGGCGGAAGCGATGCGCTGGCGCAGATTCTGGATTGTCTCTGGCAGCATGCTGCGGGCGAAGACGGCGCGGGCGATGAGCCGCGCCCACGCATGCTGGTTATCCCAGCGCTCCAGGCGTTTCATGGCCGTCTGGTAGATGATCGGGTCTGGGCCGCCGAAACGGGCGATCCGTAGTCCAAAGGTTGCAAAGTCAGGAGTTGGCAGGTAGCCACTGATGGAAGTATACCGCTCCACAAAGGCAAGCAACTGCGCCGAGGAGGGCGCCTTCAACATGTGTGCCGCCTTAAAGTTGGTTGCCTTGATCAGCAGTGGATGATCATCCCCCTCGGCGTAGACGGCCGCTTCACCCGGTTTCAGCGTTGCCAGGCGCCTGATTTGCTGGTCGTTCATGTTCATGGTGGCGCCCAGCAGGTGACGGTCATCTTCAGCCAGCAGGCGGTGAGCGACCTTCAAGTTCGTGTTCTTGATTACGTCGGGGGTGAGCTTGGCAGGGATCTGGTCAGCCACGATCACCCCTTGCCCGTAGTGGCGCACTTCGGACAGCATGTTGACGAAAGTCTCGATTGCCTGTGCGCGCAGGTTGGAGGATTCGGTATCTACCTGGGTGCTGACGTTTTTGAGCAGCCGGTGGGCTTCTTCGATCACCAGCACGTGCTGTAAGCCTTCGCACAGCCCCCCTTCGGCGGCTTGCAGCCGGCGATAGCCGTACAGGCGCGCCAGCAGCAGACCCATCAGGAAGGTCTTCTCCTCGTCGTTGCCGATATTCTCGAGTTCCAGCACCACCGCCTTTTGCAGCAGTGTGGACATCGGGATGCCGCGAGGTGTATCGAGCATCAACCCCTTGGCGCCCATGCGCAGCGCCCCCAGACGTGCTTTCAATCCGGCGATAACGTCCTGTTCGATGCGTGACTCATACCCCAGCCGGGCGGTCACCTGCTCAACTTTGTTGTACAAGTCGCTCAGGGTGGGGAAGATCGAGTACAGCGCGCGGTTCTCCCAGTCTTCGTCACCGAGTCGGACATTCATCTCGGTGGCCAGATTCCAGCCTTTGTCTTCATAAATTTCGTGCAGTGCTGTCTCCAGCACGTAAGGCATAGGGGCATACAGGATGAAAGCGGCATTGAAGACTGCTTTGAGAAAGTCAATGTGGCTCAACAGTGGAGCATTGCCGGGTTTGTCACCCAGGTCAAATTCAAAGGGGTTCAGACGGAACGGTGAAAGGGTGTCACTGCCCAGGGTATAGACCTGTAAGTCTGGTATCGGGCCGCTGGCTGCATTGTTCTCAATGTGCCCCAGCAACGCGCGATATTCCGTCTTAGCCGGTTCAATCACCATAAAGGGGAATGGTGGTCGGTGGCTGCGCAACTGGTAGAGAAGATTGAGCAATGTGGTGGTTTTGCCGCTGCCAGTCACGCCGAATACCGCCGCGTGGCGGGTCAACTCGTCCACCGGTATGGAATAATTACTGCTCAATTCGTTACCTTCCCACAGGATGGCGCCTAGCGCGACCGACTGGCTTTTGGGCGCTTTGAAGTCAACATCAAAGATTGCCAAGTCACTCACGGTATAGCCAGGCGCTTCCTCGCGGGGTGGCTGGATCAGCAGCGCCAACTCTTCAGAGGTCAGATAGGTATGAAACTTTTCGGGTTTTACGCCCCCGTTCACACAGAAATGATAACGCAGCGGGTCTGGGCGCGAGTCACCGCCGGCCAGCACACCGGTTAGCAGCGAGGCCAGCCGCTGGGCATCGGCCTGCTTTTCCGTACCAAAATAGACCGCCGCCTGCCAGCGGCCCATTGCCTGGGCTGTTTCCAACCGCTCCAGTTCGCGCTCCAGCAGTTCCACGGCATATTCAGCCTGACGGTTGATTACTTCACCCCCCATCATCTCGGATACGCGGTTGGAGCGTTGGGTGGAATGCTGGATCTGCCCGCGGGTTTGAGAGGCCAGATTGGCGATCTTGGCGAGAAGTTTCTGGCGTTCTGCCACCAGGCCCTCATATGGACGGGCATATGCCTGGACGATATAAATCCAGGATGTCTGCTGCATGCCGCGCACAATGCGCTCCAAGTGGTAAAAGCCAGGTTCGGAGACAGTTGATTCAGGGCTGGAGCGGTCTTTGCGGGAGGGTATGCCGCTCAACATTCCCGAGTATTTCAACCGCGAGCGCATGGCTGCATCCAATCCGATAGGAGGTTTCTCCTCCAGCAGAATGCCAGGAAAAGCGGATTTAAGCAGGCTGGAGGCCGTCTGGTGGTCCTTGACAGAAATATACAACTCAAGCTGCGCGGGGGTGCCCGCCAGCACAAAGGTCAAGAAGCCCTGGTAGCCGTGCGCACTGGTGGCGAAGTCAATTACGTGCTGCATGAAGCTAACATGCCGCTGATTATCCCAAAAATTACTGACCCCCGCGATGCGCACAAATTCGTGCCCGCCCAGCAGATTTTCCAGACTGATAGACGCAGGCCTGGATGCCTCCAGGACATGTCTCTCGAGGTCTGCGATCTCGTGGTCAATCTCTTCAGGTGAATAGAGGATAATGTTCATGGCCAGCGTTGTATCTTCACGCCAATCAGCCTCCGGTTATTTCACGCGCACCTCACCTCGCACCGTGTGGTTGTAGGCATTACGGACGATGATCACGCCGCCAACCTCGCGGCCCCACACAGTGATGTAATCACCCATGCTGATGCTTGCGCCCATGATATCCTTCTCGATCCGCACTTCGACCAAGTCGCCGCCCGGGGTTCGCACACGGTAAGTGAGGACATTCTTGTGTTCCTTCGGCTTCCTTGCCCCGGAGGCAAAAGACATTAAACCGTATAGAGGTCTGGTCACCAGCAAGACGGTGCTCAAGCCGTAATGAAGGACATCGCCCGTTTTCAGGCTTTTATCCTCGTTCAGGATCTGCCCGCTGTCAATTACCTCGCCTTCCACAATTGGCGTGCCGAGATACCTGAGATGAGCTGGCAACGGGCAGGGTGGGTGGACACTGATGGGAATTGGCGAGGTGCCTCCGTGTACGGTTGGCGCAGGAGGCGGGCTGTATGGCACCGGGCTGGTCGTTGTGGCCGGTCCAGGGATTGGCACCGGTGCGGAAGGGGTCGTGCCCACATATGTAATGGGTGTGCAAGTCTCTTCCTCTTCAATTGGCGGAGGGGGCGGAGGCGTTGACCGTGCCGGCCCGGAGGGACCTGCCGAGAGCAACAACTCGCTGCACCGTGAACAACGCGGGTTATCGGTGAAATTCTTAAAACCACACCTTGGACAGATCTTCGCTATCATTGTAGCTCACCTCAAATTGTACCACGTAGAGTCAATTCATAAGTGCGCAGTACGACTTGCTCCACTCTAAAATTGCTTTTCAATGACCCGGGCTGGTACGGTGGGCAGGCTCAATTCTTGGGCGACATACAAACGATGATACCCATTTTCAACCTTATAGTTGTTTTCGTCAATCTTGTTTAGACGGATTGCATTATGGCCGTAAAAGGCGTCATATATGCGCAAAGAATTGTGATGGTCCAACCCACGAACTCGGTCTCTAGTGCGGAAATAATCCGCTGTAGCTCCCTTTTCTACTGCCGGGCGGACTTCTTTCTCCAGTACATCAAATTCTTTGATCATTTCATCATAGGAGGTTTTCTTACAATCCTCAGGCCCTTTAACATTACTATCCGACAAGTCGATTTTTGTGAGCGGGACATTTTGGATGCCAGCATCTATCCATTTGTCAGCCGATGAATCACCCTCCATGGAACTGGTATCCATCTGCTTTTGTTCTGCAGACTGGTCTCCAGGTCGAAAGTTGCGGTGCAAGTTCTTCTCAACCTCGCCTGGGTTGACTGCTTTGTTTTCGAAATCCTCGAAATGTTCAGGCATGTGTCAGTTCTCCAAATGTATAGGCGATTACTATTCTTCCAGGTAGGGCTGCTCCAAGTCTAGTACGCTCCATGAACCGATCTGCTTCCAGGATCCATCTGCCTGGCCTTCGTAGGCCGTGGATCGCAGCGTGGATGAATCAGTGGCGATCACGATGCGCCGGATATTCTCTGCCCCTACCTTCAGAATCTCCCGGCCGATCTTGGCATTCCCCTCGGTAAAACGCTCGTTGCCGGGATCCTGCATCATGCCGGCATTACGTTCCACCCAGGAAGGTTGCATCTGGTCGCCCTCTAGGGCTTTGATACCGCGTTCGTCAAATTTGGACTCGATCACCACCAGACGTCCTTCAGGGTCACGGAAGACCGTATCGAACCCGTGCTTGGCTTGGTCGAAACGCGGATCAGGAGTCAGTCCCAACTTGTCGGAGGCGACTCGAAGCGTCACTCCTTCACCGATATCTCCTTGAAATTTGCTGCCGTAGCCCATCTGCCGTTGTAGCTCTTTTTTGTCAATCTCTGTCGTTTCAGGTGCCTGACTACCCGGGCGGAAGTTACGGTGCAGGTTTCTCTCCTGTTGATTCAAGTCATTTTCAGGGTGTTTTTCTTGCTCTTCAGGCTTTTCAAACATAGTAAATCTAGTTCCCTTCTATCCGTAGATGTCGTAAAATCCGGGTAAAGAGTCCATTGACCACGAGAGAAAGGATCAGAGCAGTTGCTGTACCCCCCAATAACAACAGGCGCACGATGGATAATTGGAACATCCCCAACTGCGCCAAAAAATCGGCAATCTCCTGCCAGCTCAAGTGGGCGAGCCATGCGAATGCAGCAATCAAGATTGTCAGCGCCAGAGCAACTGCAAGCCCGGTCACTAGCACGCGGATAATGGCAGGCAACCGCTTGCGCCAAACAATGCCTAAAGTGAAGCCCATAAAAAAGTATGCGGCTGCCCAGGCGCCAATATCCACGCCAAACAGCACGGCTGCTAGGCCGAGGAATATTGCCCCGGCAGGCAGGGCAATGCGCACGGGAATGTAAAGGATTTCGAGAGCGAAAATCACCGGCATCACCCAGACCAAAAGGAGAAATGTAAACGGCAAGATAAACTGGAGGCCCAGGAAAGAGAGTGCCAGGGCGTTCAGGAACGCAATTTGCGTGTACACCAGAATTTGTTCGCGGTCCTTCATCCTAACCCAATTCTAATCAAGAGGCCCAGGGCAGCAAAGCCTGCGGTCAGGATCAAATCTCTAGATCCAAAGGACTGCTGCAGAAGTGGCTGAAGCCCCTGTGAGGGGATAAAACCACGGTCCACCACAGTATCGGTGAAACGCTCAGCCCGCAGCATCACTCGCACAAACACCACTGTCAGGATGCTCATCCAGGAGCCAATCGAATAAAAACTGACCTTGACACCACGCCGAAGTGTTTCGGCATCAATGGCACGTTGCAAATCGTATTGCAGGCTGGGGAACACCGCCAGAGTCGTGTTGATAATATACACGACTGCGCGGACAAATGCGCCTAACGCGCCCGATGGCAGGAGTGTCTGAAGGATCACACTAACCCGGGTTGTCATGCTAAAAAGTCCCAAAAGGAGCACCAAGCTAAGAATCTTGCCGACAGCCAGGGCCAGCCCAAGGATGAGATTCTCGTGGGTGAGGGCTGCAGCCGCCAGCAAGACAAATGCAAGAGCGAGCGCTGGTTTGCTACGCAATGGCAGGCGAAGTAAGCAGGTGAATCCGGCCAACATCGCCAGAAAGGTTGCTGCCGTCTGCCAGGTAGTTGCCATGAAAATGATAATTGCGTATAGGAGGAAGAGCAGCAGCTTGCCGGTGACATGCAGGTGATGCAGCGGGGTCTCTCGTGGGACGTAAAAGGGAATGGCTGGCTGTAGTCTCATGGAACATGGGCTTTCTGAAACAATGCCGAAAACTGCTCAACATGGGTGCAACAATAGGGGGAGTCTTGGAAGATTATTCCTCTTGCCTCCATTTGGCGGAGGATGAAATAAAGCGAGACATCATTGACCGAAAGGCAGAGTTTCAATGTGTCTACAGGGACTGCATCGAAAGGTCCATCGTAAATCAGTCTTCCGCTGTCGAGGATCCAGACTCGCTCAATCAAACCCAACATATCGTCGGGATGGTGCGAAACCATTACCCAGCCCAGATCGCGCTCTGACTGCAAACGAAGGAGCGCCTGCCGTACCATCTGCCTTCCCTGGTAATCCAAGCCGGCCATAGGCTCATCCATAATAATTAATGGAGCCTCGGAAGCAAGCGCACAGGCGATGGCAACCAGTCGCTGCTGGCCTGTGGAAAGCCGTAGCGGTGGTTGAAGCCCTATCACATCCGGAAGTCCCACCTGATCAAGTAACTTGTGGACAGATTTAGGTGCGAGCCGCCGCGGTGAAAAACTTGAAACCTGCTCACCAACCGTGCTACGCACGAAATGGTCTTCCGGGCGTTGGAGGACGAGCATTACCTTAGCAGAACCGGGCACGCGGCTTATGCGACCACGGGTAGGTGCGTCTAGCCCACCCAGCAGGCGCACCAACGTAGTTTTACCCGATCCATTGCGTCCCATCAGGCCGATCCGTTCGCCCATCTGAAACGACAAGGAGATCTCCTGAAGTGCCAAGAGGCTTCCGTCATTACCGGGGTTACGGACATGCACTTTTTCAGCGAAGACTTGGGCCAGCATCCAGTTAACCTCTTCGTGAACCGGGGACTGTTCGCGTGAATTCTCCAAAGAATTCTCGCAGGTGTGAAGGAAGCAGCGCATAGACCTGGTAAGATAAAGGAATCTCGATGTTCCAATCTTCGAGGGTTGTTCCTTGAGAAAAAAGCTCCGTTATAGTTCGTTGCGCCGCGATACGTCCTGCGTTCAGGACAATCACCTGGTCAGTATTCAGCAGATCCTCCAGGCGGTGGGTCAGGATGACAATACCCAGCCCCAGGCTGTCGCGCAGATCGAGCAGCATCTGCAAAAAAATTTGGCGCGTGGGGCTGTCTAGCATGCTTAGGACTTCATCCAAGACTAGATAACGAGGCTGGCGTACCACAGCGGCTGCCACGAGCAACCGGAACTGTTCGCCAACAGACAGGTAGAAAGGATGTACATCCCGGTAGCATCCAAGCCCAAATTGTTCCAAAGCCGCTTCAGCTTTTTGTTGGATATCATGTTTATCGAGCCCCAGAGCCTGAAGAGCAAATGTGATCTCATCAAGGACAGTCGGTGTAATTAACTGGTTCTCCGCATCGGCTTGAATAAGGGTTACCAGTCGTTTGACTTCCAGCAGATGATGGTCTGGTGACAATCCGTCAATCTGGACTGTTCCTGAAGTCGGGAACAAGTTTCCATTGAGAAGTCGCGCAAGCGTTGTCTTTCCACATCCATTCGGCCCCACGATGCCCACCAATGAACCGGGCGCTATCACCATATTAATATCTTGAAGAATCATTTGTGAAGGTGTATATGCAAAGGAAACGTGACTTAGTGCAATCTGTTGAGCCATACAACAAAACAGGTGCGCAATCTATAGCCAGATTATGAAAAATGGTCTGTGCGTATTTCGGTGAAATCGCACAGTGAAAACGGTTGATGTCGCACACTTGGGGAGAGAAACGTGCTGGTGATGTAATTGTACCTCAAGTTGGCAGTTTGACGAAAGCTATGAACTATATTCTGCCTATCGCCCTATTTGCCAGTTCGAGACTTTCCATGCTAATATTTAGTTTGCATTTCGTATCGGGCTTGTGCTAATACATCGCTGGCGAAAATCAAGCTAAATGGGACGGTTTTTTGGACACAACATGTCGATGTCATGTCCCGACTAATTTATGCTATTAGACGCATTACGTAGTAGGTATCAATTGCCTCGTAACTTCTCAAAAAAGTGGGGTATGGGGGCTCGCAAGCGGGCTTCGCCCGCTTGCGAGCCCCCATCTTCCCCCCAATTATTGAGAAGATATCAATTTGATTTTTCAGCTAATCGGTTTCTGCTGCGGGGGGATATTCATCCTGGCCTTTGCCGGTGCGGGTGTTTTCCTGCTCGTCAAGAGCTTCAAGGACCGCAAGAAGGCTGAGGCCCGCCAGGGCTGGCCCGCCACGCAAGGTCAGATCATTGCCTCCAGGATTTCCGAAAGCACCAGCACAGATTCGGATAGCGACAGGAGCACATCGTACTCGCCTGCGGTCGAGTACACCTACAATGTGGCTGGACAGGAATACAAAGGAAACAAGATCACCTTCGGGTTTACCCAGGGATACGGCAGATACGCCAAAGCCCAGGCGGCCCTGGCGCGTTACCCGCTCGGGGCGCAGGTAACCGTCTACTACGACCCGGCCAATCCGGCGGATGCCGTCCTGGAGCGAAAGGCGGGAGGCAGCACCGTCAGCCTGGTGCTGGGGATAATCTTCATTCTGGTCAGCTTGTGCCTGGGATGTCCAGTGATTGTAATGATCGGATCGAGCGCATTATCCGCCCTGAAATTCTAATAGCCTGATTCAAGATTGTCTTTCACCCAAAGAGCGGCGCACCTGGATGTGCGCCGCTCTTTATTTTTCTATCTTCACCCTCACATCCACTGCCACCGCGCCTTTCGACAGCACACGCAGCGGGTTGATTTCTATCTCCGCAATCTCCGGGAAATCGTGCGCCAGTTGTGAAAGGCGCACCAGTACATCTTTCACGGCTTCGGCATCAGCGCGGGCAATGCTGCGAAAACCTCCCAGTTACCTCCCCGCCCAGGTGCGGCGCAGCAGTTCGTCGGCTTCGGAGAGGGTCAGCG
>Ga0100396_1002680_pt1 | contig 11663 bp, 8 predicted proteins | sample CryGeymeta201520_FD_81551 | JGI IMG/M metagenome (GOLD analysis project Ga0100396, IMG submission 81551) | Groundwater microbial communities from Crystal Geyser aquifers in Utah, USA - Crystal Geyser metaG 2015-20 | ecosystem: Environmental > Aquatic > Deep subsurface > Groundwater | place: USA... | reverse complement strand
TCGAACAGCACCCCCTCCTCTTTGTGGTGGTGGCAGCCGTCGGCGAAGCCTTTGATGAAACCCGCGGCGTCCAGGAAGAAGCCGGGGCGCACCTGGCGGCCGGCGGCCAGTTCGCCGGCCTGGCTTTCGAGGCTGGCGATCACGCGCTCGATGACGCGATGTTCGGACATCAGAATCTCAGTGGCTTGCATGGGATGACTCCTTGCGTGTTGCGTGTTGCGTGCTACGTGTTACGTGTTGCGTGTTGCAGCGATAGCGCCATGACGATCAGGAACAGCAGCAGCGCGACCCCATTGAGCATCCCGCCCCACCGGCGCACGTCGGCCCAACCGGCCAGGTCGGCTGCGACGCGCAGGGCGAGGGACGCGTGCAGCAAGATCACATGGTTGTAGAAGTGCGCGCCGTAGCGGATCTCCCGCCCCAGCACGGCCGGGAAGATCACCGGCGCGTGGCCGAAGATCATCCCAAAGACGAAGCCCAGGAAGAGGGTGTGCAGCATGGCGTCGTAGAGTGGGCCAGCGGCCTGTTGCCCGGCGAGGAGCGTCAGGGCGCCGCTGACGACCAGCCAGCCGTAACCGATCAACAGGTTCAGGGCGATGAAGCGCGTCAGCCCGGCCTGCCGCACGGTCTTGCGGGCGATGTCGAAGCGCAGCAGCCAGAGCGCCATCCCCAGCAGAGCCAGCCCCACGATGCGCGCGCCGGCCGCGACCAGCGGGGTGAAGCTGAGCGCCAGCAGCCCGGCCACGTAGCCCCCCACCAGGGCGAAGAAGGCGACCATTGCGTTGCGCGGGAAGCGCGTCAGCCGCGCCATCTCCAGCCGCTCGCCCGCGATGGTCAGCACGAGATAGCCGCCCCACCACCAGACCACGTGGAAGAGCGGCCAGCCGGCCAGCCAGAGCACGTTCCCCGCCGCCCACAACGTCGCGCCGAGGCCCATCGTGTAGGTGAACGAGGCGGGTTGGCGGCGGACGATCTCGCCGAAGACCGCGATCAGCGCCAGGCTGCCCGCGGTCAGTAGCCAGGGGCCGACCGGCAGCCCGGCCAGGCTTGTCAGCGCGCCCAGGCCGGAGAGGATCGGCGCGACGTAGGTCCAGCGCCGGCCGAGCGCGGCCAACGCCACCGCCCGCTCCAGCCCGATCAGCGTGCCCAGGAAGCCGGAGACCATCAGCGGCCCGTGGCTGGCGGCCAGCCCGGCCGTGGCCGGCAGCGCCCAACCCATGCGCAGCAGCCCGGCCCACGCTGCGGCGAGCAGGGTCAGGAGCGCGGTCAAGAGTAGGGGATAACGCAGGCGTTGGATCATGGATGGTGGCATCATGCAGGCAGCATACAAGAAAAGTACAACCCTGTCAGGGACTTTTGTCACTGCATGGCTGGAAATCTTGTTATAGAATGGCGCTTGTACGGCGCATGGTATGCAAACGCCATCCGCTTATCAGCCCATATCGTCCGCCCATTCCAGAGGTTACATCATGCCGACCCGAAAATACCGTTGGTTTGCGCTGCTGATTCTCCTCGGGGGCCTGTTGGTCGGGGCCGGCCTGGTCCAGGCCGCGCCGACCCGCCAGGATCCCGTCGCCGGCGAGCAGGCTTTCAAGACCAAATGCGCCGCCTGCCACACGATCGGCGGCGGTAAGCTGGTCGGCCCCGACCTCAAGGAGGTCACGACCCGCCGCGATGACGCCTGGCTCAAGGTCTTCATCGCGACGCCGGACAAGGTGTTGGCGTCCGGCGACCCGATCGCAGCCCAATTGCTGAAGGAGTCCAACAATGTCCCGATGCCGAATCTGGCCCTGTCGCCGCGGGAGGTCGAAGACTTGATCGCGTACCTGGCCGGCCAGAGCGCCGCGACCGCGCCGGCCGGAGGCGCGGCGCCCGCCCAGCCGGCCGTGCCCGCGGTCGCGCTCAACGGCAGCGCCGAACAGGGGCGACTGGCCTTCACGGGCCGGGCGCGGCTGGGCGGGGGCGGGACGGCCTGCATCGCCTGCCACGCGGTCGAGGGGGTAGGCGCGCTGGGCGGCGGCGCGTTGGGGCCGGATCTGACCCAGGTGCAGGCCCGCTACGGCGGCCCGGGGTTGGCCGCGGCGTTGGGCACCCTGCCCTTTCCCAGCATGCAGGGCATTTTCGCGGACAAGCCGCTGACCCCCGCCGAACAGGCTGACCTGCTGGCCTTCTTCGCCGCGGCCGATCAAGGGGCCGCGCCGCGCCCCCAGCGTAATCTCCTGGTGAGCCTGGGCGCGGGGGCCGGCCTGGCGGGGGTCTTGTTCATCGGCATGGCCTTTTTCTGGCCGCGCCAGCGCCTCAGCATCGCCCAACGCCTGCGCAAGAATGGCAAGCTTTAGTATTCAGATAATTCTGGATTCGAGGCTTTAGCCGGTCACCCTGGTCAGACAGAGAAACCGGCTGAAGCCTCTAATCCGGTCTTGGACGGAGGATTTCATGGCCAATTGGGTACAAGAGAAAGTCGCGCCGGCCGAGCGCAAGTGGGAGGAGTTTTACCGCAACCGCTTCGCCCACGACAAGCGCGTACGCACCACACACGGGGTCAACTGCACCGGCTCCTGTTCCTGGGAGGTGTTCGTCAAGGACGGCATCGTCACCTGGGAGATGCAGGCCACCGATTATCCGCTGCTGGAAGAGGGCTTGCCGCCGTATGAGCCGCGCGGCTGCCAGCGCGGGATCTCGTTTTCGTGGTACCTCTACAGCCCGCTGCGCGTGAAATATCCTTACGGCCGCGGGGCGCTGCTCGACTTGTGGCGGGCCGCGCGCGCCGAGCACGCCGATCCGGTCGAGGCGTGGGCCTCGCTGGTGAACGATCCGGTCAAGCGCGCTCGCTATCAGCAGGCGCGCGGCAAGGGCGGGTTCCGCCGCATCCGCTGGGACGAGGCGCTGGAGATGATCGCCGCGTCCGTCATCCACACGGTCAAGGCCCACGGCCCCGACCGCGTCATCGGCTTCTCGCCCATCCCGGCCATGTCGCAGATCTCCTACGCCGCCGGCTCCCGCTTCCTGACCCTGATGGGCGGGGTCGCGATGTCGTTCTACGACTGGTATTGCGACCTGCCCCCGGCCAGCCCGGAGATTTGGGGCGAACAGACCGACGTCCACGAGTCGGCCGACTGGTACAACAGCCGCTTTATCGCGGTCATGGGCGCCAACCTCAACATGACGCGCACGCCCGACACGCACTTCGTGGCCGAGGTGCGCCACGCGGGCGCCAAACTGACTGTTTTCTCCCCCGACTTCTCTCAGGTCGCCAAATACGCCGACTACTGGATCCCGCTCCACGCCGGCCAGGACACCGCCTTCTGGATGGCGGTCAACCACGTCATCCTGAAAGAAGCCTACGCCGACCGGCAAGTCCCGTACTTCATGGACTACGTCAAGCAGTACACCGACCTGCCGTTCTTGGTGGAGATATCCGCTGCTCACGTGCCAGGCACTTCGGAAGTGCCTGGCACGTCAACCGGCGCGCGCCCCGGCCAATACCTGCGCGCCAACCGGCTCGCGCCTTATGCCGACCAGGAGCACGGTGACTGGAAGCTGCTGGTGTGGGACAAGACCTCCGGCCGCCCGCGTATGCCCAAAGGGAGCATCGGCTTCCGCTGGCAGACGGAGAAAGGCAAGTGGAATCTCGAAATGAAGGACGGCGCGACGGGCGAAGACCTCGACCCCGAGCTGTCGTTCCTGGCGCAGCACGACGCGGTCGTCCAGGTCGCCTTCGATGATTTCGCCGGCGGCCAGACACTCCGCCGCGGGGTTCCGGTGCGCACACTCCAAACCAGCGACGGCCCGATCACGGTGACCACCGTCTTCGACCTGCTGCTGGCGCAGTTCGGCGTGGGCCGCGGGCTGGCCGGCGACACCCCGAAGTCCTACGATGACGAGGCGCCCTACACCCCGGCCTGGCAGGCGCGCCATACTGGCATCCACCGCGACACGTGCCTGCGCTACGCGCGCGAGTGGATCCTCAACGCGGAGCAGACGCGCGGCAAGAACATGGTCATCATCGGCGCGGGGGCCAACCACTGGTATCACAACAACCTGCTCTACCGCTCCGCGATTGTTGCGCTGATGCTGACCGGCTCGGTCGGCGTCAACGGCGGCGGGCTGGCGCACTACGTGGGGCAGGAGAAGCTCGCCAACCAGGCCTCGTGGGGGGCCATCGCCTTTGCCGCGGACTGGAAGCTGCCCAGCCGCCAGCAGAACACGCCCTCGTTCCACTACGTGCATACCGACCAGTGGCGCTACGAGCGCGGCTTTACCGCCTACGACACGCTGCCCGGCGAGATGCAGCGAGAGCACACCATTGACTACCAGGTGCGCGCGGTGCGCAAGGGCTGGCTGCCCTTCTTCCCGCAGTTCAATCGCAGCTCGTTGCAGGTCGTCCGAGACGCCGAGGCCGCGGGCGCAAAGTCCGAGGCCGAGATCGTTAAACACCTGGTGGCCCAACTGCGGAGCGGCGCGCTGCGCTTCGCGGTGGAAGACCCCGATGCGGCCGAAAACTGGCCGCGCATCTGGTTCATCTGGCGCGGCAACGCCATCGGCTCCAGCATGAAGGGCCACGAGTACATGCTGAAACACTACCTGGGCACGCATACCGGCACGATCGCCAGCGAGATGGCGCAGGGCTACACTAACGAGGTGGAATATCGCGCCGAGGCCCCGGCCGGCAAGCTCGACCTGGTGGTGGATCTGAACTTCCGCATGGACACGTCCGCGCTCTACTCGGACATCATCCTGCCCGCGGCCACCTGGTACGAGAAGACCGACCTGAACTCCACCGACCTGCACACCTTCGTCAACCCGATGCAGGCGGCCGTGCCCCCGGCCTGGGAATCGCGGAGCGACTGGGACATCTACCGGGCGGTGGCGCAGAAGGTCAGCGAGCTGGCGCGGGTGCATCTGCCCCAGCCGGTGCGCGACCTGGTCGCCATCCCGCTCCAGCACGACACGGTGGACGAGCTCTCCCAGACCAGCGACCTGGACTGGAAGCGGGGCGAAGTGGCGGCCATCCCCGGCAAGACCATGCCCAAGTTCCGCGTGGTTGAGCGGGACTACACCCAGCTCTACGAGCAGATGGTCACGCTGGGACCGGCGGTGGAGGAGAACGGCGTGGGCATGCACGGCCTGCTGATCCCCGTGGCCGACGAATATCGGGCGCTGGCCGCGACCCAGGGGCGCACGTTCAATGGCACGACTCGTCCCAGCCTGGAAGAGCCGCTCCAGGTGGTAGACGCCATCCTGCGCCTCGATCCCGTCACCAACGGCGAGCTGGCCTACCGCGCCTTCGAGCAGGAGGAGCACAAGACCGGCCGCAGCCTGACCCATCTGGCCGCGGGGACGCGTGCGGTGCGCTACACCTTCGCCGACCTGGTGGCGCAGCCCCGCCGCGTGCTGACCTCGCCGACCTGGTCGGCCAGCATCAACCACGGCCGCGCATACTCGCCCTTCACGCTGAACGTCGAGGAACTGATCCCCTGGCGCACGCTGACCGGCCGCCAGCACTTCTACCTGGATCACGCGAACTACCTGCAGTGGGGCGAGCAGTTGCCGACCTACAAGCCGCGGCCCGATCACACCATGCTCGACGAGACGCAGAACTCGCAGGCCGAGGCGCAGGGCCGGCTGATGAACTACCTGACCCCGCACGGCAAGTGGAGCATCCACTCGACCTATTCCGACAACCATCACATGATGACGCTCTCGCGCGGCGATTATCCCATCTGGCTGAACCACAAGGACGCGGCCAGCCTGGGCATCGAGGACAACGACTGGGTGGAGCTGTTCAACGACAACGGCGTGTTCGTCCAGCGCTGCGCCGTCTCCTCGCGCATCCCGGAGGGAACCGTGTTCGTGTATCACGCCACCGAGCGCACTATCAGCGTGCCCAAGTCGCCGCTGCGCGGCAAGCGAGCCGGCATGAACAACTCGCTGACCCGCACCCGCCTCAAGCCGGTGCTGATGGCCGGCGGCTACGCCCAGTTCACCTATGCCTTCAACTACTGGGGGCCGACCGGCGTCAATCGGGATACGAACGTGTTTGTGAGGAAAGTGGAGAAGGTGGAATTCTAACGTGAAACGTGAAGCGTGAAACGTGAAACGTGAAGCGTGGAGCGTGGAGCGTGAAGCGTGAGAAGACGCATCACGGGTCAGGAGAACAATCATTTATGAAAGTACGCGCGCATCTCAGCATGCTCTTCCACCTCGACAAGTGCATCGGCTGCCATACCTGCTCGGTCGCGTGCAAGAACCTGTGGACCGATCGCAAGGGCGCCGAGTACATGTGGTGGAACAACGTCGAGACCCGGCCCGGCAGCGGCTATCCCACGCAGTGGGAGGATCAGGAGCACTTCCGCGGCGGCTGGGAATTTCAGCAAGGGTACGGCGAAGACCACAAGATTAAGCTCCGCCTGCACGGCAGGCTCGGCGCGCTGGCGAAGTTGTACTTCAACAACGACCTGCCCAGCCTGGAAGATTACTACGAGCCGTTCACCTTCCGCTACGCCGACCTGTTCACCGCGCCGGAGGGGGAGGACCAGCCGACCGCCATCCCGATTTCGCAGGTGACGGGCAAACCGATGCAGATCGAATCGGGTCCCAATTGGGACGACGACCTGGGCGGCTCGCCGCTCTACGCCAAAAATGACCCCAACCGTCAGAACCTCCCGGCCGAGGTGCAGGCGTCGCTGGACGAGATCGAGCGGGTGGTCTTCAACTACCTGCCGCGCATCTGCAACCACTGCCTGAACCCGGCGTGCGTGGCCGCGTGCCCTTCGGGCGCCATCTACAAGCGCGCGGAAGATGGCATCGTGCTGGTCAACGAGAACAAGTGCCGCGCCTGGCGCATGTGCGTGGCCGCGTGCCCGTACAAGAAAGTGTATTACAACTGGAACACGGGCAAATCGGAAAAGTGCATTCTCTGCTTCCCGCGGCTGGAGACGGGCCAGGCGCCAGCGTGCGCGCATTCCTGCGTGGGCCGCATCCGCTACATGGGGGTGCTGCTCTACGACGCCGACCGCATCCCCGCGGCCGCCAACGTGCCGGACGAACGGCTGCTGGATGCCTTCCTGGACACGATCCTCGACCCGTTCGACCCGGCCGTGATCGCGGCCGCCAAGACCAACGACGTCGATGACGGCTGGATCGCGGCCGCGCAGAAGTCGCCGGTCTACCAGTTCGTCAAGGTCTGGCGGATCGCCCTGCCGCTGCACCTGGAATACCGCACCCTGGCGATGATGTTCTACATCCCGCCCCTCTCGCCCGTGATGAGCACCGTGGAGGGCGGGTTCAACCGCCTCGATCTCTCGGACAAAGTGCAGGACTTCGACCTGCTCGACAACCTCGACGCCGCGCGGCTGCCGATCCAGTATCTCGCCAACCTGTTCAGCGTCGGCGACGAAGCGGTCATCCGCCGCATCCTGGCCAAGATGTACGCCGTGCGGCTCTACATGCGCCGCCAGACGGGGGACGCGACCGGTCCGGCCACTTTGCAGGCGTTGGCCCGAGCTGGGATCACGCCCGCCGAGGCGGAAGCCATCTACCGGCTGACCACCCTGCCGCACCTCCACGAGCGCTTCGTCCTGCCGCCCTATCACCGCGAGATGGCGGTGGAAACGTGGCGGGACCCGCTGGCGCACCAGGGCGAGGTCGGCTTCGGCGCCATCCAGCCGCCGGCGCGAGGTGACTGATGAGCATCTATGCGCTCCTGGCGCAGGCGTTGGTCTATCCCTACCCGGGGCTGCTGGATGAGCTGAAAGCGGGCCTCGCGCAAGCCGAGAAGGGGCCGGCGCGCGACAAGGCCGCGGCCTTCCTCAAGCAGATCGGCCGGCTGTCGCTGGCGGATTGGGAGGAGTTGGCGACCCGCACCCTCGACCTCAGCCCCGCGGCCGCGCCCTACGTCGGGTTCCAGGTCTGGGGCGAGAGCTATCAGCGCGGCGCGTTCATGGCAAAGCTGAACCGCGCCATGGCCGAGCTGGACATTGACCCGGCCGGCGAGCTGCCCGATCACCTCGTCCCGGTGCTGCGCTATCTCGCGGCCGCCGATCCGCCGTTGCCGGAGCTGGTCGAGCATCTGAAGACCGCGGTGGAGCGCATGATCGCGATCCTGCGGGAGAAGGAGCGGGACAATCCGTATATTCACGTGTATGAGGCGGTGCTGGCGGCGGTGGGGGATTAGGGATTAGGGATTGGGGATTGGAGGCACCATGGACTGGAACACCCTGTTTTGTGTGATTTTGCCCTACGTCGCGTTGGCGATCGCGGTCGGCGTGACGCTCTACCGCTCGCTTTATCGCCCGTTCAGCATCTCGGCGCTGTCGTCGCAACTGCTGGAGCGCCGGCAGCTCTTCTGGGGTTCGATCTCGTTTCACTGGGGCATCACCATCATCCTGGCCGGCCACCTGCTGGCCCTTCTGGTGCCGCAGAGCATCGTGCTGTGGAACGCGCAGCCGCTGCGCCTTTACCTGCTGGAGCTGAGCGGGATCGCCCTGGGCCTTTGGGCCACGGCCGGCCTGCTGATCCTGATCTGGCGCCGCGTGACGGTGGGCCGCGTGCGCGTCGTCAGCACGCCCATGGACTACGTAGTGCTGGCGCTGCTGCTGGTCTCGCTGGTTACGGGGGTGATCACCGCCACGGTCTACCGCTGGGGGTCGTACTGGTTCACCGGCATCTTCACGCCCTACCTCTGGGGCATCCTGACCTTCCGGCCGGACGCCGCGCCGATTGCGCCGCTGCCGTTCACTATCAAGCTGCACGTCTTCAACTTCTACCTGCTGGCGCTGGCCTTCTCGTTCTCGCGGCTGGTACACATCATCACCTGGCCGGTGGGCTACCTGCTGCGACCGTGGCAGATCGTGATTGGGCTGCGCAAGGCACGCGCTGTGAGCCAGGAGTAGCGCCCATGCAGATCAAAGGCACGCCTCAACAGGGCTTGATCGGCGCGACGGTCGCGTTCTTCATCGGCTTCGCGGCCGTGTCGCTCTTCGGCCCCACGGCTAAGAAGCTCCAGGACATCATGGGCCTGACACCTACGATGGTCGGTTTCCTGGTCGCCGTGCCGTCGCTGTCTGGATCTCTCCTGCGCATCCCGTTCGCGGCCTGGGTGGATACCACCGGCGGCCGCAAGCCGATCCTGATCTTGCTGGCCGCGTCCATCGTCGGCATGGCCGGCCTGACCGCGCTGATGTTCCTGCTCTACCCGGACGGGATGACCACTGGGCTCTATCCGCTCCTGCTGGTCCTGGGCATGTTGAGCGGCTGTGGGATCGCCACCTTTTCGCCGGGGATCGGCCAGGTCTCCTACTGGTTTCCGCAGCGGCGACAGGGGGCCGCGTTGGCCGCGTATGCTGGGGTGGGCAACCTGGCGCCCGGCATCTTCTCCCTGCTCCTGCCCGTCGCGCTGACGGCGCTGGGCCTGCCCGGATCGTATCTGGTCTGGCTGCTCCTGCTGAGCGCCGGCGCGGTGGTCTATTTCTTCATCGGCCGCAACGCCTGGTATTTTCAGGCGCGCGGCCAGGGCGCAGACCCCGCGCAGGCGCGCAGCCTGGCCCAGGCGCAGGGGCAGGAGCTTTTCCCCGCCCGTTCGACGCGCGAGAGTCTGATCGTTTCCGCGCGCATCTGGAAGACCTGGCTCCTGGTGGCGATCTATTTCACCACCTTCGGCGGCTTTATCGCCATGACCTCCTGGCTGCCCACCTATTGGACCGCCTTCTTTGGCGTCAGCGCGGTCGCGGCCGGCCTGTATACGGCCCTCTATTCCATCTCGACGTCCGTCTTCCGCGTGCTGAGCGGCAGCGTGGCCGACCGGTTGGGCGGCGAGAAGACCGTCCGACTCGCGTTGATCGTCATGCTGGCCGGCGCGGGGCTGATGAGCGTCTCGCACGCGCTGGCGCTTTCCATCGCCGCCACGCTGATCATGGCGCTGGGCATGGGCGCGGCGAACGCGGCTGTCTTCAAGCTGGTCGCCAAAGAGGCGCCGCAGGCGGTGGGCGGCGCATCGGGCTGGGTGGGCGGCCTGGGCGCGTTCGGCGGGTTTGCGCTGCCGCCCATCCTGAGCGTCTTCGTGCGCCTGCAGGGCCAGGTCGGTTACGCGACCGGTTTCCTCACCTACGTGGTCATCGCCCTGGTCGCGCTGGCCCTGGCGCTGGTGCTCAGCCGATCGCATACCAGGGCGGCCTTGCCGCAACCAATGTAGGGCGGAATGCCATCCCGCCCTACAATATTCTCACAGATGACGTCAATAAGGGGACGCGGACGACGCGGAGACCGCGGACAACACGGATATTTTCAGGCCCTGTCCGCGTCCTCCGCGTTGTCAGCGTAGTCCGCGTCCTGATTTCGGGGTCGGTAGGACCTTGACCATGAAGACAGATCTCACGCAACTTCTCGCAGCCGCCTCATCGCGGCACAGCCACCTGTGCCCGCGGCAGGTGCTGGGCGCGCGCATCGGGCTGGCCGGCGCGGCCGCGCTGGGGCTGGCTGCCCCGCGGCGCGATAAGCGCCTGCTGGTGATCGTGGAGACCGATGGCTGTTTCGCGGACGGCGTCGAGATTGCCACGGGGTGCGCGGTGGGCCATCGCACCTTGCGCATCGAGGACTACGGCAAGATCGCCGCGACCTTCGTGGACGTGCAGACGGAACAGGCGCTGCGCGTCGCCCCGCGGGGGGACGTGCGCCAGCGCGCCTATGCCTACACGCCGGACGAGCCACGCCACTATTTCGCGCAGCTCCGCGGCTACCAGATCATGCCCGACGAGGCGCTGCTGACGGTCGAGCCGGTGCAGCTCCTCCAGCCGATCCGCCAGATCGTCAGCCGGCCGGGGGTGCGGGTCAACTGCGCCGGCTGCGGGGAGGAGATCATCAACGAGCGGGAGATCGTGACCGATGGGCAGCCGTTCTGCTTGTCATAGCAGACCTCGCGCAGCTTTTCGTGCGTGAAGTCATAGCTGTCGCCCGCCACCTCGCGCAGGATGCGGCGGCGCCACAATTCGTCCAGGCCCTGTATCCGGAAACCCTGCGCCCGCAGGTCGCGCAGATCTTCCGCCCCAGCCAACTCCAGCGCTTCGTCGGCCGCGGCCAGGGCGGCCTCCACGTCCCCTTGCTGCAAGCGGCCGGCGGCCAGGTGCGCCAGGATCCCGCCCCGGTGCCAGGGCAGGCCGACCCGGGGCAGCGCAGCGGCCGCGGTGTCCAGGTCGCGGCCACCGGCCGTCGGGTCCCCTAGCGCCAGGCGCGCCTCGCCCAGCACGGCCAGGGCATAGGCCTCTTCGTGGACCTCGCGCGTCTCCCGGCTCAGGGCCACCACACTTTCCAGGGCCGTTATGGCTTGTTCAGATCTGCCCGTCATCTGTTGGATCAGCCCCTGGCGCAGCAAGGTCCCCGCCAGCATCGCGCGCCAGGCGTGCGCCGTGAAGGTGCGGGCGGCCGCCTCCAGGTGTGCCAGCCCCTCGTCGTTCTGGCCCAGCGCGGCCAGGGCGTAACCCAATCCCCGCTGGTTCCAGGCGCCGTAGGCCGGGTTGCCCACCTGTTCAGCCAGGGCCAGGCCCTCGCGCGCGTAGCCTATGGCGGCCGGGAAATCGCCCTGGCGGGTCAGCAGGTCGGCCAGCTTGGCCAGGGTGCCTACCTCTTCGTGCGGGTCCGCCAGGCGGCGCACCAACGTCAGCGCCTCT
>Ga0100396_1002678_pt1 | contig 11673 bp, 6 predicted proteins | sample CryGeymeta201520_FD_81551 | JGI IMG/M metagenome (GOLD analysis project Ga0100396, IMG submission 81551) | Groundwater microbial communities from Crystal Geyser aquifers in Utah, USA - Crystal Geyser metaG 2015-20 | ecosystem: Environmental > Aquatic > Deep subsurface > Groundwater | place: USA... | reverse complement strand
GCATTGACCTTATTTTTAACTCGTTTTTCATATGAAAGAGGGAAAGCCGAAACCCATCAGTGGCGACTATGTCTATAAATCCCTCTTTTTCTACAAAATTAATTCCGCTTAAAACCGGACGAGAAGTGTCTCGAGAGGCTGAAAATAAAACGAGGGATATTATTTTCTCAAATTTTTCACCATTTATTATTTGTCCTTCTCCTTCTACCTTGGGGGGGGTTGGGAAGTCTGCGTTGGGTAAAAGGGGAAATGCCCCTTTTGTTTTTCCTTGTGAAATAACCAGCTTGTCCTTTTCTGCCAATAGAACCACCTCTCCATTGTTCAATAGCGTGACAAATTCAACCACCTTGTGATGATCAAGAAGGAGGCGGACTTCTTCTTGGAGAGAGGTTTCGATGGTTGTGTGAAAAAAAGTGTTTAGGTTTGTTGAATAAATGTGCAGCTTCCCTTTTGTGTTGATAAGAAGAAGTCCTTGTAACCCCGCCGTTGCCCCTATTCGAGAGGAGGTAAAGTGACTTGACTGAACAAGCGCCCTGAATAATTTTTCCTTATTGGTTGTTAGTTGCATATTTAGTTATATATTAATTAGTAGTAGTAGAGTGTGTGCATAAGTGTATAAAATGATTGTTTCCTTTTCAACACAAGACAAACCGAGACGTCGCTATGTGAATTGTTTGTGGGAAAGGCGTGTATCATATAAGGGACTGGACTATTCTGTCAATCTGATCTTTTAACAAGGGGTCCTTCATACAAAGGCCGTTTATTTTCTTGTAGGCATACATTACCGTGGTGTGATCTTTTCTCTTGAGGGTTAGTGCAATTTCCTCATATTTCATGTGGAGTTCCCTTCGGAGGATATACATAATAATTTGTCGGGGAAAAGCGATGGCGTCGGAGCGGATAGGGCCCTTGATGGTTGTTGGTTTTATTCCATAATATGAGCAAACGGCGTGAAGCACGTCTTGAGGGGATATTCTTTTTAATTTTTTTTCATTAGATCCTTGAAAATATAAATCTATTTCCTCCAGGTCTATTTCATCTTTTTTTCCCAAAGTACGCGCGTATAAAGAAAGAAGGGTTCCCTCAAGAGCGCGCGTATCTGTAATTTGCTCCGCCACCATTTTTGCCGCCTCCATTTGTATGAGTATGTTCTTTTCTTTCGCTTTGATAAGGAGAATTGCCGTTCTTAATTCAAAATCGGGGGGCTGAAGATCGACAATGAGCCCGCCGGAAAAACGCGAACGGAGGCGGTCCTCCAGGTTTTTTATTTCGTGCGGTGGCCTGTCTGAGGTGAGAATTACCTGCCCTCCCGCCCCAACAATTGTGTTGAATGTATGAAAAAACTCCTCTTGAATGGTTTGTTTTCCCGCAATAAATTGAATATCATCAACGATGAGTATGTGGAGAGTTCTATATTTTTTCCTAAATTGCTGTGTCGTCTTGTTTTGAATTGACTCAATAAGCTCATTCGTAAACCTATCCCCTGGACAAAAAAGGATTCTGCTCTCTTGGTTGTGCTCAAGAACCGTTCGGGCGGCCGCATGTGCCAGGTGTGTTTTTCCTACTCCCACCCCTCCATAGAAAAACAAGGGATTATATGATCTCCCGGGGTCTTTTGAAACGGCCTGAGCCGCTGCAAAAGCCACATTGTTTGACGTAGAAACAGCAAAATTTTCAAACGTATACCGACTATTTAAGCCAGCTCGGGTAAATAAATCCTCAATGGGGGGCTCATAATTAAAAAGAGGCACCTCTTTCTTTTTAGCTCTTTGCCTAATAATAAATTCCACACGCATGCTTTTTTTAAAATATGCCGAGAGGGCCAGCTCAATATCTATTCTTTTTCCGGCTAAATATGAGCTCATTCCCTGGCTTTCCGTAATAAGAACTGCTTTTGAGTCGGTTATTTCATGGAGGGTGGTTTGACTTAAGAGAGAAATGAACACAGATTTTTTTTCTGCATTCCCTCCATTAAACTCTAAAAAACTTTTCCAGGTGGATTGCAACATAGAGCCGTGTATAAAATGTGGATAACTTATCCACAAATAATAAACATCTTCACAACAAATAGCAATAGGCACAAAGAAGATATAACTAGTACAATGTATAGTAAAGAGAATGGAAAACCACATTATGGAGCTATTTTTTCCGCGGTTTTGTGTGGGATGTGGGTATTTGGGAACATATGTGTGTTGTTCGTGCGAAGCACAGCTGAAGAGGGTCAAAAAAAACACCTGCTATTACTGTGACAGGGCGGCTCCCTTTGGATTGACCCACCCCCGCTGCAAGCAGAAAGAGGGAATAGACGGAAACCTCTCTCTATACATATACACGGGACTATTCAAAAAAATACTCCACGATTCCAAATATAAAGGAGCGTACAACATTCTCAAAACACTACTATCAACCAACAAGAGACACAAATGGAGAGAGATTTTAACATGGAAGCACCTATTCTCCCCTCTTATTATGGGGGTCCCCCTTCATATCAACAGACTTAGACAAAGGGGATTTAATCAATCGGAAATAATTGTTGAAAAGCTCGCAACGATGGGATTTAATAAAGGGCTCTGTCTTTTGAGGGTCAACGATACACCACACCTCGCAAGCATAAAAGATAAAAACATGCGCAAACTCCAAATCAAAGGAGCGTTTAAATTCAATGGTGAATATATTCCCCCTACGGTTATGTTGGTGGATGACGTTATTACTTCTGGAGCGACATTGGCGGAGTGTGCAAAGACCTTAAAGCAAAAAGGGGTTCAGACCGTTTTGACAATCTCACTTGCTAAGGGATCCTGATTCATGATATGATAACTATATGGAAAAATTAACGGCCCCTAAAATTGAAATATCGATAAGGACAATTCTTGTTGGGATTGGGGCGTTTTTTCTTCTTAAATTTGCTTGGGACATGAAAGACCTTCTCCTCTCACTATTTATAGCCTATATAGTGATGAGCGCCGCAAAACAACCAGTAGATATTCTTGCAAGAAAGGGAGTATCTCGCAAGTTGGCAGTCCTTCTTGTGTTTACCCTCTTTTTCGTGGGGGTAGGACTTGTGTTTTCCTCAATAATTCCGCCCTTGGTAAGTGAAACAACTCTTTTCATAAAGCACTCCCCCCAAATAGTTGAAAATGTTCGGTCCGCCCTCCCCATAAACATAGGGTCGTTTTCCCTTGTTGAGTACATTCCAAACGCCACCAACAAATTTATAGTTGTTTTGGGGTCCGTATTTTCCAATACTTCTTTTTTCATATCAACACTTTTTTTTAGCATTTATCTAACTCTTGATTCAAATCTTTTGGATTTGGCGCTTTCCCGCATTACAAGCAAAGAGCAAAAAGAAAAAATAATAGCCATTGAAATCGAAATAGAAAAGCGTTTGGGCAAATGGCTTCTTGGTCAGGCGTTCTTAATGTCTATAATTGGGGTGATAACCTATATCGTTTTATCACTATTGGGGGTACGGTATGCGCTTCCTTTAGGTATTATTGCCGGACTACTTGAAGCAATTCCAAACATTGGGCCTTTTGTGGCAGCAATTCCCGCCTTCTTTGTTGGGTTTTCCCAATATCCCTTCCTTGGCCTTTTTACCATACTTGCCGCTATTGGGATTCAACAGTTTGAAAACCAAATCGTGGTCCCGATGGTTATGAGAAAAATGGTGGGAATTCATCCAATACTCACACTTGTTGTCCTTATCATTGGAGGGAGATATGCGGGCGTCCTTGGATTGCTATTTGCGATTCCCCTTACTCTTGTCGTCGGGACAATAATAACCGAAATACGAAAATAGAAATAGACGGTAAATATTCGTTAATTATGCGGTAATTATGAAAATTGCTATCTTGGGGGGCGGCGTTGCTGGTTTGACCGCCGCCTATCATCTTTCCCAAAAAGGACACGACGTACAAATAATAGAAAAGGGGAGAGAGCTGGGGGGATTAGCGGGGGGATTTAAAAAAGACAATTGGGAATGGAAACTGGAAAGAACATATCATCATATATTCAGCAACGACCACGCCATTCTCAACTTAGCCAAAGAAATAAATTTTAAAGGGTTTTGTTTTTCTACTCCCAGCACAGCCTCACTTTTTGGAGAAAAGAATAATTACCGCACATATCCCGTAGATTCTCCGAAAGACTTTCTCTTCCTACCAGAATTGTCTTTTATTTCAAAGCTACGGGCGGGACTAATGCTCGCCTTCCTCAAAATATCCCCCTTTTTAAAACTATATGAAAAGACAACTTCGGCCGATTTATTGCGAAAAACAATGGGAGAAGAGGTGTGGATTAAGCTTTGGGAACAGCTTTTTCTGAAAAAATACGGCAAATATGCGGAAAATATCCTCGCCTCCTTTATTTGGGCCAGAATTCATAAGAGAACCCAACAATTAGGATATCCAAAAGGGGGATTCCAGGCCTTTATAGACGCACTTGCGAATGAGAATAAGAAGCAGAACGTATCTATTTTAGACACAACAAACATAGAAGAAGTGAATAGAAAAGGAGAGAGATATGAGATTTCTGTAATAACAAAAAGTGGGGAACAGAACTATTTGTATGCAGACAAAATTATATCCACACTTCCGTACCCCATTACCTGTGCGGTTATGAAAAACATATTGGGGGAACCCTACATAAAAGAACAGAACAGGAGAAAATATTTGTTTGCCATAAATCTTATATTAAAAACAAAAAAACCAATATTAAATAAGACATACTGGCTCAATGTTGGGGCAGCAGATATTCCTATTATGTGTATTGTGCAACACACCAATTTTGTTTCAACCACAAGCTATGGAGGAGACGAGCTGTGCTATGTCGCTTGGTATGTAGATGAAACAAGCGAATTGTTAAGAAAAAATGAAAAACAAATGCTTGATTTTGTCCTTCCTCATTTACGGGCATTATCTCCCCCCTTAGTGGAAGAACCTGAAGTAGTTGGATTGTTCAAGGCACCCTATGCGCAACCCATTTTTGATAAGGATTTTTTAACTATCCCACGGGTTTTTTCCACACCGGCACCAGACGTGTTCGTTGCCAATATGGATATGACCTATCCCTATGACAGGGGGACCAATTACGCAGTGAAGTTGGGAAAAGATGTTAGCGGATTTGTATTAAAAACACTATAGGAGTTCAATTAAATAAATAAATGAACTCTGTTATAATGGTGACCTACGGGACGTAGTTCAGATGGCTAGAACGTGCGCTTTGGGAGCGCAAGGTCGCGAGTTCAAGTCTCGCCGTCCCGACCAGAAGAGACAATACCAACCACCTCAACCTTCTCGTGAATAATCAACAAAATGAAACTCCTTAAAGAAAAAAGCTCCCAACTTCAAACTTCCCGATCAGAACGGGACATTCGTTCCCTAGCGGATTATGTAGGTGAACGGGTTATGTCAGCGGCGGTTGTTGTTTGGACCGCATAAGGATGAATGTTCCGACTCCGATTGCGACCAATATCATAAGGACTATCACAACTATGATTATTCCCTGTATTCTTGATGCTGCTATTCCCCCTACTTGAGTACCGGTCGGTTGTGGCATCTCCTTCTTCGTACCATTATTTGTTTTTGCGGTGTTTGTATCGGGTTCAGTTGTGTTTACTGAATAGGAATTAATAAGATTCTCTTTGTGATATGTTATATTTTGCTTTAAATAGTCAGTGGTGGTAACTTTCGTCACGTCTCCCGTTATCGTCGTATAACGTAATTCATAAGGAAATGGAGGAATCCATTCGGTACGTACAACAAAGTGCCCCTTTTCATCCGTTTTTGTTGTATATGATGGTTTTTTTCTCCCGATTGGATATATCCCAACTGTTCCTCCCACCATCGGAACCCCGCTTTTTGTATTCGCTATTCCATCTAAAAACGAGGGCATTGGACTTATGGGGAGAGTAATCACCTTGTTACTATACCTTGATGTTATTCTTAATTCTTTGAACACCCCACTTCCGTCTTTTGTCTGTGCACGTATCCATAAGTCAAAGTTACGCTCATCATGAAGTCCCGCGGGAACATATGTATGACCATGTTTCAAACTAAACTTCTCCTCACTTGTCACTCTATCGTTTATATCCTTATAGATTGCGGTAAAGTCAACAGGTATTTGGGATACCATTCCTGATATTCTCACCATCTGATCTCTATTTTTTACCGATCGATTAACAGTGATGTCTTTTAGTTTTGGCCCATCAACGGAAAAGGGTGCAGGTGCACCAATTGTTTCAATTGCAATATCTCTCCGCTCGACTTTTCCTGTCAACTCATGAATGACTTCTGCGTTCTGTGCAATATAAATTTGCTCATACCCAAACTCCTCAAACCCGGGCTTAATAGTGGTGATGTTTTTTTCAATGGTATATTTTTGTGCAGATTTTGCTTTATCACCAAGAAGTTCTAGTTTGTAATATCCGGGATCAACATAAAAACGATAACTTCCATCCTTTTGCGTTAAGATTGGGTTTTGCCCCACCATTCCTTTCCCAATTCCAACTGGAACCGGTGTATATACTCCATTTTCCGTTGTACTTGTCAAGATTCTCACATATACTCCTGCCACGGCTCCATGCGTTTGAGCATCAAAGACATAGCCAAACGGATCCCATCTGACAACATCGCAGTCTTTTGCGCTTGCGGCTTGATCAAAAGTGAATGTGCCTTGTTGTTGTGCCCCCGCCCCCCCCGCAGCGGTATCCCCAACGGGAACCGCTTCTTGTACTCCATACCAATAATGTGCCCTATCCTCAGCCCCCCCACTTGTATTTGCTAAATCGTCTTTCCACGTTACAGGAAAAGTTTTTGTTGGATTTGAACCATCCACGATACCTGCGTTGCTAAAACCCAATTTGCTTTGTAACTCTTCAAGTCCTTGAGTACCTCCTAATATCTTCAAATCGAGGCCTGGATCCGCGGTTGTCATTCCACTATTGTCTGCTGTAAGATTTACAGCACCATCAAGCTCATGATCGAAAGCTATCCTCACAACCACAGCAGCATCCTTTCCATCCTGATATCCCACTCCCTCTTTAACGGTTAATACTGCTGTGTGCGTAGAAGGATCCGCTGATACTTTCGAAAGACAAAACCAATGCATGCCCTCGCTTGTTGGGACAGAAGGATCTTGTGCAGATACCGACGTCACCGCAAGAAAAACTACCAAAACAAGAACAAGGTTCTTAAAAATATATTTCATATACCATCACTATACTTATAGTCTTAGATAATGTCAATATTGAGAAGAAGATTGTTGTTTTGACTTCATCATGATAAAAGCTCCTACTCCTATCATGATAAGTACTATAATCGCAACAACGACCATCACGATTCCCTGCATGCCAGCTCCCGTTGTCCCTCCTCCCGTTCCCGTTTGAGGAGTTGAACTTACTGATGGATTTCTTGAAGAAGTGGAAGGTTTATTAGGTGCTTTTAATTCTATTGGCGTTGTTACGTTGGTAAAATAATCCTGTATTTTCTTGTCTTCTGCGAGAGTCGTCTTCTTTGCCACAAATGGCTTGATGCCTTCTTTTATGATTAATTTTGCATTCTGCTTGATAAAGGTACTCATATCAATCACCACTACCTCGCCTGTTGCTTTTTTATAACGCAGTTTGTATTCAAAGCGCGGAATATGCTGGGACCCAATTTTGTAGCGTCCATTCTCATCTGCTACCGTCAGATAGTAGGGTTTTTCACTATAAAAAGGATAAAGGCCAACGATAGCCTTTGGTATTGTCACTCCATTTGTATCATAGGCGATACCTTCTATATAGAGGGGCATTGGTTTTATTACAATTGTATTTTTTGGGGTGACTGCGGCACGAGCTTCTAATTTTTTCAAAACTCCACCCCACACTTCCTTAAGAAAGCGAGCAACTTTATTTCCACCCTGTTCTTTCTGCGTAAAAACGCCTGTTGTATAGAATGAATTTAATTCAAATGTGAGAGTTGCGTTTTGAAATACTAATGGTTCTGCCGAAACTACTGTTTGTGAAATAAGTTTGTTAGGATATTCTCCAAGACCATCTGTGTAATCTGTCGTTACAAACTGCTTTATTGCTCCCGTCCCATCCATCATGTCTTTTGTGATAATCATCTTTGTTTTTGGATGGGAAACTCTTCCAAAAAGCCGAATTCCATTTCCTTCTAGTGTGGGAGCAACATTGTCCATTATGGCAAGCTCTTTGACAAGAAGGCTCTCATCGGTTATATCGACGGGAATATTGGCTATTTTTACTATTCCAATTCCGTCTACAATAACTTCTTCAATAGCTTCGTCTTCTATATAAATATTGTCTATTCCTAGTTTGGTGGCAGTTTCCAATTGAGATGATGTGAGAGACACTATCTGTCTTTCGGGGTTGATTAATTTTAGTTTATACCATCCCGTGTCCACAAAAAAACTGTACTGACCATTCTCTTTTCCTGGATGACTTGTTGAGGAGGGGTTAATAAGAAATAGTCCATTGGGAACAATTTCATATGTATCGTTAACTGGATTTAGTTTAGATAATTCGACTGAAATGCCTTTAACAGGCAATAGTGTATTTACATCAAATACGACACCCCGTGGATCCCAGCCGATTATAGCACACTTCTTTGTATCCAATTTTAATTGTTCTTTATCAAAAGGAGTTGTTCCTTGTTGTAAGGCGCCACCAGCTCCAGCTCCCGCTCCTTCGCCATCTTCCACTATGGGAGCCGCTACCTGTACCCATGACCATTGATGTAGCACCCCCGGATAATAAGCATCGCCCCATGTCACTTCTTCATTAAACTGAAAAGGGTCATCACTCTTTGTTTTTTTTGGAGGTAATTGATTGCTGTATCCCGATCCTTCTACTACTCCTCCCACATATCCATCATGTCCTTTCCCATCTGACCCTACTATGTCTGACAATATGTCGTAGTGTTCTTTACCCCCAAATAAAGTTTCATCAGCTGATCCATCTCCTCCAGTCGTACAATAGGTATTTTCTCCTGCCGTTATACAAACAAACACCCAGGTATCAGTATTGACAGCTGGAATATTTTTCCCGCCCTCTTTCATTGTTAAAGTTGCCGCATGTGATGGTGTCCATTCTGGAGCTTCTAAACAACCGCTGATATATCCTTCAGAAAGCGCTGCATAACTAGGAACCACATATAAAAAGCCAACGACAATAAGTATAAACAAAATTGAGAATATTTTCCTCATACGTAAACTACATAATACCTTTATATAACATCTTAATACGTATTGTCAACCTTCAGCTATTCCAGTACTATGAAAGTATGGTGAAGAAGGTGGTTGGTTTTGTCGGTGTTGTATTGTTTACTCTTTTTATTGTTGTGTCCGTATTGGCTGTAGACCCTACCCCAGGACCCACAAATACAAACCCCCTCCCTTGTAGTACTGATGCAAAACCTGATGCAAAACAGGGTTACTGTCCTAGTGGAATGTCTGATATTTATGCAAACAGTACCCTTTATGAAGGAGAAAGTTGCGTTACAACCTACGAGGAATTCGTAACAAATCCTCTCAAATTCCATTATTGGGCTCTTGATGAAAAAACGACATCCCAAGGGAAATCGAATGAGAGGGCGCGCCAATTTTTGTATTGGGTCATGACGAAAAGTGCCATCGACCAACACCCCGCTATTCGACAAATATGGATGGTGACTCAGAATATCACTCTCTTCCTCTTTCTTATCGTCGCCGCACTATTTGGCCTAGGATATACCATTGGACAAAAATCTGATTTTCAGGTTAAGATGCAGATTTGGCCTATTCTCTACAAAATAGGCTCAGGCCTTTTGTATATAGTCTTTTCCTATGCGATAATCATGACCTTTATCCAGATGTCGGAGATCATTATGAAGTTTTTTATTGAATCTCTCGGAGGAGATAAGCTATTTAATATCTATTTTGCAGGAACCACGAGCAAGGAATCAAGTTACGCGACATTCGTGGGCTGCCGTGACTTAAACTACAAAGTACAAGAGGCTGCAAATGCAGAGATGTTTCTGATGAAAGTAACGAATGTCACCTATTATGTTATGTCCATCATGATATTGCTGCGCAAGATATTGTTGTGGTTTCTCCTCTTTGCCGCTCCTTTCCTTGCGCTCCTTATGCCTTTCATCTTTATCCGAAATGTCGGGTGGATTTGGATTGGTGTTTTTGCGCAGTGGGTGTTTTATGGACCACTCTTTGCTCTTTTCCTGGGAGGAATGACAAAAATTTGGCAAAGCGGCATACCGTTTCCTTTTGACTTTTCGCGTACGACTAATGTATTGGGGTACATCTATCCAACGGGGATAAACATCGTGTATGGAGGGCCCGCTCAAATCGGGAATCAAATTATCAGTATTACTAATAACGGGAACTACGTTGATACATTTGCGGAGTATGTTATTTCCCTCATTATGCTCTGGGCGGTTATATTTTTCCCTTGGTGGCTCCTGCGTATTTTCCGCGACTATTGTTGTGATGGAATAATGGCAATGAAAAATGTCCTCATGTCGATGTATGATAGATTGGCTCCTCCGCCCACTCCTCCTAAAAGTCCATCAGGCCCTTCCGCATCTCACTCATTTAATAACACTTCTATGAAGGTCAGTCGTGATGTTGAAATGCCGATGAAAATAAAATTGGAAACTATACAAGAAATCAAACAAACAAAAACTGAAGATATCACGAAATCTCTTAACCTATCCATGAATAAAATCACCGATGTCGCACGGTTTGAAACGAATAAACAGACAAATGAAACGGTACGAAAAAATATTGATATGCTATCACAACCGACAAAAGCGACAACACCTGCAGAGCGCCAAAAATTCATGAATATTCGTACGGAATTATTCAACAGAACGATAAAAGAAGATAAAGTCGCCCGCCAGATATTGTCATCCATCTCCTCATCAAGAACAGAGATGAATACGAAAAAGGAGGAGTTATTGAAAACCGTCCCTCACTCGGCTCCACAAACCACGTCTTACAAAGTGAACATCGCGAATGACAAGGTAACTTCAATGAATACCACGTTGGTCAACACCATTTCATCAAATACATCGGTTATGCAAACTATTGCGCAAACAAGCCAATCGTCGATGCAACAAATTCAAACTGTGTTGAATTCATATAAGACCAATATTGCAAAAGCTCCTGCTCAAATATTGACAAATATTACCAAGGAGACAGGTGTCGCTACTACAACAGTGCAATCAATAATCAAAGCAGTTGCAGTAACGATAAAAAATAATAAAGAAATGGTAAAAACGGTTGCGGAAAAAGAGAAGATGAAGGTAGAAGATGTGGCACGGGTAATACAAACACAGACACCTCTCGTTGCCGAACCGGAAAGAACAATTGAACAATCGGTGACAATTCCTCCCAATGTTTCGATTGAAGATTATGAGGAAGTGAAAAAAATGTGGACTCAGCAGTATGAAAAGGGAGAGGTCCCAACATCTGAAAATATTACTTCTCGTGAACAGTGGGTCGATCAGGATATTGTATTTATCACCAATACCCTTAATAAACTTCTTTCATCTGACGATAAGCTGAGACAAGAAGGGATTGATGATCTTGCATACATACTCCCGATATTCCTTATTAATAGTCTTAAGGGAGAAGAGCTTGTCGTTTACTTAAAGGCAAAGATAGAAGCGGCAAAAG
>Ga0100396_1002672_pt1 | contig 11685 bp, 10 predicted proteins | sample CryGeymeta201520_FD_81551 | JGI IMG/M metagenome (GOLD analysis project Ga0100396, IMG submission 81551) | Groundwater microbial communities from Crystal Geyser aquifers in Utah, USA - Crystal Geyser metaG 2015-20 | ecosystem: Environmental > Aquatic > Deep subsurface > Groundwater | place: USA... | reverse complement strand
GCTATTCAAACAAGAGGCGGGGTTGGATTTAAATAGAAATATTTCAGTTGATGATTTGAGAAAGAAAGCGGACGAACTCAAAATCGAATACAAGCCGGAATACGGAAAAGGCAGGATGATTGATCTCATTTTCAAAAAAGTTGTGCGGCCGAAGATGGTTCAGCCTTGTTTTCTGGTCGGCCATCCGGTCGAAGTTTCGCCGCTGGCTAAAAAAGATCCAAAAAATCCGCGGAAAGTTTTACGCCTTCAAGTAATGGCCGGCGGAATGGAACTGGGAAACGGATTTGCGGAACTAAACGACCCGATTGATCAGAGAGCGCGTTTCGAGGAGCAGATGAAGCTTCGCGAAGCCGGCGACAAGGAAGCCCAGATGCTCGACGAAGATTTTGTCGAAGCACTCGAATACGGAATGCCGCCAGCCTTTGGATTCGGATTCAGCGAAAGATTATTCGCGTTTTTGATGAATAAATCCGTGCGCGAGACGGTAATTTTCCCGCCGATGAAAGAAAAATGACTCAGCTCTTCGCGAAGGGCAGGGTCATCCCGAGCGTAGTCGAGGGATCTATCTCGCGAAAAATTCGCTTTCTCAAAGAATCTCTCGCGAAAAATTAGAGTTTTTCGAGTAGGCTAACCTGGCCTGCGGAGCAGGCCAGAACGCGATACTCTCTAAACTCCAATTTTTCACTCGCCAAGGTTATGTTAGATATAAAGTACATCCGCGAAAACAAGGAAGCGGTGAAAAAGAATTGCGAATTGCGCAATATCAAATGCGATATTGACCGGCTTTTGGAATTGGACGAAAAAAGAAGAAAACTGATCGGGGAAATTGGGGAAATCAAGGAAAAGCGGAATGAGTTGAACGAAGAAATGAAAAAAGTGAAGGACAAAAAGGATTTGATTGAAAAGGGGAAAGAATTAAAAGAAAATTTGGAAAAACTGAAGCCGGAACTAGAGAAAGTTGAAAAGGAATGGAAAACTATTCTTTGGAAAGTTCCTAATGTTATTTCTGATGATACTCCCATTGGAAAGGACGAATCTGGAAATAAAGTTATTCGAAAATGGGGAGAAATTCCAAAGTTTGATTTTCAGCCAAAAGAGCACGGACAGTTGGGGGAAGAGCTGGATATTATTGATATTCCGAGAGCGGCAAAGGTAAGCGGTAGCCGGTTTAATTTTTTGAAAAACGAAGCCGCTTTACTTGAATTTGCCTTAATCCAGCATGCTTTTTCAATTTTGACCAACGAAGATACTCTTAAGGGAGTTATCAAGGAAGTAGGGCTTGATGTCAGCGCTAAATCATTTATTCCAGTTGTCCCGCCGGTACTTATCAAACCTGGACCCATGGAAAGAATGGCAAGGCTCGAGCCAAGAGAGGAACGCTATTATGCTCCCGCTGATGATTTATATCTGATTGGAAGTGCCGAACATACTTTGGGTGCGATGTATATGGATGAAATTATAAAAGAAGAGGATTTGCCAATGAGATTTATCGGCTTTTCCACAGCGTTTCGAAGGGAAGCCGGATCATACGGAAAAGACACGAAGGGTATTTTACGAGTTCACCAGTTTGATAAACTTGAAATGGAATCATTTTGTTTACCTGAAAATTCAATCGAAGAACAAAATTTTATAGTTGCGATTCAAGAATATCTTATGCAGTCACTAAGATTGTCTTATCAAGTCGTTGCAATTTGCACGGGAGATTTGGGCGGGCCGGATTATCGACAAATTGATATTGAAACCTGGCTACCCGGCCAGAATAGATATAGGGAAACCCATACATCGGATTTAATGAACGATTATCAATCACGGAGATTAAATACAAAAGTACGAAAGAAAAACGGCAAACTGGAATATGTTCACATGAACGATGCCACAGCTTTTGCAATTGGAAGAACAATAATCGCAATAATCGAAAACTATCAGCAGGCGGACGGCTCGGTTGTGATTCCGGAAGTTTTGCGGAAATGGATGCCCGGGAATTTGGAAAAAATAGAGAAGTAAAGAATTAGAGCTGGCGATTTAGAATGTTAAAATTAAAATTAAAAATCCCGGAGTTTTTAACTCCGGGATTTGTTTGTTGGGCGGTTAGACGGAAAACATATTCAGAACCATTTTCTTTTTATAAATATCAATACACCTATTGCCGACAGAGTAAATGAAATACTAAGAGTTATAAGAAAAGCATGGGAGGAATCTTGAAATGGTAGCTTTACATTCATACCATATAGGCTTGCTATCAATGTTGGAATCATCAAAATTATTGTAACTGCCGCCAGGAATTTCACAACGACATTTAAGTTATTCGAGATAACGGATGCGAATGCATCCATCATTCCACTGAGGATATTGCTGTAAACATTACTCATTTCAATAGCTTGTTTACTCTCTGTAATTACGTCTTCCATTAAATCTTCGTCATCAGGATTCATTTTTATAATTTCCGTTTTTTGAAGTCTTTCCATCATGAGTTCATTAGACCTCAAAGATGTTGTAAAAAAAACCAAACTTTTCTCAATGTTTAATAGTTTTATCAGCTCCTCATTCTTCATTGCCTTATGTAATTCTTTCTCGACCATAGTTGTTCTATTATTAATCTCTCTTAAATCCTTCAGATATAACAAAGCTGTTCTGTGAGATATCTGTAAAAGGAAACGGCTTTTGTTTTCAGTGGAAAAGTTTCTTACTTTGCCATTAATGAAATCCAAAATGACACGAACGTCTTTAGAACAGATAGTAATAGCTATCTCTTTGGTAATTATTATGCCCACCGGCAGAGTAGTAAATGGAATATCAACCTCTTTCTCATCAAATCGCGATACTCTTAATACAATCAGGATACACCCATTCTCTGCATCAATTCTTGCTCTTTCATCAACATCCAATGGATCTGTTAAGAAATCCAAAGGAATTTTTAATTTCTGAGATAATTTCTCCAATTCTTCGTTAGTAGGGTTTGAGACATTTATCCAGCAATCATTCTCGAACTTGCTGATTTCTTTCAAATTGTTTTGTATGCTTTTGAATATGGTTATCATTTCATCATCTCACAAGTGTTATATAATGCCCGGCGATTCCCGCCAGTCTGCTCGTCGCTCCGCGACTTCGCATAACGTCCGCGTGTATGCGATGTTGCGACCGAAAGGAGCAATATGGGCGAAGGCTTACCGTTAGGGAAGCCGTAGCCGCATACACGCTGTTATATGATGTACACATGTTTTCCTTTAATTTATGTAATAAATTGCTTTTTTAATAGGAATAAGAATTTATTTTTTTCTGTTTTTGCGAGGGGCAGAGGGGCTGGGGGTGAATACCCCGAGCCAAATTATTTTGTTGTTGGAATAAAGTGGGGCGACTATTATATTTTTTAATCCTATTTATTATAATTTTGTAATAATCTTTGTTTATTTCGAATCCTACATATTGTCTATCGTTTGCCAAACAGGCAATGGCGGTTGTCCCTGTCCCCATAAATGGATCAAAAACTACACCATTTTTTGGACAACTGGCCTTTACCATTCGTTCAATTATTTCTAACGGTTTTTGAGTGGGGTGATTTTCTCTCTCTGGATCTTGGGCGTGAATTCTCGAATTACTCCATAAATCTTTAGGGTTATATCCAATTTCCAGCCATTTTTTACCAACAAAGATTGATCTCGTCCTTGCTTTCTTAGTTTCTTCATCGTAAAGAATTCTCACGCTGTCTATATCAAAATAATAATAATCATTTTTTGCAAAGAAACCTATATTATCATGAACAGAAGAAAATTTTCTTGTTGAACCACCCATGCTAGGAACCCGTCGGTCCCAAATAATCTCATTAATCATTTTTAATTTCTTTTTGAGATAAACAAAAATTTCCGGTGAATATTGCCAGCTTAAAAAAATATACAAACTTCCCGAATTTTTTAGCTTTGGCAATACCGCATCGATCCATTTGTATGTCCATTCTAAATATTCATCTGATGATTTCCTGTCTGAATCATTACCATAATCTTTCCCAAGACAATAAGGCGGATCTGTCAATATTAAATCAACAGAATTATTTTTTATTTTATCTATCCCCAATAAAACATCTTCATTAAAAATTTTATTCATAGTGCTATTTTATTTCAAAATAATGCTTTTTGATTTTTCCTTGAGCATTTTTGAAAATTCTTCTCTTGTTCGGTGTATTTTATCATGTCGATAAGTAGCCTGTATTTTGTCGTTTCTCGGATTAACATAAATAGGTAAAAATTGAGGCGAAAAAATTTCTAAATAATTCTTATCAAAAGTTATTTTTATATTTTCAAACTTAATACCAAAACAAGCATAAATTAAATTATAGTCTTTATTGACGCTGTATTGAAAATAAAGTTTTTCTACCGCGGATATATCGTTTTTATTTTCTTTACCTTCTATATTATGAATTTTTACATTTATAAAGTAACTCTTGTTATTAACTACTATTTCGCAATCGTGAAGCGATGTATCTGGAAAATCAAAATCAACTTTATCTAAACCGAGTTTTTTAGCATTATATTTTGTTTGTTGAGTAATAACTTGTTCAACTAACCAACTTACAGATCTAGTATGGGCTCTTAAACCATATGGCAAAATTTTTTTATCGGTAATATTAAAACTAGGCAATATTGTTAGAAGTTTTAAATAATTATTCTTCACAAAATTTAACTCTTTTTCAATTTTTTGGATTTCATTATTTGCCATATTTTTTAATTTAGTTTATCAAATTCTAATAAAAATTAAAAATCGTTTTTGACTGCGACGATAGGAGCAGGTAAAAACGCCTTATACTCCTCTCTAAAATTAAAAGAAAAAATTAAATTCGTTTCCTTATTAAAAAGCAACATTTTTAAATGTAAAGGAAAACATGTATTTCATATAACTCGTTTTTGGGCGGATTGATTTTGGATAATCCGCGGAAATTTGTGTATTGCAGGGATTTATTATATTATTTTCCTGTGAGCAAACAGTAGCATATTTGCGGCGGAATTGGAATATTTATGCAATTTTCCGACAAAAACAAGATTAATCTTTCCCCCATAAAAGAAATGGAGCTCCGGGCGTCGCGCATTCCCGGAGTTGTTTCGCTTGCTCAAGGCGTGCCGTCTTTTGATACACCGGAAGCCGTGAAAAGGGCGGCGATTGATGCGATCGAAAAGGGAAAAGTGGCCAAATATTCGCTCGCGCCGGGGACTTTGGAATTTCGGGAAACAATTGCCCAATACCTTGAAAAAGAAAACAAATTCTACGATTTTGAGACGGAAATTATCGCGACGGCCGGTTCCATTGAGGCTATCACGGCGACACTTCTGGCAATTCTCGAGCCGGGAGACGAAGTTTTGATTCCCGACCCGACTTACACATCATATCAGCCGGCGATCAAAGCGGCTCGCGGAGTTCCCGTTTTTGTTCCGCTTGCTGAAGAAAAACATTGGGCGCTGGATATTGAAAAATTTGAAAAACTCATCACACCGCGGACGAAAGCTTTTCTTTTTTGCAATCCAAATAATCCAACGGGAACGATTTTCACCCGCAACCAGTTACACGCGCTGGCGCAACTGGCCATCAAGCATAATTTATATATTTTGAGCGACGAGGTTTACAAGGACTTTATTTACCCTGTTAAATCCTGCGAAGCAGGTGCGCCTTCGGCGCAATTTAACAGGGTGAACGATTCCAATGAAAGATTATATTCACTGGCCGAACTTCGCGGCATTCGCGATCGGCTGATTTACATCTTCTCTTTCTCGAAAGCCTACGCTATGACCGGCTGGCGGATCGCATTTTTGGCGACACATCAAGATTTGGCGAAAAAAATTCTTGCCGTCCACGACACACTGGTTACTTGTGCGCCGGTGGTTTCCCAGTTCGCGGCTCAAGCGGCGCTTGAGATGGCGCAGGAAGACGTCAAAAAATTCAAAGATTATTTCCAAAAAAGAAGGAATTTGATTTGTAAAAGACTGGATAAATTAGAGAATGTGTTTGAATATCAGAAACCGGACAGCGCTTATTTTGTATTCCCTCGAATAAAAGACGAAATTTTGCGAAGAGTCGCAAAAAATGGCGGAAGTTGGCAGTTTGCCCTAGAATTGTTAGAGAAGGCGAAGGTGGCTGTTGTTCCCGGCGCGGCCTTCGGCCCCAGCGGAGAAAACCACATTCGGATGTGTTTTGGGCGTAGCGAGGAGGATATTAATGAGGCGTTTGAGAGGATGGAAAAATTTTTTAGAATTTGAATCCTAACATTCGATGTTAGAGAAAAATGCCATTAAAAAAATACTCAAAAAAATCGTCCAATTCCACCTCAAGCTCTTCACGAAGATCACTCTTTGGCGCCACAGGCCGTTCATTGTCGCCGTGGCGGGAAGCACGAACAAAACCACGACTAAGGATTATATCCTCAAATTTCTGCGGGAAAAATATGGCGAAAAAGAGGTTCGGGGAAATCCCAAATCCTATAACACGGAAATCGGACTGCCTCTTGCAATTCTTTATCTTGATTTGGGAGAATCATCAATGCTGCGATGGCTGAAAATACTTGTCCAAGCCAAAATGAGAGCCCTATTCTTGCGAAAATTTCCCAAAAAATTGGTTCTCGAACTTGGCGTAGAAGAAAAAGGCGACATGGAATATCTTCTCGAAATGGTTCATCCGGAAATGGCGATTGTCACGAATATTGAAGGAAGCTATACCTATTCAAATTCGAGCCTCGAGAAAATTTTCGAGGAAATGAAGTTTCTAGCAAAAGAACTTCCAGCAAAAGGATATCTGCTGCTCAATAGCGACGACGAAAGAGTGAAAAGTCTCGCTGGTTTTTCAAAAGCAAAAATTGTCACTTATGGCTTCGCCGAGGATGCAGATGCCCGGGCCGAAGACCTCAAGACAGATGCCCAAGGCCAGATATTCAACTTCGTTTTTCAAGGGAAAAAAGAATCCATAAGAATCAAAAAATATGGCCGGACTAACATATATGCCTGGATGGCGGCAAAAGTGGTGAAAAATATCTTATAGTTAGTATATAGTATCTGGTATATTTTATTTTATATAAGATATGTCTTTTTTCCGCAAAAAAGAAAAAGAAAAAAGCTGGAAAAGAAGAAACCCAAAAGTCTATTCCGGTGTGCCAAGAAGAAACAGTCGAGAAAAAAGAGGCAAGTTCAGCCGCTTTCTTTTTTGGGTTTTGTTTTTGGGATTTTTGGGAGTTTGCGGCTATATGCTTCTTTTTTCCCCTTTTCTTGAAATCGAGTCGGTGGCTGTTGAAGGCAACAAAGATATTCCGTCAGAGGAGATTATTGCAAAAGTCAACGAGGTGATGAGCGGAAAATATTTTGATTATCTCTCGAAGCGCAATTTTTTTCTGGCAAGCAAAAACCGGATAAACCAGAAACTGAAAAATGATTTCAACCGGCTTGAAATTTCTTCAATCGAGAAGAAATTTCCCAGAGCCATTCTTATAAAAGTAAAAGAGAGACAGCCGGAGCTTGTCTGGTGCAGCGGGGGGGTCTGCTATCTGGCAGACAAAGACGGATTTGTCTATGCCGGGGCGAATGCAACTGACGAAGAGTTAAATAAAGACCGTTTTCTCATTGTCGTTGATGACAATGCGCGGCCGATTGAAATCAGGAAATCCGTGATTAATCCGGAATTCATCCAGTATCTCAAGCGAATTGACGTGATTCTTGTCGATGATTTGGGGCTTCAAACCGAGGGAAATTATCACACCCCGGCTGTTAGCTCGCAGGAAGTTATTGTGAAAATCAAGGAAGGCGAAGGCTGGATATTGAAGCTTTCAAGTGTTATTTCTCCGGAAGACGCAAAAAAAATCCTCGAGACAATTTTCGAGAAGGAATTGGGCGGAGACAAAAGAAAAAATTTGGATTATTTGGATTTGAGAGTGAAGAATAAGGTATATTATAAGCTAAAAACTCAAAACTAAGAGTGAAAAACTAAGGTGTCGCTTCGCGACAGCTTTTTTATAATTAAGAATAGTCACGAGCGAAGCGAGTTCCAAAACTTTTCGTTTTTCGCTTTAAGCTTTTAGTTTATCTTGTATATCAATATCGAATGCCCAACTTGCGCGTACGGCGTTCTTTCCCGTAGCCACTGATAGTCTGGCTTCCCTTCCGTGATTTTGTAGTAGAGCGAGTTTTGCAAAAATGTCGCCGAGATGGCGTACCAGCCGGGCTCCTGTCCTGAACTGGAGTGCCAGATAGTTGCTTTTCCGCCGAGGTAATGACCGACATCGCCGCCGCCGAAATAATCAACCCGAATTTTGTCAACGTGGTTTTCATCGACCCATTTAGCGAGGCGCTTCAGATCCTGTCCCCAGTCGACATTGGAATCAGTTACGTATTTGTAGCCGTTTTTTGATCCGCCGATGGTTTCGTTGAAATAGGCAAGATAGTTCGGATAAGCAAAGGCGGTTTCAGCGACGAGCCAGAGCAAAAGGACAGCAACAACGCCTCCATAAATTCTCCCCGTTCGTTCTCGCAGTCTTTTTCCGAGAGCAATGATTTCTTTGGAAATCAGAATGTACATAAACGGCAGAATCGGGAAAAGATGGCGAAAGCCGATGTTGAGATTTCCGGTTATGCTGACATAGGCATAAAGAGCGATGAAGAGAAGCATGGCCGTTTCGGTGATATGGTTGTCCAGATAATTTTTGATATTTTTCCAGATGTGTTTGGGAAAATCGGCCAGATTATTTCGGAGAATGAAATAAAGTCCGATTGATATTGCGCCGAGTAGCAAAATGAGAATGGGGATAGGTTCCTTTATAAGAAATACCAAAGGGAAATATTCCCGAAAGCTCTGGTTGGTTACCTGTCCAAAAAAATATGTCGTGTTTCCGCCTTCTATCCGGCCGAAGACCATGAAAAATCCGGTGAAATATTGGGCAAAGGGCCGAAGCACCGCGCTGTCCGCCATTTTGTGAAGATAGGGAGACGCCAGATTTTGCGCTCCGCCGTAGAGTTGAGTATCAATGAGCTGGTGGACTTTTTCCGCCGGCATATTATAGATATTGGCCGCATAAAAAAACCAAATTGTCGCGAAACAAAGTACAATAATCAGGAAAAAAGAGACAGAGTAATGATAAAATTTTTGCAACCAAAGTCTTTTTATTTTAAGCGAACCCCATAGCGAATTTTTGAGTTTCTCTTTTCGGAAAAATATGTAAATTAGAAGCGTCAGTCCGAAAATAGGGAAGAGAAGCACTGCGGAAAATTTCGCCAATTGCGCCAATCCCAGGAATATGCCTGCCAAAATCGTCATTTTCCAATTCGGGTTTTTAAGGCATTTTGTGAAAAAATAAAAAGCAAAAACAGAAAAAGCGGCAATTCCCAGATCGGTCGTAACGTAATGATTATGTCCCAACACATTGGGGTCAAAAGCATAGAGAGTAAGCGCCAAAAGCCCGGCCTTTGCCCCGAAAAGTTCTTTCGCCCATTTGAAAATCACCAGTCCCAGAATAAGGGAAAGAAGAATAATAGGGAAGCGCGACCAAAAAAGCAGGGCTTCGGTATTGTTTTCCGGAAGATAAATAAATTTCCAACCGGCGTTCCATTGCCCGTTCGGTTCTGCAGTCCAGAAATTTTCATTGGCTGGGAAGGTTAAATTGAGAAACTGGAGAGGACTTCCTGCCAAGTCTTTGAGAATCGGCGGATGTTCCGGATTGAGGCGGTAGTCGTGATATTTGATATAAGTATAGCCTGACGGAATATGAGCCACTTCGTCCATAATAGCGGCATCACCGAAAGCAACGCTTATTGAAACTATTAGCATCACTGCGAGAATAGCGGCGACAATATAATTTTGGTATTTTTCGAGCATTTTTATCATATGTCATTCTGAACGTAGCGTAGCGAAGTGAAGAATCCCGTGTAATTCAGTTATCAACGAGATCCTTCATCCGCCAAGGCGGATTCAGGATGACACTTCGTGTCAATTAACATTAACTACAAAAAAATCCGTTCCGTTTCCCGGCTGGGGGTCAACTTTTTGCAGTTTTGCTCCGGGGTAGAGCGATTTTATCCAGGCGATTGATTCACCGTCATAGTACATCAGGACTACTTTGGCCGGTGGCATAATGGCTTTCGGGTCAAAGCCGGGCCGGATATAGGTGATTCCGGGAGTTCGGTAGTAGGTGAGAAGTTTTACTACTTCAGCGGAGACAGGCAAACCGTCGTCCATAATCTGGCCGCCGGCGTTGGCAAGAACATACTTGTTCGCATTTGGCGGAAGACCATTGAGATAAAGAGCGATGTTTTTGAAGTTTTGGGCAAAGGCAGGATGAATTTCGGGACTTCCAGCCCAGTCAACGAAATATCTTTTCAGGGAGATATATCCGCTCCATACAATGACAGCGATGAGAATGAGATAGCTTGCCTTTGTCCAAAACGGGGAACGGATTTTTCCCGCAAGCCTGAAAGTTTTTTCAATTGCGAAAGTGACAAAAAGAAAAGTCACGGGCAGAACTCCAGTTACGCGCAAGGCATGAGGCAATCCTTCATAAGTAAGAATTCCCGGAAGAAGCATGGCGAAAAACCAGGAAAGAAGAAGCGTATCGGTTATGAGTTCTTCGCTCCGTTTTTTCTTCCGGATGCGAAGGTAGAGAAGATAAAAAAATCTTCCCGTGATCCAACCTACTCCGACCAGAAAGAATATCCCGGCAAAGAATTCGAGTTCCGGATAGCGAGGCAAATTGTGGCGCCAGTTCTGGTCTCCGTGGAAATTGAACATTCCCAGAGTCAAAGCGGTGCTTTTTCCAAGCGCCTGCCAGAGATGGCCTTGATTGACTTTTGAGGATAAAACGGATACGGATTCAGAACGAGTTTCAAAATACTGGGGATGAAAATAGAAAGTGAGAAGCATCGGAAGAGCGACGAAAAAAGCGGCCAGCGAAAAAGCCGCGACGGGTTTCCAGTATTGGCGCAAAAATTTCTTTTTGGAGATGATAAAAGCGATAAAGAGAGCGACGAGAATCAGCGGGGCAATTCGAAAAGCAATGTACCCGTGCACCCCCAGGCCAAAAAATATTCCCGCCCAGATGTAGTCGGCGAATTTTCCCGTGCGAAGTCCTTTAAAAAGAAAATAGAAAGTGAAAACCAGAACAAACGGAAGCATATTGGCCCGAAAAGAAATCCGGTTGAAATTAATGGCCCAGAAAGAAGTGGCATAGAGAAATCCGGTAACAAGCCCGGCCCGATATGTTCCGAAAAGTTCCCGGGCGAGAAGCATCATTCCCGCAACCGTCAGAACGCCGAAAAGAACGGCCCACATTTTGAGAGTGATGACATTCACTCCGAAAAGCATAAATCCCAAAGCGATAAGATTCATAAAAAGCCCCTCGCGGCCGTAATTATTGGAATAGAAGAGTTTAAAATGGCCGGTTTCGATGGCGTTTATAGCGTCGGTTCCGTTCACGGCTTCATCGGGATAAACTCCCGGCGGAAGCGAGCTCAAGTGATAAGTGCGGGCAAGGATGGCAATGAAAAAAATTACAGCGGCCAGCGCCAGGTAGAAATGTCTATGTCGGAGAAATGACCGATCACGAAAACTCTGAAACAATCTGTTTTTTAGGGCAGGTTTTTTGGGGATATTTGTTTTTCTTTTTTCCATTCCGCTTAAAAAATTAATCAGCTGACTATATTATATCGCAATGGCCTGCCATTTGACAATAAG
>Ga0100396_1002667_pt1 | contig 11695 bp, 7 predicted proteins | sample CryGeymeta201520_FD_81551 | JGI IMG/M metagenome (GOLD analysis project Ga0100396, IMG submission 81551) | Groundwater microbial communities from Crystal Geyser aquifers in Utah, USA - Crystal Geyser metaG 2015-20 | ecosystem: Environmental > Aquatic > Deep subsurface > Groundwater | place: USA... | reverse complement strand
GTATTTTTAGAAGACCGCTTGCTAAATCTATTTACTGAGCTAAACAATACCGATAAAACCTACACGCTAACATTAGATTCACAAAGCAGTGGCATTGGCCGTTTCTTTTTACACACGCAAGACAACCTTTCAACTTTAGCTGTAGCCGATGTGAATGCGTTAAAATTCAGCGTAATTGCCTTGCCTTTAAGCAATCGTATTAAGGTAATAGGAATGGTTGATGAACCGGCTTCGCTCAACATTTACGACACCCTTGGAAGGGCCATTTTTTATACAAATCTAAGTGCTTCAAATAACTACGAAGTTACCATTCCGCCTTTAGCTTACGGTGTTTATATCGTAAAAATTAAAACCGCCAAAGGCAACTTGAGAACAAAAATAGCCTGGTATTAAAAGGTAACTAAAATTATAAACAATGAAAAAAACGACAAAACAAACCACCGATAAGTCAATAACTAACAAAGTATTAATAACACGAAAAGAGGCTATTTTAAAGACAGGAAAATATGTGGCGCTAACGGCAATGGCAACATTTATTATTCTTAATCCAAAAAAAGCACAAGCACAGTCAACGCCCGAAAACCCGGGTTAAAAGCAAGCGCAATAAAAAACCACCTAAAAGGGCGCTTAAGGTATTTAATTTTTTAAAAACCAAAGTCAGCTTTTCTATTTTAAACAGTTTGGCTTTTAAAATAAATACCATTCCCACTTTAAGTCTGCTGTTTAAGAGCAAATAAAGTGGGAAGGACTACTTATAAAAAAATCATTTTTTAACCAAAAAGTGAAACTCCCAAGGTTCAAAAGTCAGGGCTTTGCTGTTTTGTAATGCCAGCGGCGTTTTGGTTAATACATCGGTATAATTACCTGTTAAATTGGTTTTAAAGCTCAATTTTTTTCCTGTTAAATTGGCAATAAAGGTAATGGTGTCGCCTTCTTTTGAGCGTTCAAATGCTAAAATTGAAGCGTCGTTTGAAGTTGGCAAACGGGTATAATTTCCGGCATTTTTACCTCCGTCAAGGGCTTTATAAGTTGCTTTTAATCCATTTAATTGGGTGTAAAAATCATAAAACACACCCTTGGTTTGAGGAATGGTATCTTTTTCAAAAAATCGTAAACGCTTGTTCATGTCATACTCTTGACCGTTGTAAATTAGGGGCATGCCTTTGGTTGCAAAGCTAAGGGCAGCCATTGTTTTTGCGGCAGCGCCCATACGTTCAAACACAGTGCCATTCCAAGAATTCTCGTCATGATTAGAAGTGAAATTCATCAAAATATCATCTTTTTCTAAGAGGCTATCTTGCTTAATTATATAAGCATCCCAAGCTTTAACCTGGTCTTTTCCTTGTGCTAGGCTATTAAAAATGTGATGGGCTTCCCAGCCGTATTGCATATCAAAAGCTTTGTGCATGAGTTCGGCTTTTTCGGCTTCAGCCAACATAAAAATAGGTTTGATTTGTTTTAATTGGGTGGTGGCTTCATCCCAAAAATCGGTTGGCACTTCGCCGGCTACATCACATCTAAAACCGTCAACATCGGCATTTTTTAACCAATAACTCATAGCGCTAATCATGGCTTTGCGCATAGCGGGATTTGAGTAGTCTAATTTAGCTACATCAGTCCAATCAAACGGGGCTAAAGGTTTGCCGGTGCTATCTCTAACATAAAAATCAGGATGCGCACTTAGCCAAACATGGTCGCGCCCGGTATGGTTTGGAACCCAATCAATAATAACATAAAGGCCGTTATCGTGGGCGGTTTCTACCAGCTTTTTAAAATCGTCAAGAGTGCCAAAATTAGAGTTTACCTTGGTGTAATCTTGAATGGCATAATAACTTCCCAAAGTGCCTTTGCGATCTTTTACCGATATGGGATAAAATGGCATCACCCAAAGAATGTCAACGCCCAATTGTTTTAACTGCGGAATGTCTTTGGTAAAGGCGTTAATAGTGCCTTCGGGCGAGTATTGGCGCAGATTGACTTCATAAATGCTTGCTGATTCTATAACGGAATCAGAAATTGGCGCTATGATACCCAAAGTTACTTGGGCTGATTCATCGGCTTTTAAACTGGTTTTACAAGCGGTCAAAGCCAATAGACTTAAAATAATAAAAAGGTTTTTCATAAGCTTATTTAATTAGGATGTGTTTTTTAGTGGGTTTATTTAAAGGAACGCTAATTATCAAGGTGTGATTTGTAGCATTCCAATTATAGCTATAACCCTTTATTTTATTGGGTTTTTGAGCAAAATTATGAATGATTAAGTTTATTATTTTTTGTGAGAAGTCAAAGTTTTTACCCAAATGGGTGTTTATGGTTAGCTTTAATCGCTTTCTTTTTTGGAGGCTTTTAAAATAGAGGATTTCATAGCGCTCTTTTTCAAAAGCTTGTGGTGTTTTGCCGTCATCGTTATACAGTTGAGCCTGACTTTGTTTTACGGAGGCATCGTCATAAAAATGCAAGTCAAAAGTATTTAAGTTGTATTGGCTGGTGTTTTGAATGGTTTTAATCATTGGAATAAACGCCCCACCGCGCACAAAAGTTGGGATATAATCGGCGTGTAAATCAACAGCAGTTGTTTGTCCTCCGGCAAATTTGGCATCGGTATAAAAATCATACCAATTTGAATGCGTTGGAAAATAGATATTTTGTGTTTTTAAACCGGCATTTACCACTGGGCTTATCAAAAATACGTTCCCCCACAAATAGGTTTTGTCATTGGTTAACAAGGCTTTATTTGAATCTTCTTCAAAAAATAGCGGGCGCATCAAAGGCGTGCCGTTCTGATTGTTCTCAAAAGCCAAAGTGTAATTATAAGGCAATAATTGGTAACGCAATTCGATGGCTTTTTTGGCTAAAGCCTTTGTTTTAGGTTCTCTAAAAACGGGTTCGCTTGGCACTTCTTCTTGAGCGTGCGGTCGGTAAATAGGTTGAAAAACACCATATTGTAACCACCGTGTATATAATTCGTCGTCTAAATTTGCACCTGCAAATCCGCCTAAATCCGAATGCATATAGGCCATTCCTTGCATGCCCATTTGCAAAGCAATTTCTGGTTGCGATTGCAGTCCGCCCCAAGAACGATTAACATCGCCTGACCACGGAATGAGGCTGTAATGTTGTGATCCCGAAAAACCTGCGCGCATCAAAATAAAAGGGCGTTGATTGGGAAATGCCTTTTGATAACCCTCATAAATCAATTTTGCCCAGTTGTGACCGTAAATATTGTGAACTAAGTCGGCAGTGCCTGTGGCGTGAATCAAATCGGATGGATGGACTTCTGGCTCACCCAAATCACCCCACCAACCTGCAACACCCTCATTTGCTAGGGTTTCATAAATATTCCAAAACCACGCCTTTCCTTTTGGATTAAAAATATCGATGAGTCCGGTATTGCCAAAGTAAAAGTCATAAGTAAGCGGTTTTCCTTGTACATTTTTTCCCAAAATATCAGCATCAACGGCTTCTTGCCAACGGTTTGAAGTGGTTAAAATAAAAGGCTCGGTAACCAAAATGGTTTTGATACCTTTAGCATTTAAATCGGCAATCATTTTTTTAGGTGTTGGAAACGAATCTTTATAAAATTCGAGGTTTCCCATTGTGCCTTTAATTTCTTTTCCAAACCAATATAAATCAATGATTACGGCATCAACGGGAATATTTTCATCCTTAAATTTATTAACGGTATTGATAACTTCCTTTTCGGAATGGTATCCAAAACGACTCGAAAAATTACCTAATGCCCAAAGCGGAATCAAGGCTTGGGTTCCTGTTAAAGTAGTGTATTGCGAAACTAAGTCAAGCCAAGTATCACTCGCAATAATTTGGTAAGTTTTGCGTCCGCTGATGGTTTCATATTGAAGCGAGTGGTCTTTTTGACTGTCTAAATCTAAAAAACCAATAGGGGCATTGTCAAAATGAATCGCATATTTTTTTGAAGAATAAACCAGCGGTATGGTAAAATTCATCAATTCAGAATGGGTTTCGTAACCGTAATGGGCACGGTTATAAAGCTGTAATTTATAGCCGCGGCGATTCATACCTAAAGCGCGTGCGCCACCGCCATATAAAACCTCATCGGGCGTTAAATTGAAATCTAAAACTTCATTTTTTTCATTTTTTTGGTAGCCTTTGCGCTCAGAAATCAGCTCTTTATCTTTATAAAAGTAGGAGATTTTAAAAGGACTTTTGTCAATTTTTACCGAGAGACCTTTTGTTTTTAAATAGAGGCCCTCAGCGTTTTGTGAAAGCGCAAATGTTACCCCATTAGGATTTAAAACAAGGGCTTGCGATTCGGGATTAAAGGTTTCGCCGTTGGGTATAAAAGAGGTCTCAATAATTTTATCGGAATAAGGTTTTATAATGTAGCGCCCGTCGTTAGTGGTAATTTCAACACTGGTATTTTTATTGTAAAGCGCCTTAAAAATACGCGCATTGTTTTGGGCGCTTAAAGCGGAGGAAGCAAGTAAAAAAAGGCTTAAAATTAAGTTGTTTTGTTTCATTTTACTGCTTATTGCAATTCAATTATTAATGGGGTTTTTGCTTTTATCATGATAGAAGCCTTAGCAAAATCAAAGAATTCGCCCGAAAGAATATCAGTTCCTTTTGTAAAGTGTTCAATATTTTCGGCAAAGCGCGCTAAATCAATAGTTTGTTCTTTTGGGCTGTTGTTCAAAACCACCATAACGGTTTTAGATTTATTGAATCTAAAATAAACATAAACATTATTTTGCGGAATGTAGTGCTTAAATTTACCCGTTTGCACGGCGCTATTTTGTTTGCGCCAGTTGAGCAATTTTTTAGTAAAATCAAACCATTTTTGTTGGTCGGCTGTTCTACCCGATGCTAAAAAAGCATTGTTAGCATCTCCATTCCAGCCACCGGGAAAATCACGGCGAATATCGCCGTCGCCTTTAGCCTCTTTATTTCCGAGCATCCCAATTTCACTGCCGTAATAGATTTGAGGAATGCCACGTACCGTAGCGATTAAACTCATCACCAATTGGTATTTATTAAAATCGCTTTTATAAATTTCGTTTATCCGTTGCGTATCGTGATTTTCGGCAAAGACAAACATATTATAAGGGTTAGGATAAAGGTAATCATTGGTAAAATTATCATAAACCCTAATCATACCGCCATTCCAAGAGTCGTAATCTTCATTAAAAACTTGGGTTATAGCATCGTGTAAGGTAAAATCCATAACGGCAGGTAAATGGGAGTTATAGTTTTGAATGGCTGCTAATTTGCTGTCTTTTTGCCAATAGGCAATTTGCGATTGTTGATGCATCCAAACTTCACCGGCAATGTTAAAATTTGGATATTCGTCGGTAATTGCTTTGGTCCATTGTGCAATTCCTGTTTTATCGTTATATGAATACGTATCAACTCTAAATCCGTCAAGGTTTGCATATTCAATCCACCATAGGGCATTTTGAATCAGGTATTTTAACAGCAATGGATTGCCTTGATTTAAATCGGGCATGGTGGTATCAAACCAACCGTCCATACACAAATGGCCGTCAATTTTTGAAGCATAGGAGTCAAATTGCGTGGTCATTCGGTAATTAGAGCGTTGGAATTGTGGAAACTGGTGAATCCAATCTTTTGAAGGCAAATCTTTAAGCATCCAGTGCGCACTGCCCCAGTGATTGGTAACGTAATCCATCACCAATTTAAGTCCTTTTTGATGCGCTTGAGTGGCTAAATTTTTGTAATCGTCATTAGAGCCATAACGCGGATCGATTTTGTAAGTATCGGTTAAGGCATATCCGTGATAGGAATAGCTTGGCAAATTAGCTTCGAGCAAGGGTGTACTCCAAATGGCAGTAGCACCGAGTTCTTTGATATAGTCTAAGTTATTGATGATACCTTGAATATCGCCTCCATGACGACCGCCATCAAAAGGGCGATTAGGTTTTTCGGTCATAGCCGAAGCGGCATCGTTAGCGGGATTGCCATTAGCAAAACGGTCGGGCATGAGCAAATAAATCACATCTGAATTGTCATAACTTTTGCGTTGTGCCGAATGAGGGTTGCGGGTTTTAAGTTCATAAGAAAAATGGAGCTCCTTTAAATTAGCATTGGTAAACACTAAATTAAAAGTACCGGCTTTTGCTTTAGACAAGTCTAAATCTAAAAACAAATAATTTGGATTTTCGGTTTTAATGATTTTGTTTAAAAGCACACCACCACCATTGATTTTTACTTGATAGGCATTGATGTTTTGGCCATAAACCATCAATTCAAGCCGGGTGTTTTTCATGTCTGTCCACCAAAAAGGCGGTTCAACACGGTTGATTTGAGCTTGACTTGTGAGCGTTATTAAAAGCAATAAAGAAAGTAATTTTTTCATCAGTTTAAACTTTAACGAGCCCTTTGGGTTCAATTACTAAAATGCTTCCATCGACAATAATTTTTAGAGCCTGAGTCGATTTGTTGGTAAAAACACAGCCACTATGGGTTTTGTGAACCCTTAAAACACAGCCACGATAATTAATATTAAAAGCATAAGACTCCCATTGTTTTGGAATTTGCGGGTTAAATGACAAAGCATTGTTATGTGTGCGCATGCCTCCAAAACCTTGTACAATGGCCATCCATGTGCCCGCCATACTGGTAATGTGACAACCTTCGGCAACTTCGTGATTGTAATCATCTAAATCTAAACGCGAGGTGCGTAAATACATTTCATAGGCTTTGTCAATGCGGTTTATTTTAGCGGCCAAAATAGCGTGAATACAAGGCGACAAGGACGATTCGTGTACGGTTAGGGGTTCATAAAAATCAAAATGTTTGCGAATTTGGTCTTTGCTAAAGGCATTTTCAAATAGGTAAACACCCTGTAAAACGTCGGCTTGTTTAATATAACACGAGCGCAAAATGCGATCCCAAGACCAATATTGGTTAATTGGCCGTTGTGATTTTGGCAAGAATTCGGTTGGCACAATTTCTTTGTCTAAAAAGGCATCTTGTTGTAAAAAAACTTCATAATCTTTGCTATAAGGCAAGTAAATATTTTGCGCCACTTCGAGCATTTGCGCCAGTTCTTCTTGGTTGAGTTGGGTTTTGCTCAACACCCTATCTAAATCGGATGGATAGCTAGATTTTAAATTTTCAATGGTTTCGAGGGTGAAATTAATACACCATTTAGCCAGGTAATTGGTATAAAAATTGTTATTGACATTGTTTTCATATTCATTTGGGCCTGTAACGCCCAAAATAACATATTGGTTTTTTTCTTTTGATAAATTAGTGCGTTGATGCCAAAAACGAGCAACACCAATCATCACTTCTAACCCAAATTTAGGGATGTATTCAAAGTCACCTGTATAATTAACATAGTTGTAAATGCCGTAAACAATTGCGCCGTTGCGGTGAATTTCTTCAAAGGTAATTTCCCATTCGTTATGGCATTCTTCGCCGTTCATAGTTACCATAGGATAAAGGGCAGCGCCGTTTGAAAAGCCCAATTTTGTGGCGTTTTCAATGGCTTTTTCGAGGTGATTGTAGCGATAAAGCAAGAGGTTTTTTGCCACATGCTTATCTTTTGTTGCCATATAAAACGGTATGCAATACGCTTCGGTATCCCAATAAGTGCTACCGCCATATTTTTCGCCGGTAAATCCTTTAGGGCCTATGTTTAGGCGCGCATCTTCACCCAAATAAGTCTGATTTAATTGAAAAATATTAAAGCGAATGGCTTGTTGGGCTTTAACATCACCCTCAATTTTAATATCAGCAGTTTCCCAAATGGCAGCCCAATCTTGTTTTTGGTATGCTAACAAAGCTTCAAATCCTATTTTGCGCGCCTTGTCTAAATTAGATATAGCCGTTTGGCATAAAGCATCGCTTTGATGGTTCATACTTTGAACATAAGTAGCGTATTTTATAATGCTTAGGGTCTGATTTTTCTCAAGTTTTTGCTTGTAGATAAATTTTATTTTTTTTGTTTTGGATGCCAATTTAGGGGTCAAGGTGATGGCTTGACCGTTCAAAGTAAATTCGCTTGCCATAGCCGTACAAACATGAAAGTTTGTCTTAAGTGTTTTTGAGAGGATAATGGCGATATTATTTTCGGATTTTATATCGAGGATTTCCCAAAAATACTCATCGTAGTTAGCGTCTTTGTTAACAATTCCCGCATCAATATAGGGAGCCATTTCAATTATGCCATCAAAATTTAGCGGACTTAAGCTATATTTAATTGCGCCGATTTCGTTAAACTTTAGACTTAAAAAGCGCTTGGCTTCAACTTGAATTTGGCTGCCGTTTGATAGTGTTGCCATAAAAGTGCGCATCAACCACCCCTCTTTCATGTTGAGTTCTTGATAATATGCGTCAATTTTGCAAGTGTTTAAATCTAAAATTTGGTTGTTAATTTTAATGCCGATGCCAATCCAGTTTGGAGCATTGAGCACTTTGGCAAAATATTCAGGATAGCCATTTTTCCACCAGCCCACGCGGGTTTTATCGGGATAGTAAATCCCTCCGATATAGCTTCCTTGCAATGATTCGCCAGAATATTTTTCTTCAAAATTAGCGCGTTGTCCCATAGCGCCGTTTCCTAAGCTAAAAAGACTTTCGGTGGCAGGGACTTCGGCTTTATTAAAATGGTCAACAATAATAGACCAAGGGTTTGGTAAGATAAAATTTTGATTCATTTTTAATTTTTTAATAGCTCATCTATAAATTTTTTAGAGAGTTTAGAAGTGTCTTCTAAAACATAGGAGGCGTTTATTAAAATTTCTTTATTGCCAATGCCAATACTGGTCATTTTAGCGTTGTTTGCCGCGTCAATACCCGCTTTGGCATCTTCAATAACCAAGCAATGCTTGGGTAAAACGTGCAATTTATTTGCAGCCTGCATAAAGACTTCGGGATCTGGTTTTGCCTTTTGAACAATATTGCCATCAACAATGACATTGAACAAGGTGCTGATTCCTAATTTTTGTAGGATAGGCAAGGCGTTTTTGCTAGCAGAGCCTAGCGCAACGGGAATATTTTTTGATTTCAGATAAGTTAAAATCTCGAGGATTCCCGGTAAAATATCGGTTTTATTTAGCAAATTAATAGCGGCTAAATAGGCTTCATTTTTTTGATTTAGTAAAAGCGTTTTTTGCTCTTGACTGAGTTTAATATGACCCCATTCTAAGATGAGGTCTAATGATTTTATGCGGCTCACGCCTTTGAGTTGCTCATTTTGATGGGAGCTAATTTCAAAACCAAATTGTTTTGCAATGTCATTCCAAGCTACAAAATGAAATTTTGCGGTATCTACAACAACGCCATCTAAATCAAAAATAACTGCTTTAATCATTTTTTAATTTGTTATTACTTCGTCAACATCTTTAACCTTAACCACAAAAGCAGCGGCAATTAAAAATGAAACGCCACTTGTTAGGATAGCGAAAATAGGATCCCCTCCGTAAAGATATTCAACTAAAGGACCGCCAAATAAGGCGTTTATAATTTGAGGGATGACGATAAAAAAGTTAAAAATACCCATATAAACCCCCATTTTTTTTAGCGGAATTGACCCCGCTAAAATAGCATAAGGCATGGCGAGAATACTTGCCCAAGCAACGCCAATGCCCACCATTGATAAGATAAGCCAGTATTGATTTGGTGCAAAATATACCGATAATAAACCGAAACCACCAATTATTAAAGACAGGGCATGTGTTTTTTTACGACCCAATTTTAAAGCAATTGCGGGTAAAAAAAAGGCAAATATTGCCGAAACGGCATTGTAAACGCCAAATAAAACTCCCACCCAATCACCTGCATTTTGGTACGTTTCACTTGTGTGGTCGCTTAAGGCTAATCCGTAGGTGTGGTGTGCAATTGCCGGTGTAGCAAATACCCACATACCAAACAATCCAAACCACGAAAAAAATTGGACGTAGCTCAATTGTTTCATGGTTGTGGGCATATTTTTAAAATCCGTAAAAATACTTAACAAGCCCTTTGAGGAGGCTTCTTCAGGAAGTGCTTCAGTGCCAATTAGTTTTATTTGCGCTTTATAAATAAGCGCCATTTCATCGGGCGTATATTCTTTAGTTGTAAATACTGTTATCAAAATACTGCCAACTAAAACACAGGCACCAATAAAAAATGACAATAATAGATTAAGGGGAACGTGTCCGGGTTCGGCTTGATTGACAACGCCAAACCAATTGGTAAGCGCATAAGGCAACCAAGAGCCAACCACAGCGCCAATTCCAATTAAAATAGTTTGCACACTAAAACCGAGTGTTCGTTGATCGGAAGGCAATAAATCGGCCACTAAAGCTCTAAAAGGTTCCATCGCAATATTAAAGGAAGCGTCCATAATCATCAGCATACCGGCACCAACCCAAAGAGAAGGCAAAAAGGCGGTAAACATTTGGGCGTTGGGCATAAAAATCAATCCCAACGAAGCCATTATCGCTCCAAATAAAAAGTAGGGACGCCTGCGACCGAGTTTTGTCCAAGTTTTATCACTATAATGGCCAATGATAGGCTGGACAATTAATCCGGTTAAAGGGGCGACAATCCAAAACCATGAAAGCTCGTGAACATCAGCGCCAAAGATTTGTAATATTCTGCTGGCATTTGCATTTTGCAAAGCGAAGCCCATTTGTATTCCTAAAAATCCAAAACTTAAGTTCCAAATTTCCCAAAAATTAAGACGTCTTTTTTCCACAACAATTGTTTTTAATAAAGTTTGCCTTAAAACAATAGGTTATAAAGGCCTTTAAATTAGAACTAAATATTAATATAACAAAAATCCAAAAGGCCCAAAAAGCCTTTGGAGATAATAATTGTGAAGTGTGAAACGCAATAAGTTATTATTACTGGGGGCAAATATAAAAAATATTTTAAATAATAAACTTTTTTATTTGGTAGATTCTCTAAACATAATATTGGCAGAAATGATTTCTGTTTGAAAGGCTTCGCTTATTTTTTTTTCGATTCTGTTTATCAGCATTTCGGCGGCGTGTTTGCCCATAGTAGCGCCATGTTGCGCGACGGTTGTTAACGAAGGTGATGAAAATTCGGAGATAATTCCGTCGGTGAAACCAATGATTTCGAGGTCATTTGGCACATTTAAACCGCGTTCTTTAGCGATTCTAAGGGCTAAGGCAGCGTATAATTCGTTAACGGCAAAAATGGCGTCGGGTGGGTTTTTAACAAAGATTAGTTTTTTTATTTGGTTGTAAATGGCTTCGTGATCATCATCATTTTGGTCTATTGCCATGACGATTGAGGGGTTGTAGTCAAGGCCGAATTTTTGCAAGGCTCTCATGTAGCCTTTTTTTCTAAGTTCGCCAACGGTAACATAATCGGGAGTGGTAATGAGCGCGATTTTTTTAGCACCTTTTTCTATTAAATAGGAGGTTGCTTTGTAGGCACCACCTTCATCATCAATAATAATTTTATCGCAATTTATTTCGTTTTCTACGCGGTCAAAAAGAACAAATGGGATGCTATTTTCGGTGAGTTCATTAAAATGGTTAAAGTCCTTTATTTTTTGAGTTTCTTTAGAAAGCGAAATCAAAATACCGTCAACACTGCCATTGGCAAGCATTTCAATATTTAAAAGTTCTTTGTCATACGATTCATTTGAAACGCAAATCATCACATTATAGCCGCGCTTATTGGCTACCTGTTCAATACCGCTAATAACCCTCGAAAAAAAATGGTGAACAATTTC
>Ga0100396_1002657_pt1 | contig 11720 bp, 12 predicted proteins | sample CryGeymeta201520_FD_81551 | JGI IMG/M metagenome (GOLD analysis project Ga0100396, IMG submission 81551) | Groundwater microbial communities from Crystal Geyser aquifers in Utah, USA - Crystal Geyser metaG 2015-20 | ecosystem: Environmental > Aquatic > Deep subsurface > Groundwater | place: USA... | reverse complement strand
TGCGTTGATCGCGAGAATCTTCCTTACCACGAAGACACCAAGACACAAAGCCTTTGAGACCTTCGTGTTTTTGTGCCTTTGTGGTGATAGGTTCGGTTGCGGCCGGAGGCCGCGCTATGTTTGTATCACAAAAGAGAGCCGGGGTCAAGAGCCTCAAGGGAACCGGCGCGGGACCGCGTCGGGCTTGTGGCCTGCCGCGCAAAACGTGCGCGGTCAATGTGATGAACATCATAGACGTTGGGCTCTTCCTGCGTTATTCTTATTGCAACTAATTCGCAATAATAGAAATGAGGGACAACAAGATGAACGGCCTGGTCGCGCAAGCTACGGCGACATTGCAGGAAAGCGGCGGGCGGATGACGACCCAACGGCGGATCATCCTCGAAGCGCTGGAGGCGCTGGGCGCGCAAGGCGAGCACCCGAACGCCGAACAAGTCTATGAAGTGGTGCGCCGGCAGAACGACGCCATCCACACATCGACCGTGTATCGCACGTTGGGCTGGCTGGCAGAGGCCGGGTTGGTCAACGCCCAGTACCTGGACCCCGGGGGTGGCGACCGCTGTGAGCACTTCGAGTCCACCCTGCCCGCCACACACTACCACTTCGTTTGTGTGAGATGCGGCCAGATCGTCGAGTTCGAGTGCCCCCCTATCGAGCAGGTCAGAACCCAGTTCATTCAACAACATGGTGGCAGCATCGAGCGCGTCTCCCTGACCCTCCACGGGTTATGTGAGGCGTGCCGGAAGACGGAAGCTGGATGCTAGAAGCTGGATGCTGGATATTGGATACTGGATACTGGAAGCTGGCTACCATAAGGAGCAATTTGTGAGTGGAGCTAACGTCGTTGAAGAACTGCCATCCTTGAGCGGACTGCCGACGGGCGGGCAGGGCTTCGTCCACACCCTGCGTGGGGGGCATGGGTTTTGCAGCCGGATGGCGAATCTAGGGTTCACGACCGGCGCGGCGGTCACCGTGGTCCAAAACATCGGCCGCGGGCCAATGCTGGTATCGGTGCGCGGCACGCTGGTCGCGCTGGGCCGGGCCGAGGCCGCGAAGGTGGTGGTGAAGACTATACTTGACAAGGTGAAGGGGTGACGGGGTGACAAGGTGACAAGGTGACGCATGTCCATCCCAGTCACCCGTCTACCCATCTACCAATCTACCCGGCTACCAATCTACCAACTTACCAACCAACGGATCGAGAATGAGCCATTGTAACGGCGCCGCGCACGACGCAGATACGCCAAGACTCCCCGGCCAACTGACAATCGCGCTGGCGGGGCAACCCAACGTGGGCAAGTCCACGGTGTTCAATATGCTCACCGGGCTGAACCAGCACGTGGGCAACTGGCCGGGCAAGACTGTCGAACAGAAAACCGGCATCTGCCGCCACAACGGCATTAGCGTGAACCTGGTAGACCTGCCGGGCATCTATAGCCTGACGGCGAACTCCGAAGAAGAACGTATTGCACGCGATTACCTGATCCGCGAGCAGCCAGACGCGGTGATCGCCCTCGTCAGCGCCGCCTCCCTGGAGCGCAATCTTTATCTGGTAGCCGAATTACTCTCGTTGCAACTGCCACTCGTCCTCGGTCTGAACATGAGCGACGTGGCCGAACAACATGGCATCCGGGTGGAGCCCCACGTCCTGTCGGCCGCGTTGGGCGTCAAAGTGATCCCATTGGTCGCTTCGAGGAACCAGGGCGTGAAGGAGTTGATAGCGGAGGCCGTCCAGTTGGCGAGAGACCCATCGGACTGGTATCCCAACCGGCCGGCGATCCGGCCCGAACATGGGCCGATCCTGGCCACCATGCGCGACCTGGTCACCGATTACACGCCTGATCATTACGACACGGATTGGATCGCCTTGAAACTGTTGGAGGGCGACAACGAGATCACCAATCTGATGCGAGAGGCGCTACCCGAGGAGACCTGGGAGCGCGTTCACGCCCTATTGTTGGAACACGAGGACGCGTATTTGGACATCGCAGGCGGTCGTTATGAGTGGATTGGCCGCATGGTGCGCGCGGCCGTGACCCAACCCCGGGTAGGCGCCATCTCCCTCACCGGACGACTCGACAAGGTCGCCACCCATCCGCTCGGTGGCCTGGTCTTTCTTTTGGGTATATTTGGGCTGGTGTTCTGGCTGACGTACACGCTGGCAACCCCCGTGATCGACTGGCTGGGCGTCAACATCCTCGCTCCCCTAGGCGAGTGGTTGGCCAGCGCGCTGGCCAACGCCCCGGCCTGGCTTTCTGGCCTGGCCGTAGACGGCCTGATTGGAGGGATGGGTACTGTATTGTCTTTTTTGCCGATCCTGGTGATCTTCTTCGCCGCGCTGGGCATCCTGGAGGATGTCGGCTACCTGGCCCGCGGCGCCTATGTAATGGATCGCTTCATGCACCTGATGGGGCTGCACGGCCGCTCGTTCTTGCCGCTCTTCCTGGGCTTCGGCTGCAACGTGCCCGCCATTCTGGGCAGCCGGATCATCGAGGAACGCCGCGCCCGGCTGCTGACGATCCTGCTGGCGCCGCTGGTACCCTGTGCGGCGCGCCTGGCCGTGATCACGTTCCTGGCCCCTGCCTTCTTCGGGGAAGCGGCTGTATTGGTCATGTGGGGGCTGGTAGGGCTGAACCTGCTGGCGTTAGCAGTCTTCGGTGTGCTTGTCAACCGAGTCGTATTTCGGGGAGCGCACACAGCCTTTATCATGGAGCTACCGCTCTATCACGTCCCCAACGCCCGCACGATCGGGCTGTATATGTGGAACAACACCAAGGGGTTCATCAAAAAAGCTGGCACCCTGATCCTGCTCGCGTCGATCGCCGTGTGGGCACTCTCGACGCTGCCCGGCCGCGGTGTGGACGAAAGCTGGCTGGCCGCCCTCGGTCGCGGGCTGGCCCCGGTCGGCCGCTTGATGGGCATGGGGGATTGGCGCATCATCGTGGCGTTGCTGACCAGTTTTGTCGCCAAGGAGAACACCATCGCCACCCTGGGTATTCTCTACAGCAACGGCCAGGGCACAGTGGATCTGGCCCGGCAGGTCGCGGTCATATTGGAGCCGGCCGCCCGGTTGGCTTTTTTGATAGTGCAAATGATGTTCATCCCCTGCCTGGCCACAGTAGCAGTCATCAGACAGGAGACAGTCTCCTGGCGCTGGACTTTCGCCAACATCCTGATGATGCTGGGGCTCTCGATGGGCGTGGGGATCGCGGTATATCAGATCGGGCGGTTGCTGTGAGAGAGCAGGCTTACGAAGTGGCAGGGGAACGAGGTCCTTTGCTGACCAGGATGTTCCAGCTCCTGGGCGAAGGCGGCATCCACTCGACGGCCGAACTGGCGCGACGGCTGGGGGTGAGCGAGGCGTTGATGGCGGCGATGGCGGAGGATCTGGCCCGTCGCGGCTACCTCGAACTGCTGCCCGGCGGATGTGCGCCCGCGTGCGATGGGTGTCCGCTCTCTAGCAGTTGCGCCATGCCCGGCGAGCCGGGTAGCGCGGCCCGCACCTTTGCGCTGACCGCAAAAGGCCGCCGGGTTGCCGGCTGAGCGCCGGAGGCCGATGCGCTGCTTGGGACTTACCAGAGGCGCTCAAGAGATGCAAATGATGTCTATCGAGACCTATGATAACCAGCTTCCCCCTCCTCAGCCACCACCAGAAACAGCCAATACATAAAGATCAGCAAGACGGCGAACAGCCCGGTCACGCCCCATGCGCGCCAGTGGTGGAGCGGGTGCAACAGGCGCGCCAGGATATCCCCCAGGAGCGCGACCGGATCAGCCAGCACGTCCCAACTGTTCCAGCGCCGGAAACGCCCCAGGTAGACCCCGAAACCGGTCAGGCACAGCATGACCAGGACGAAAAGCCGGCTCCACCAGGGCCCGGCCCATCGAGCAACCTGCGCCTGAACCCAACGCAACGAGACAAACCCGAGCGCCAGCCCACACATGGCGAAGGCAAACAGCAGCACTGCATCGTAGAGCACGGGCGCCCCCTGGCGCTCGCGCAGATGGATGATGTCCGTGATGAGATAGGGCGCGTTGGGCAGGAACAGCAGCCAGGCCGGCAGCCAAAGCACGCTGGCGAGCCGGAACCGGCCGCCGGGTCGCGTGGCGAGATAGGCCAGAACGAGCGGCGCCCAGGCAAGCAGCAAATTCCACAGCAGGAAGACGTAGGTCGGCTCGCCGGTATAGATCACGCGCGCGGCCAGCAAGGCCACTGGCATGCTGGAGATGATCAGTAGCCTGATGACCGTCCAGGTCGTGCGGTCGTTGTCCATGCAGACCTCACCCCGATCGGCTGGGGCGCACCAGCGAAATCCCCATCACCATGCCGATGATGAACGAGATCAGCATCAAGATCACCGTGCTATCCATGTCCACAACCACCCTCCTCGCCTTTCATCGCCATGACTCCGCGTAGGATTGCCGTCAGCATACTGCATGGGACGTGCGCTTTCAACCCTCTACGCGCGCCAAACACCGCACTCAGGTGCTTGACAGATCACTCCGCTACGGGCACAATGGACGCCATGACATCCCACTTGAATCTATTGGTCGTCGAAGATAACGCCCGGCTGCGGCCCGCGCTATGTGAAGGGCTGGAGGCCACCGGCGAAGTGGTCGTGGTTCACGACTGCGACAGCGGCGAGGCGGCGTTGGAATACTGCCTGCAGGACGCGCCCGACGCGATCCTGATGGACGTGCAGCTTGCCGGCCAGATAAACGGCATCGAGGCCGCGGTCGCCATCCGCCGCGAGTTCCCGCGCCTGCCGGTGGTCTTCTACTCCATCCAGGATGATGACGCCTACTTTCGCGACGTCCGGGAAGCCGGCATCCTCACCCACGTTGCCGATGTCCGCAAATCGAACTACCTGCTGCCGGTGATGCTCGTGCCCCTGATCCGCGACGCCATCACGGGGCGCAGCTTCATCGACCCGGACATCGCCGCGCGCGTGCACGAGGTGCGCCGGAAGGATGCGAACAACCCGCTGGCATTGCTGGAGCCCAATGAGCAGGTGGTGGCGCGCATGATGGCTGAGGGTCTGACCAACGAGCAAATCGCGGAACGGCTTGGGTTCCAGGATAAACGCACCATCAGCCGGGTCAACGGCCAGATCTACGCCGCCTGGGACCTGAAGCACACCGCGGCCGACGAGAAGATCGCCCGCACCCGGGCGACCATCATCGCGCTCACGCGGCAGCTCATCCACTGGGATGACGAGGGCCACGCCTACGTCTTGGACGACCGGGACGAGTGGATACCATGGACAAAATGCGCGACTGGGCGTTGATCGCGGTCTCGTTGTTCAACACGATTCTGCTCCTATGGCTGGGCTTTATCGTGTGGTTCAACGCGGAGCAGCGGAGTTGGGGCATCGCGCTCACCGGCGGGGGCTTCATCCTGGGCAGCCTCTTCTTCGTCAGCCACTCGGCGCTCCTGTTGAGCGAAACCTTGACCTTCAGCCGCAGCAACTCCTGGTGGCTGGCCGCCGGCATGGCGCCCGCGGTTGCCCTGCCGTTTGTCTGGTATGTCGTGCTGCTCTGGGTCTCTGGCGACTGGAGCGGCAGCGGCGACGAGTTGCGGAGGCGACATCGGAAGTGGCTTTGGCTGGTCACCGCGCTCCTGGTCTGCGGGTTTTCCGGGTTGATCCTGTTGGGCATCCCCCATATTCCACCGCTGATGGCCTTGACGCCCTACATCTGGCCGTGGCGGGAGGCGATCAAGACGCCGGTCATGGGCATCCCGCTGGTGGTCATCGGTTACCCGTTGTACGTGCTGCTGTGTGTCCTGCTGTCGTTGGACGCGCTCCGCCGCCCCGGCGTGACCGAACGGGTGATGGGGGACATCGCGCGCCGCCGGGCCAGGCCGTGGCTGATCGCCGCATCCCTGCTCATGCTCGTAGTCGGCATCCTGATAGCCGCGGTGGTGGTCTGGACGATCACCAACACGCGCGTGGGCGGCTACTACGTGATCTACGGGGAAACGCTGGACGTAATCGCCGCGTATGATCTCGTGATCTCCCTGCTGATCGCCGGCGTCGTTCTCTCGTTGGGGCAGGCCATGACCGCCTACGAGTTGTTCACGGGCAAGGCATTGCCGCGGCAGGGCCTGGCCCGCCAGTGGAAGCGCGCGGTACTGCTGGCGGCAAGCTACGGCGGCTTGATGGGCGGCGCGCTGATCTGGGGGTTGCGGCCGATCTACGCGGTGCTCCTGACCGCGCTGCTGATGACCACCTTCCTTGCGCTGCTAAGCTGGCGGTCATACGTGGAGTGGGAGCAGGCCATGCGCCAGTTGCGGCCGTTTGTGACCAGCCAACACCTGTACGATGTCCTGCTCACGGCCCCGGACGCGCGCGAAAACTCGCCCGCCCCATTCCAGACCCTCTGCAGCACACTGCTCGACACGACGCTGGCTTATCTTGTCCCGGCCGGCCCGTTGGCGGCGTTCGTCGCGCCGCAGAGCGTCCCGGCCGACCGCTCCAGCCCGTCCATCAGCTCACTGCTGGAGCAGCAGCCAGAGACCACCCGCCTGATTACGGCGATCGATCCGGCCGCCTACGGCGGCGCGCTCTGGGCGATCCCACTCTGGGGGGACCGCGGCCTGACGGGCGTGCTGCTGGGGGGGCCGCGCCGCGGCGATGGCCTGTACACGCAGGAGGAGATCGAGATCGCGCGCGCGACGGGGGAGCGATTGATCGACACAGCCGCGGGCATCGCGCTCTCCCGACGCTTGATGCAACTCCAGCGCCAACGGATGGCGAGCACCCAGATCCTCGACCAGCGCGCGCGCCGCGTGCTGCACGATGAAGTATTGCCGCTCATCCACACGGCCCTGTTGTCGCTGTCCGCCGGCAAACCCACCGATGTGGCCTTCAAACAGCTCTCGGATGCCCACCAGGAGATCTCCAACTTACTGCGCGACCTGCCGGCCGCCACCACGCCGGATATCGTCCGGCTCGGTCTCGTGCCGGCAGTCCGCAAAATGGTGAACGCCGAATTCGCCTCCGCGTTCGACTCGGTCGCCTGGCAAATCGAGGAAACCGTCGAATCGCAGACCGCGCGGCTGGACCCCCTGGCGGCCGAAACGCTGTATTACGCCACCCGCGAGTTAGTGCGCAACGCGGCCAAGTACGGCCGTCCTCTGGATAGAACGGCCGAATTTCGCTTGACGATCTCTGCCAGAGCCGCGGACAACAGTCTCCAACTCATCATTCAGGACAATGGGGTGGGGATGAGTGATGTGAGCAGGAGCGGACAGGGGTTGGCGCTACACAGCACATTGATGGCCATCGCCGGCGGCTCGCTGTCGTTGAAGTCGATCCCGGGGCAGATGACTCGGGCCGAACTGCTCATGCCATTGGGGAACCTGTGGCAGGGTAAATCAGCGCGACAGGAGCTGTCGCTGAGCGGTGCAAATGCGGGTACGCCGGAAAAGCCGTCAGGCTACGAGCCAATCAGCTCCGCCTCGACCAACGCTCGCTCCAGCAAGTCCGCCACGCCCAACTCAGCGGACCAGCGCTGCAAGTAGGCGAGGTATCTTCTCAATTCTTTGGGGAATCGCTCGCCGTGGCCGGTCTTCTGACCGAGCCACCGTGGCGTACGCCATACGCAGTATGCCCCTACCTCGGCAACAGCGTCAACGGATCGGTCAGCATCCCGAAATCGCGGATCTCGAAGTGCAGGTGCGGGCCGGTGACGTTGCCGTTGGCGCCGGTGACGCCGATCACCTGCCCCTTGCCCACCACCTGCCCCTGCTCCACGTAGATGTCGCTGAGGTGGGCGTAGAGGGTCAGATAGTCGTTGCCGTGATCGATCACCACCCGGAAGCCGTACCCTACCTTGCTCCAACCGGCCTGAACCACCGTGCCGCGGTCCGCGGCCTTGACCTGCGTGCCCACCGGCGCCGCGATGTCCAGCGCCCAGTGTCCGGGATGCGCGGATTGCGAGATGGGGCCAACCACCGGCCAGATGAACTGCCCGTCGCCGTAGGGCCAGTCCGGGAACGCGGTGGACGCCCAGGTGTCTGCGGCGAAACTGATCGCCTGGTGCGCGGGGCGAACCCGCGCCGCGGGCCGGGCGCCGGGGAGCAGCACCCGCTGGCGGGGCGCCGCCGTGTAGGGGGGGCTGGTGAAGCCGTTCCAGGACTCGTCGACAATGGCTTCAACCGACAGGCCGAACCGGGCCGCGATGCCGGCCAGCGTGTCGCCGGGGGTCACGGTGTAGCAGAGGTCTGCCAGGGCCGGCACGGTGATCGTCTGGCCCGGAACCAGCGTCTCGGCGTCCGCGCCGGTCGGGGTGGTGGTGCACGCCATGGTGTCCAGATCGCGGCCGAAGTCGAGCGCCAGCGACCACAAGGTGTCGCCGGGCTGGACGACGTAGGCGAAGCGCTCGATGCTGGCGTGCAGGACGTTGCTGCCGGCCGCCTTGGCGGCCAGGGGGAAGAAGGTGAACCCACCGTGGCGTGCGGCTTCCGGCGTCATGGCCCAGGCCTGGCGAGCCGTCAAAATGACGGGCGTGGCAGTGGGCCGCGGGGTCGGGGTGGTGATGACCGGTGTGGCGCGCTGGGCCGAGGCCGCGCCGGTCCAGGCCACGACCAGGGTCAAGGCCAGGGTCAAGGCTGAGGCTAAGGCTGAGATGGCGAATCTGTGCGAACGCATTGACATCTACCGGCGTGCTCCGAAACGATATGGGGGTATGCCAAGTCGGTTGATATTGTGCATGGAATGCTCGCCTCATCACGTATTGCGTATTGCATAGCCGACCACGCACCACGTACAATGAGGAGGACGCACCCAACTGATATGGAATACCTCCAAACGATATCTCCTACGAACCGTATCCTCTCAATAATCCGGGGTGGCTGTGGCCGGTCTCCTGACCGAGCCACCGTGGCTCGGTCAGGAGACCGGCCACAGCGCGATTCCCCGAAGAATTGAGAAGATACTACGAACCCTATCATACATGGAAATGCCGCGCCGGGCAATAGTACGAGAAGGTTATTGTGGCGTCGATTGGCCTGATTTTCGGCTCGAGACCCTTCACCGAAGCGCGTTGCACCGCTCCAGCCTGAGCCCGCCACGACGTTGCCTGAACATTAAAACATTACGATGATTCGGGTCCCGAAGCCGCGGCCATCAGGCGTGTGGAAGAGCGGGCTTTCGGCCCAGACCTGGCCCTGGTGGGCCTCTGCAAGCTGTCTGACGATCGCCAGCCCCAACCCGGAGCCGCCGCTGGCGCGCGCCCGCGACTTGTCCCCGCGATAGAAGCGGTCGAACACGTGGGGCAGATCTTCGGGGGCGATCCCGCTGCCGGTGTCGGTCACGGCGACCATTGGCCGCCGACCCTGACCCGCCTCGCCGGACCAGCCCACGGTCAACACGATCCGGCCGGCCTGCGGCGTGTAGCGCAGGGCATTGTCCACCAGGTTGCCGATCATTTGGGTGAAGCGGTCGACATCCACCCGTACGCGAGGTGAGTCCGGCGTGAACTCGATGGTGAGGTCCACCCCTTTGGCTTCGGCCGCGGGGCGCAGGCGCTCGGCCGCCCGGCTCACCAGTTCACCCAGGTCGTTTTCGGCAAGCTCAAGCTTAAGCTGTCCGGCCTCGACCAACGAGAGCAGCCGCAGATCGGCCACCAGGCGGCTGAGCAGCAGCGTTTCTTCGTGCAACGAGGCGAGCTGTTCGGTGTCGGTCGGCAGGATGCCGTCTTGCATCGCTTCCAGGTTGGCCTGCATCACACTGAGCGGGGTGCGCAGCTCATGCGCGACATCGGCCACCATCTGGCGGCGTTGCCCTTCCGACGCGGCCAGGTTGGCGGCCATCACGTTGAAGGCGTCGGCCAACTCCCCAAGTTCATCCCCCGAACGCACGGCCACGCGTTGGCTCAAGTCGCCGGCCGCGATCGCATGAGCGGCCGCGGTCAGTCGGCGGATGGGCGCGGTCAGTTGAAAGAAGAGCAGCGCGCCGAGCGCCAGAGCGATCACGCCCGCCGCGAGAACCGCCAGCAGAATCGAGCGATTGACTTCCTTGAGGAACGCGCCGGCTGGCGACGCCGCCACCGGTTCAGCCAACGAGGCGCCGATTACCGTACCCACGATCTGCCTGTTGACCCGGATGGGTGCACCCGTGGCAAGCTGGCCGGCGGGCAGGGTTTGGCCGGTCAAAAGATCCGCCGAATCGCCGATCACCTGGCCGCGGGCGTCCGTCAAAACGACGCGCAGGCCCATCATGGCCCACATGTCCAGGCCAGTCTCCTCTGCTTGCCCCGGCATCATACCACTCATCATCCCCATGCCCTGGCCGTAGCGGCCCCCCATCATGGAACGGGAGCCGCGTAACACCGCCTCGATGCCCTGCCAGCTCCCTTGCTGCGTATAATAGTCGGCCAGTTGGGGCGCTAACTGCGCGGCCCACAGTTGGCCGTTGCGATCCGCATAGAGCCGGAACTGCCCGGCCGTGGCTCGATTGACCAGCACGGCGACGATGAGGGCCAGCGCCAGGATCACCAGGGTAAACGCGCCCAACAGCCTGAACAAGAGGCTACGCGGCATCGGCGGCCTCCACCAACTTGTAGCCCACGCCGTAGACCGTGCGGATGGTGCGCGGGTTTTTGGGGTCCGGCTCGATCTTGGCCCTGATATTGCGGATGTGCACGTCTATCGTCCGGTCGAAGCCTTCCAGGAGGGTGTCTTGGATCTGTTGCAGAAATTGCGCCCGCGCGAAGGTGCGCCCTGGGGAGCGCACGAGCACGGCCAGCAGCTCGAACTCCGTCGGTGTAAGCTCGACGGGCCGGCCGGCCACCGTCGCCTGGTGGGCGGCGAGGTCCAGGGTGATGCCGCCGGCCTGCAATACTGCTGAAGTAGCGACTTCGCCTTCGACCCGGCGCAAGACGGCGCGCACGCGCAGAACCACCTCGCGTGGGCTGAACGGTTTGACCACGTAGTCGTCGGCGCCAAGCTCCAGGCCGATCAGCCGGTCGGCTTCTTCAACGCGCGCAGTGAGCATGATGATGGGAACCTGGGACTCGCGGCGGAGGATCCGACAGACGTCCAGCCCGTCGATGCCGGGCAGCATCAGGTCGAGGATCACCAGGTCGGGCTGCGTGTGCCGGAAGGTCGTCAGCGCCATCTGCCCGTCGCCGGCGGTGACCACGCGAAAGCCGGCCTGCTCCAGGTAGCCCTTGAGCACCGTGACGATCTTCCGCTCGTCATCCACCACCAGGATCGTTTTCGCCATTCCCTCTCGCCTCCATCTACCACCGCGACCAGTATACCACAAAACAGAAGGCCGGCGGCATCTTGGAAGATGCCACCGGCCACGCGCCGCGCTGGCGGCTGCTGCGGTTAGAATTCTTTCTCGCTGATGAACGCGCCGTGCCAGGTGTGATACCAGACCTGTCCGGTGTAGCCGTTGACGCTCAACATCCCGGCGACCTTGCCGTCCTTCAAGAAGTCCATGGTGTAATAGCCGGAGAATGGCATCTCGTCATCGGCCAATTGGGCGCCCGGCTGATTGGCGTCCAGCCACTGCTGGGCAGCCGTGCGGGCCTGGGCGACCGTGACGGTCATGGGACCGGTCTGTTGGCTACCCCGGCCGCCCCTCATTCCGCCCATCATCCCGCCGAAGTTCCCCATGTGGCCGTACCTGGTGTTCCACATCATGTTGGGGCCGGGTTCGGGGGTAACGTAACCGGTGTAGCGGTTGACCAGCAACTCGAACGCGCCT
>Ga0100396_1002654_pt1 | contig 11729 bp, 10 predicted proteins | sample CryGeymeta201520_FD_81551 | JGI IMG/M metagenome (GOLD analysis project Ga0100396, IMG submission 81551) | Groundwater microbial communities from Crystal Geyser aquifers in Utah, USA - Crystal Geyser metaG 2015-20 | ecosystem: Environmental > Aquatic > Deep subsurface > Groundwater | place: USA... | reverse complement strand
TGCTGTCCTCCGCCCTCTGTCCTCTGCCGTGATACATCTGGAAATAAAATTTCCAGATGTATCACGGCAACGCCACCACCCGATTGCGGCCCTGCTCCTTGGCCTGGCTCAGGGCCTCGTCGGCTCGTCCCATGAAGCTCTCCTGGCTGTCCGTCTCGGGCCGCAACACGGTGACGCCAAAACTGCAGGTCACCACCTCGGCGCTGGAAAAATCGTGCTCCTCGATGGCCTTGCGCATGCGCGCCGCCACGGCCGTGGCCCCCTCCAGGGAGGTGTTGGGTAGCAGCCGCACAAACTCCTCCCCGCCCCAGCGGGCCAGGATGTCCGAATCCCGATCCTTGCCCTGCATGAGCGCGGCCACCTCCACGAGCACCACGTCGGCCGCCTGGTGACCGTACACGCGGTTGGTTTTCTTGAACTCATCGATATCAAAGGCAATGGCGGCCAGCTCCTCGCCGTAGCGTTTGCTCCTGTAGGTTTCCGCCTCCAGCCGCGCGGTGCACCAAAGCCGGTTGTGGATGCCGGTGAGCGAGTCGGTGACCCCCCGCACGGCCAGGTCCCGGCTCAGCACCTTGATCTTGGCGATTGCCAGGCCAAAGAGCAGGCCGACCGCGGCCGGCATCACTAAGCCCAAGGGGATGATGGCCGGCTCGCGGTATACCAGCATGGCCTGCAAGGTGAACAGCGCCTCGCAGCCCAGCATGGCCAGCAGGATGGAGAGGGCATAGACCCGGATCGGACCGGCCGTTACCTTACGGCGACGTGGAGTTTTCATAGCCTATGAAAAAAGGAAATCGCGCCATTTGTCAATGTAAAACCTCGCCGGTCCAGCCCGCCGCCACCAAGATGGAGAAAAATTCAGATCGGCAGGATGTGCAGCTCCTCCCGCACCGGATGGCTGCCTTGCAGGAGCAGGCCCATGCGGCCGTCGATGCTGATCGGGTCGCCGTAGCGGATGGTGTGGCCGTTGATCTCGGCGCGCTCCTCGGTCTCATAGACCTTCAAGGCCTTACAGCCCACCACGCACGTCTTGTTGAGGCGCACCGCCACCACCGAGGCGTGCGAGGTCTGGCCGCCGCGGGCGGTCAAGAGGCCATCGGCCAGGGAGATCTCCTTGATGTCCTCGGGCACCGTGTCCTGGCGGATGAGAATGAGCGGCGTCTCCGGGTCGAGTTCCCGGAGCTCGGCGACGTTGGCGGCGGTGAATACCGCCCGGCCGGACAGGGCGCTGCCCGAGACGCCAATACCCTTGCCCAGCCGGTTTTTTTCCAGCCGGCCAGGGCTGATGGCAAAGATGCCGAAGCGCCCCTTCTTCTCGATGGTAATCATGTCGCGGGTCTGCAGGATGTAGAGATCGCCGGCCGCCGGCCCCTCGAAGGTGAATTCAATCTCCTGGGGGTTCCAGCCCTTTTCGTAGACCAGCTCGCGGGACATGGTCAAAAGGGCCCCGTAGATCGCCGGAAACTTCTCCTCCAGGCTGAACTCCCGGGGCCGGCCGTCAAGCTCGGCCTGCTCCACGGAAACAGGATAGGTGTTGACCAGGCCGGAGACGATGTCCTCGCCCTGGTCGCCGGGGGCGTAATCGCCCCACAGGGCCACCCGCCGCACCTGGCGATAGGGATGGGCGGTAAACACCACCCCGGAGCCGGACTCGGGTCCCAGGTTGCCGAAGACCATGGCCTGGACAATGACCGCGGTGCCCCAGGCTTCGGAGACGTCCATCAGGGTCCGGTACTCCACGGTCTTGGGGGCGTTCCATGAATCGAGCACCATCTCGATGGCGCCGGTGAGCTGCAGCCAGGGGTCCTCGGGGATGCCGATGCCCTGGCGGCGGATGTTCTTCTCGTACTCCAGGGCCAGTTCCCGCATCTGGGCCGAGGTGAACTCCTTCTTGACCTGCACCCCGTGCCGGGTCTTGGCCTGGTTCATGAGGGTCTGGAAGGTGTCACGCTCCATGCCGGCCGCCATGGCCCACGACTGCAGAAAGCGGCGGTAGTTGTCCCAGGCGAGGGTGGCGTGGCCCGAGGCCGTGGCAAAGCCCTCGACGATCTCCTGATTCAGGCCGATGTTGTGAATGGTGGCCATCATGCCGGGCATGGAGATGGCGGCGCCGCTGCGCACCGACAGCAGGAAGGGGTTGGCCGGATCGCCGTAAGCGCGACCGCACTTCTCCTCCAGGCCGGAGAGGGACTGCCGCACCTGGGCCAGCAATTCCTCGCGCGCCTTGGAAAAGGTCTTGATCACCGGCCAGCAGCGGAAGATCTCGGTGGTGATGACAAAGCCGTGCGGCACCTGCTGGCCCTCGGCGCAAAGCTGGGTCAGGTTGTAGCCCTTGTTGCCCAGGTGGATGAGGTCGTTGGTGCTCGGATTGCTGGCGCACAGAAAGCTGATGGCCTTGCCGGGCGCGTAAGTCATGAGCAGGTCGAGGCCGCCCTTGTCGAGCAGCGCCCGTTGGATCTCCAGGGTCTGGCTGATGCGGGTGATGAAGTTGTCCAGGTTCTGGAGGCCGAAGGTGCCGGCAATGAGGTCGCGCAGAAAGGTCTCGGAGAGCCGCAGGCTGCTGGCGTCGGGATCCTCGTCCGCCCAGAGGCCCTGGTACTTGGGGAGCAGGTTGTTCCGGCCGATCTGCGGGATGATGATGGTCAGGTTGTTCTGGTGGATGTTGGTGTAGTAGGCATAGATGACGTCCTTCACCCCTTCCGACAGGCCGCGAAAGATATCGAGATACTGGGTGTAGGAGAAGCGTTTCACCTCCAGGGAGTCGGAGAGCAGCGCCAGGTAGGTCTCCAGTTTGCGGCTGACGATGCCGTCGATGGCCATGGCCCTGAGATAGAGGCGCAGGCAGCGGATGATGCCCACGAACGTGGCCCGGGTGATGAAGGACAGGGTGACGGTCTTGGGCAGCCGCTCCAGGTAGACGTTGGCCAGGTTCTCCAGCCGCAGGGTGAGACCCAGGGCGTCGAACTTCCGTTCGCGATACCGGCCGTAGACCGAGGGGATGTCCACCGCGATGTGGCGCTTGTAGTAGATGTCCTCCTTGGCCTCGAAAACCTCGTCGCAGAGAATCACCCCCTTCAGGCCCTCCAGCCGGGTGAACACCGCCTCCAGGCAGGCGAAGGTGTCGTTCTGCTCGAGCACCGCCAGCAGCCCTTCCATCTCGGGGAAACCGGCAATGGCCGCCTGCTCCAGTTGCTGCTTGAGTTCCTGAAAACCCAGGTTGTACTTCTGGAAGACCAGCTTGTACATCTTGACCAACAGAATAAAGCGGCGGACCTCGCTCGCCTGCAAATCCTGTTGCTCGGCCAGGAAGGCAGTCAGGCGGGCCTCGTCCAGGCGCAGGAGGTCTTTTTCGCTGTGGCAGTCGGGCCGGGCCAGGAGGCGGTCCATGAGCCGCCGCAGGTCGTCCACCATGGGGCCGCTGACCTGGACCGTGGCCAGCACCTCCTCGGGCAGATGAGAGGCCAGTCCCTGGCGGTCGCCGCTATGCCAGAAGCGGAAAATAGCCTCGATAAAATCGACGATCAGGTTGCTGGACTCCACATGGCTCTGCTTGCGCAGGAAGTGGATGAGCGGGTCCTTGCGGCGGTGCATCTCGTCCACCTCGGTGGACACGTCGCGCAGCAACCCCTCGGCGCCGATCTCGTTGTAAAAAACTGGCATGAGCTTGGTGAACTGCTTCACCAGGTTGTAGACCGGGCCTACCGGATTGTTCAAGAGCTGGCTGATGTCGCGCTGAAAGAGGTCGGTATCCTTGATGCAGGTGCCGGACAGGTGGATGTTGATGATCAGCGCCGAGAACAGGGTGGCGCACCATTTGGGCTCCTGCATGATGAGGTTGAGCCAGACGCGGATATTGGCCAGGTGGGCCGGGTTGGCGATAGGCTGCCAGTTCTCGTCCACCCCCATGACCCCGGCGTACTGAAAGCCGAAGCGCACCACCTCCCAGAGAAAGGTCTCCACCAGCCGGCTGTTTTCGCGTTTGAAGACCTCGCTGCCCAGCACCTGGATGCATTGCAATGAGGTGTGCGGGTATTTGCGGACGTTGGCCTTCAAGAGGTGCAGGGTGGTGAGCAGGAAGCCCTCGATCTCCTCAAAGGTCTGCTGGCGGATGAGCTGCACCAGGCTGCGATTGATCTCCCGCAGGGTTTCCTCGTGGATGAGCGACAACCCCGGGGTCTCCATGCTCCGAAAGAGGAAGAGGAGCTTGCGGTTCTCGGTGAACCGGTCCGGCGGCGCTCCGGCCGCCGCGCCCGTGGCCTCCAGTTCGCCCGGCACCTTCCGATAGAGCCGCACGAAATCGATATGGGCCGGCAACTCCAGGAGACGGACCAGGTCTACCCCCTCGGTCTCCACATTGATGGCGGCCAGGGTCTGCCTATACTCGCGAATGCGGTCATGGGAGATGGCCTGCAGGAGTTTGCCGGCCTCCCAGCCCTCCTCGCACATGCTGCTGCACCGCTCCAGGAACCAGGGCAACGGATCCTCCTCGGCCAGCCAATAGCCGTAGTTCAACTCCAGGATCCGTTGCAGCAGCCGGGCGATGGGCCGCAAGTCGTAGCTCGCCCCCTGACCTGCCAGTTGTTGAAGGCGCTCGGCGATCTTTTTTACCGGGTGATGGCCTTGGACGATGTGCATGAGGGTGGCATCGTCCAGGCCATGCAGACGGGCGAAGCAGGCGGCCAGGGGCTGGTCGTAGCGGGCGAGCTCGGCCGCGTCACCGGGCAGCATGCGTTCGACAAAGGCCAAGAGCGCCTCCACGGCCGCGGCTTGCAGTGCCTCGTTTTTAGCCGCGTCGGCAAGCACCGTGAAGAAGATATCCAGCAACCGCTCCAGGGCCTCGGGCCCCTTGGCGTGCCGGCGGAAAAGGTCGGCGTTCTTCAGGACAAAGGCCCGGAGGCGCGGCAGGATCAGTTTCCAGTTGCGGAACGGGTGGCTGATCTCGTAGAGCAGCTCCTCCAGGTTGCCATGGATGCCGCGAAAACCCGCCACCACCTCAAAGAGCACGGCAAAGGCCGGGTCGATGGTGATCTCGGCCACCGCCGTTTCCAGCAGGTTGGCCTTGAGCGCGTCGGAGTCGATCTCGGGCGGCGGTTTGGGCTGGGTCATGGATGGTTCCGACGGCCGGCGCTCACAGCGGCTTCTGGGCCTCCATGTAGAGGATGAGATCGAGGACGCGGTTGGAATAACCCCACTCGTTGTCATACCAGGCCAGCACCTTGACCATGGAGCCCAGAACCTTGGTGGAGAGGCCGTCCACCATCGAGGAGTGGGGGTTGCCCTGGAAGTCGATGGAGACCAGCGGCTCGTCGGTGTAGCCCAGGAAGCGGTTGGCCGCGGCGGCCAGGGCCTCGTTGACTTCGGGCACCGTGGTCTCCCGCTCCACCTCCATGACCACGTCCACCAGGGAGACGTTGGGGGTGGGCACCCGCACCGCCAGGCCGTCGAACTTGCCCTTGAGTTCCGGAATGACCAGGGCAACCGCCGCCGCCGCGCCGGTCTTGGTGGGAATCATGGACATGGCCGCGGCCCGCGCCCGGCGCAGGTCGCTGTGGGGAAAGTCCAGGAGGGACTGGTCGTTGGTGTAGGAGTGCACGGTGGTCATCAAGCCCCGCTTGATGCCGAAACGATCGAGGATGACCTTGGCCATGGGCGCCAGGCAGTTGGTGGTGCAGGAGGCGTTGGACAGGATGGAGTGCTCGGTGGGGTCGTACTCATGCTCGTTCACCCCCATGACAATGGTCTTGACGTTACCCTTGGCCGGGGCCGAGATCACCACCTTCTTGGCGCCGGCATCGAGATGGGCGCCGGCGGTCTCCGCATCGGTGAAGCGGCCGGTGGACTCGATGACATAGTCCACCCCCATGCCGCCCCAGGGGATGTCGGCGGGGTTGCGGTGGCTGCAAATCCGCACCGGCCGGTTGTCGACCAGCAGGCCCTCGTCGTTGGCCGCGACCTGGCGGCGGTAAACGCCCATGACGGAGTCGTACTTCAACAGATGGGCCAGGGTCTTGTTGTCGGTGAGGTCGTTGATCGCCACGATCTCGACATCGGCAAAGGCCGGGTCCTGATCAATGGCGCGGAAGACGTTTCTGCCGATGCGGCCAAAGCCGTTGATGCCGATGCGTACTGTCATTGCCAGTCTCCTTGGTTGTCTGCTGGTTTTCTTGCCGGCAAGGTTCGCCCTTGCCCGACCCTGCCGCGCGTCTGTCTCAGGCCGGGGAGCGGTGCGCCCGGGCCTCGGTGTAGAGGTTAAGGTACTGTTCCTTCACCCGGTCCCAGGTGTAGGTCTGCTCGATCCGTTCGACACTCTTCTTCTGCATGGCCGCGATCTTCTCCGGCTGCCCGGTGAAGAGCTTTATGGCCTGCCGCATGGCCGCCATGAGGGCCGGGGCGCTGTGCTCCTGGTAGGCCAGGCCGGTTTCGCCGTGGATCACCTTGACCAGGCCGCCGACGTGATGGACGATGGGCACGGCCCCGAAAAGTTGGGCGATGAAGTCGGTAAGGCCGCAGGGCTCGTAACGCGAGGGGATGAGGAAGAAATCGCCGGCCGCGTAAAGCTGGTTGGCCAACCGCGGGTGGTAGCCGCGCAACACACAGACCCGGCCAGTGCCCACGGGGGCCCGGGTGAGCTGGATCAGGGCCACCTCGATCTCCTTGGGGCCGGTACCGAGCAGGAGGATCTGAAAGTTGGGCTCAAGGGGCAGCAGGCCCTGCAAGGCCGAGATCAGGATGTCCACCCCCTTCTGGGGGGTGAAGCGGCTCACAAAGGTGAAGAGCGGCCCTGGGCGCTTCGGGTCCAGGGTACCCTCCTGGTTTACGGCGGTGAGCTTTCTGCCCGCCACCGCGGCCAGCAGCCGCTGGCGGCAGATCTTTTTGCCAGCCAGCTCGCCGGTGGCCGGTGAAAATCCGGCCGCCAGCCCCAGCCCCTTGGGGTGCGAGGGGTCGAAGTCGGCCGGGTTGATGCCGTTGGTCACCCCGGCCAGCCGCACCCCGCGGGCCAGCAGGCGGTGGCCGAGCATGCCGGTGAGGGCGTCGTCGTCGGTCTCACGCAATTCACGGGCATAGTTTTCGCTCACCGTGTTGAGCATCGCATAGGGCGCGGCGGCCAGCAGCGGGTCGAATTTGCCGTCCAGCAGATGGGCGCGGATAACCCGGGAGGGCAGCCCGGTAATCGCTTCGGCAAAGGGCAGGTCGCCCACCTCCTGGTGGTAGCCAAGGCCGGCGTTGTGGATGGTGACCACCAGACCGGTCTGGCCGAAGAAGGTGCGATAGCCCTCCTTTTCGCGAACCATGGCCGGCAAGAGCGCGGTGTGGCCGTCCTGGCAGTGAATAACATCGGGCCGCCTCCCCAAGGCGAGCATGAGTTCGATGGCCGCCTTCTGCAGCAAGACGTTCATGGCGAAGTAGTCGCCGTGGCCCGTGCCCTGCCGGTGCAGGGGATCGGCCGCCTCATCCTCGGCGGTGTAGGTGTAGATGTCGCGTTTTTCCGCGAAACGCAGGGCATCGACGAGATAGACGGTCACCAGCCCCTGGCGGGCCGAGATCCGCACCACCTCGCGGCGTTCCACGCCCACGTATGGCATGCTGACATCAAAGGAGAAATCCAGGGGCGCAAAACCGGCCTGGGTCGTGGCCATGAAGCCATAGCGCGGCATGACCACACTCACCTGCCGGCCCGAGCGCGCCAAGGCCTCGGCCAGTTGCCGCGAGACGTCTTTGACGCCGCCGGCGCCGGCCAGGGTGTCGTACTCCCTGGTCACCAGCCAGATGTCGTTGATGGCCGGTTTGGCCGCTTTTCTGGTCGCCATAATGCTTATCTCCCGGCCGCCACGGCCTGCTGCCTGAGCAGGAAGTCGGCCAGGGTGAGGCAGACCATGGCCTCGCAGACCGGCAGGATGCGGGGGATGGCGGCGATGTCGTGACGGCCGCCGATGGTGACAATGACCGGCTCGCCCGCCAGATTGACGGTCTGCTGCGCCTTGGCAATGGAGGGGATGGGTTTCACCGCCACCCGGGCGACGATGTCCTGGCCGCTGGAGATGCCGGCCAGGATGCCGCCGGCGTTGTTGCTGGTAAAACCCGCCGGGGTGATGGGGTCGTTGTTCTGCGAGCCCAAGAGGCCGGCTACGGCAAAGCCGGCGCCGATCTCCACACCCTTTACCGCGCCGATCGACATGAGGGCCTTGGCCAGTTCGCCGTCCAGTTTGTCGAACACCGGCTCGCCCAGGCCGGCCGGGCAGCCGGTGACCAGGATTTCGACAATGCCACCCAGGGTGTCGCCCTGTTTGCGCACCTGTTCGAGGCGCTCCTCCATGCGGCCGGCCGCCTCGTTGTCCGGGCAGCCTAGCCGGTTGTCGGCTATTTCCGTTAACTTCCTCTGACTGGTCGCCACCCCGCCCAGGGCCACGGTGTAGGCGGTGACCTGGACGCCGGACCGCGCCAGCATCAATCTGGCCACGGCGCCCGCCGCCACCCGGGCCGCGGTCTCGCGGGCCGAGGCCCGGCCGCCGCCCCGGTGATCGCGGATGCCGTATTTGTGCAGGTAACTGATGTCGCCATGGCCGGGCCTGAAAATATCGCGCAGATGGTCATAGGACTTGCTGTGCGCGTCCTTGTTGAAAATGGCCAGGGAGATGGGCGTACCGGTGGTTTTGCCCTCAAAGATGCCGGAGAGGATCTCCACCCGGTCCGGCTCCTTACGCGGGCTGCTGGCACCACCCTTGCCGGGCCGCCGCCGTTCCAAGTCGCGCTGGATGTCTGCCGGGGCCAGGCCCAGGCCGGGCGGGCAGCCGTCAATGACCGCGCCGCCGGCCGGGCCATGGGATTCGCCCCAGGTGGTGACCCGAAAGATTGTGCCGAAGGTGTTGCCTGCCATGTCTTGTCCTTTTGGTAAAGCCAGCCTCAGGGTTGCCCCAGGGCCTGAATGATGGCCGCCACCGTCGCGGCGGGCGACTGCCGCCCGGTGTCGATGGTCAGATGGCAGCCCTTGGCGTACAAGGGTTCCCTCTCCGCCAGCACCGCCTCGATTTCAGCCTGGGTGCCGGCCTTGGTCAGACCCGGCCGCTGGCTGCGGTTACGGCCGTCCTTCGCCAACCGTTTCCGGATGGTGCACTGATCGGCGGCCAGCCAGACCACCAGGCCGCTCTTCATAAGCGCCGCCCAGAGATCCTGATGGAGGATGGCGCCCCCGCCAGTGGCCACCACCAGCGGCCCGCGGTCCACCAGCTCCCGCAGCAGTCGCCGCTCCCGTTCCCGGAAGTAGGGCCAGCCGTGGGCCGCCACCATGGCCTCGATGGTGCACCCCTCCCGCTCGACGATAACCTTGTCCATGTCCAGAAAGTCCACGCCCAGCCGGGCGGCCAGCAGGCGGCCCACGGTACTCTTGCCCGTGGCCCGATAGCCGATGAGAATCACTTTGCCAGACTTTTGCGTACTCATGATTAGTGTTCTTTCGGCCTGGGTCAAGCTGCTGAGGGGTCGGTGGTAAAACTTCGAAAAAGTATACACAAAGGGGCTGAAAGGTGAAAGCTGAAAGGTGAAAGCTGAAGGCAAGAAAAAAAGAATCCGGACCGGGCTCGCCGCTCGCTTCTTTTATTTCCACCCTTCACCTTTGAGCTTTGAGCTCACTTGACATTCGGACGGGTCGGCCGTATAAAAACCGCGTGGCCTCGCGGCCGGGCAGACCATCCTGATCCGAAACGGAGACAAGCGCATGCGCCCCATGATCGTGCTGGCAACCCGCAACCAGGGCAAACTGCGGGAGTTTCGGGAGATCTTGAAGGATTTCCCTTTTGACATCAAAAGTCTGAATGACTTTGGGCCGCTGCCCGAGGTGGAGGAGGACGGCGACACCTTTGACGACAACGCCTACAAGAAGGCCGTCTTTATCGCCAAGGCCTTGGGCCTGCCGGCCATTGCCGACGATTCCGGCCTGGTGGTCGAGGCCCTGGCCGGGGCGCCCGGGGTTCATTCGGCCCGCTATGCCGGACCGCAGGCCACGGACGAGGAGAACATCAACAAGCTGCTCCAAGAGATGGCGGGCCAGCGCGACCGCCGGGCCGCCTTCCACTGCGTCATCTCCATCGCCGTGCCCTCGGGCCCGGCCCTGACCTACGAGGGACGCTGCGAGGGCGAGATCCTGCACGCCCCGCAGGGCAGCGGCGGCTTTGGCTATGATCCAGTCTTTTTCTACCCGCCCCTGGGCCAAAGCTTTGCCGAGATCCCGGCGGCCGAGAAGAACCGCATAAGCCACCGGGGCCACGCCCTGGCCGAGGTGGCGGCCGAGGCGACCAAGATCGCCACCTGGCTCAAGCACCGGCTCATGGAGGCCAAACCACCCAAACCTGACCATAGCGAATTCGAGGACAACGACTGGGCAACGGGTAAATAGGCGAGACAGTCCCAGGGTGTGATCCGTGTCACTACTGGACGGTCGGGCAATACGGACATCTCTTTTTTATTCTTGACAAAGATTGCCAAGAATTGTCATTTATAGAACAGGAGGTGCCCGCCATGGCAACCATGAATGTTTCCCTTCCCGACCCGATGAAGACATGGGTCGAAAGCCAAGTAAGCACAGGCCATTACAGCAATGCCAGCGACTACGTCCGCGATCTGATCCGCCGCGACCAGGAATATCAGGACAAACATGAAACCCTGATCAGGGCGCTCATTGTCGGCGAAAACAGTGGTGTTTCCAAACGTGCGGTCAGGGACATCTGGCAGGACGTCAAAGCACGGCACGGGCACAATGTATAAGCTTTCCAATGCGGCGGCCCAGGATATCGAAGACATCCTGGAGCAGTCCTTGGCCGAGTTTGGCCTGTTGCAAACGGAAGATTACTTCAACTCTCTGACAAACTGCCTGCAACTCCTCGCTGACCATCCCAAAATGGGCCGAGCCGCCGACGATATCCGGCCAGGATACCGCCGATTTCCACACAAAAGTCACTTGATCTTCTACAGGCCGGCCAGCAAACACGGCATCTTCGTCGTGCGGGTTCTGCATCACCACATGGATGCCATTCGGCACATGCAAGATTGATCCGCGTACTGAACTGACGCATTCAGTTGACAGAGTCAACAACGCTATCCTCATTCCAACACTATGCCATCGGGCCAGCCCATGACCTGCAAAAGGGATGCGCGGGCTATATCCTGCACGCGCCCCAGGGCAACAACGGCTTTGGCTACGATCCGGTCTTTCTCTACCCGCCGATGGGTCAAAGCTTTGCCGAGATCCCGGCGGCCGAGAAAAACCGGATAAGCACCGGGGCCACGCCCTGGCCGAGGTGGCGGCCGAGGCCACCAAGATCGCCACCTGGCTCAAGCACCGGCTGCTGGAGGTCAAACCGCCCAAACCGGATCATAAGGAATTCGCGAACAACGACTGGTCCGAGGGCAAATAGGCGAATCAGCCTTAGGAGGGCTAACCATTCAACCTGTTTGCGATCGTATACCGGGTAATCCACCCATGCAGTTAACATGGCGTATAGATGGTGTTACTTTCAGCCCGAGAAAATGCACGGCTGAATTATCACATTCTAGCCAATAGAATAGCATAGTTATTGCTTGTTCAGCTTCAAGTTAGGATACGGGTCCCACGCCTAACGAATAAGGTTAGATCACGCGAAGCCGTGATCTGAACCGTTTGTTGGACAAGCCCGGTGGTCATATTATAGAAAAGAGCTTTTTGAGCCTGAGGTTGCCGAATCAGGTATGTGACCCGT
>Ga0100396_1002652_pt1 | contig 11733 bp, 10 predicted proteins | sample CryGeymeta201520_FD_81551 | JGI IMG/M metagenome (GOLD analysis project Ga0100396, IMG submission 81551) | Groundwater microbial communities from Crystal Geyser aquifers in Utah, USA - Crystal Geyser metaG 2015-20 | ecosystem: Environmental > Aquatic > Deep subsurface > Groundwater | place: USA... | reverse complement strand
CTCGACGGCGGCGGGCAACCCCGTTACCCCAGCCGCCGGCCACTGCTCATGCCAGGCGCCGCTGCGATCCCGGAAGCGGAAACGCAGGCCCGCGACCTGGTCCGCCAGCAAGGTCCGCGCCTGAGCTTGGCCATTGAGCATCCAGGGCGGCGGATAAACCAGTTTTTCCAGCCTGCCATCGTGCAAACGGTAGCCGACCGTCAGCGGTCCACTGTCGGCCCCGGTTCGATAGGCCGAGCCTGAACGCGGGAAGCGAATCTCGCCCGGCCGATCATTCGCGCCACCATCGCCGCGCAAGGCCAGATCGCCGCTGCGATCAACGACGAAGCTCAAATCCCGCGCCATCAGGTCCACCGTATCGGCCAGCCGTTCAAAGCGACGGCCGGTCTCGTCGACGTGCTGGCTGGCATCGACCATGGCCGCCACGGTGCGGTAAGACAGCACCGCCAGCACCGCCATGATGAACAAGGCCACCAGCATCTCCACCAGGGTCAGGCCGCGCGCCCTCATTTGCCGACCACGTAACCGGACAGATGCGCCAGTTGGTAATCCGGCTGTTCCGGCCGGGCAACCGATATACGCACCAGGCGGAAACGGCGATTCGGCGTGGCGCTCACCTCCTCGCGCCAGCGCAGAGCCAGCCCGGCCTGGCTAGCCAGGCCTTCGTGCGTGCCGGCAACTGGCATATTTGGCGTACTTTGCAGTTCCGCCAAGCGGTTCTCGGCCAGCCACAGCGCCAGGGTACGTTGCCGGCTGGCCGTTTCGCCGTCCAGCGCCATGCTCACCGCCTTGCCGGCGGCGGTCAGAGTCACGGCCGCCACGAACAGGGCGACCAGCACCTCCAGCAGGGTGAAGCCGCGCCCGGTCACAAGGCGCCCTGCCCCACCAGGCTGACCTCGGCATCGCCCAGCGCGGACAGTTGCACCGCGACCTCGGCACCATCACCGATCAGCCGCCAGTGCTGCGGCGCGACCTCCTCGTCCGGGACGAACACTGCCTCGCCGCTGTCGGTCAGATGCATAGGCGGATCGAACCGGCGCGGGCTGTATACGCTATCGCTAGCCAGGTCGGACCAGACGCCGTCGTCGCCCCGCTTGAGAAAGCGATAGCCGTCCGGCTGCCAGCGCAGCGCCAATACCTGGCCGGACAGATTGGCCTCGCGGTCGAGCCGTTCCGCTAGCCGCGCCAGCCGCCAGGCCTCGGCCGCCACCGCCCGGCCGGGGTCCGGGCGCAGGTTGCCGGCGACCAGCCCGGCCATGATGGCGACGATGACCAGCACCACCATGACCTCGATGAGGGTGAAGCCGCGGACTTGCGTCACAGACTCCAGGAACCGATGTCGGCGTCCATGCCCTCGCCGCCCGGCTGACCGTCGGCGCCCAGGCTGAGGACATCGATCTCGCCATGCACGCCAGGGTTCAGATATTGATAAGGGTTGTCCCATGGATCGTTCGGCAGCCGCTCCAGATAGCCGCCCGGTTTCCAGTTACGCGCCGCCGGTTCGCCAGTCGGCTTTTGCACCAATGCCGCCAGGCCCTGCTCGGTGCTGGGGTAGCGCTGGTTGTCCAGACGGTAAATCTTGAGCGCCTGCATCAGTGTGGAGATGTCTTGACGCGCCGCCGTAACCCGCGCCTCATCCGGCCGGCCCATGACCTTGGGGACAATGAGCGCGGCCAGCACGCCCAGGATGATGACCACCACCATGATCTCGATCAGGGTGAAACCGCGCTCCGCCTTGTTCATATTCATACCTCAGTGAATGATCTGGTTCATCTCGAAAATCGGCAACAGGATAGCCAGGACGATGGCCAACACCATGATCCCCATGGCCAGGATCAGGGCCGGTTCCAGCAGGCTGGTGAGCCGGGTCAGGCGGCGGTCCAGCTCCTGGCTCTGTTGTCTGGCGGCCTTTTCCAGCATCTCCGGCAGCCGGCCGCTGGCCTCGCCGCTGGCGATCAAGCGGGTCAGCACCGGCGAGAACCCGCCTTGCGCCAATGAGCGCGACAGGTTCATGCCCTCGCGGACCCGCGCCGCCGCCTCGGTCGCCTGCCGTTTCAGGGCATCGTTGGCCAGCACCCCGGCCGCCGCCGACAGCGCGGTGAGCAGCGGCACACCGGCGCCGGCCAGGATCGCCAGGGTATCGGCGAAACGAGCGGTATCAGTGGTCCGCAACAGCCGCCCGACCACCGGCAGGCGCAGCCAGGCAGCATGAATCCGTAACCGCGAAACCGGCTGGCGCAACAACCGGCGCATAACCCAGATCAGCGCCGCGCTGGCAGCCAGCAGAAACGGCCAAGCTAGTTTCAGGAAGTTGCTGGCGCCAAGCAGGATACGGGTCGGCAAGGGCAACACCGCTTTACTATGGGCGAATACCTGGAGTACCTGGGGCGTAACGTAGGTGAGCAGGCCGATCAGCATGAGCAGCGCCACCACGCTGACGATGACCGGATAGGCCATGGCCGCCGACCATTTCTGGCGCAACGCCTCGCGTCCTTCCAGCCAGCCGGCCAGTCGGTCCATCACCTGCGCCAAGGCGCCGGCATGTTCGCCGGCCTCGACGATGGCCCGGTACAAGGGGTCGAAGGCATGGGGCTGGCCGGCCATCGCCCGGCCCAGGCTCTGACCGCCCCGCACCTCGGCCCGCACCGCCGTCAGCACCGCCGACAGGCGCTGATCCTCGGCCTGCTCGATGAGCAGGTTCAAGGCCTCTTCCAGGGTCAGGCCCGCTTCCAGCAGTACGGCTAACTGGCGAGTGGTCAACGCCAGCGCCGAGGGCGTGATTGCGCGGCCCCGGCGACCGGTCTTTTCGGTCTCCCGGATTTCCTCCAGGCGCTCCGGCGTCAGACCCCTGGCGCGCAGTTGGGCGCGGGCCTGACGCGCGCCATCGGATTCCAGCGTGCCCTTGCCGCGGCGGCCCTGAGCGTCCAGGGCCTGATAACGAAAAACAGCCATGTCAGGTATGCGTCGCAGTCAACACTTCTGCCACGCTGGTCATGCCGGCCGCGACCCAGCGGCCGCCATCCTGGCGCAACGAGAGCATGCCCCGGCCACGGGCGTAGTCGCGGATCGCCTGATCCGAGGCCTGGTCGTGGATCATGGTCTGAAGCGCCTCGTCGACGGTCATCAGTTCATAGATGCCGCCGCGGCCGCGATAGCCGCTCATGCCGCATTCCGGACAACCCTCGGCGTGCCAGGACGTAGTGACCGAAGCCGCCAGGCCCAGGGCTAACCGTTCCGCGTCCGGCAACGGCCGCTCGGTTTTGCACTTGGGACAAAGCTTGCGCACCAGGCGCTGGGCCATTACGCCAACCAGGGCCGAGGCCAGCAGATAAGGTTCGACGCCCATGTCCACCAGCCGGGTCACGGCGCTGGCGGCGTCGTTGGTGTGCAACGTAGCCAGGACCAGGTGGCCGGTTAGCGAAGCCTGCACGGCGATCCGCGCGGTCTCCAGATCGCGGATCTCGCCGATCATGACCACGTCCGGGTCCTGGCGCAGGATGGCGCGCAAGGCACGGGCGAAGTCCATGTCTATCTTGGCGTTGACCTGGGTCTGAGCGACGCCTTCCAGGTCGTATTCGATCGGGTCCTCAACCGTCATGATGTTGCGGCTGGCCGCATCCAGGCGAGCCAGTATGGCGTACAGGCTGGTGGTCTTGCCGCTGCCGGTCGGGCCGGTAATCAGGACGATGCCATGCGGCCGGTGAGCCAGCTCGTCGACCTGTTTCAGGGTGGCGTCAGCCATGCCCAGGGTGCTCAGATCGAGGCGGCCGGCCTGCTTGTCGAGCAGCCGCAACACCACCCGCTCACCATGCCCAACCGGCAAGGTCGATACCCGCACGTCCATCGGCCGGCCGGCGATGCGCAGCATGATCCGGCCATCCTGCGGCAGGCGTTTCTCGGCAATGTCGAGCGCGGCCATGATCTTGATCCGCGACACTACCGCCGGGTGCAGGCCGCGATTCAGGGTCAGCACATCCTTCAACTGGCCATCAACCCGAAAGCGGGTCACGGCGCGCGATTCGAACGGTTCCAGATGGATGTCCGAGGCGCCTTCGCGCACCGCCTGGGTCAGCACCGCGTTAATCAGGCGGATGACCGGGGCGTCGTCCTCGCTCTCCAGTAGGTCCTCGATCTTGGGCAGGTCCTGGGCCAGCGCCGCCAGGTCCTCGTCCTGGGTCAGGTCGTCGGCCAGTTGTGCCGCCGCTGCGTCATCGCGGGAATAGGTGCGCGACAGGCCCTGGGCGAAGTGTTCCTCGTCCAGCATGGTGAGCCGGACATCGCGACCGAGCACCCGGCGCACCTCGGCCAGCGCGGCCATATCCAGGCCGGGGCGGATCAGCAGATCGACCCGGCCGTCTGGATCGACGCCGGCCTGGATCACGCCATACTGACGGGCGAAGGCATACGGCAGGCGACCCGGGGGCGGCGGGATTGCGCTCATTTTGCCGTCTGAGCCGGCGCCGGCGCTTGCTCTGGCTGCGCGGCCGGCCAGAGCTGCGCGGCGGGCGGTGACTCCAGCGCCATGCCGGCTCGCTCGACGTCGCTGCCCAGATGGCCGCGGGCATATTGGTAACGCGGCTCGGATAGCGCATCCAGACCCTGTTTGTCGCGCACCACCACCGGGCGAATGAATACGAACAGGTTGGTCTTGACCTGGCTACGGGTCTTGGACTTGAACAGTTGGCCCAGGATCGGGATGTCGCCCAGCAACGGCACCTTGTTGACGCCGTTCTCAAAGCTGTCCTGCATCAGCCCGCCCAGCACCACGATGTGTTTGTCGTCGACCATGACGCTGGTGTCAATCGAGCGTTTGTTGGTGATCGGCCCGTTGGCATTGGTGGTCGATTGCACGCTGGACACCTCCTGGTAGAGCTTGAGCCGGATACTGCCATCTTCCGATATCTGTGGTTTCACCTTCAGCTTCAGGCCGACGTCCTGGCGCTCGATGGTCTGAAACGGTGAGGTGCTGCTGCTGGTGCTGCTGACGGTATATTGGCCGGTGACGAAGGGCACGTTCTGGCCGACCACGATCTGGGCCTCCTCGTTGTCCAGGGTCAGCAGGTTGGGCGCCGACAGGATGTTGGTGCCGGTCTGCGACTCCAGTGCGTGGGCCAACACACCGAGGTTGAGTATCGGCACGTTGACGCCATTGATCGGCACGCTGACGGTACCATCCATGACGCCGAGATTGAGGCCATTGCCGATGGCGGTGAGGTCCTTGCTGGCCGACAGTATATTGCCGGTCGTACCATAGTTGGTGCCGCCGACCACGCTACTGGAGTTCTTGCCCAGACCGCTCAGAAACTGCCACTGGATGCCCAACTCCTGGGCCTTGTCGGCCGACATCTCGACAATCAGCGCCTCGATGAAGACCTCGGCCGGGCGGCTGTCGAGCTTTTCGATCGCCTGGGCATATTGGGCCTGGAGCACTGCCGGTCCAACCAGGATGACAGCGTTGGTCGAGGTATCGGCCAGTATCTGTATCTGGCCACTGGCCGCCGAGGCGGCGGGTTGAGCGGTCGTGGTCGAGGCGCTCGCGCTGCCGGCGGCCGGCGCGCTATTGGCCGCGCTTGCGCCGCCGGCGGTCGAGTCCGTCGACGCCGCGCCGCGCAGGGTCTGAACCAAGCGGGCGGCATTGGCGTTGCGCAGGAAGATCACACGCGGGGCGGCAGTCTGGCTGTCCGGACTATCCAGCTCGGCAACCATCTGCCGGATTCGTTGCATCCTGGACGGATTGTCGCTACGCACCAGGACAGTGTTGCTGCGGCTGTCAGCGGCGATATAGACCTTCTGGCTGGCCGGTTCGTCCTTGGCCTCGCCCAACAGCTTTTGCAGCAGCGCGGCAACATCGCCAGCGACCGCGTACTTCAGCCGAATCGCCTCGGAATCGCGACCAGCCGGCTGATCCATGGCCTCGATCAGGCGGTCGATGCGCTTGAGATTGTCGGCATAATCGGTAAGCACCAACAGGTTGCCGACGGTCATGGCCGATACCACGTTGATAGGCGAAATCAGCGGCCGCAGGACCGGCAACATCTGCGCCGCATCGGCAAACTGGAGCGGATAGACCTGGGTAACCAATGCCTCGCCGCCAGTCTTAAGGCGCTTGCCGGCAGTCACGGTGTAATTCTGCTTGGCGTCCGTTTCCGGCACGATCTTGTATGCGCCGCGGCCGGCCACCACGGTGTAGCCCTGGGTACGCAAGGCGGATAGAAAGACATCGTAAACCTGGGCCTTGGCCACCGGCTTGCTGGACACGATATTGATTGTGCCCTTGACCCGCGGGTCAAGGATGAAATTACGCTCGGTGATGTAACCCACCGCCTTGGCCACGGCGGCGATGTCGGTGCTGACGAAATCCAGCGAGACCTTGTCGTCGGCCCTGGCCATAGCCACGGAAAACAGGCAGCAGGCCAGCAACCAGGCCATAGGGCGACGCGCTATCAGGGCGGTACGGCAGTTATCTGGCATGGTCTTTTCTTGGCTAAATTTTTAACGGTTCCCGACCGTCGGATCGACCGTCGGAATCTGGGGCACAATGGCGGCGGGCCGAGTCGGTTCCTGCCTGACGGGCAGATCGATACGCCCGGCGCCGGCGCGACCTTCGAGCAACACATAGTCCTTGCCTACCTCTTTTAGTTTCACGCCCGGTTCGACCTCATCGCCGATTCTAAAGGTCTTGTCCTGCAAGCCTGGCATGGCCAGGATACAGACGCCGGGCCGCCCCGGATACAGCCAGCGCAAGCTGTAGCGGCCGCTCGATGCAGCCTTGCCGCTGCCGGCTATGGCAAACCAGTTCTGGGCCGGCAACGCCTCGACGCCCGACATCGACGCCGGAACGGAGCGTGCCGCCCCATCGCCGGCCGGCAACGGCGCCAACCGCCAGGTCCAATAGGCCAGCGAGACGGCAATGGCGGCGATCAACAACCACATCGCCGGAAGCGGCAGGCGAGAAACGACGCTAGTCATGACAACGGACCGGGTGAGTGGGTTTTGAATGGTATGCCAAGGGCGGTCATGTCGCCAAATCGAAAACGGCCAATGGCTCAGTGCAGGTATGGTTTGAGGTAATATTTGGTCTGTATGGGCCCCGGAGATGGTAGTGCGATTGAAAACCTGGCTAACCTTATTGACCGCGACGCCTGACTGGGTGACCCGATGACCTTCTGGGGCACACTGCTGGCCTTGTTGTGGGACCAGTTGAGTCCATTGCACCGGCCATCGCAATTCGACCGGTTATTCGGCCGCTACGGCGACTGGGTATTGGCCCGTTTCAACGCCGGCAGCCAGGCTCATGGCCTACTCGCCTGGGCGGCGGCGGCGCTGCTCCCGGCCGCGCTGATCGCTCTGGCGGGCAGTCTGTTGGGCGGCATCGGTTATTTGCTCAGCCTGGCCTGGAATGCCGCAGTGCTATACCAATGTCTGGGCTTCAGGCAATTCAGCCACCTGGCCGACGCGCTAAACGAGGCCTTGTCGGCCGGCGACCGGCAACGCGCACTATCCTATTTGGCCGAGATGGGGCTGACCGATGTCGAGACGCTGCCGGACACTGAATTGGCCAGCAGCGCGGTCAGCCAGATACTACGGCTGGGCCTTAGCCGGGTCTTTGGCGTCGTGTTCTGGTTTGTTCCGCTCGGCCCGTTCGGCGCGCTCATGTATGCACTGACCGTGGCGCTGGCCGAACGCTGGCGCGGCGAGAGCGATTTCCGGGCCACTATCGGCCAGATCATGCGCTGGCTGGATTGGCTGCCCAGCCGGCTAGCCATCTTCAGTTTCGCTATCGTCGGGAACTTCGAGGAGGCCATGCTGGCCTGGCGCGGCAAGGATACCGATGGAGTATCGAGCGACGCGGAGGGTTTGCTTGCGGCCGGCTTCGGCGCCCTTGGCCTGGGCGACGCCGCGCCCGACCCGGATTATGTGAGCGGCGCGGTCGCCCTGTTGAAACGCGCGGTCCTGGTCTGGCTGGCGTTGCTCTGCCTGCTCTGGTTGGCCGCCTCCAGCAGCCTGTTGCGGTAGCGACCGGGCATCCATGCTCAACGCCATCTGGATCGGTTTTTTCCTAGTCGCCTTCGCGGCCGCCCTGTTTCAGTTTCTGGTCAACGGCCAACAGGACATCTTCGGCCTGCTGATGAAGGCCGGCTTCGACAACGCCAAGACGGCCTTCGAGATCGCCATCGGCCTGACCGGCGTCATGAGCCTGTGGCTGGGGATATTGAAGATCGGCGAGCGGGCCGGCTTTCTCGACGCCCTCGGCCGGCTGCTGTCGCCGCTGTTCGCCCGGCTGTTTCCCGAGGTGCCGCGCGGCCACCCGGCGCTGGGTTCGATCACCATGAACATGGCCGCCAACCTGCTCGGTCTCGACAACGCCGCCACCCCCATGGGCATCAAGGCCATGCAGGAGCTGCAAACGCTGAACCCGGACCATGACACCGCCAGCGACGCGCAAATACTGTTCCTGGTCCTCAACGCCTCATCGATCACCCTGCTGCCGGTGACTATCTTCACCTATCGGGCGCAACTGGGCGCGCATGATCCAACTGATGTCTTCATCCCTATCCTGATGGCGACTTATTGCTCGACCCTGGCCGGTTTCGCCTTCGTCGCCGCCATGCAGCGCATCCGCCTGGACCGGGTCATCCTGTCCTGGCTGACCGGCATCACCGCCGTGGTGGGCGGCCTGGCGTTGTACTTCGCCAGCCTGCCGGCGGCCGAGATGGCGCCCCGCTCGTCGCTGGTCAGCAACTTCATCCTGCTCGGACTGATCGCCAGCTTTCTGATCGGCGCGCTGGTGAACAAGGTGAACGCCTACGAGGCCTTCATCGACGGCGCCAAGGAAGGCTTCCAGACCGCCGTGACCATCATCCCTTATCTCGTCGCCATGCTAGTAGCCATCGGTCTCATGCGCGCCAGCGGCGCGCTCGACCTGGCCATGGCCGGCGCCCACGGCCTGGTGGTAACGCTCGGTTTCGACGCCCGCTGGGTCGATGCCCTACCGACCATGCTGATGAAGCCGCTGTCGGGCAGCGGCGCCCGGGCCATGATGATCGAGACCATGCAGGTCCACGGCGCCGACTCGTTCGCCGGGCGCCTGGCCAGCATCGTCCAGGGCAGCACCGAGACCACCTTTTACGTCCTGGCCGTTTACTTCGGCGCCATCGGCGTCAAACGGGTCCGCTATGCCGTAGCCGGCGGCCTGATCGCCGACCTGGCCGGCTTTAGCGCGGCGGTGTTCGCGGTCTACCTGTTCTTTGGCTATAGCGTTTAAGGCATAAGGGTTCGTTCATAGTGAATACGGTAAGATGATCGGCATCTTTGCCGGATGCCGCCCATAGAGAAATAAGAGACCAATGCCCAAAATCCAGCAATACGCCACCCTCGCCGCCATCGATCTCGGTTCAAACTCGTTCCACCTACAGGTCGGTCGGGTCGATGGCGAACAGCTTTATTACCTCGACGCCCATAAGGAATCGGTCCGTCTGGCCGGCGGCCTGACTGCTGCCGGTAAACTGGACGGCGCCGCCCAGAACCGCGCCCTGGCCTGCCTGGCGCGGTTCGGCGAGCGGCTCCAGGGTATGCCACCCGGCGCGGTGCGCGCCGTGGGCACCTCGGCCCTCAGGGTGGCCAGGAACGCCCCGGCCTTTCTGGAGCGGGCCAAGGCCGCGCTAGGGTTCGACATCGACATCGTGGCTGGCCGGGAAGAGGCGCGGTTGATCTATCTGGGCGTCTCGCACAGCCTGCCGCTGACCGCCGAGCCACGCCTGGTGATCGACATCGGCGGCGGTTCGACCGAATGCATCATCGGCACCGGCTATGAGTCCCACGACCGGGAAAGCCTGCGCATGGGCTGCGTGGTGTTTTCCAGGCGTTTCTTCACCGACGGCCAGATCGACAAGGCCAACCTTAAGGCCGCCGTGACCGCCGCCCGGGTCGAGGCCCAGCCGGTCGCCCATGAGTTTCGGCGCGGCCTATGGCAACAGGCGGTGGGCTCGTCCGGCTCGGCCCGCGCACTGAGTGAAATCCTGTTCCAGAACAGCCAGAGCGATGGTCAGATCACCGCCGACGGTCTCAAGTGGCTGCGCGAACGGCTGGTCAAGGCCGGTAATCTGAACAAGCTCGACCTGCCGGGCCTGAAGCCCGACCGCCGGCCAGTCCTGGCCGGCGGCGCAGCCATCATGTCCGGCCTGTTCCAGGAGCTGGACATCGAGCAGATGACCGTGGCTCCGGGGGCCATGCGCGAGGGCATACTGTGGGACCTCTTGGGCCGGGTCCACGATCACGACATCCGCGACCTGACCATTACCCAGTTCATGCGCCGCTACCATATCGATACCGTCCAGGCCGGGCGCGTGGAACAACTCGCCTTGCAGCTCTTCAAGCAGGTCGCTGACGCCGGCGACGAGCATGAACTCTGGCTGACCTGGGCGGCGCGCCTGCACGAGATCGGCATCAACATCGCCCATTCCGGATTCCACAAACACGGCGCCTACATTCTGGAAAACGCCGACATGCCCGGCTTCGCCCGGCGCGACCAGAGCCAGTTGGCCAAGCTGGTGCGGGCCAGCCGAGGTGGCCTGGATAAGCTCGGCTATGCTGCCGACAACGATCTCTGGCCGTCGATACTGTGCCTGCGCCTGGCGCTGTTGTTCAATATCAGCCGGTCGGCCATGGCGCTGCCGGAGATGACCTTGAAGACTACCGGCGGCGACTGCATGCTGACCTTGCCGCGCACCTGGCTGGCCGCCAACCCGCTGACCCAGGCGGCGCTGGACCTGGAGATGAAGGTCTGGCAGGCCACGCTACCCAACTTCAGACTATCCGGAATACGCACATGAAAGACGACGCCCTGGCGCGGATTCGAAAAGGCTTGTTGTCGGGCTACCCGATCTTCTACCTGCGGGGTGAAGAGGAGGGTAGGATGGCCGACCTGCTGGCCGACCTGGCACAGGAACACTATGGCAACGACCAGTCGCTGGTTCTATGGAGCGTGGTTCGGGGGTTTTATACCGAAGCCGGTGCGCTTGAGGCCATCACCGACCCAGTCGCCGCCCTGCGTTACATCGTCGATTCGGGGCGCAAGGCCTTTTACCTGATGCAGGACCTGCCCGCGTTATTGCGTGATAGCCCCAGTCTGACCCGCGCCCTGCGCGACCTATACCGGGAATTGGCTGGACACGATACTTTTCTTTTCCTTTCCTATCCCGATTTCATCCTGCCCGACGAGTTGAAGAAGCAGGTCTTCATGGTGCCATTGAGCATCCCGTCGGAGCCGGAAATATTGCGTCACATCGGCGTTATCGCCGAGGCCAACGGCGTTGCCGCGCGGCTTGACCAGGCATGGCGCTACCAGTGCGCCGCCGGGATGCGTGGCATGTCGCTCGACGAGATCGGCCATCTGATGCTGCGCCTGATCCGGGAAGACAAACTCGACCTGGCCACGGCCATCCCGGAGATCATCGAGGAAAAGTCCTACGCGCTGCTCAAGGAAGGCTGTCTGCAATTCGTCGGCAAAACGGTCAAGCTCGATCAGGTTGGCGGTCTGGAAAACCTCAAGGAGTGGGTCCAGGCGCGCAAGCCGCTGTTCACCCGCCAGGCATTCGAGTCGGGCGTGCCGCTGCCGTCTGGCATCCTGTTCATGGGTGTGTCCGGCTGCGGCAAGAGCATGGCGGCCAAGGTAGTCGCGGGGGCCTGGAATCTGCCGCTGGTGCGCCTGGACATGAACCTGGTCCTGTCCGG
>Ga0100396_1002648_pt1 | contig 11740 bp, 11 predicted proteins | sample CryGeymeta201520_FD_81551 | JGI IMG/M metagenome (GOLD analysis project Ga0100396, IMG submission 81551) | Groundwater microbial communities from Crystal Geyser aquifers in Utah, USA - Crystal Geyser metaG 2015-20 | ecosystem: Environmental > Aquatic > Deep subsurface > Groundwater | place: USA... | reverse complement strand
GGTCGTCTAAAGCCTCTCATCAAGGCCTACGTCGACATTCTACGCACACACCCCACACTCTCCATCTTATGCCAGGTGCCTTGAAAACACGTGGATACGCTGATGAGGGGATGACTCAGGGCGTCACCTTCACATGGATGGACTGACCGACGCAGGCTCTCGCCGTGTAGTCCACACGATCCAACAGCTCTCCCGGCGACACGGTTTGCAGCGCGGCGTGCACACCCGCCACCTGCAAATCCGGCGGGCCACCCGAGATGCAGGATGCCGCGACCACGGCCAGCCCAAGTCCCAGCAGTCGCATGGGCAGGAGCCCGCGCCTTCGTGGCGACCTGGCCGCCCTGCGCGTGTTGCCCAACTTCATCTTCCCCAACTCCCTGAACGTCATCGTATCTCTCCTCCATGGCTCTCGCCATCGTGACCGCGTCCTGCGGCAAGAGGTGTCTAGGCAGTTCGCGTGCCAACCTGGAGAGAACGTGTTTCCCTGCGAAATTCGCCTCTTCTGCCGAAGCGAAGGTGTTCAGCACTGTTCAGTCGACACGGCGAATGGGGCGGAACCGCACATATGCCGTCCCGCGACTCAGTGCCACGGTGCTAGGCCTCGCCGTCGAGCTGCAGCTCGCGCAGGCGCTTGTACAGCGTGCCTCGACTGATCCCGAGCAGGCGCGCAGCCTCGCTCTTGTTGCCTTGCGGGGTGGTCAGCGCCGCGCGCACACGTGCTTCGCCCGAGGCGTCGCTGGACGCTTCGTCGGGCCTGCCGAGCACGCCATGCAGAGCGCGCCGCACATGATCCGGGGTGATTTCACCGGGTCGGTCGAGCCAGAGTCGGGTCGCGATGGCGCTCAGCTCGCGCACGTTGTCGGGCCAGGCGTGGGCGCGAAGCTCGAGCAGCGCCTGGGCGTTCACGACGGGCGTGGGCGCGCTGCATTCGCGCGCCAAGCGCGTGAGGAAGAGGCGCACCAGCTCCGGCAGATCCTCGGGCCGCTCGCGCAGCGGGGGCATGCGCACGGCGAAGGTCGCGAGGCGGTAGTAGAGGTCCTGCCGCAAGTCGCCATCCGCGCGCACCTGCGCGAGCTCGCGTGCGCTGGTCGCGACGACGCGGCCGGCGAAGTGCAGCTCCTCCACACCGCCCACACGACGGTACTCGCCCTGACTCAGCACCCGCAGCAGCGCCGCTTGCGCGTGCGGGGACAGCCCGTCCACGTCGTCGAGCAAGAGCGTCCCGCGCCCGCAGCGTTCGAGCGCACCCGGTCGTCCACGCCCGGCGCCGGTGAAGGCAGCTTCGGCCACACCGAAGAGCTCGGCCTCGAACAGTGACTCCGGGATGGCGCCGCAGCTAAGCTCCACCCGCGGCGTGTCGGGGCGACCGAGGTGATGAAGATGGCGCGCCGCGCGACTCTTGCCCGTGCCCGTCTCGCCTGCGATCCACACGTTCGCGTCACTCGCGGCGACTCGCGTCAGCGCGCTCCGCAAGCCGCGCATCGCATCGCCCTCACAGACCAACGAGGTGTCGACCATCGCGCTCCGGGGCAAGGCGCGGGCGATGGCCGCGAGCACGGCCTCGCGCTTGACGGGCTTGGTCAGAAAGTCTCGCGCGCCTCGGCGCACCGCCTCCATGGCCAGGTCCACGTCCCCGAAGGCCGTGAGCAGCACCACCGGCAGACCCGGCCGGCGCGCCCGCAACGCGTCGAGCAGACCGAAGCCGCCGAGGCCTGGCATGCGCACGTCGCTGAGCACCAAGGTGGGCACGCGCTCTTCGAGCATGGCGAGCGCCTGCTCTCCACGGCTTGCGGTCCGCACTTCGTAGTCCGCCTGGCGCAGCAACGCGCCAAGCACGCTGACGATCGCCGGGTCGTCGTCCACCAGCAGGATCGAGGCTGCGCTCACGACGCCTCTTTGCTCGGCAAGAGCAGCGCCACGCGCGTGCCCAGCTCGGGTTGGCTCTCCACCCAGAGCTCTCCTCCGTGCAGGCGGCAGATGCGTCGCGCGAAGGGTAGCCCCAGGCCTTGCCCACCCGGCTTGTCACTGCCGCCCCCTTGGAGGGCGAGCGATAGCTCGCGCGGATCCATGCCCACGCCTCGATCGTTCACCTCGACGCGGACGCGGGGACCGATGGCGCGAGCGCGGAGGACGATCTCTCGGTCCGGCGCGCTGGCTTCGGCGGCGTTCTTGAGCACGTTCTCGAGCGCCGCCAGGAGCAGCGCCGAATCGATCGTGGCTTCCAGGCGTGCAGGGGCGTCGAGCGTGAAGCGATGATCCGGAAAGGCCGCACGCACAGTCGCGAGGACGCGCTCGAGCAGGGCTGTCAGCGCGGTCGGCTCAGGCTCGCACTCGAGACGCAGGAGCCTACGATAGCTGGCGTCCACATGGGCCAGGCGATCGACCTGTGCGTCCAGCAGCGCGAACATCTCCGCCTCGTCGTCGTGCTCGGGCGCGCCCCGGCGCCGACGCTCCTCCATCAGGAAGTCCACGGCACCGCGTAGCGCAGTCAGAGGTGTGTTCAGATCGTGCGCGAGCTGCTGCGCCATCCGCCCCGCGTACGCCTGGCGCTCACGTTGACCGCGCGCCAGCAGACGCGCGAAGGCGTAGCTGCCCGCGAAGAGCAGACCGTAGAGGCTCGCCACCAGCACCAAGAGCGAGGGCAACACCAACGGCCCCGGCAGGAAGTAACGCAGCAGGGCGTAGGAGCCGAGCACGAGGGCGGCGCCGGTCAGCGCCACGAGCAGGGCGGCGCGCCGACGATGCGCACCGAAGAGATCGGCGCCGACCGCGAGACCCGCCAGGACGAAGGCGACCACCGGTCCGGCGATCGCGCTCAGCCGTGGGACGTCGAAACCCAGGTCCGCCAACAGATCCGTCATGCCCAGCGGAATGGCACCCAGCAGCCCGAGCAGGATGCCCCACGCGCGCCCGCGCTCACCCGGTGCCGAGACCTGCCGGCCGTAGGCGAGCAAGCGCAGGCAGGCCAACCCCAAGCTGGGCAACAGACCGACCATGTAGGCGATGGGCCAGGCGCTCGTCGTGAGCCAGCCGCGAGCGCCTTCGTGAACGAAGCTCGCGAGGCCCAGCACGCTGAGCAGGCCGAAGTAGCTGGCGGCCAGGCGCGCGGACCTCTGATCTTTGCGCAGGCGCCCCGTGAAGCGCAGCACCAGCATGAGGCCCAGAGGTGGCGCCAAGGGCGAGAGGGTCACGTCGAGGGCGCGCCAAGCGTCGATGTGGTCCGCGGACTCGATGGCCTGTGCCAGCCCGAAGCCGGCGAGGTCTGCCGTGAGCAGGGCCAAGGTGAACGCGAAGCCCGACCGTCGCGAGCCGGAGAGCGCGAAGACCGCGACTCCGAACAGGCCCGCAGCGCTGACCGCTGGCAGTGCGGTGTTCCCTTGCACGCGCGCACGACAGCAGAAGCCGACGGTCTGGTCTCCGCTCGGGGAGGACTCGCGCCGGGTGACTCCTCTGCTAGGGTGCTTCCATCCTCGCGCGGGGCCATTCCCTTGCCGGCAGACTCCATTTCGTGCGCTGCCGCTTGACACATGGGAGACCGCCAGCTAGTAAAGCCGCCCCTTTCCGAATGGAGCCATTTTGGCTTCTGGCAACGAGGATCTCCCGTCATGGCCACCGTCAGCGCCAAATCATCCGATATCGACCGCAAATGGTTCGTCGTCGACGCCACCGATGTGGCGCTCGGCCGGCTCGCCTCGCGCGTCGCGTCAGTCCTTCGTGGCAAGCATCGCCCCGAGTACACGCCCCACGCGGACACCGGTGATTTCGTCATCGTGCTCAACGCGGCCAACGTGAAGCTCACGGGCAACAAGCGCGAGGGCAAGTTCTACTATCGCCACTCCGGCTATCCGGGCGGTCTCACGGCCGAGAGCTATCGGCATCTGCTCGAGCGCAAGCCCGAGCTCGCCATCGAGAAGGCCGTGAAGGGTATGCTCCCCAAGGGCAGCCTCGGTCGTCAGATGCGCCGCAAGCTCAAGGTCTACGCCGCGGGCACCCATCCCCACGTCGCGCAGAAGCCCGTGCCCTTCCCCTATTGATCGATCCGAGAAACTACCCATGGCAACAGTAATTCACGGTAGGAACTACGGCACGGGCCGGCGCAAGAACGCCGTCGCGCGTGTCTTCCTCAAGTCCGGCAGCGGTGCCTACACCGTCAACGGTCGCGCTTTCGAGGACTACTTCCCTCGCGACATCCTGCGCATGATCGTGGATCAGCCCTTCGAGCTCACCGGCAAGTCCGGCACCTTCGACGTGCAGGTCAACGTCTGCGGCGGCGGCATCGCGGCCCAGGCCCAGGCTGTGCGTCACGGCATCGCCCGCGCGCTCGTGGGCATGGACGAGCAGCTTCGTCGCCCCCTCAAGCAGGCCGGCCTGCTGACGCGCGACGCCCGTAAGAAGGAGCGCAAGAAGCCCGGTCAGCCCGGCGCACGCAAGAAGTTCCAGTACTCCAAGCGCTGAGTCTTCTTCCTTCGACGATCGAGGCCGTGGCGCACAATGCGCTGCGGCCTTTTTCGTATCTGCTCTTCTGTACCAGCCTTGCGTAGAGATCCTCCATGACCGAGCCACTTCGAATCGCCATCGTCGGTGCCACTGGCTACACGGGGGCGGAGCTCGTCCGCATCCTGTTGGCTCATCCGCACGCGACGCTGGTCGCCGCGGTGGGGCGCTCCAACGTGGGCCACGCGCTCGCCGACGCCTTGCCCAGCCTGCGCGGCGCCATCGATCTGCCGATCGAGGCCTTCGACGCGGCCGCCTTGGCCCAGCGCGCCGACGCGGTCTTCTGCGCCCTTCCCCACGCCCAGAGCGCGCCCATCGTGGACGAGCTGAGGCGTCATGGGCTGGTCGTGCTCGACCTGTCGGCGGACTTCCGGCTGCGTGACCAGAGCGTCTACGAGCAATGGTATGGGCCCCACGCCGCGCCTGAGCGCCTGAGCGAGGCCGTCTACGGCCTGGTGGAGCTTTCGCGCGAGGCGCTCTCCACGGCCGATCTCGTCGCCGTGCCGGGCTGCTACCCGACGGCGAGCATCCTGGCCGCGGCGCCTTTGCTGCGTGCGGGCTTGGTCTCGCCCGAGGGGCTTATCATCGACGCCAAGAGCGGTGTCTCGGGCGCGGGTCGCAGCCCGTCCCCGTCCACCCATCTGGCCGAGTGCGCGGGCGGCATCCGCGCCTACAAGGTCGGCGGCCTGCACCGCCACATCCCGGAGATCGAGGCGGCGCTGGGCCAGGTCGCCGCCGTGCCCGTGCGCGTCACCTTCACGCCCCACCTCGTGCCCATGACGCGCGGCATCCTCGCCACCGTCTACGCCACGGCCGTCCACGCCGGCGTCGACGCGCAGACGTGCACCGAGGCGGCGCGAGCGCTCTATGCGGGCTCGCCCTCCGTGGTCGTGCTCGACGCGGGTCAGAACCCGGACACCCTGGCCGTGCGCGGCAGCAACCGCGCCCATCTCAGCTACACCGTCGACTCCCGCACCGGCCGCGTGATCGCGCAGGCGGCCATCGACAACCTGGTCAAGGGCGCCGCGGGCCAGGCCGTGCAGTGTCTGAACGTGCGCTTCGGCCTGCCCGAGGGCGCGGGCCTCCCCGCCGTGGCCGTCTGGCCGTGAAGCGCGTCCTGCACATCAGCGACGTCCACGTCGAGCAGGGCTTCGGCCAGGTGCCCTGGACCACCTTCCTGGACAAGCGCGCGGTCGGCCTGACCAACCTCGTGCTGCGCCGCCGACGCTTCTATCACGACGCCCCGCGCGTGCTCGCGAGCCTGGCCGAGTGGGCGACGGGCGAGAGCGTCGACGTCCTCTTGCTCACGGGCGATCTCACGGCGCTCGGCACCGAGCCCGAGCTGCGTGCGGCTCGTCTCGCGCTGACCCCGCTGCTCGAGGCCGTGCCCGAGGTGGTGATCCTGCCCGGCAATCACGACCTCTACGTGAGACGGGACCTCGCCTTCGAGCATCGCTTCGGCGATCTCCTGCGCACGGATCTGCCCGAGCTCGCGACGGACGGGGTCTGGCCCCAGGTGCGGCTCTTCGGCGACGACCTGGCGATCGTGGCCATCGAGAGCGCGCGGCCCAACCCCGAGATCCGTCGCTCGAGCGGCTGCGTGCCCCAGGTTCAGCTCGACGCCTTGCCCGCGATCTTCGAACACCCCGCCCTCGCCGGGCGGGTCATCCTGGTGGGCACCCACTACGCGCCTCGTCGTGCGAGCGGGCGACGCGACTCCCTCGAGCACGGACTCGACAACGCCGAGGAGCTGCTGCAGGTCTGCGGTCAGGTCGAGCTCGGAGCGTTGCTCCACGGCCACATCCACCGCCGCTTCTTCCTGCAGGGTCCGCCCCTGCCGCTGCCGCTCTTCGGCGCGGGGAGCAGCACCCATCGGGGGCACGAGGGTGGGTGGGTCTTCGACGTCACGCACGGTCGCGCGGACGTGCGCGAGCTCTCGTGTAACGCCGGCGTGTTCTCGCTCTCCGACGTGCGCGCGACTCTGGCCTGAGCGAGGCCGACGGCCACTTTCTGGATCCCTCTTCCACATGTCGTAGGATGTAGGCGTATGTGCGACCGTCGCACGAGGAGGCCTGATGCTCGAGAGTGTGGACATCCTGGCGGGCGGAGGCCGCGCCGATCTTCGGCGCCGCGTCGATCTCGAATGCCAAGTGGTCTCGGACCTCTGGGACGGCGCCTTGCCCCATCGCGCCACCAACCTCAGCGCCGCGGGGGTCTACCTCGTCAGTGACTTCCCGCTGCACGTCGGCCACGAGGTCGTGCTCTCCTTCGAGCCGCCTCGCGGGGGCGACGAGCTGCTCGTCTATGGCGAGGTGCGCCGCGTGGAGATGCGGCGCCGCGGCTTCGAGCCCCTCGGTCGCGGTGGCGGCATGGGCGTGGCCTTCGACTACCTCAGCGACTCCGAGCGCGAGCGCCTGACCCAATGCCTGAAGGGGCTGCCTCCGCCGCTCCCGCCGCGCCCACTGACGCCGGCACGTTGCATGCGGCCGCGCCCGCTCAAGCGCGCTCGTGAGCTCATCTGGGTCGACAGCCTGATCACGACCTACGAGGACTTCGGCGATCGCGTGAACGTCTGGGAAGAGGTCGCCGATCCCGACGCGGCCCTCGAGGAGGTCCTGAGCTTCGAGTCCATGGGCAGTCTGCTCACCGCCGGGCGCCTGCCCATCCGCTTCGGTCTCGACTGACCGAGCTCCGCGGCTGCACGAGTCCGCCCGTCAGTTCGTGGCGTCTCCGCTCAAATAGGCGACGGTGCGCACGATGGCGACGACGCGCTCGCGTTCTTCCGGGGTCAGCGACACGAAGCGCACGCCCATGCCGGGGTTGAGGTTCTCGCCATCGGGACGCAGCGGGTTCACCCACATCACCTCGCCCTCGAGGTCGAGCGGCTCCTCGCCTTCGGGACCGAAGCGCAGCCGTAGGCGCTCGCCAATCGCGAGCGGGTCGTCTGAGCGGATGAAGATGCCCATCTCGCTGATGTTCTCGACGTAGGAGAAGAGGAAGTTCTCGGTGCTCTCCGAGCCCACCGGGACGGCGTAGTCCACGGCCAGGCGCGTGTCGTAGCGCGCGTGTTCTCGTCGGTCGTCGTCTGCCATGGTTCGCCCTCTCGTGGGGTCGATCGAGTCTGCCTCAGCGGACCCTCAGGACACCCGCGTTGACTCGATTCGCATCGTCGTGAGGACCGGATACCACGGGTAGCCGGGAGTTGCCGTTGAAGAACCCGATCATGAAATTGTAGTCGCCGGGACGATAGTTGGCGGGAACCGTGAGCGGCTGCCGGTCCACGACCACATCGCCCTCATCCCATAGCCTCACGGGGTACTTCCCGTCCACCGGATCATGGTCGCCGTTCAGTCGATTGCCCGCACCGTCCACGTGCAAGAAGATCTTGTACGAGCCGGGGATGCGCGCCAGCGCGCGCCAGACCCAGACCACCGTGAACGACTCGCCCGCGCCGACGTAGTCGTCGTGCGGCAGCTCGAGGTCGTAGCCCACGAGCTCGATCTGATTCTGGAAGCGCGCGCCGACGGGATGCTGCACCGTGGGTGCCTCCGCCAACACGTACTCGCGCAGGAAGTTGTGGTCCGGATGGCCCTCGACGCGCTGACTTGCCGTGAGCAGGACGCGCGCGCTCTGGGCGTCGGGGATGTAGAGATGCTGGCCCGTGCGCGTGCGATAGGCGCGGTCGAGGGCGGCCAGCTGGTCTCCGGGGAAGACGGCCCAATGGCGTCCGGGCTGCGTGAGGTAGTCCACGAGCGCGGCCTCCGAGGTCACCTCCTGGATGTGACCGTGCGCGTAGTAGGCGGCGGCGCGTCCTCCCACGCGATACTCGGCGAGGGTCTCGCCGGGTTGCGCGAGCGCGTTGTAGGTGTCGTAGACCTCACGCGGCGAGAGATGCGCGCTGAGCGCGGGCTCGTAGCCGTGCGCCGTGTAGGCGCCGACCAAGCCACCCGCGAGCAGGATGGGCAGCACGCGGTAGTTCCCGAGCTTGCGCGTCGCGGCCAGGCAGAGCTGCCCGGCGGCGACGGCCGGTGGGACGAGGAAGGGCAAGAGCCCCGCCTTCTTGCCGATGCGCACGGCCAGAGTGTTCAGGTGCAGCGAGTCGGGCGAGACGTAACAGATGACGCTGAAGGTCACGCAGGCCAGGGCGAGCAGAGCGGCCAGCACGAGCCACAGCTTCTCGACCCTTCCGTGCTTCCACTCGCCGTGCAAAAAGCGGTAGGGCGCGCGCAGGTCGACCGTCGCCGCGCCAGGCCGGACGCCCAGGCCCACGACCAGCGTGAGCGCGAAGAAGCCGAGGGCGGCTGACCACCAGAGCTTCGGGTTGAACACCTCGGGCACCTCGATGGCCTCGAGCGGCAGCCCGCCGACCGGTCCCGCCGGGTAGAGGTCGTAGTCGCGAATCAAGAGCCCGGTGAAGAGGACGCCGATCAGCGCCGCGACGCCCCAGCTGCGTCCGCTCTTCTCCACATCGGAGAGCAAGAGCGCGATGGCCGTGGCGAGCCCGCCCAGCGCGAGGTAGGTCGGCGGACCGTAGCGCGAGTCGTAGAGCGTCATCGCCGCGTAGCCCAGGCCGACCCACAGGGCCGCGAAGAGTCGCAGCGCCTCGCGTCCATCGCCTCGGGCGTTCGTCGCCGACTCCGCGGTCTCCGGAGACTGGGCGTCGCGTTCGTCGTCCACGGCGCCGGGCCAGAGCATGCGGGCCACGGCCGGCAGGATGAGCGCGCTCCAGGGCGCGAAGGCGTGGAAGACGGCCTCGAAGCTCTCGTCGAAGGCCGGCGGGTTGCCACCTCGCGGCGTGCCCCCGAGCAGCCAATGGTAGCCCGCGCGATCGAGCATGACGGCGCGGGCGACGAAGGCGGCGATGGCCAGCCCCGAGCCCACCACCAGCCAACGGATCGCCGCTTCGGAGCGCTCGCGGCCAAAGAGATCCCCACGCACGGCCAGCACGAGACCCAGCGCCAAGAGCGGAGGCGCCGCGCCCAGCAGCACGCCGCGCGCCCAGCTGGCCCAGGCGAAGCCGAGCAGGCCGAGGGCGAACCAGAGGAAAGACGCGCGCTTGCGCTCGCCTTCGTTCGCCGGATAGGCGGCCGAGAACAGCCCGAGGGCGAGCAAGGTCTGACCCGCGAAGGCGGCTGCGTCTCCCAGCATCTGCCGGCTGTTCAGCAGCAAGAGCGGCGAGGTCGCAGCGACCACCAGCGCGTACAGCCCGGCGCGCTTGCCCTCGTAGCGGCGCACGAGCAGCGCCACGAAGACGAGCGTGACCAACCCCATCAGCGCCACCGGCAGGCGCCCGGCCCACTCGTGGATGCCGAACACGCGGAACCCCAGCGCCACCAGCCAGATCGTCAGCGAAGAGGCGTCGCCCGTGGCCGGCGCGACGCCCTCGAGGCGACTGCGCGCGGCGTCCGCGATCTGGAGCTCCCAGGGATCCCAGATGCCGAAGGAGGAGAGCCCCACCAGCAGCAGCGCCGCGACCAGGACGAAGAGCGCCGCCCATTCGGCGACCTCGCGCTTGTGATTCCGTAGCATCTGGACTCCTGAAGCAAGCATCAATCGAGGGGAACGTCTATGGGCGCAGGATCGTCGTGAGGCGAGGGCTCGGCCTGGGATGCGGGCGCGGGGCCTGCGTCGATGGCGTCGAGGGCCGCCGTGAGCTCACGTTGAACGCGCCGGAATGCACCACGGAGGCCCGCGGGCAGCAGTGCGCCGGGGCCGTTGATGATGGGGAGGGGGTCGACGAAGCGCGTGCCGCGCTTGAGGCCGAAGTGCAGGTGCGGTCCGGTGGAGCGCCCGGTCGTGCCCACGAGCCCGATGCGCTGCATCTGCTCCACCGTCGCGCCCCGGCGGATCCCTGGCGCGATGTAGGAGAGGTGCGCGTACCAGGTGGTGTAGCCGTCCTGGTGGCGTAGTCCCACGAGGTTGCCGTTCGCTCCCTTGGGTCCCGCCCAGATCACCGTGCCGCCGGCCGCGGCCCACACCGGCGTGCCCGTGCCCGCGGCGTAGTCGACGCCGTTGTGGGGTTGGATGCGGTGCAGGATGGGATGCATGCGGTGCATGTCGAAGGGTGAGGAGATGTGGTCGTAGTGCAGGGGCGTGCGCAGCCAGCCGCCACGCATGGAGCGCCCGTCCTCGTCGTAGTAGTCGCCGCGGCGCCCCTCGGGCGCGAAGTAGAAGGCGCGGACTCGGCCCGTGCGTTGGCCGTCGAACTCGAGGGCGCGTGGCGGGGCGTAGTCCCAGAGCTCGCCGTCGAGGCGCTCCTCGTCCACCAGGATCTTGAAGCGGTCGCCCACGCGGGTCGCGCGCTGGAAGTTCACGCGGCCGTCGAAGACCTCGACGAAGCTGCCCACGAGCGTGCGGCCCAGGCCGAGGGCTTCGAGGGCCTCGCCCAGAGAGGTGCGAATCACGCCGCCGCGCGCGAGCGGGGTGACGTCCAGGGGCCGCTCGCGATGTTCCGCGTGAAGCTGCCCATGGGCGTCCCGCTCGGCGAGCACGTAGTCGCGGCGCGAGGCGTGGTACTCGAAGGAGTGCAGCCCCCCGTCGGCGTCCCGATGGATGATCATGACGTCGGTGGGATGGCAGTGACGGAAGTCGATCTTGCCCTGGAGCGCGGTCTCGAGCTCGGCGGCGTCGTCGTTGTCGAGGCCCGCGGCCAGCAGCGCGGGACGGAAGCCGCGCGCGGATCCAAAGGTCGTCTCGAGGCGCGTGCCGCCCTCCGATGCTCGTTGGAGCTCGACCGCGGGCGCTTCGGGGACCTCCGCTGGCGCCGGCAGGCTCGCGTCCACGCCCACGCTGGCGTCCGCGGCCGGGCTCTCCAGCATAGGAGGCGGGGGCGCGCTGGCCGGATCGTCCGCGGAATCATGACGGTTCAGGTAGGCCACGCCCGCGGCGACCAGAACGAGCGTCGCGCCCACTCCGGTCCAGATCATCCGGACCTGGCGCCCCGCCCGACGCTCGTGACGCAGCAGCGGGATATCCACCGAGGGCAGCGGGCGCGGCGGAGCCGCCACCTCCTCTGGTGTGTCATCGGCCCGCATAGGGGCGAACGAATATCAGTGCCTAGGAGCCGGCGCAATCAGGCGCGGATTGGCCACGCCCGCCCACGACGAAGTCCGTGGCCCCACAGGCTATGCGTCGAACATGCCGATCGCCCAGCGCAGAGTATCTCGGTCGATGTTGTGGCCCGTGTGCATCAGCACCACGCGCTTGCCCGCGAGGTGCGAGCGAATCTTCAGCGCCGCCGCGTAGG
>Ga0100396_1002632_pt1 | contig 11759 bp, 8 predicted proteins | sample CryGeymeta201520_FD_81551 | JGI IMG/M metagenome (GOLD analysis project Ga0100396, IMG submission 81551) | Groundwater microbial communities from Crystal Geyser aquifers in Utah, USA - Crystal Geyser metaG 2015-20 | ecosystem: Environmental > Aquatic > Deep subsurface > Groundwater | place: USA... | reverse complement strand
TACTGTTTTCAGCATGCTAGATAAATATTTTAATAATGCGTGGGTGTTGATTAAAAATTTCGACAGGCATAAACATGCGATACACCAAGCGTATTATCGACAGAAATTACTGCGTTTATTTTTGTGCGCAGAAACAAATAGGCATGTTGTTGAGAAGCCCTTAGGTTATCCCGGCGATTATAACATGATGAACTATATTCTTAATTACTACGGAGACAATAAGTACTTAGGAGAGCCATCTTTTGAAAAATTACTTAATAATTATACATGCAATATACCGATTTGTTTTTCAAATGTTAAACGTAAGGATTTTTTCAAGGAAAAGATATTAGAAACCATGAATAAAAAAGATAACGCAAAGATCGCAAGCTTTGGCAGCGGCCCAGCCAGGGAATTGATAGAGCTCTTAAAAGAAGGAAAAATTGCAAAGCCATTAACCTTTAAGTGCCTGGATTTAGAGCAGAAAGCTTTGGATTATGTTAAATCAGAGATGGGAAAAATAGATTCTAAAAAGAAATCCATGCTTACAATAGCATATATTCACCGTGATATTGTAGCGCTTATAAGAGATTCTAATTTGAGAGAAGAATTTAAGGAATGTGATCTGATTTATGCATCAGGCTTATTTGATTACCTGAAGCTTAATACAGCGTCTAGATTAACAAAAGAGCTTTATGGATTGCTAGCAAAAGATGGCGAATTGATAATTTGCAATGCCGATACGAATTATGCAAGCCATAGGGCATATTATGAGTTTTTGGGAGGATGGGTTTTAGTTTATAAAACGAAGGAAGAAATGCTTGGATGGGTTAAGAATATTGATGGTATAGATAATACGAACATAAAGTTCGAAGAATTTAAAGACGGGAATCATTACTTATTTTTGAATATAAAGAAAGGGTAGCATATGCAACATTTAGCAATATCCGGGCTGATAATATTTTTTAGCAGTTTATTTTCTGCAGGGCTCGTTTTGTCGAGAAAGCCTAGAAGGGCTACTAATGTTACATGGGGGCTTACAAGCATTTCTGCGGCAGCATGGGGGTTTGGTTTGTTTCAGGCTTTTAGTGCAAACTTTGCCTCAATAGCTTTATTTTGGGGGCGCTTTCTCAATCTCTCCGCATTGTTTATCCCGCTTTTTTTCTTTCATTTTGTTATCTCTTATTTATCTAAAAATAAAGCAAGAAAAAAAGAGATAATATTTTATTATTTTGTGGTATCTATTTATTTTGTAGCAGCGCTTATTGTTCCAAATATTTTTATAAAAGGAGTTTTTTCAGTTTTTTCTTTCAAATATTATCCTTTAGGCGGCAGCGCGTATTTTTTATTTCCAATTATATATTCATATTTAATGATGTACGGGATAAGTTTGCTGATTATAGAATGGTCGCATGCTTCGGTATTCAAGAGAAATCAAATCAAGTATTTAATAGCCGGGGTGGTAGTAGGAATTTTTGGCGGCGCAACAACGTTTTTTCCGATTTTTGGGATAAAAATTTATCCTTTTGGTACATACTTAGTTCCTTTTTATGTTTTAACAGTAGCTTACGCTATAATTACTTACCGTTTAATGGATATTGAAGTCGTTATCGCCCGCTCATCCATCCTTTTCTGCGTGTATTCGGCTGTGCTGTTGGTTGTGGCGTGGCTGTGGTATCCGATGAGGCCGTATTTGCATGCCCTGTTGGGGGCCAGGTGGAATTTTGTGCCAATGGGCGCGTTTGCGGCCCTGTCAATGATAGCGCCGTTTATTTACCTGTATTATCAGCAAAAATACGACCAGCGGCGGCTTAAAAGTCAGCGCGTTCAATTAGCTCATTTGAAGCAGATAACAGCCACGAGCGTAGATGTTGATTACGAGCAGCTCCTTAAAAATATCCCGCCATTTCTTGTGCAGATGTACAGGGATGATTTTTCCATAGACATTGATTATGCGGCTGTGTATTTTTATGAAAAACATCATGATTCATACAAGCTTGTTTCTTTTAAGTCAAAAAAATCTGACAGGGCTTTATCCGTAGAAACAAACATTTTAAAAACCGACTCCATTCCAAACTGGTTTATTGAAAAAGCGCCTTATTTTGACAGCCAGGGCATCCTGGATCCGGTTTATCGCGATGCAATAAAATACGAAGACCTTGATTATTATCAGTCCAGGCAGATAGACAAGGATTTTATACAGGCGATAGAGAATCTTAAAAATAACATGAAGCAGTTTAAGGCCGATGTTTGCGTATCGTGTTTTTACAAGAATAGATTGCTTGCTTTTCTTCTGATGGGCAAAAAACAAAAAGGCAGCTATGCCCAAGAAGAGCTGGATACCTTTAGTTTGCTGGCCCATGATATAGCAACAGCGGTAAGAAGCGGGGAGTTAAGGGATGAATTAGAGCAAAGTTATATAGACGCTATACATTCTATTATTACGGCATTGGAAGAAAGAGACATTTATACAAAAGGCCATTCTGAAAGAGTGGTTAAATATTCGGTGCAGATAGCCGGCCAGTTGAAAGATGTTTTTCCTTTTACAAGGATTGTCAATTTTATAGATAAGGTAAGAAGGGCTGCCCTTCTTCATGATGTCGGCAAGATAGGCGTGCCTGACGCGATACTTTTAAAACCAGGCAAACTAACAGGCGAAGAATACGAAAAGCTAAAAAAACATCCGGCAACATCCCTTCATATAGTTCAAAGCATAAAAAATCTTTCAGAAGATATACTTGACGGCATAGAAAGCCATCACGAACGCTATGACGGCAAAGGTTACGGCAAGGGCGCAGAAGGCCATAGGGTGCCGCCTATAGCTCGTATTATTGCTGTTGCGGATACATTTGACGCCATGACTTCAGACAGGCCCTACCGCAAGGCCTTGTCTGAAAAGGCCGCCATAGACGAAATTAATAGGGTTTCCGGCGCCCAGTTTGACCCAAAGGTCGTCGAGGCCTTTAACCAATCGCGCGCAAAAAACAGGCTGAAATCGGAACAGGATGCGTAATGTTATCAGGCAAAAGGATATTTATAACAGGCGCAACAGGGTTTATCGGGTCAAAATTGTCAGGTAAGCTGGTAGAAAAAAATCAAGTATACGCGCTTGTAAGGCCCGAATCGCTAGTAAAAACAGATGATCTAAGGCAGCAAGGCATAAAGATAGTAACGGGTGATTTACTTGATGTAGAAAGTTATGCCGCAGCGTTGGATGAAATGGATTATGTTTTTCATCTTGCCGCACTTTTTAAAACAGAGGCGCCGAAACTAAAGTTATACAGGCATAATGTATTTGCCGTGGAAAAGTTACTTGAGGTATGCCGCGGCAAAAATATAAAAAAAATAATATTTTTTAGCACTGCTTATGTGGCGGGCAGAAATGAAAAAGAGGGTATAACTGAGGATGAACCGCTTCCGGAGAGGTTTAAAAACTGGTATGAGTGGTCAAAGGCAGAGGCAGAGAAAAGAGTTTTATACTTTTGTAAAAAATACAATCTGCCGGTAATTATTGTAAGGCCTGTAATTGTTTATGGGCATGGCAGCTTTTACGGATTTTACGACGCCATCCGCCTGATTTATAAAAAAAAGCTGTGGGCTGTGCCCGGCGACGGAAAAAATACAATACACCTTGTCCATGTTGACGATGTTGTAAATGCGGCCGCTTACCTAGCGCAATCGGAAAATACATCCGGAGAGGTTTATCATATAGCTGATGATTATCCGGTTGCCTGCGATGAATTGATTGCAATGATTTGTTCGGGCTTGGGCATAACGCCGCCGCGCTTTAAGATACCGCGCGCTATAGTTAAAATAATCGGAGCTCTACCCGGAAGTAAATATATATTTGGCGGGGCTTCGAAGGAGTTGCTGGATTATTTTTTATATAGTCAGTCATATTCAAACGGCAAATTAAAATCAAGAGGGTTTGTTTTTAAGAATCCGTCGGCGCATCAGCCGTTGATGCGGATTTTGAAGAATTTTAGATTGTAACTTATTGTAGCGCAATAACTTAAAACGCGGTGCCTGGCACCGCGGAATAAGGTGATATAAAAATGTATTATCTTAATCCATACGCAGCCGCATTATTTATATTGAGCGTTTATTTTTTGTTCCTGGGCGCTTTTATATTTTTATCGCGCAGGAAGATATGGACTAATTTTGTATGCAGCCTGCCTTATTATTGCTGCGCCATGTGGATATTTGGCTACGCAATGTTATATTCATCAAAAGACCCAGGTTCATTACTTTGGCCCAAGTTTGTATATAGCGGGGTTATATTTATTGGCCCAACGTTTTATCACTCTACAGTTGTTTTGCTTGGTTTAAAAAGGCAGAAAAAACTTGTTAGAGCAGCTTATTTTACAGGCCTTGTTTTTCTTGCGCAGGTTTTATTTACCAACACATTAATCGTAGGGCTCAAAAAACACGCATGGGGGTATCATACTCTTGTAAGCCCCGCGTTTCATATTCCGTTTCTTTTATTTTTTATTATTACTTATGGCGGCGCGCTAAAAAATCTTTTTGATAAATATAGAAAAAAGGGTTTCAGACAGGAGCAGCCACTTGAATTTACGCGTATAAGGTATCTTTTTCTGCAGTATTTAATGGGTGCTTTGGGCGGGCTTAACTATTTTACTGATTGGGGTTTTGAGTTTTACCCGTTTGTGGGATATATACTTGTTACAATAGGTATAACATTTGTTGCTTATGCTATTTTGAAACACAGGCTTCTTGATATACCGGTTGTTATTACCAGGACAGGTATTTTTATAGCTGTTTATACCATTGTTCTTGGCATACCCTTTGTTATAACAGGTTGGTCGAAAAACTGGCTTGTTAAAGAGTGCGGAATTAATTGGTGGATACTGCCTTTAGGGCTTATGGCGGCATTTGCTACTATAGGCCCGTTTATTTATATATACCTGGACAGAAAAGCGGAGAAACGGCTTCTTCGCGAGCAAAATCGTTACCGCGAAATTTTAAAACAGGCGGCAAGAGAGAGCGCGCGTATACATAATCTTAGGAAACTTTTGAATCTTATTGTTTATACGGTTACAAAAACGGTGCGTATATCATATTCGGGGCTGTATTTGTTTGATGAGCATGAGGTAAGATTTAACCTGAAGGCCTTGCGTAACATAAAAAAGAAACAACCGACGTTTATAGATAAAGATAGCCCGCTTGCGGCCTGGTTAAAAGACTATAAAGAGCCGCTGGTGCGCGAGGAAGTAAAAAGAAGGGCAGAAGAAGGCCAAGATTCAGTTTTTGTGAAGATAGAAAAAGAGATGCGGGCGCTGAATGCTACTGTAGCTGTACCTAGTTTTTTAGAGGACAAACTGCTTTATATACTTGTATTAGGAGATAAGCGTTCCGGCGGGATATACGCGTCGGAAGATTTGAATGTATTTTCGCTGCTTGCCAGCCAGACAGCATTGGCAATAGAGAATGCTTCATTATATGAAAATATGGAAGATAAAGTAAAAAGCCGCACAAAAGAATTGATGGAAACGCAAAAACAGCTTATCCAGGCTGAAAAGCTTGCGACAGTGGGTACTTTAGCAGGCGGTGTAGCGCATGAGATAAATAATCCCTTAGTAGCCATACTGACAAACGCGCAGATGATGCTATCGACTGTAGAGAATAAAGATGATAAGGAATCGCTTGAGATGATAGAAGAGGCCGCGAAGCGGTGCAGAAGCATTGTGCAGAAGCTGATGGTTTATTCAAGGAAGCCTATGGCAGGCCGGGAAGTGTCAAAACTGGATTTAAAAAAGGCCTTGGACAACGTTAACGCCTTTTTAGGGTATCAGCTTTCTCAGGAAAATATAAAAGTGAACGTTAATTTTCAGGGCAGCGGGCCTTTTCTGGTGGATGGAAGCCAAAACGAGATTGAACAGGTAATCACAAATCTTTTTTTAAACAGCAAAGACGCTATAAAAAAGATTGCCAGGGCAGGCGAGATAAACGTCAGCGTGTCAAAAGGCCCAGGCAGCGTGATAATAAAGGTTTCAGACACAGGATGCGGCATATCCAAAGAATATGTTTCTAAGATATTTGACCCGTTTTTTACCACAAAAGACGTAGGAAAAGGCACCGGCCTTGGCCTTTCTATATGCCAGAGCATAATAGAAGAGTATAAAGGCACTATAACAGTTGAATCCGGCAGTAAACAGGGCGCAACATTCATAATTACGTTGCCGGCAAGTTTATAAAATTGTTTTACCGTTTTACACCCCCGGGGAGTCCTGCGGGCCACCCCGGGGGTGTTTTTTTAATTGATTTAAATATAGTATATGATATAATATTCTCACTAATTGCGCCCGCATGGCTCAGCTGGTAGAGCAGGGCTTTCGTAAAGCTCAGGTCGGGGGTTCAATTCCCTCTGCGGGCTCCACTTTCGCCGAAGGTGAAAGTGATCCTGTTTTGCCAGAAATGACGAGCAGCAAAACAGGACCTTTCTTCATATTATTATGTCAAAATTCAGAGATGTATTAAAAAACCGTAATTTTTTTCTTTTGTGGGTGGGCCAGATTGTGTCTGAATTTGGCGAACGCATGACACAAATGGCGCTCATAGGCCTGGTTTACCAGAAAAACCCGTATTCCGCGGTTGCCATGGCGAAGATAATTATTTTTATAGTGGTGCCGGTGTTTCTAGTCGGGCCTGTTGCCGGCGTGTATGTGGATAGATGGAACAGGCGCTACACCATGATCTCATCCGACATACTACGCAGCATTTTTGTATTTCTGATACCGCTGTGCCTGGCGGCCTTTAATAAAAATATTTTACCGGTCTATATACTTGTTTTTCTGGTTTTTTCAACCACCCGTTTTTTTCTGCCGTCTAAAATGGCTATAATACCTGATTTGGTGAATAAGGAGCAGCTTTTGATGGCGAATTCGCTTATTTCAACAACGCGTATGATAGCCACAGTCATCGGGCTTGGCTTGGCAGGCGCCATAGTAAGCATGGCCGGGCCGACAGGCGGGTTTTATATTAATTCAGGGACGTTTTTGTTTTCAGCTATAATGATGTTTTTTGTTTCAACAAAAGGCAACATGCGGCTTAATAAAGAGATACTTGAAACAAGGTGCGCCTTTGAAGAGGCCCTGGTAAAAAATAATGTGTTAGGCCAGATAAAAGACGGAATAAAATTTCTGATAACGAATAAAAAGGTGATGGCAAGCATAAGAGGCATGTTCGCGGTTATGGCCGGCCTGGGCGCCATGTCGGTTGTAACTATAATCTTTGTGCAGGAAAGTTTCGGATCGGCGACAAAGGATATAGGTTTCTTTGGCATGCTTATAGGCATAGGGCTTTTCGCAGGGTCTGTTTTTTACGGCAAGATGGGACATTGTATTTCCAAAAACAGGATGATGTATATAAGTTTTATTGCCTCAGGCCTTGCGATAGCGGCATTTGTTTTGACAGCAAAGTTTACGCGTTCGGCAGTTATGGCAGCGCCTTTTGTTATTCTTTTGGGCGCTTGTGGTTCGCCGATAGTTATTTCATCAAACACATTGATACATGAGGCGATACCTGAGGATGTAAGGGGCAGGGTATTCAGTTCGGTTGAGGCAGTGATACATATTGCGTTTTTGGCATGCATGCTGCTGGCGGCAAAGGCAGCTGATGTTATAGGTAATACAGGCGTTTTATTGGGATGCGCCGGATTTTTTGTTTTGTTTGGCGCTTTTAGTTTGCTGGGCGCGATAAGAGGAGAACAAAATGGATAAAATAGACGTTGCTGTTGTTGGCGCAGGGCCGGCAGGTTTGACATCGGGCATATATTTAGGCCGGGCGCGGTTTAAAACCGTTATTTTTGAAAAGGCAATAGCAGGCGGGCAGATGGCAATATCAGAGTGGATAGAGAATTATCCCGGTTTTTCAGAAGGCATATCCGGGCAGGATCTTTCAATGAAGATGCGCGAGCAGGCGGTAAAATGCGGCGCAGAAATTATAGAAGACGAAATAACCGGGTTAAAAAATCCCGACAACATTTTTATATTAAAGGCCTCAGGCGGCAAAGAATACCAGGCAATGGCTGTAGTTATTGCCGCGGGCGCGGTGCCAAGAAAAATGAATGTGCCTGGAGAGGAAGAATTTGTTGGCAGGGGCGTTTCGTATTGCGCCACGTGCGACGCGCCGTTATTTAAGGAAAAGACAGTTGTTGTGGTAGGCGGCGGAGATACTGCCGTGCAGGAGGCGATTTTTCTTGCCAAATACGCCAAAAAGGTTTACCTTGCGCACCGTAGAGACCGCCTGCGCGCGACAAAGATCCTGGCAGAACGGCTTCTTGCCAATAAAAAAATAGAGCCCATATGGAGTTCTGTTCTTACCGGGATAAACGGCGATAAAAAGGTTACATCAGCCGTTGTTTCAGGCAGAAAAATAGAATGCGACGGAGTGTTTATTTTTGCCGGTATCGTGCCGAGCTCCCGAATTGTAAAAGAATTAGTGGATGTGGATGAGGCCGGCCATATAATTACCGATGAGAATATGAATACATCGCGCAAGGGTATTTTTGCCTGCGGTGATGTTAGAAAAAAATCACTATGGCAGGTTGTAACAGCCTGCGGTGACGCCGCGGTGGCTGCTGTATCAGCCCAGTATTATGTGGAAAATCTAAAAGGGACGGCTTATTGAGGTTTAGAGGGGTTTTTGTTGCCTGTTTTTTCGCAACATTCTGAAAAGTAGTTACACTTATTGCAGCAGATGTGTTCTTTATGTTTTTCGCCCCTGTACCACTTGGTTTCTCAGGTCCAGTATATTTGGCAGTTTTCACAGCAACTCATCTTCATGCGAAAAGTGTACCTCTTTTTTATGTAAAAGTCAAGTTTATACGCGCCGGACAATATCTTGACTTACGGGTTGTATTTATATATAATTAATACATAAGTTTAAATATATGGAGAGATTTTGTTGAAGTCATTTTTTGGCGGCGTACACCCACCCGGGTTTAAAACAAGCACAAAAAATAAGAATATACGGCCTGCGGCTTTGCCTAAAAAGATTATTTTGCCTTTAAGCCAGCATACCGGATCTTCGGCTGAGCCGGTTGTGTCGCCCGGCGATTACGTTGAAGCAGGCGATGTAATAGCCAAGGCAACAGGTTTTATCTCAAGCAATATACACTCGTCTGTAAGCGGAAAGGTATTGGCTATAGAGCCGGCAGCGCATCCCGTATTGGGTAAATGCCGGGCAATAATAATAGAGCCGGAGCTTCAGCAGAAAAGGCTGGATTCAATAAAAGATTGCGCTGATTCGGGTTTTGACCCCGGCAAGCTTAATCCTGCCGACATCCTGGATGCGGTTAGCTCAGCCGGCATAGTCGGCATGGGCGGGGCGGCGTTTCCGGCGCATGCAAAACTTTCGCCTCCGAAAAATAAAAAAATAGACACTTTAATAATAAACGCGGCAGAATGCGAGCCGTATCTTACCTGCGACCACCGGTTACTTCTGGAAAGGCCTATTGATATAATTAATGGTATAAAGATATTGGCAAATGTCCTTGGAGTCAAAAAATGCATAGTCGGCATAGAAGACAACAAGTGTGATTCAGCAGAGGTTATGCGCAATGCCTCGATATTGAAAAGCAATATAAAAGTTGTGCCTTTACATACTAAATATCCTCAGGGCTCAGAAAAGCAGCTTATAGACGCGATGCTTGATAAAGAGGTTCCTTCAGGCGGCTTGCCGTTTGACGCCGGCGTAGTGGTGCATAATGTGGCTACAGCGCTTGCGATATATGAAGCGGTTGCTTTAAATAAGCCGTTATATGAAAGGGTTGTTACGGTTTCAGGCGATTGTATAAAAGATCCGGCAAACCTTCTGGTAAAAATCGGCACGCCTGCCTCAGAGCTTGCCGCAGAATGCGGCGGATTTATAAAGAAGCCAAAAAAGATTATATTCGGCGGGCCAATGATGGGCGTTGCCCAGCCGTCAGAGGATGCGCCGGTTATAAAAGGCACGAGCGGAATATTATTTTTAAGCAAAGACATTGCCGGAGAATATAACGAGGGCGTATGCATACGCTGCGGCGCCTGCGTAAGGGCATGCCCTATGTATCTTGAGCCGACAACGATTTATTACGCCGCAAAAAAAGCAAGATTCGATATTGTAAATGACCTGTGCGCGCTTGACTGTATAGAGTGCGGGGCGTGCAGTTTTGATTGTCCGGCAAGATTAGAGTTGTCCGGAATAATAAAATACGCAAAGGCAATGATAAAAAAATGAGCATGTATACAATCTCGCCGGCGCCTCATATAAAAAGCAAAGATTCTACAAACAGGATAATGTGGTTTGTTGTAGCGGCTATTTTGCCTACAGCAATCGCAGGCGTTTGGATATTTGGGCCGCACGCCGCATGGCTTATTTTGGCAAGCGTTGCCGCAGCGGTTTTAACAGAGGCGGCGCTTGGCAGGCTTATGAAAAAGCCGGTTACAGTAACTGATGGCAGCGCTGTGATAACAGGCCTTTTACTGGCGTGTAATCTTCCTGCCGGCGCGCCGGTATGGATTGCTGTTCTAGGAAGTTTTTTCGCGATAGCCATTGTTAAGTGCGCATTTGGCGGGCTTGGCAAAAATATATTTAATCCTGCGCTGGCAGGCAGGGCATTTTTGATGCTTTCCTGGCCGGCGCACATGACAACATGGCAAAATCCGCGTTTCTGGCCTGATGTTGTTTCGTCAGCCACGCCGCTTGCTAAAAATGCCGTTGAAATAATGGGGCCAGGTTCGAAACCTTCGTTGTGGGATATGTTTATAGGAAACCGCGGCGGATGCATTGGCGAGGTTTGCGTTATAGCAATATTAGTAGGCGCCGGATTTTTGCTTTATAAAGGGTATATAAAATGGTACACCCCCATTGTTTATATACTGACAGTCGGGATTTTATCGCGTCTGGCCGGCGGCAGTTTTATTTTTTCGATTTTAGCAGGCGGGCTTATGCTTGGCGCATTTTTTATGGCAACAGATATGGTTACAACGCCTCTTACGCCCGGAGGCCAGGCGCTTTTCGGTTTAGGATGCGGAATTATAACGTTTGCCATAAGAAAGTGGGGCGGCTATCCCGAGGGCGTGTCATATTCCATATTAATAATGAATGCCGCCACTCCGATGATTGACAGGCTTACGAAAAGAAGGGTTTTTGGAAAGAAGAAAAGATGAAAGATCTGAAAGAAATGTTAAAGCTTGGGTTTATTTTAATGCTTATATGTTTTGTGTCAGCGCTTATTTTAGCCGGCACTTATAAAATCACTTCACCAAAGATAGCCCAGCAGAAAATAAATCTTGAAAAAGAGGCCCTTAAAAATATTACAGGCCATGTGCTAAAAGTAAGAGCGAAAGGTTATAGCGGTAATATTGACATGCTTGTCGGCGTTGATGAAAATGGCGCTATAACCGCCGTAGAGATTTTGTCGCACCAGGAGACGCCGGGTTTGGGCGCCCACATTTTGGATAAATGGTTTCTTGGGCAGTTTGTCGGCAAGATCGCCTCAAGGCTTAATATGTCAGATATACAGGCGATAAGCGGGGCTACAATTTCATCAAAAGCCGTTATGGAAGCGATAAAAAATGAAGTTAAATAATTTTTGGTTGGAATTTAAAAAAGGGATAATCGTCGAGAATCCGACATTCGCGCTTGTGCTGGGTTTGTGCCCGACGCTCGCTGTTTCAAACACCGTGCAAAATGCCTTAGGCATGGGCATTGCCGCGACGTTTGTGCTTTTAGGGTCAAATATGATAATATCGGCGCTTCGCCGTTTCCTGCCGCCG
>Ga0100396_1002624_pt1 | contig 11778 bp, 13 predicted proteins | sample CryGeymeta201520_FD_81551 | JGI IMG/M metagenome (GOLD analysis project Ga0100396, IMG submission 81551) | Groundwater microbial communities from Crystal Geyser aquifers in Utah, USA - Crystal Geyser metaG 2015-20 | ecosystem: Environmental > Aquatic > Deep subsurface > Groundwater | place: USA... | reverse complement strand
TGTTGGTGCCCGGGAAGGCCAGCGACGACATGGAGAAGAAGGCCAGGAAGGTGATGTAGATTGGCATGAACTTACCGATACCCTCGGCGGCGTCCAGTTCACGGCTGTGGGTCCGTTCGTAAATGAGCCCCACGCAAAGAAACAGGGCGCCGGTGGTGACGCCATGGTTGATCATCTGCAAGAGCGCTCCCTCCACCCCCTGGGTATTCAGGACAAAGATCCCCAGGGTGACGAAACCCATGTGGCCGACCGACGAGTAAGCGATGAGCTTCTTCATGTCGCTCTGGGCCAGGGCCGTGAAGCCGCCGTAAAGGATGCCGGCCACGGACAGCCCGAGGATATAGGGCATGAAGGTTAGGGTGGCGGCCGGGGTAATGGGCAGGCAGAAGCGCAGGAAGCCGTAAGTGCCCATCTTCAGGAGTATCGAGGCCAGGATGACGGAACCAACGGTGGGCGCCTCGACGTGGGCGGCCGGCAGCCAGGTGTGGAACGGGAACATGGGGACCTTGATGGCAAAGGCCAGGAAAAAGGCCAGGAAGACCAGGGTCTGGAAGAGCGTCGAGTATTCCTGCCCCATCATCAAGGGGATAGACCAACTACCGGTCTTGATGTACAGGGCGATGATGGCCACCAGCAGGAGCACCGAACCGGCCAGGGTATAGAGAAAGAACTTGGTGGCGGCATACACCTTGCGCGGCCCACCCCAGATGGCGATGAGCAGGTACATGGGGATGAGCATGGCCTCCCATAGGATATAGAAGAGCACGAAGTCCAGAGCGATAAAGACCCCGAGCATGGAGGTTTCCAGGATGAGCAGGCAGACCATGAACTCCCGCACCCGGGTCTTGATATACTTCCACGAGGCTAAAACGCAGATTGGCATGAGCAGGGTGGTCAGCAGTACGAGCAGCAGGCTGATGCCGTCAAGGCCCAGGGTGTAGTTGATGTTCAGAGATGGAATCCAGGCCAGGTGTTCGCCGAACTGGTAGCGGGCGGTGCTCACGTCGAACCCCCAGTAAAGTGGCAGGGAGAGGGCGGCGATAATGGTGGTGATAAGCAGGGTCCAGAGGCGGGCAAAGGTCACCGACGAGCTTATGAGCAGCACGATGGCCCCGGCCAGGGGCAGCACGAGCAAGGCGCTCAGGGTTCGGAACCCTTCATTCAGAATGAGAAAGTCCATGTCAGATGCCTTTTTCCTCTCAGGTTAGGCCAGGACGTAGGCGGCCAGAAATAGCGCCAGAATGGTAACGGCGTAAAAAATGGTGTATTGGAGTTGGCCGCTCTGCATCCGCCTGAGAAAGCCGCCCAGGTTGCGCATGCCAGTGGCGGCGCCGTCCACTGCCCCGTCGATACCGTGCCAGTCGAACCAGCTCGCAAAGCGGGCCGTGGTCATGAGCGGGATAAGCCCCAGGTAGCGGTAGAACTCGTTCACGCCGCTGTCCACCCACTGGATTGGTTTCCTGGCCAGCCAGTAGAAGCCGCGGCCGCCCATGCGGTAGAACCAGTCCAGATCGATGGAGATGGTGGGCTCCGGGGTGAGTTTTTTAATGAGCAGGAAGAAGCCCAGGGCGGTGAACAGTAGAATCTGCATGGTCTCGGCCAGGTGATAGGTGGTATAGGGATGGAATTCCGCCGCGGCCTCGGGATAGGGCAGCATATGATAGAGGTACGGAGTGTACGAGCCGATGAAGATGCAGAAGAAGGCGGCAATGGCCATGCCCAAAAGCATGTTCCAGGGCGGATCGGCGGCCTTGTCCCAGGTTTCCTGGCTGCAGTGGTTCTTGCCGAACCAGATGAAGTAGGGAACCTTCAGGCCGGTATGCAGGAAGGTTCCGGCCGAGGCCAGGGTAAGGAGGAAGCCGGCCCAGTAGATGTGTTCCTCAAAGCCGGCGGAAATCACCATGGACTTGCTGACGAAGCCGGAGAACAGGGGGAAGGCGGAGATGGACAGGCCGCCGATGAGGGTAAAGACAAAGGCCAGGGGCATCTTCTTGTACAGCCCGCCCAGTTCGCTGAATTTACTCTTGCCGGTCATGTAGAGCACCGAACCGGTCCCCATGAACAGCAGACCCTTGTAGAGGATGTGGGCGAAGGCATGGGCCACGGCGCCGTTGATGGCCATCTGGGTGCCGATGCCAACCCCGGCCACCATGTAGCCCACCTGGCTGATGATGTGGTAGGCCAAGAGCCGCCGGGCATCGTTTTCCAGCACCGCGTAGACCACGCCGTAGAGGGCCATGCAGACGCCCAGGGGGATGAGAATTTCCATGCCGGCAAAGCCCCGGGCCAGGGCGTAGATGGCGGTTTTGGTGGTGAAGGCGCACATGAAGACAGCGCCGGTGACCGTGGCCTCGCCGTATGCGTCGGGCAGCCAGGCGTGGAAGGGCGGCACCGCGGCGTTCAGGATGAAGCCGATCATGATGAACCAGGTATAGAGCGACGGGCTATGCACCCCGATAGGCCCGAAGGAGATGTCGCCGCCGGTGGCCTGATAGCGCAGGACGATGCCGGCCAGCAGGATGAGGCCGCCGGCGGTGTGCACCAGAAGATAACGGTAACCGGCGAAGAGCGATTCCTTGCGGCCCCTGAACCAGACGAGGAAAACCGAGGAGAAGGCCATGAGCTCCCAAAACAGGAAGAGCACCAGATAGTCGCCGCAGAAGATGACGCCAAGCGATCCGGCCACATAGGTCCAGGCGACCATGTGTTCCCAGTCGTTCTTGACGTGCAGGCCGTAAATGGTACCGATGATGCACATCAGCGTCATGATGTAGCCAAACACCTTGGACAGTCCGTCCACCCGGCCGAAGGTCAGCACCCAATCCATGAAGGGTACGACGCCGAAGGTGCCGTTGGTCATGTGCAGCACACTGACAAAGGCCAGTACCGGCACGAGGAGCAGGTAGGGTTTCTTCAGCACCCTCGGCACCAGGGGCATAACCAGGGCGCCGATGAGCAGGACAAGGGTGGGATGCACCCAGAGATTATTTATCATAGTAGTCCTCGCGGGTCATGATCCCCAGATGGCCGAACCACTTCGAGATAATGATGATGAGCACGCAGGCCATAAAGCCGAAGATGGACCAGAAGGCCGGGATGTGCTGTTCTACCCAGGTGTGGGCGTGTTCCTTGCTGACGAAGAAGATGTCCCACAGGACCAGGAAGACCAGTCCCACGCAACACAGAACGACGACTGCCTTGAGCCGGTCCCGCAGAAAATCGATGAATTTGACGAGCATAGGAAGAACCTCCCGGGCCGCAAGCTAGCCGGTCACCGCCTTAACAAATTGCATGATAAAGTCGGGATATATACCGAGAAGAACCGAGATGAGCGCCGTCAGCATAAGCGGAATGACCATGGCCAGGGGCGCCTCGTGAATGCCCGCGGCGTCCTCCCCTGCTGGCCTTTTGCCGAAGAAGGCCTTGAAGGTCACCGGCGCGAAATAGGCGACATTCAGGAGGGTGGAGCCCAGCAGCACGACAATGATGCCGATCTGGTGGGCCTGGAGCGCGCCGAGCAGCAAGTACCATTTGGTTACGAAACCGGCCACCGGTGGCGCGCCGATCATGGAGAGCGAGGCGATGGCAAAGGCGGCGAAGGTGAAGGGCATGCTGCGGCCCAGGCCGCTCATCTCGCTGATATCTTTCTTGCGGCAGGCCACGTAAATGGCGCCGGCGCAGAAGAAGAGGGTGATCTTGGAGAAGGCGTGATTGGCGATATGGACAAGGCCGCCCTGGATGCCGGACGGGGTAAGGAGGGCCACCCCGAGAATGATGTAGGATAGCTGGCTTATCGTGGAATAGGCGAGCCGCGCTTTCAGGTTGTCCTTGGACAGGGCGATTACCGAGGCGACGATGACGGTGAAGGAAACGAAATAGGCGGTGGGGATGCCCAGGTTAAGGGCGTCCATGGTGTTCACCCCGAAGACATAGAGCATGACCCGGGTGGTGGAGAAGACGCCGACCTTGACGACGGCCACCGCGTGTAAGAGGGCCGAAACCGGGGTGGGGGCGACCATTGCCGAAGGCAGCCAGTGATGAAGCGGCATGATGCCGTTCTTGGCAAAACCCAGCAGGCAGAAGATATAGAGAACCGTAACCAGGGTGTGGTTCAGGCCGGCCGGCAGAATGCCGGTGCTGACGTTGTTGGCGAAATCCAGGGAGCCAGTGAGTACGTAAATGAGGATCATGGCCGGCAGAACCAGGCCCTTGGCGGTGGTGGTCAGGTAGAGGATATACTTTTTGCCGCTTTCATAGCCCTCCGTGTCCTGATGGTGGGCGACCAGCGGATAGGTGACGACGCTCACCACCTCGTAGAACAGGTAGAGGGTGAGGAAGTTGTCGGCAAAGGCCACGCCGATGGCGCCGAACAGGGCCAGGGCGAAGGCGGCATTGAAGCGGGTCTGGGCGTGCTCCGCCAGGCCCCGCATATAGCCCATGGAATAAAAGACAGCCACCATCCAGAGGAAGGAGGCTACCAGGGCGAAGACCATGGAAAAGGCGTCCGCCCGCAGGCTGATGGAAAGATGCGGCAGCAGGTTGAACAGGGTGTAATGCAGGGTGGCGCCACCCAGCACGTTGGGCACCATGGAGACAATGACCCCGAACATGAATGCCGAGGCGAGAAACGACCAGGTCTCGCGCAGGTTGGGCGTCTTCCTGGACAGCATGACCAGGAGAGCGCCGGCCACCGGGGCAAGCAGGGCAATCAATGGTTTGGCGGATTCTATGACCATTCTTCCGTATCCTTTTCTTTACCCGTGCAGGTCGGTGACGTCTTCCGTGTCGATGGACCGGTAATTCCGATAGACCGCAAGCACGATGGACAGGGTGATGGCCGCCTCGGCCGCGGCGATGCCCATGATGAACAGGGTGAAGATCTGGCCCACCGTGGGGTTCGGGGCCAGAAAGCGGTTGAAGGCCATGAAATTCACCGAGGCGCCGGCCATGATCAGTTCCGCCGAGATCAGCATGCCGATAAGCGTCCGCCTCTGGACCATGCCGTAAAGGCCGATGGCAAACAAAAAGGCGGCGATCACCAGGTAGGTGCTCAGGCTGGTATGCAGGGTGAGTAAGGTCATGGCTTCTCCCGACCGGCCCGGGCCAGAACCAGCGAGCCGATGATGGCGACCAGCAGGACAATGGAGATCAGTTCAAAGACCATGCTGTAGGTAGTGAGCAGCGACTGGCCGATGGCGGCCATGCCCCCGTCCGGCGGCGGCCCCACGTGGCGGCGCCAGGTGGTGGTCAGCCCCAGGACAGCGAGGCCGGTAAAGGCCACGCCGCTGGTCAGAAAGCCCAGGGCGCCGGTTAAGGGGTTGCGGCCGCGGGATGGCTGTTTCTCGGGATTGGGCTCGGCCAGCATGACCGCGAAGGCAATGACCACGCCCACCGCGCCCACATAAATCAAGAGCTGCATGAGAGCCACGAAGGGGCTGTTCAAGAAGTAATAGAGGCCGGCCACGCCGATCAGGCAGAGAAGCAGTCCCGCCACGCTGCGGATGAGGCGGCCGGCGGTGACCGCGATGAGCGCCCCGCAAGCGGTTATGCCAAGCAAAACCAGAAAAAGCAGCCCAATCAGACCCTCTGGTGAAAACAGGCTCGTCATCAGCGTTGTTCCTTCAATCGTTGCAGAAGGTCGAGGATGTAATCTTCCTTCCGGGTGCTTGCCAGGTTGTATTCCTTGGAAAATTTAATGGCGCCGGATTTGCAGGACTCAACACAGGAGCCGCAGAGACTGCAGGTGGTGAAGTTCAGCACGTACTTGCCGAGCACCTTCTTCTTCTCACCCTCCCGTTTGTCACCGGCCACCGTGATGCAGCCCGAGGGGCAGGCGCGCTGGCACATGCCGCAGACGATGCACTTGGCCTCGCCGGTCTCCGGGTCCTTGACCAACTCAATGTGGCCCCGGTAGCGCTCCGGCATCTTCAAGGTCTCATACGGATACTGCACGGTCACAACCGGTTTAAGCATGTACTTGAAGGTGATGCCCATACCGATGGCCAGACTCTTGGTGCCGGAGAAGATCTCTGCGAAATAACCGCTCATGGCTCTTCGTCGTCCTTAGGGAAAGATCAGTGGCCAGATTTTCAGCATGGCGCCGGTGAGGATCAGGTTGAACAGGGCGAATGGAATCAGGATCTTCCACGACAGGTTCAGCAGGCCGTAGATCGTGGTGCGCGGAAAGGTCCAGCGGATGAGGATCACGGTAAAGATTAAGAGGTAAAGCTTGATCAGGAACCAGTGCACCCCGGGCCAGAGGCCGAAGGGGCACTGCCAGCCGCCCAGGAAGAGCAGGGTGGCCAGCGAGCAGCCGATAACGATGTTGGCATACTCGCCCATGAAGAAGAGGCCGAAGCCCATGCCGGAATATTCGGTGTGGTAGCCGGCCACCAGCTCGCTTTCCGCCTCGCCCAAGTCAAAGGGCGCCCGGTTGGTCTCGGCCATGGAGCACGTGAAGAAGATGAGAAAGGAAACCAGCATGAGCGGGTTGGCGGACCAGCGGAAGATATACCAGTTAAAGATGCCGCCGGCCTGCTGGCGGACGATCTCGTTCAAATTCAGGGTGTGGGTGATCATCACCATGGTGATCACCGTGATCAGCATGGGGATTTCGTAGGCGACGTTCTGGGACACGCCACGGGCGGCCGCGATCACCGCGTACTTGTTGTTGGAGCCCCAGCCGCCCAGGAGGATGCCCAGGACATTGATCGAGGCAAAGGCGAAGATCATGAGCAGGCCGAGATTGATGTCGCGGGCCACCAGGGTCTCGGAAAAGGGGATGGTGACAAAGCTCATGACCGCCGGGATGAGCAACAGCGGTGGCGCGATGCGGAAGAGGATCGGATCGATATGGTCCGGGACGAGGATCTGTTTGGTCATGAGCTTGATGCCATCCACCAATGGCTGCAGGAGTCCGAAGGGTCCCACCTCCTTTGGACCGATACGGCGTTGCACATGGCCGGCCACCTTGCGCTCCAGCCACACGAGATAGGCGGCATTCAGGGCGGCGAAAATGATCAGGCCGATCAGGAAGGCAAGGAGGCGGATGGGCTCGCTAGGCGGATTCATGGCAATGGCTCCTTTACCTGTCGATCTCGGGAATAACCAGATCCAGGCTGCCCATGAGGGCCAGGGCGTCGGGAAGCAGCATGCCGCGGCTGGCCTCGCCGAACAGGCTCAGGTTGGAATAGGAGGGCGACCGCAGCTTCAGGCGGTAGGGTGTGTTGGTGCCGTCGCTTACCAGCCGCACGCCGAAGGAGCCCCGGGCCGCCTCCACGGCGGCGTAATAATCGCCCTTGGCGGGTTTGATGATTTTGGGGGCCTTTTCAGCCATCACCGGGCCGTTCGGTAGCTTGGTGCAGGCCTGTTCGATGATCCGCATCGACTGCTCGATCTCGTCCATGCGCACCAGGTAGCGGGCCATGGAGTCGCCTTCCGGGTGGGTCGGAATGTCGAAGTCCAGCTCCGGATAGACCGAGTAGGGTTCGGCCCGGCGGACGTCATAGGCCACCCCGGCGCCGCGCAGCACCGGGCCGGTGGCCCCGTATTTACGGCACATTTCGGCCGGCACAAAACCGATGTCCTTCAGACGTTTGACGAGGATGATGTTCTTGGTCACCAGGTTGTGGTACATGGGCATCCGGGCGCGCAGCCGTTTGATGAAGGCCAGGGTGCCGGTAATGAAGTCGGGTTCGATGTCGTTGTATACGCCGCCGAAGCGGAAGTAACAGTAGGTGAGCCGCGAACCGGTCACCGCCTGCAGCAGGTCGAGGATGATCTCGCGGTCGTCAAAGGCATAGAGCAGCGGGGTGAACCCGCCCAGATCGAGGATAAAGGCGCCGAACCAGACCAGGTGGGATGAGATGCGGTTCAGTTCAACGGTGATGACCCGAATGTACTCGGCCCGCTCCGGCACCTCGATGGCGGCGGACCGTTCCACGGCCAGCACGTAACCGTGGTTGTAAGACAGGGCCGACAGGTAGTCGAGGCGACCGGTATTTGGCATGAACTGGGCCCAGGTCCGGTTCTCGCCCATCTTCTCGTGCATGCGGTGGATGTATCCCAACACCGGTTCGGCTTGGCGGATATACTCGCCGTCCATGGTGAGTTTCACCCGGAGTACCCCGTGGGTGGCCGGGTGCTGCGGCCCCAGGTTGAGGACGAAGGTTTCCTTGGAGTCGCACTGTGCCAAGACGCTCATGAGGTGTAATCCTTCCGCAGGGGGTGAAAATCGGCATCCTCGGGTAACAGCAGCGGCTTGAGATCCGGGTGCCCGGTGAAGACAATGCCGAAGAAGTCGTGGGTCTCCCGTTCATGCCAGAGGGCGCCGGGGTAAATGGCAGAGATTGTCGGCAGCTCGGGGGTGGCGCGGGAGACCCGGGCGCGGATCACGACGCGACCAGGGGAAATACTGTGGTTGTAATCGTAGACCACCTCCATCTGCCCCTCGGCCAGCCAGTCGACGCCGGTAATGGCCTCAAGAAAAAATCCTGCCAGGTTCATGACCTCGGCGGCCGGGGCCACCGCGTCCGGGGCCACCGCCACGTCCAAGTGAAAGCCTTTGTCCTTGAAATCGGGGACCACGGCCTCGTTTACGGCCAGCTTGGCCAGCGCGTTTTTTAGTTCCTGGGAGATCATGGTCAGCCGGCCTCCACCCGGGGCCATCGCCTTGAACCGGTTATCTTTTCTTCCAGTTCCAGGATGCCCTCGATGAGTGCCTCCGGCCGTGGCGGGCAGCCCGGGATATAGACGTCAACCGGGAAGAGTTTGTCGGCGCCCTCGATGATGCCGTACTGGCCCTTGAAGACGAAGGGGCCGCCGGAGATGGCGCAGTTGCCCATGGCGATCACCCACTTCGGTTCAGGCATCTGGTCATACAGGGTCTGCACGGCCGGGGCCATCTTACGGCTGATGGTGCCGGCGACGATCATGACGTCACACTGCCGGGGCGACGGCCGGAAGACCTCGGCCCCGAAGCGGGCCAGATCGAAGCGGGAGGCGCCGGTGGCCATCATCTCGATGGCGCAGCAGGCCAGGCCAAAGGTCATGGGCCATAAGGAATTGGCCCGACCAAGGCCGAGCAGTTTGTCCAACGGGGCAAACTGGACTATCGCGTCTTGTAGATTTTCCTTTCCCACCGGAATACTCCCTTTTGCCAGGCGTAGGCGACCGCCAGTGACAGGATGCCGACAAAGATCGTAAGTTCGACGAAATCCCGCAATCCGCCATTCTTGTTGTAGGTCATGGCCACGGGGAAGAGAAAGAGCACGTCCACGTCAAAGGCGAGAAAGATCAGGGCGTAGAGATAGTAGACAATGCCAAAACGGATCCAAGCCTCGCCGATCGGCACCATGCCGCATTCGATGGACTGGGAAGTTTTGTGGATGCAATTCCGGGTTTTACGGGGCGCTAGAAAGAAGGCGAGGATGAAGGGGCCGGCGGCAAAGCCCAGGCCGCCAAGAAAGAAAGCCGCAACATAGAGAAGATCCATTACGGATTGTTCAGCCACGGGTAGGTACTCCTTGCGGGTATGTCGTGTCTGGCGGTTCTGAAATGTTTAAGTCGGTGCTAAATAACGCATTCCAGAACCGATGTCAAGCAGTAATGAATGGTCATTCATTCTTTTGGCGCCCCCCGGTGAGCCGGGGTAAGTGGCAGGTCAGGACTCCGGCGGGCGTTCTGTCGTTTGGTCCTTTGCCGATAAAATTTCCAGGAGGCGCTGGTGAATGTTGTCGAATCCGCCGTTTGACAGGATAGCGACCACGTCGCCGGCCGTGGCCAGGCCGGCAAGCTGGGCCAGGATGGCGTTGGTGTCGGCCCCATAATGGGCGGCGACCCCGCGCTGGCAGAGATCGGCCACCAGTTGTCGGGCCGAAAAGCGTTCCGCCGCGGGCACGGCGGCCAGGGGCTCGGGTTCGCGAATGATCACCAGGTTGGCCGGGTCAAAGGCGGAGACATAGGCCTGCTGGAATACCCGGCGCCGGCTGGAGTTGGTGCGCGGGTCGAACACCACGATGAGGCGGTGGCCGGCGTACTTGCCGCGCAGGGCCGTCAGGGTTTCGGCGACCGCGGTGGGGTGGTGGGCGAAATCATCGATCACCGTGACTTGGGCCACCACGCCGCGCACCTCCTGGCGGCGTTTTACCCCCTGAAAGCGGGCGAGTTCCCGGGCCATAATCTGGCGGTCCACCCCCAGTCGGTCCAGCACCGCCAGGGTCGCCAGGACATTCAGGCCGTTATGTCGGCCGGGCATGGGGCTGCTGAACCGGCCATATTCCTTGCCGTTTTTCAGCACGGTGAAGGAGGTGGCGGCCGCGGCATTTTCCAGTTCGGCAAGGGTCCAGTCGAGGCCCGGCCCCTCTCCGTAGCCCAAGACCGGACAGGGGGCCTCTTGCACCAGGTCGCGGACCACCGGGTCGTCCAGGCAGGCGACCAGGCAGCCGGTGGCCGGCATGATAGCCAGGAGTTTTCTGAAGGAGCTGATCACCGCCGCGAGGTCGGCGTAGATGTCGGCGTGATCAAACTCAATGCTGGTGATCACGGCGATCTCCGGGCGATAATGAAGAAATTTCGGACCTTTGTCGAAAAAGGCGGTGTCGTATTCGTCGCCCTCCACCACGAATTCCTGGCCAGCGCCGTGGCGAAAATTGCGGCTAAAACCCTGGAGCAGGCCGCCGATCAGAAAGCCCGGGTCACGGCCCGCGCCATGGAGGATGGAGGCCAGGAGCGAGGCGGTGGTAGTCTTGCCGTGGGTGCCGGTCACCACCAGCGGGGTTTTGCCTTGCAGGAAGAAGTGGGCCAGGGCCTGGGGAAAGGAGAGATAGGGCAGGCGGGTCGCGGCCAGGGCCACGGCCTCGGGGTTGACCCGGGTGATGACGTTACCGACCACCACCAGATCAGGCGTCGGGACGAGGTTCTCGGCCCGATAGCCGGTCATGATCGGAATACCGAGCCCGGCCAGGAAGGTGCTCATGGGCGGGTAGACGTGCTGATCCGAGCCGGTGACCAGAAAGCCACCCTCCTTCAGCATGCCGGCAAGGGCGGCCATGCCGGTGCCGCAGATGCCCATGATATGGATATGGTGAGTTTTGGCCGGAGCCTGGTTGAGGCCGGGGTCAAGGAGGCTTGTTGCCGGTGATTGGGAAGAGGGAGTGGGCACCGGGAATCCTGTGGGAGGGGCAACGGGGCTCAGGAGCGGACCGTGTGCTGGATGGCCCGGTAGATCAGGCTGAAGGTCTCGTCAAAGTTGGCCGGGGTGAGGCGGCCGACCTCGATGAATTTGATGACCACCTCTTTGGCCACCTTAAGGATGGCATCGTCGGTGACAGGCTTGCCCTCCAGGTTCTCAGCGCTTTCCATGGTTTTTTGTTTGGTCATGATGGCCAGACGGCAAGAGAAAAGCCTCTGCCGCGGGAAGAAGGCCAATTCTTGAGAGCGACAGAGGCTTCTTTTTAAGAAAAACCGGTCAGGCCCTCCCTAAGCTGAGTTGAGCAGCTTGCCTGCTTTTATGCCCCATAGGGTACAAACGAAACTTATACCCTGTGTGGTATAAAAAGCGTATTTGGACTGGGCATAACGTACTAACGGTCGGAAATTGGTGGAGGTAAGCGGGATCGAACCGCTGACCTCTTGAATGCCATTCAAGCGCTCTCCCAGCTGAGCTATACCCCCACACCATGGCCGTTCCGGGTCGCATGCCCCCGTGATTTTCGAACGGATTGAATACCATGGCCCTGTAAAGGGTGTCAAGGTTTTTCTCCCCACGGCCCGCCATTT
>Ga0100396_1002619_pt1 | contig 11788 bp, 9 predicted proteins | sample CryGeymeta201520_FD_81551 | JGI IMG/M metagenome (GOLD analysis project Ga0100396, IMG submission 81551) | Groundwater microbial communities from Crystal Geyser aquifers in Utah, USA - Crystal Geyser metaG 2015-20 | ecosystem: Environmental > Aquatic > Deep subsurface > Groundwater | place: USA... | reverse complement strand
GCCGTCCATGTCAGCACCCCGCAGGGTGATCGCGAGCAGCGCGGTCCAGACGGGCTCGAGCGCGTACAGGATGGCCGCTCGCACGGGCGAGAGCTGACGCTGGAAGTGGTTCATCAGCGTCAAGGCCACCACCGTTCCCAAGATGGAGGACCAGAGCACGGGCTCCACGAACGCAAGATCCGTGACGCTCGCCCAGAGCGTGGCACCGCTCGTCGCGGGTGCGCGGGCGAGTCCGAAGAGCACCATGGCGCCGCTGCCCAGAGTCACCCAGGCGTAGGTGACGAAGGAGAGAGGCAGCGCGTCGTGACGTCGGGTCAGCTTGTCCGTGGCCAGGATGTGCACGGCGAAGACGAACCCGCAGGCGACGGTGAGCCACTCGGAGAGTCCGAAGCTGAGGTCGGGTGGACCGCTGATGGTGGCGGCTCCGTAGGTGGCGAGCAGCGCACCCGCGATCATCCACGGACCCATGCGACCGCCGCCCAGCGCGCGTCCGAGGATGGCCGTGAACACGACGTAGAGGCTGGTCAGGAAAGCGCTCACGGAGGGGCTGACGCCGGCCAGACCGAAGAGCTGTAAGCTGAACGCCGCGAGCAAGATGCTGGCGAGCTGTAGTCCACCGAGCCAGAGCTTCGGTGAAGCGAGACCCTTGCGCGCGCCGGGCAAGAGCACGGGCAGGAGCACGGTGGCCAGCCCGAAGCGTAGCGCCATGAACAGACCCACGGCGAGCAGGACGGAGCCCTCACCGAGGTGGTGCGCGAGCGCGTCGAGGGCCTGCTTCATCCACAGAAAGGTGAAGCCCCAGATCACCGTCACCCCGAGCAACATCGCGACCGCCAGGCGGCGCGTGCGATCCGTCGACGGTGTGGAGTGAGCGCTCACGGCGGCGGAGCATGACACGCGCACACACACGCGCCCAATCGGGAGCGCGCCTGCGTCAGCTCAGGAAGACGGCAGGCGTGAAGGCCCAGACACGGACTTCGCACGGCGAGCCGCGACGCTCAGACAGAGACGCTGAGACGCTCAGACACGGGGACCCTCAGACGTAGTCGCCGCCCACGCGCACGAGGGCGTAGTGCTCGTGGGTGCGTGAGAGCACGACGTCGACGGTCTCGGCGCGACAGCCCGCCTCCCAGACGAGCAGGCGCGAGACCAGCTCGAGCAGAGCGGAGGGGTCGAGCTCGGGCGCGCCGTCGGCCAGGCGCACTCCCCACTGCTCGGGCGCGGGGAAGAGCTCGGCTCGGGCGAAGACGTAGCCATCCGGCGAGATGAAGTCGTAGCGGGCGTGGGTCGCAGCGCTCGCCGCTCCCCCTGGCCCGTCCGGCGTGGGCGCGAAGCGCACCTGCGCCAGGTCGACGTCCGACAGGCGAGCCCGCTGCCCGCTCACGAGTCGCCGCCGTGCGAACTCCCGAGGTCGTCGTAGCGCTCCCGCATCAGCGATCCGAGCGCCACGCGCAGGCTGTCCTCGACGTAGCCGCGATCCTTCTCGAGCGCCGCGCGCGTCGCTTGCGCGCGTGCCAGCGCCCCGGCTTCGAGCTTGGCGTCGGGCGTCAGCGAACGCAGCACGTCGTTAGCGAGCTCCGCCAGCGCCCCGCGCCGTTCGGCGAAGTAGGCGTCGCGCACCTGCGCCAGGTAGCGCGGGAAGATCGAGTGATAGTCCACGTTGCTGTCGGGATGATCGATGGCGTGGGCGGCGACGTTGCCCATGAGATCGCGACGGAACGACTCGGCGCTCGACGTGACGCCGAGCATGCGCTCGATGCTCGCCATCAGATCCCGGTCCGGCTCCTCGTGGGCGCCCGTGACCGGGTTGTAGACGCGCTCCTTCTTGATCCAGAAGGAGACGTCCGTGACGTAGCGCGCCCAGAGCTCCTCGTAGCGTCCCTCGGACACCAACCCGCTGGCGGAGCGGAGCTCGTCCTCCACGGCGTCGAGCCACCGCTCACGCACCTGCGCGACGAAGCCGCGGGCGTCGTGATAGCCGTGGTCGCTCTCGACCTTCAGGAAGTCGAAGTCATCGCGATCACAGAACTCGTCGATGGCCGAGAGCACGTCCACCGGCGAGAGCATGGTCGCGCTGGGGTCGCTGGCCGCGGCGAGCAGGATCGCCCTCACCTCTCGGGGTGAAGCGCCGAAGCCCCCTTCGTAGAGCGGACCCGTGCTGCCCTCCCCGGCGATGGTGGCCATGCCCTGGCGCAGGATCTTGGCCTCGTCCGCGTCGAGGCGTCCGGGCAAGAGCCCGTCCGCGTAGAGATCGGCCTTCTCCATCGGGCTCAGGCCCTCGGCCACCTTGCCCAGCTGCGGGTCCTGGTAGCTCTCCCCATCGGCCCGACGCAGGCGGGTGAGTGTGGCCCAGAGGGCGGCCACGAACACCGAATGGGGCGCGACGTGGTCGAGCATGCGGGGCACGACCTGCGCGCGGTAGATCTCGGCCTCGGCGCGATGGTCGCGCAGGTAGGGCACGCTGAGCAGCACCAGACGACCGCGGAAGGAGTGGTACTCTGGATGTTCCTTGAACGCGTGCAGGTGCAGATCGTTGCTGCTGGCGAAGAGCACGGAGTTGAGCGGCAGGTTGGAGACCGAGAGCGCCACCTCGCCGTTCTCGATGGCCAGGAGCAGGTACTTCCAGGCGTCCAGCGGCCGCTTCAGCAGATCGCTGTACTCGAGCACGCCGCCGTGCGCGTCGACCAGCTCGCCGTAGGGTTCGAAGAGCGTCAGCGCCGAGAGCGACGCGGGCAGCTGGGAGAGCGTGCGATCGGCCGTGATCTGCCGCTCCTTGGCGTCCACCGCCATCTCCGGCCCGAGGGTCACGGAGCCGCGTCGATAGCGACGCGAGACGTACCAGCGCTCGACCAGGACATGTGCCAGGACGCGCGTCAGATCACCACGATAGGCCGTGAGCAGCGCGTCGAAGATCTCGCGGTTCATGCGGCCCAGCTCGCCACGCGCGACCCAATCCGGCAGCGGCGCGTCGACCCCGGCGGCGTCGTAGGCGCGACGCACGAGTCGGGCGCGGGCGGCCCGCGGAAGCAGCAAGAGCGGGTGCTCGCGCAGAGATCCCGCCAGCTTGGCCTCCACGCGCTCCTCCGGCAGGTGCGCGTAGCTCCTCGAGCCACTGGACGACGACTGCGTGCTCCCGAAGCCGATGCCACGCTCGCCTTCGCCACGCGGGAAGATCCAGCTGAAGCGGTAGAGGGCGCCGTCGGGCTCCGCGGAGTAGGCCTCGAGGGCCCGGGAGATGCAGCGCACGAAGGTGCTCTTGGCGCTGCCGTTGGGTCCATGCAGGAGCAAGAGGCGCGTGGGCCGGCCCTCGCGCGCGAAGCCGTTGAGCACGCGGTAGGTGGCCTCTTGCAGAGCCTCCTGCCCGACCAGACGCTCGGACGCTTCCGTGCCTTGCTCGAAGGGCAGGTCGAAGAGACGGAAGTGGCGCTGCTTGCCCAGAGGCGTCGCTACTTCGTCGGAGCCGTAGTGGTCGAAGCAGTCGCGCAGGTAGCACGCCGCGTCGCGAGTGTGGGCCTCGGGCTTGCCGGCCAACAGCTCGAGGTACTCGTCGAAGGAGAGCACACGGCGTTCACGCGTGAAGCGCTCGCTCACCTCGGTGCCGATGGCCTTGAAGAGATCCCCCAGGCCGCTGGCGTCGGACTCGTCGACCTCGCTCATTGGATCGGCAGGGCCAGGGCCACGGTCTGCTCCTGCAGCATGCAGTTCTCCGCTGTGCACATGGCGAAGGAGACCTTGGCGGCGACGCGATGGTCGCCGGCAGCCGCTGCGGAGAAGGGCACGTCGAAGCGCACCCCGCGCTCGCCGAACTCCGCCGCGTCCGCGCGCTCGAGCTCGCTCTTGGGCAGGCTGACACCGTCCTCGGCCACCAGCTCCACGTGGATGGGATACTCCTGGTTCACGTGCCACTCGCCTCGTGGGGAGAGCGCGATGCCGAATTGGGAGAGCTCTCCGACGGCGTAGTGCGCGTCACCTGAAGCGTCGAGCGCGTAGGACGCGCCCTGCGCTTGGCTGGCCGCGTGCAGGTCCGGCGCGGCCTCGGGCGCCACCGCGGGCGCGAGCGGCGGGGTCTGCGGGCTCGGCGGCGTGGCGGTGCTCGGATCGGACGTCGGCTCGGAGGAGCCACAGGCCCACAGGGAAGACAGGCTCAGCAGACTGAGCACCACGAGGGCGAGGCGAGCGGGCGAAGCGACAAGACGCTGCATGAGGGACCTTTCAGGGCACGGACTGGGCGCTGCATACTAAGACGCCCGAAGGCGCTTGGCGACCTGCGCGCGCCTCCGAGAGAGCTTCCGTCCTTGCTCGACTCGACCGGGCTCGGGCACCCTAGGGCAGAGTGAAGTCACGACGCACGTCACGGGTGGGGCGCTATCACCTCACGGAGCGCATCGCATTCGGAGGCATGGCGGAGATCTTTCGCGGCTTCACCTTCGATGCCGAGGGCTTCCAGCGCGACGTCGCCGTCAAGAAGCTGCTGCCGCAATACGCCGAGGACTCGGCCTTCGTCACCATGCTGACCGACGAGTACAAGCTCGTCAGCCACCTGCATCACCCGAACATCGCCGAGGTGTATGAGCTCGCGCAGGTGGACGGCGCCGTGCTCGTGGCCATGGAGTACATCGACGGCAAAGATCTGCGCTCGAGTCTGCGCAACGCACGCCGCGACGGCGCCGAACTCGACTTTCCCGACGCCGCCTACGTGATGGCGAGCGCCCTCGATGGCCTGCACCACGCGCACGAGGCGAGCGATCAGGGCTCACCCCTGGGCATCGTGCACCGCGACTTCAGCCCCTCGAACATCCTCATCGCCTATGACGGGCACGTGAAGCTGATCGACTTCGGCATCGCCAAGGCGCGCCTGATGCGCGTCCAGACGCGCACCGGCGTGATCAAGGGCAAGGTCAAGTACATGTCGCCCGAGCAGGCCTTCGGTCGCAAGCTCGACCGCCGCTCGGACGTCTTCAGCGCGGGCAGCGTGCTGTACGAGCTGTGCACCGGCCAGGCGCCCTTCAAGGCGCGCACGGAGGTCGACCTCATCTACACCGTACGCGACGCCGCCCCCACGGCGGTTCGGGACGTCCGGCCCGACGTGCCCGAGGATCTCGCCCGCATCATCGACGCGGCCATGCGCCGTGACCGCCGCGACCGCTACCCCACCGCCCTGGCCTTCCGCGACGAGCTCTTGCGCTATCTGCACCGCGAGTGCCCGCACTACCGGCGCACGCGTCTCGCCCGCTTCATGAAGGAGCTCTGGGCCGACGAGATCGAAGCCGACCTGCGCGCCCTCGAGGACTACGTGCTCGACCTGCCCAGCGAACCCGCCGCGGGCTACGGGCAGAACCTGATCGCCGAGGCCCTCGGTCCCGAGGCGGCCTACAGCCACTTCAGCCCCATCCCCACGCGAGTCGGAGGCGTGAGCGCCCTCGGCCCCTTGGAGGGCGAACCGACCGTGCCCTCGGGACCACCGCACCGCAGCCGCAAAGAGGCCGCGGCCAGGGTGGTGAAGGGCAAGAAGTCGAGCTGAAGCGGAGCGGCGCTCCGGGAGCTCAGTTCTGGTGGACGATCACGCGACCGTGCTCGCGCTCCACGCCGCGGCGGCGCTCGAGCAGGTACGCGACCCGCTGCGAGACGGGATCGGTCGCCGGGGAGAGGTGGAAATGCGGAATCGGGGTCGCCTCCGGCGTCGCCCGCTCCCACTTCAAGAAGGCCACGAAAGGCTGCTGAAGCAGGCGATGATCGTTGCCCGCGACCGTGCGGAATCCAGCCTCGTCCTCGGTGCTGGTCAGGGTCAGCTCCTCGCTCGGGAGCCTGCCGAGGAGTGCATGACCCATGCTGACGATCAGGCGATAGGTGGTGCGCCGGGACGGATCCTCGTCCGTGCGAAGCGTGGTCACGGTCACATTCGCCACCACATCGGCGGCACCGATGCGGCCTTGGAGATCGTCGGACCACTCCTGACGCCAGCGGCCCTCGAGGGCCTCGGGATCCGCCACGAAGTCGACGCCATCGTCGAAGAGGCGTCGATCGTCGGCGGCGAAGGGCGCGCCCGTGGGCGTGGGGGGCGGCCCACCTCCACAGGCCGAGAGGGCGAAAAGCGCGAACAACGGACCAACGGCGCGAAGCCATGGCTTCGACGACATCAGCGAGGAGCAAGCGGGTCGCGGCAGCATCGTCCGCAATCTATCCTCGAAGCCGGCCGGGTCAATCGGAGCGCGCCCAGAGCAGGCGCATATCCGCGGGCAGAGGGCTCTCGACCTCGACCGGGGCCCCCGTCTCGGGGTGGGGAAAGCGAATCCACGCCGCATGCAGCGCCTGCCGACGGTGACCCAGGCGCTCCAGCAGATCGCGCGAGATCTCCATGCCCGCGGCGATGTACTCCTCGAAGGGCGCCGATCCCTCGGGCCCATACAGCTTGTCGCCCACGATCGGGTAGCCCAGCGCGGCCAGGTGCACGCGGAGCTGATGCTGCCGTCCCGTGCGCGGATGGAGCGAGACGAGCGTGCGTCCATGGGCGCGTTCGAGCACGCGGTACTCCGTCAGCGCGTCGAGGCCGTCCGCGCGCACCTCCATCAGCACGTGCAGGCCCTCGCGGGCCGGCGCCATCGAAGCGTCCATGACGCCTGCGTCCTCGGGCATCTCGCCCCGCACGATGGCGGTGTAGCGCTTGTCGACCCGGCGATCCTCGAAGGCACGCTTCAGGCTCCGCTCCGCCTCCGGCGTGCGCCCGCAGACCAGGGCACCGCTGGTGTCGCGATCGAGACGGTGGGCCAGCTGAGGCGTCGGTTCGCCATAGCGCTCGCGCAGCAGCCACCAGAGCGTGTGCTTGTGGTAGGTGGCCGTCGGGTGCACCGCCAGACCGGGGGGCTTGTCGACGACCAAGACCACGTCGTCCTCGTACAGGACGTCGAAGTGGTCGGGTGCCTCCGGTTCGTCCATGGGCGGGCGCACGAGCACGACGATCTCACCGGCTCGCACGCGCTCGGAGCCGCGGCGGCGGCGGCCATCCCAGCGATACGCGCACGACTGCACGATGGCCTTGGCGCGCGTGCGCGAGAGCCGAGGGATGCGACCCTGGATAAATCTGTCCAGACGCTGCCCCGCCTGCTCCGGCGCCACGGGGAAGCGCAGCACGATGCCCGAGGGATCGGTGCCAGGAGGACGGGAGAGCACGGGCGGAACTAGGCCGCTTTGATGACCTTGCCCGAACGGATGCAGCGGGTGCAGGCCTTGACGCGCTTGACCTGCCCGCCGATCACGGCGCGCACGGACTGCAGGTTGGGCTGCTGCCACTTACGGGTCTTGACGTTGGAGTGGCTCACCTTGTGGGCCTTGAGGCGGGTCTTCCCGCAGAGCTCGCATTCGTATGCCATCGTTCTTCCTCAGGTCGCCCGCGGGTCGGGGGTCGCAGCAACTAGCATCCCCCATCGTCGAGAGCAAGTCGTGAGTGCGCAGAACACCCGCTGGTGTGCGCAGCCCGTGGGAATGCCGTGCGCGCGGGGAATGCGTTTCGCCCCGCGATGGGTTCTACTAGCGCCGTGGATCCGCGCGTTCGCAGACCGGGGCACGAGTTGCCGTCGAGGGGAGCCGCCGCGTTGGTGGGTCTGCTCGCCTTGGGCTTCGCGTTCTCGCCCTCGTGCCAGCGCGTCGAGACCTTCGCTGGTGGCGCCGTGCCCGGAGCGACGGATCCGGGCACGCGCACATTCGACGCCGGCGTAGCGGTCGTCGACGCAGGCACCAACGGTGGCCCCCTCCCCCGAGCCGATGCCGTAGTGGTGGAGCGCCCAGGCGTCATCGCGGGACAGATCGTGGCGCAGACGGGCGAGGTCGAGGGCGCGCTGGTCACGTTGGCGGGCTCGGGCGTGTGGCCCGCGCGCGTCGTCCAAGCTGGCGCAGACGGGGGGTTTCGCTTCGACGACGTGCCGACGGGCATCTACGGCGTCAGCGCGCAGCGAGGCTCCCGCGTGGCCGAGCCGCGTGAGGGGATCTGGTTGGACTCCGGTGGACGCGTCTTTCTCGCGCTGCGCTTGGACGAAGGCGCCACCTTGTCGGGACGCGTCGTCAGCGCCGTCGGGGGCGAGGCCATCGCAGGCGCGGAGCTCCGCATCTCGGCCGACTCCCTGGCCCTGGCGCCTCGCACCACCCGAAGCGACGCCGCTGGCCGCTTCCGCTTCGAGGGCCTGCTCCCGAGATCCCAGAGTCTCAGCGTGAGCGCGTCGGGGTTCGTGCCCGAGGTGGCCAGGGAGGTCACCCCCGGACCGCCCCTCACCTTGCGTCTCACACCCGCGGCGACAATCTCGGGCGTCGTCTACGACAGCCTGGATCACCCCGTGGCGGGGGCCCACGTCGAGGCTGTGGCGACGGGGGGAGTCGCGGGTCAGAGCGTGCTGGGCTCCCCCACGGCGCCCCCTGCGGCCTTCGTGGTCGCTGCCAACAGCGCGAGCCTGGGCACCACCTCGGGTCCCGTGCCCAGGGTCCCGGTCACGCCGACCCTCGCCCCGCCACCGGGTTCTCCACCTGCCGCCGCGTCATCCGGCCAGGGCGCCCTCCCCTGGCTCGCGTCGGGCGGACCGAGCGCCCTCACGGATGCCGAGGGCCACTTCCGCATCGAGGGCGTGCCACCAGGGACCACGGTCCTGCTCGCCACCCACCCGGAGCACGCTCCGGGCGTCAGCGCCACGCTTCGGCTGCGCCCTGGCCAGTCCTTGGCGGAGCAGATCCTCGTCTTGCCCGATGGCAGCCTGATCGTCGGTCGCGTCGTCGACTCTCGGGGCTTCCCGGCGGCCGGTGTCCCGATCCTGCTGCGCGCGGAGCGCGAGCCCCTGCCCCGCATGGAGATGAGCGGACGGGACGGCCGCTTCGAGTTCGCCCACGTCCTGGGCGCGGCCAGCCTGACCGCCGCCGCTCCCGGCTTGCCCGAGCATCGGGAGCGCGTGGACGCCCCGCCCGAAGGAGAGATCGCGGTCACGCTCACGCTGGAGGACGCCTTCATCGAGCTCGACGGTCGCACGCTCGACGAAGCAGGCTTCCCGGTCGCGGGTGTGCAGCTCCAATGCTCGTCGCTGCGCTACCAGGCGCCGAGCACCCAGATCGCCTTCAGCGATGGCGACGGCAGCTTTCGTTTCCGGGGCCTGCCTGCGCCGCCCTGGCGCGTGACGGCGAGCGGCGCTGGCCGCGTGTCGCGTGAGATCGAGCTGGACGAAGTCCCGCCCGACGGCCTCGACATCCGACTCGCCGAGGCGGGTGAGGTCCGGCTCAGCGTGCACTCGGACTTCGACGACAGCGTGGTGTCGAGCGCGCGGGTGACTCTGACCCACGGCGACGACCGTTTCCCGGCCCAGCTCGGGTCCACTGCGGGCAGCTACGTGATGCGAGACGTGCCCGCGGGTGAATTCACCGTGGCCATCGAGGCGGACGGCTTTCTCCCCCTGGAGCGCACCGGGGATCTCGAACCTCGTCCGGGATCGGCTCTGAGGACCGATCTGGGCGTGCTCCGCCTGGCCCCTGGCGCGAACCTCGAGGGTGACGTGGTCGATGCCCACGGCGAGCCCGTGGCCGGCGCCAGCCTGGCCCTGAACGACGAGGTCAGGCCGGGCGTGGTGAGCGACGCCGAGGGCCACTTTCGACTCACCGGAATCGCTCCTGATACGTATCACGTGAGCGCCACGCACCCGAGCTACGGACAAGGCGAGCAGGCCGAGAGCGTGACGCTGTATGCGAGTCAGACCACGCCGGGCGTGCACATCGTGCTTTCGGGCACGGCGGAAGAGCGCCCCGAGGACCAAGTCGCCGAGCTACGAACGGGGGTCGCCGTCACGGTGGAGACCCAGTCTGGCCATGTGCGTATCACGGCCGTCCTGCCGGGCTCTCTCGCGGCTCAGGCGGGCCTCAGGGTGCAGGACGAGCTGGTCTCGGTGGATGGACAGCCCGCGCAGTACAGCGCCCAGGCGCGCTCCGCCCTGCGTGGCCCCGAGGGCGAGGACGCCGTGCTCTCGATCCGCCGTGGCGGCCGGACGCGGCGCGTGGTCGTGCGACGGGAGCGCTACTCTTTGCCCTGAACGGGCGCTTCGAGTCGGTTCCGCTTGATCATGCCGCCGAGGAGCTGGCCGACGGCGCGGGGCTTGGCCATCAGGCCCGCACCCCCGCGCAGCGCCACCAGGGCCTTGGCGACGGCCAGGAGACCGGGCGTGTAGGGATGCCACCAGAGCTCGCTCTTCTTGCGCGGAGAGGAGATCACGAGCGCCCAGGGGCGCGTGAGCAGATCCAGGGCGTGGGAGGAGTTGGTCACGCCGTAGCCCGACTCGCCGACGCCGCTCCAGGGAAGCGCGGGCACGGCGCCGGAGAAGCCGTGATCGTTCACGACCACCACACCTGCGCGCAGGCGGCGTGCGATCTGTTCGCCGAGCGCCACTTTGCGCGTCCAGACGCTGGCCGTGAGACCGAAGCGACCCGAATTGGCGGCTTCGACCGCGGCGTCCACGTCCGCGACCTCGAGGATGGGCACGATGGGTCCGAAGCTCTCCTCCAGCAGCGCGGCGTTGTCGGCGGGCACTCCCGCGAGCACGGTGGGCGCGTAGTAGCGGCCCGCCCCTTCCACGTCCTCGCCGCCGGCCAGGACCTCGGCGCCGGCGTCGCGCGCCGCCTGAACATGGGCGTGAACGGTCGCGAGCTGCGCCGCCGTGCACAGCGGCCCCACGTCGCGCCCCGGCACGAGCTCCTTGGCCAGCTCGGCCACGCGCGCGCGCAGGGCCTTGGCGATGCCAGGCGTGGCGTAGACGCGTTCGATGCCCGCGCAGTTCTGACCCGCGTTGATCATGGCGCCGAAGAGCACGCCGCGCGCCGTGCGCTCGAGGGGTGCGTCGTCCAGCACGATGGCGGCGTCCTTGCCGCCCAGCTCGAGCGAGACGGGGACGAGCGCGTCGGCGGCGAGGTGAGCCACCTTCCGGCCCGTGGGGACCGAGCCGGTGAAGACCACGGCGTCCACACCGGCGGCGATCAGCGCCGCGCCCGCGTGCCCGTCACCTTGCACGATCTGCACGAGATCGGCGCCGTAGACGCCGCGCGCCAGCTCGACCAGCAGCGCGGCCGTCCGCGGCGTGTGCTCCGAGGGCTTCCGCATCACCGCGTCGCCCGCCAGCAGCGCCGGGAAGATCGTGCGCAGAGGCAGCGCCGCCGGGAAATTCCAGGGCGTGATCAGCGCCACCACGCCGCGCGGGCGCCGCTCGACCAGGGCGCGCTTGCCGGGGTAGCTCATGGCGTCGAGAGGAGGCTCCGTCGCCGCCAAGTACATGGGACCCTCGACGCACCAGTAGTCGCGCAGGTCCGCTACCGGCAGCACCTCGTGCAGCCACGCCTCGACCGCGGGCTTGCCCGTCTCGGCCTCGATCACGGCGGCCAGCTCCTCGCCCCGCGCCAGCAAGGCGTCTGCGAAGCGTCGTAGAAGGCGCGCGCGCGCCTCGAGGTCCAGCGCGCCGTGCTCGACGCTCGCCTTGGCGGCGCGGCGGACGCTGGCCGCGATCTCACCCACGGGGGTGATCGGAACCGGCGCCAGCTTCGACCCGTCGCGAGGGCTCTCGCCGTGGATCGCGTCGTGGTCAATCAGCGCTACGTTCGCCTTGGCCTGTTCGGGCGCGGCGGGGGCGTCTGTGGTGTCGGCGTCTGTGGTGTCGGCGTCGGGCGGGGCGTCTTCGGGCGCGTCACTCATGCCTGCTTGTCTCGCGCCATCCAGCGAGCGTCAAGCGAACCCTCCTCGGCGGACCTTTGGGCCAGGCCCTGGGCCTCGAGGTGCTCGAGG
>Ga0100396_1002617_pt1 | contig 11792 bp, 9 predicted proteins | sample CryGeymeta201520_FD_81551 | JGI IMG/M metagenome (GOLD analysis project Ga0100396, IMG submission 81551) | Groundwater microbial communities from Crystal Geyser aquifers in Utah, USA - Crystal Geyser metaG 2015-20 | ecosystem: Environmental > Aquatic > Deep subsurface > Groundwater | place: USA... | reverse complement strand
TCTTGTGCTAGACACCAACCCAATCAATGTGGGAAAATAGCGCCAGCATCGAGAAACAGGTGAACATTCACCGGTCGTAAAAGCACAACTGGTTGAAACGATGATCGAAGCCGGGATTTGTTTACCCCATCGGCGTGGTTGCGCTCCCATCCCGACCCGCAAGGGAGAGGGAATTCCGGGACAGCCTTATCGGTCGGATCCGCGACCCACTTTGGATCGAGTCTGTGATGAGCAAGGCCTTGCCGGTGGGACCGGGAAGTATCTCATGACGAAGTCACGGCGGTTGTGGTGGGTACCGATGGTTGCCATTTCGGTTTACGGGATGCTGATGACGATCGGCGGATGCGGCGTAGGTTCCCGATTGGCGGCTGACTATGCGGGACCCCGGGCGGTCGTCGAACCATCTATTTCGAATTCGCATGAACTCAGGGAGACACGCCTGGCAGCCGGTGATGAGGTTGAAATCAAGTTTGCCTATGCCGAGCGTTTCAACGAAACCCAGATCATTCGTCCGGATGGCCTGCTGAGTCTGCAGTTGGTGGGGGAAATCCCGGCGGCGGGAAAAACGCCCAAGGAACTTCGGGATGAATTGGTGCGGCGCTACGCGGTGGAATTGAAACACCCCGAGTTGGTGGTGATCGTGCGCTCCCTTTACGACCGACGGGTCTATGTGGGTGGCGCGGTGAAAGCGCCTGGGACCGTGGCAATGCCCGGCCGCTTGACCGTGCTCGAAGCGATCCTGCAATCGGGAGGTCTCGACCTGGATCAGGCGGAGGAGAAGCAAGTGGTGGTGATCCGCCAGACCGGCAATGACCGTCGGAATTGTCTCCTCAACCTGGAAGACCCGCTTGATAGCTCGTCCGACTCTTCCTTTTTGTTGGAGTCCAGGGACATCGTTTATGTCCCCAGGACCGCCATTGCCGATCTCGACCTCTGGGTTCAGCAACATATCTACAATCTGCTGCCGCCGTTTACCTTCGGGATAGGACATAATTTTTGATCACAACGAAACCCGGTCTCAGCAGCAGGTCGTTGCGCGACCTCTATTTCATCTTCTTCAGGCACCAGCGAAAAGTGATTCTATTTTTTGCCGTGATGATGGCAACGATCATCGTTGGGACCATGACGGCTCGGAAGATCTACCTATCGGAAGCGAAACTCATGGTCCGTATCGGCCGAGAAAGTGTCGCCCTGGATCCGATTGCCGCGACCGGCAAGGTTGTCGATGTTGGGCCAGATCGCGTGAGCGAGATCAATTCGGAAATCGAGATCCTGAGAAGCCGCGAGCTGATGGAGGAGGTGGTGGAAGCCCTCGGGGTTCGGCGTTTCAAGGAGCGTCGCGAATCTCAGAGGAATTTTGCCGGCAATGCGTTACGGTCGCTCAAGGCTTTGCTCAAAGCATCCGTAAGCCCGATCGTTGGTGGAATTCGATCGATGCTCGGAGCCGAGACGGAGGATCCAGCGCTCCGGGCGGCAAGGGATCGATACGAGATCGTTAACGCTATTGGTAAGAACCTTAGCGTGGAAGTTCCGAATAAGAGTAGTATTGTCAATATGGCGTTTGAAGCCGATTCACCATCGCTGGCAAGAGTCGTCGTCTATAAGTTGGTGGAACTCTATTTGGCGAAGCACATCAATGTGCACCGTACCGCCGGGTCCCATCAATTCTTCAAGGAACAGACCGATGGCTTGCGGGTTGCCATTGAAGCCATCGAAAAACGGGTCATGGATTTGAAAAATGAAGTGGGCATGGGCTCACTCGACGACCAGAGGAAAGCGCTCTTTGATCGGATCGGAACACTGGAACTCGCTCTGGAACAAACCGGGTATGCCCTGGCCGCGGCGAAAGCGAAAGTCGCGGCATTGCACAAAAGCCTTGCCGGTCTGCCGAAGATCAGCATCCTTCAAGAAACCACTGGATTTCCCGATTCGGCCAAGGAGGGACTGCTAAAAAGCATCAATGATTTGCAGCTTCGCGAGCAGGAGCTGCTGTCGACCTACCAGGAAAGCAACATCCAGGTACAGGAACTCCGCAGGCAGATTCGGCAAATGAAAGAACTTTACGCCAAGGGGCCCGAGCAAGCTCAAGTCACACAGGGGGTCAACGCCGCCTTTCAGCAAACCGAGTTGAGTCTGCTGACGGAGCAAGGGAATTTGGCCTCGCTCGAGGCGCAATCGATTGCCCTCAAGCGGCAATTGGCGGAAGCCCGCAAGGAGGTAATAAAACTCAATGAGGTGGAAATCCAGCTGGCCCAATTGAATCGCGAGCTGGACATTCAAAACGATAGTTTTAGGAAGTATTCCGATAGCCTGGAACAGACCCGCATCAATCAGGCCCTCGAAATCGAGAAAATTTCCAACATCAGCGTGGTCCAATCAGCTTCGTATCCGCTGGAACCGATTCGGCCCAAGAAGGCTACGAACCTCTTGATCGGACTGGTGCTGAGCATCGTGGGAGGGATTGGGGTCGCTTTTCTCGCGGAACATCAGGATCATTCGCTGAAGAGGCCGGAAGATGTGGAGAGTAAACTCGATCTGCCGGTATTGGCGACGATTCCCGAATGGAATTCGAGGCCATCCCGGAGCGGGTCGGTTTCAGCGAAAGCGGAGCAGGCGGTTGTTCGGATTGGTGATCGACTTCGGATTCCAAGGGATTTCGGCAATCATTGGGATCCGTTGCGGGAGAGCATGGAGCAGGCCGGGGAAGCGAATGATCGGCCATTCATAAGAAGTTGCGTGGTCACTGCCTGGCGGACCGGGGAAGGGGTCACAACCGTGGCCAGTCAGCTGGCGGTAACCGTGGTGTGCCGGCAAGAAGGCAGGGTGCTTCTGGTGGATAATAATTTCTTGGATCCCCGTTTGCATACCGTTTTTAACTGTCGGCAAAGTCCGGGATTGGCCGATATGCTGATGGCGGATTCAATCCGCGGCGGGACTATTCAGGCCACCGAACTGGCGAATCTGGATTTTCTTTCCTGTGGAACACACCCTGCTCGTTCTCAACTCCTTTCCAAAACAATCGACCCCGGCCGATTGGCGTCTTTGTTGAACGCCTGGTACAAGGAATATCGATTGGTTGTCTTTGATACGTCGCCCCTCGGCGACCAGGCTCAATCCAACGCTTGGGCGGCGCTTGCAGATGCGGTGGTGTGGGTCATCGAGGCAGAAGGATTGAGGTATGAAATCCTGCAAAACGCCAGAGACCGGTTACGTCAGGATTCGGCGAAGCTGTTGGGTGTCGCATTGAACAAACGCCGCTACTACATACCCGCTTGGCTTTACCAGTCGCTGTGAGGACGCGTCGGAGAGCCGACCCATTGGGGAAAAACCGGCTTGACAAGTTGCCCTGGCTCGGTCCATGATCCTTATCATGGAGTGAGGTATCAGGTTGATTTTGGATAAGAAGCCATTCCGAGCCTTGCTGACCGAGAACACAGGCAAGATGGACATGCCGCGGCGTTATCGGTTCACGGTTTTTACGTCGACGTTTAACCGTGCGCATACCCTGCCACGAGTGTACGCGAGTCTTTCCAGGCAGACGTTCAAAGACTTCGAATGGCTGATCGTTGACGACGGTTCCACTGATCAAACCGCTTCCTTGATACAGCAATGGCAAGCGGCAGCCAAATTCCCTATTCGCTATGTTTACCAAGCCAATCAGGGTAAGCACATTGCCTTCAATCGTGGGGTGGAACTTGCCGAGGGCGAACTGTTTCTGACCCTGGATTCGGATGACGCCTGCTTTGCTCATGCCCTGGAGCGTTTCGACCATCACTGGCGAAGTATTCCGGAGGAGCGAAAGGCAGCTTTTTCAGCGGTCACGGCCTCATGCATGGATGAGAATGGCCGTCTGATCGGTAGTCGTTTGCCCAAGGAGATTATCGACTCCGATTCCATCGAGATCCGCCATCGGTATCGGGTGACCGGAGAAAAGTGGGGATTTCACCGCTCTGACATATTGCGCCAATTTCCATTCCCTGAAGTTGGCATGAGGTGTTGGGTGACGGAAGGTTTGATCTGGAGGGCCATTGCTCGAAAATACAAGACCCGCTACGTTGCCGAAGCTTTGAGGGTCTACTTCACGGTTACCGAGCCGTCGTTCGGGAGGTTGACCTCTCAGCCCGTGGAAACGCAAGCGCCGGGACGTATCCTCTATAATAGGTCGGTGTTGGATAATGATCTCGGTTGGTTTTGGTGCGCACCGATCGATTTTGCCAGGGTGAGCTGGAGCTACATTCGTAACGCGCTTCATACCGGACTATCCTTGCCCAGTGCGGTGATGGCACTGAAACTCCCTGCTGCCCGAGTGCTGACGGTCCTAGCCGCGCCGGTCGGGGTGGGGCGCTATCTTGTCGACTGTTTGCGCGGCAAACGCTCTCTGCGCAACTGCGCAATTGGGGTGTTTAGCAGGCGAGAAAATGGGCGAAGGCCCATCCTGTCAGTGACCCTGAAAGAGGCTCCCTTAAGCAGTATATGAGCCGGTTGGTTTACCAGTCGCCGTAGCCACACAGGAAAGGCAATCCATGACCCATTCCATTCCGCTTAAAGTAGCCGTGGTGGGCTGCGGCTATTGGGGCCCCAATCTCGTTCGTAATTTCCAATCCCTTCCCGATTGCCGGGTGGAGCAGGTGTGCGATCTGGACCCGGAACGCTTGCGACACATGCGGCAATTATACCCGGATCTGCGCACCACGACCGATTTTCCGACCATCCTCGAAAACCAAGAAATCCGTGCGGTGGCCATCGCGACCCCGGTACGAAGCCATTTCCCGCTGGCTAGGCAGTGTCTTGAACAAGGCAAGCACATCTTGATCGAAAAACCCATGGCGTTATCGGTAGACCAGTGCATCCAGTTGAATCGATTGGCCGATGATCGCGGACTCACACTGATGGTCGGTCATACCTACCTCTACAGCAGTGTGGTCAACAGGATCCGGGAGATCGTTCGGAGCGGAGACCTGGGTGAAATCTTCTATATCGCATCCCAGCGGCTGAACTTGGGGCTTTTCCAGCAGGACATCAATGTGGCATGGGATCTGGCCCCACACGATCTTTCCATTATTTTGCATGTGCTCGGCGAACGGCCGGTGGCGGTCAACTGTCAGGGTAAATCCCACCTCACCCCCGGTATCCAGGACGTATCCACCATGTGGCTTGAATTCTCATCCGGGGCCGTGGTCACGGTGCACAATAGTTGGCTGGATCCCAACAAGGTCCGACGTATCACCATTGTGGGCAGCCGCAAGATGATCCTTTACGACGAGACGCAGCCGCACGAAAAGCTCAAAATCTATGACCGCCGGGTGGAAGCTCCACCCCATTACGACTCTTTCGCCGAATTCCAATACGCCTACCATTATGGTGACACCTTCGCACCCTATATCCAGCAGGTCGAGCCTCTCATGGCCGAGTGTGGCCACTTTATCGACTGTGTCCGCAACGGCACGGAGCCCAGAAGCAATGGTCGTCAAGGTTTAGAGGTGGTGAAAATCCTGGAGGCGGCGTCGCGTTCCATGACGGCGGATGGCAGCAGACAACCGCTGAGGTGATGCCGAAGATGACCAGCCAATCTGTCTCGCCGTTGGCCAAGATAGCCCCCGACGTGAAGCTCGGGGATGGGGTCAAGGTTTACGATTTTGTCAACCTTTACGGTTGTACCATCGGTGAAAACAGCAAGATCGGCACCTTCGTGGAAATCCAGAAGGGCGTGGTGATTGGCCGCAACTGCAAAATCTCCAGCCACAGCTTCTTGTGCGAGGGGGTGACCATCGAGGACGAGGTTTTCATCGGCCACAACGTTACATTCATCAATGATTTGCTGCCCAGGGCCACGACCAACGATGGGGTGCCGCAGACCGGTGCGGATTGGGTATGTGTGCCGACTTACATCCGGCGCGGCGCAACCATCGGCTCCAGCGCCACGGTTCTAGCCGGGATCACGGTAGGAGAAGAAGCCATGGTGGGGGCAGGGAGCGTGGTGACTCGGGATGTGCCTCCCCGAACCGTGGTGGCGGGAAATCCGGCGCGGATCTTGAGGACCTTGGACTAGGATGGAAAGCTGGTGGCGGTCCGGCAATAGGCGCCGGTAGTCGGATCTAAAACCGAAGCGCAAGGCCAAGTCTCGGCCGATCGTGGGGGAAGCACCAATGCGGGTACCTTTTCTCGATCTCATGGCCCAGTACCGGGCCTATCAGGGTGAACTGGACCAGGCCATGCGGCAGGTGTTCGAATCCTGCGCGTTTGCCGGTGGTCCGTTTGTGGACAAGTTCGAAGGGGAATTCGCCCGCTTTTGTGAATGCGACTGGGCGGTCGGAGTCGGCAGCGGTACCGAAGCGCTGCGGCTGACCCTGCACACTCTGGGCGTTGGCCCGGGCGATGAAGTCATCACCGTGCCCAACAGTTTCATCGCAACCGCCGAAGCCATTAGCTGGTGCGGAGCCAAACCGGTATTTGTCGATGTCCGGCCCGATACCTACACGCTCGACCCGGATCGCCTGGAAGCGGCCATCAGCGCCCGAACCAAGGCGCTGATTCCGGTCCACCTGTTTGGCCAGACCGCCGATATGGATCCGATTGCGGCAGTGGCGGCGGCCCACGACCTGATTGTGATCGAAGATGCCTGCCAGGCCCACGGCGCCCGCTACCAGGGGAGGCGCGCCGGTTCCCTGGGATGGGCCGGCTGTTTCAGCTTTTATCCCGGGAAGAACCTGGGGGCCTATGGAGAAGCCGGTGCGGTCACAACCAACGATGCGAATCTGGCCGAGCGCCTGCGCCTGCTTCGCGATCACGGGCAAAGCCAGCGCTATCGGCACCAGTTGGTAGGTTGCAATTCCAGAATGGACGGCCTCCAGGCTGCGGTATTGACGGTCAAACTGCGTTACCTGGAAAGATCGAATCAGGCCCGGAGCCGGGTGGCTCAACTCTACAACCGGCTGTTGACCCAGGTGCCGGGGGTGAGCACGCCCCAGCAGGGGGAATATCGAGACCACATCCATCATGTTTACGCGATCCGCACCCCCAATCGCGACGGCCTGGCCCGTCACCTTCTAGATCACGGGATTGGTTGTGGTATCCACTACCCGGTCCCCATTCACTTGCAGCCAGCTTACCTGGATTTGGGACTGGGTGAGGGTTCGTTTCCAGTGGCCGAGAGGTGTGCGCGCGAGTTCCTCTCGCTTCCCATATATCCCGAGCTGACCGAGGATCAGGTCAACATCGTGGTCCGCCACATTGCGGAATTTGTGAGCGGACAGGCCGATCATCTGCCTGTTAACCCCATGAGCGGGGACGGTCACAACGAAGCATGAAAATGTAGGGCTGCCAGTAGGTCGGGCTGTGCGTGGCACTCCCTGACGATCCGGTGGAGGGGCGCGGATTCGGCTCGCTGCCGAATCGTCGGGTAGCTCCCGCTGGTCGCAACCCGACCTACGAATTCGCTCCTCCATTTGGTTGCGCACAACGATATGGAATGATTTACATGGTGTCCTATTTTCGTATAAAGGATTGAGAGCTTCATTGTTGTAGGAGCGGTTCCAGCCTGGGCGTACAGACGGCAACTTTTCAGCCTGAACGAGTTTACAGAAATTGGCGCGCCCTCTGGGGAGGGTATTGAAAAAGCCATGCAAACCCTCTTGACCCAAGTGAATCCCTGTGCCGATCCCGACTGGGATCAGCGGGTGAGCGCCCTGCCGGGTGCGGGTTTTTTCCATTCATCGGCCTGGGCCGGAACTTTGATGGATGCCTACGGCTACCGGCCGATTTATGCGCTGACGCGGGAAGACGAGCGAATTGTTGCCCTTATTCCCATGTTCCTGGTGGACAATGCTCTGACCGGTCGGCGAGCAGTGGGCCTTCCGTTTTCCGATTTTTGTGAACCCCTCGCCAGCAGTGACTCGTTATTCTTCCGGTTGTGGCGGCAACTTCTGGATCAAGGAACCGAGGCCGGCTGGAAATATATCGAACTGCGTGGCGGTGCCGGCTATTTCGGAGGCTGCGCGCCTTTTCAAGTTTTTGACCGACACCGGCTAAATCTCACCAAACCGTTGAAGGAGTTACACCTGCAATTGAGACAGAGCCTTCGACAAGATCTCCGGCGCGCCGCCCGGCAGCAGGTGGTGGTTGAGCGCTCGGCCGACCTCGAAGCGCTGAGGGAATTTTACCGGCTCAACTGCCTGACTCGAAAAAGGCATGGCCTTCCCCCCCAACCGTGGCGCTTCTTTCGATCGTTGCACCGGCATGTGCTCAGCCGTGGTTTGGGCCAGGTGTTCTTGGCGCGCTACCTGGGCGAAGCCATCGCCGGGGCGGTCTACCTACACTTCGCCAAACAGGCTGTCTATAAATACAGCGCCTCGGACTACCGCCACCGATCCAAACGCGGCAATGATGCGGTCATGTGGCAGGCAATTTGCTTTTTCTCGGAAAACGGTTTCCATTCCTTGGACTTTGGTCGAACCGGTCGTGACAACATCGGGTTACGCCGATACAAGTTGGCATGGGGGGCCGTTCCAAGCAGCCTAGCTTATTATCGCTACAGATTGGATCAGGCGCGTTATCTGGAGGGCGATGCCGGTGAGTTTCATCCTTACAATAGAGTTCTGAGCAAGCTTCCTTTATCCGTGCTCCGAATCATGGGAGAGTTGCTTTACCGATATATGGGCTGATTGTTCGGGAAAAATGGAATTCTACCGAGGATAAAGATTTGCGGATGCATGCGAGAAACCTCTACTATGCGATAAGACCATTCATTCCGAGGACGCTCCAGATTTATGCTCGAAGGGCTTGGTGCAAAATCATGCGTCTGCAATACCATGGCGTATGGCCGATTGACCCGCGAGCCGGAAAGTTGCCGCGAGACTGGCCCGGTTGGCCGGATGGCAAGCAGTTCGGATTGATTCTGACCCACGATGTGGATACCCTGGGGGGGCTCAAGCGTTGCCGCCAACTGGCGGACCTGGACCTGGAACTGGGCTTCCGCTCCTCGTTCAACTTCGTTCCCGAACGCTATCCCATGGACGCTTCGGTACATGGCTATCTGAATGATCGCGGCTTTGAAATCGGGGTCCACGACCTGAATCACGACGGCAAATTGCTTTCTTCTCGGACGATATTTGCCGACCGGGCCGTGAAGATCAACGGCTATCTCAAACAATGGAACGCGGTGGGCTTCCGAGCAGCGGCCATGCATCACAATCTCGAGTGGTTCCGAATGCTCAACATCGAGTACGACCTTTCCACCTTTGATACGGATCCTTTCGAGCCGCAATGCGATGGTGTCGGCACTATTTTTCCATTCTGGGTCGGCACGCCGGGCATCGACAACGGCTATTGGGAAATTCCGTACACGCTACCGCAAGATTTCACCACTTTCGTGCTCATGGGCGAGAGAACAATCGATCTGTGGAAGAGGAAGTTGGCCTGGGTGGTCGACCGGGGCGGCTTAGCTTTGGTGAATGCTCATCCGGACTACATGGCTTTCCAACCAAACGAACAAACGATCGAAAATTACCCCGTATCCCTCTACAGGGATTTTCTTCAACATGTAAAGGCAACCTATGCAAAGCGCTATTGGCATGGGCTCCCCAAAGACCTTGTTCGGCATTGCAGGACTTCCATGCGGAGCGTCGAGAGGAAGGCCGGCAACTTATGAATTCAGTTTCAATCTGACTTTCACTCCATCCGGATATTCGACATAGTGGCTTCGTCCCATGGGTGCCGCGCGAGATCCCGGCAGCCGTCCCAATCGCCACCAAATGGAGCATCACAACCGTCAGGGTGCGCGCAGCGCTCCCTGACTTCCGTGGAAAGGCCACGGTAGCTGGATCGTGTCCCGTAGCTGCCGCTGGTCGCAACCTGACCCACGGTGGCCATCACGCCGCGGGCGTGGCTGTGTACCTGCCCCGTAACCGGTCCGGTTTTATGTCGAATATGCAGTCACTCCATCATCGGGCTTGAATTCCGTTCACCAGGGCAAGCAACCGGCTGGCTTCACCACTCCACTTGAATTTCTCGTAGATTCTCATGCCTTTGTTCACCTTCCTTTCTCGCCCCTCGGTATTGGAATACACTTCGAACATGACCTTCGCCAGGTCCGCCGGATTTCCCGCCTCAAAGAAAAAAATAGACTCCTCATCGAAATAATCACGAATTCCTCGGGTGCGCGGCGCAATGACCGGTTTGTGCATACTGAGAGCTTCGAAAATTCGGGTCGGTAGATTGATATTGGTAAACGCATTCAGTTTATTGGGTACAAGAACAAGATCGGTTTTGGTCAATGCCTCTGCGATTTCCTCGAGAGTGACCACGCCATGAAAAGTGACAATGCCTTGAAGTCCGGCTGCGAGTACCATCTTCTTGACTTCCGGCAGGAATTCCCCGGCACCGTAGACGCGCAGTTCAAGCCCGGGGATTTTCCTTCTCAGACGATCCACCGCCATGATTGCCGTATCCAGGCCCTGTCTCCGAAGAATGGTGCCATGGTAGATCATGCGCCATTTAGGGCTGGAGGAAGCACCCACTTGGTTCTCAACAACCCTTGTTTGTTCAAAAATGGTTTCCTGGGGTGAGTTCATGACCATATGAATTTTCTCTTTTTTCACACCACGGGAAATGAACAGGTCACGAAACGCGATATTGGTGGTGATAACAACATCGGCAAATGCCGTGCTGATGCGCTCGATCAGCCTAAGCAGCTTGATCATTGGATGGTTTTCGGAAACCTGAAATTCGGCGAGGAAGATTTCCGGCATGGGGTCGTGCAGGTCCAGTATCACCCGAGTTCCGGTCAATTTCGGCAAGACGGCGCAGAATACCAGCATCTCCGGCATGTTATGAACATGGATGAGGTCGTAGGGATGGCCAAGGTGGCGTACGCTGATTTGCAGCAGCCCCCAAACCATGAATGCAAGATACTCCCCGATGAGTCGTGCCGGTCCGAGCCTGCGATGGCGCAGATCGAGGCGGCGGACTTGCACTCCTCGAACGCGCTCACTCTTGCTTTCTCCCTTATCTCGAAGGCACAGGACCTCAACATGGTAACCGCCTTGAGACAGGCTCTCGGCAACACGGCGCACGCGCGCATCGCCCGGGTAATACGAAAACACCAGTTCACAAACTCTTCTAGGCATAACGTCTCCAGGATGCCAAGTGATCAACCCCTGTATGTTTGCCGGATCAAGGCCTGCAAGGGTTCCGAGGCGGAAAAAATGTTGGGCGATGAATCGTACCGGGGAGGCTCAATGAAATAGTCTCTATACTCATCAGGATCGGAACCCGGTTCATCTGCTTCAACTGCCTTGATGATGTTAAAGAGTTCCCTGGCCGTGACGTAGTGCAGGAGAAATCGCGTGCCATCATTGTACAACGATTCCAATTCATTGAATATCTCATCCATTTCCGTCCCCAAGACCGCATCCGGATACATCGCCCCATGGGTATGGGTCTTGATAATCACCCATTCAGCCTTGCCCCTGATATGGATTGCGGTTTGGACCCAGGCGCGTATGCGGTCTTGAGTGACCATCGGTCGGCCGTTGATCTCGCCGCCAAAATAGCGCAACCATGGCATGCTTTTCATCGGAAATGGAAACAAGGGTCCCTGGACCAGCATCAGGTCGCCCACCTCTGAACCTCCTCGCCGCACCGCAATCCCAGTATTGTAGCTCTTGGGTTTCCGAGGATGATCGGTGGCGTAGAAAATGGAATTGATTCGAAAAGGATTGGCCTCATTACAGGAAGGGAAGGTGAAGTCGGCATAGCATCCGGTTTGATTGAGTATTTGAAGTTCGTTATTGACT
>Ga0100396_1002600_pt1 | contig 11827 bp, 9 predicted proteins | sample CryGeymeta201520_FD_81551 | JGI IMG/M metagenome (GOLD analysis project Ga0100396, IMG submission 81551) | Groundwater microbial communities from Crystal Geyser aquifers in Utah, USA - Crystal Geyser metaG 2015-20 | ecosystem: Environmental > Aquatic > Deep subsurface > Groundwater | place: USA... | reverse complement strand
CTTTGCTCGGCAGAACCTTTTTTCTCGTTTCTCTCGAAATAAGAACCTGTCTCACTTCGTTCAGCAGAACCTTTTTTCTCGTTTCTCTCGAAATAAGAACCTGTCTCACTTCGTTCAGCAGAACCTTTTTTCTCGCTACGCTCGAAATCATTCTTTAGAAAATCAATCAGACTTCGAAAGGCTAAAGGAGTATTGGCTTTGTCAACAATAATTTTAAATGGCGCTTGGCTTTTCATCATTTCTAATCTTCCAGGAATACTTTCTATCTTTTCCAAACCAGCTTTGATTTGGGTTTCAGAAATTTGTAAGGAGGAAACAGCAGCAATAGCAGCTAGAGCGTTTAAAACATTAAATAGGGCTGGGATTTTTAATTTTAAATCAAAAATTTTATCCTGGCAATGAATGATTGATCCTGCCCTGCCTGCCGAAGCTTTAGCACAGGCAGGTGACCAGATATCACAGTTGGAATTAAAACCAAAAGTCAAAACTTTTGCTTGGGTATTGGTTTTGAATAAATTAAAATATTCGCTTTCCTGGGGTAAAACTGCGATGCTGTTTTTTGAAAGATAATAGAAAAGTTTCAACTTTTCTTTGATATAATTTTCCATTCCTCCATGAAGAGCAACATGATGATTATAGGCAATATTGGTTAAAACGGCAACTTGAAATCTTAAACCATATGTTCGCCAATACATTAATCCAAACGAAGAAACCTCAATAATCACTACTTTTATTTTCTTTTGCACCATTTTTCTTAATAAATGATGCAAAAAAAATGGATCTGGAGTAGTGCCAGGTCCTTGACCCTGATCATAAATAATTTCATCGTCAAGATAGTAACCAGCAGTACCAATTAAACCGGTTTTAATCCCTGCTTCTTCGAGAATACTTTTAATCATAAGAGTAGTAGTGGTTTTTCCAGTGGTACCAGTTACTCCTAGAAGGATTAATTTTCTACCAGGAAATCCAAAACAAATAGAAGCTATCAAAGCTAAGGTTTTTCTTAAAAAAGAATTTTTCTTTAAATTCTTGGGGATAAACTTCTTTAAGGTTTTTGTGATTAACTTGGTTTTCATTCCAAAAATTCTTTTATCCTTTGAGATTGGGGATGTTCTTTCACTTTCTCTAAGGTTTTCGCTTCAATTTGCCTGATTCTTTCTCTCGTTACCCCAAATTCTTTTCCTACTTCTTCTAAAGTATGATTGATGCCATCTTCCAAACCAAAGCGCATTTTAATAATATCTCTTTCTCTTTGGGCAAAAGATGGATCCAGAAGAATATTTCTTATCAAGTCCCTAAGAATTTGCAAATTGGCATAATCATCCGGGCCAGGAGTTTTTTTGTCAGGAACAAAATCTCCTAATTCGCTAGCTTCTTCATCTTCTCTTCCCCCTATTGATTGGTTTAAAGAATAGGTATCTCGAGAAATTTGAATCAAATAGAGAATTTCGTCTAAGCTTTTGTCCATTTCTTTGGCGATTTCTTCTGGTAGGGGTTCTCTACCTAAACTTTGGGCTAAAGCTCTTTTAGTTTTTAAATATTTGGTAATTGTTTCTACCATGTGAACTGGAATCCGAATAGTTCTGCCTTGATCAGCTAAAGCTCGAGTAATGGCCTGTTTAATCCACCAAGTGGCATAAGTAGAAAATTTAAATCCTTTTTTATAATTAAATTTATCAACGGCTTTGGACAAACCGATATTTCCTTCTTGAATCAAATCTAAGAGGCTCATATTGCTGCTGCGACCAATATAACGCTTGGCAATAGAAACTACTAATCTTAAATTAGCCTCAATCATTTTTCTTCTTGCCTGTTCATCGCCTTGATCAACTTTTTTTGCCAAAGCTCTTTCTTCTTCTGGAGTTAAAAGCGATATTTTTCCTATTTCTCTCAAATATGATTGCACATTATCGCTTATTTCTTCCGTTTCCCTAAAACGTAAACTTTCTTTTAATTCCTTCTGCGTTACTTCAGTTTTAGGTAAAAGTAAATCTCCGCTTTCAATGATCTCAATATTGGCTTCAGCTAAAGAATCGTAGATTTTTTCTAACAAATCGATATTTTCTTCTACCTTAGGAAAATATTTTAAAATCTCATCTTGAGTAACAAACCTTCGGCTCCTGCCTCTTTTGATTAATTCCTCTATACTTATCGCCCCCAGTGAGATTTTCTTAACTTTTTTCTTTTGGATTCGTTTTATGACCCTTCGTTTTTGACTTATTTTTCGTTTTTTTTGAGTTATTTTTTGTTTTTTTCTTTTTTTATTCATATTAATTCTTTTGATAATTGACCAAATTGCTTAATTAAATCTTGCACTTGTTTCTCATTTCTATCTTTTTCTGCCAGTATAATATCGTTTTCTAATTTTTTAAGCTTGATTTTTACAGCTTCTTGTTTCATGTCAGAAAGTTGTTTATTCATTTCTTCTTTTAAAGAAACATTGAATTTTTCCAGCATTTCTAATTCGTAGTCAGCTCTTAAAGCTAATTCATTGATTTTATCAATTACTTCCTCCCTAAGATTCATTTTTTGTAAATTTCCTAGCTCTAAATCTTCTGGCAGTTTAGCTAAAAGAATAATTTTTAAAATTTCTGATATTTCTTCGGGAAAATATTTTTGATTTTCCTTAACTTCGTCTTTGAAGGAAAAATCTTTAATCAGAAAAGCTATGATTCTTTCTCCTAAAATTTGATATCTGGGTTTTTCTAAAATGGTTTTTAAGGTAGCACTGGAAGAATATTGATGTTCAGGCTCGTTTTCGTCAATTAATCCTGAGCCTTGCTCGCCTCGCTGAAGCTTTGGCGAAGCGGGTCGAAGGGTGGCGGATTCGATAGTAATTCTTTTTAATTCATCTTCTAAAGCATGAATATCAATATCAACATGGTGAGAGATTTTTTCTAACCAAAAAGCTCTGTCAAGAGAATTGATTAATTTTTTCACTTTTGGCAAAAAATAAGAAACGACTGCTTTTTTCCCTTCTAAACTATTAATATCCCCCATTATCTTAGCTCGCTCGAAATAAAAATCCATAATCGGGATAGCCTTATTTAACAAATCTTTGATTTCGGACGAATTTTTTGTGTCTAAGATATAGTCTGCTAAATCTTTATTTTGAGAAAGCTGAAGAATTTTGACATTAAATTCTTTAGCTAAGGCTAAATCAATGCTTCTCTCAGCAGCCCTTTCTCCGGCTTCATCCATATCAAATCCCAGAATTAAGGTGCTGTTATATTTTTTAAGAATTGCTAAGTGATAAGGAGTGAGACTGGTGCCAGAAGTAGCCACTATATTTTTAATTCCTGCCTGCCAACCCATCAAAAAATCCATTTGTCCTTCCACTAATAAAGTGGCTTCTAATTGATGCAGATAAGTTTTTGTTTTGAATAAACCATAAAGAATTTTACTTTTATTAAAAACCAGGGTCTGCGGCGTATTCACATATTTACCCACTGCTTCGATATCTTTAATGGTTTTTAAAGGGCTTTTACCTTGAAAAATTCTTCCTGTAAAACCGACTAAATGGCCAGTCGCATCTTCCAGAGGAAACATAATCCGAGAACGAAAACGATCGTAAATATCCGTATCTTGTATCTTGTATCTTGTATCTTGTATCTTAGCATTAATTTCTGTTACTTCCTGGCGATTAATAGCTAAACCACTAGCTACGATATCTTCAGGTTTAAATTCCGCCTTTGTTAAATAATTAACTAAGCTTCGCCAATCATCAGGAGCAAATCCTAAATGAAATTCTTTAATGGTTTCAGGTTTTAAACCTCGATTTTGAAGATATTCTTGAACTTCTCTATTATTCTCTAATTGTTTTTCAAAAAATTCTTTAGCTTTTTCGTTAATCTCAATAATTTTTTGTTTTTGAGAGTTAACTTCCGGACTTTCATAAATTAACTTAACTCCAGCTTTATCAGCTAATATTTTTAATGCCTCTTTGAATTCTATATTTTCAATTTTCATTAAAAAACCCACTATGTCTCCTCCAGCGCCGCAGTTACCTACTACAAAGTTAGAAGCAACATAGGAATGATCATCGGCTACTGTTAAATTATAAACACTTCCTTTAAAATACTTTCTTGAAATACTAGTAATAGGAGAAATCCAATAAAAAGTATTTTTTTCTTTATCTTCATAGAATTGAGAAAAATTCAATTTATAGCTATCCTCCCAACAAATGATAAAAGATTCTTTATGATGGACACCTCTTTTATCAATTTTTTCTTTTTCTACTCGAAAAGTAGGGGCAATTTTTGCTCTTAACAATATATCCCTTAATTGTTCAGCTAAAGTTAAAGAAATAGTAGTAATAACTTTAGATTGTCGTTTTCTTTTACAGCCATTCACTTCTTTTGTATACCCATCTCCCTTCCAAATGGCTTCTAAGATAGTCTTCTCTTTTTTTAATGGTAAATACTGAAAAGTAAAAGGAATATGTTTATTCTTTGCATATTTACCACAAAGATTCTCAAAAATATTAGCTAATTTAGCATTACAAGCACTAACTTCTATCCCGCTCTTGTCTTTTCGAACATGGATAGAAGTTTTAATATGAAAAATATTTTCTATTAAAGTTTTGATTTCTTCGGCAAAATTTATTTCTTTATTCCCTAAACTAAATCTGATATAAGCCCGGTGGTTGCTACCTTCAGCAATATAATAACCAAGAAGTTTCAAAAAATTATCATCCACTTGGATTTTGGTAGGAATTTTTTTAATAGTTGGCCCAAAATTACTGATTTTCTTATTATAAAATTTCTCTAAATCTATAATCTTTATCTCCTTAATTTCTTGATTAACTGGAAAAAGAAGGTAATCATTGACTTTTAGCTGAGAAGCGGGTATTTTTTCTATCTTATAGTTCAAATAATATTTAGCTGGACAATGCCTATTACAATTCCATTGGCAAATTCTTGTCTGGCGGCCTTGATACTTGCAGTTTTTCGTCTTTATTACAAACACTTGGTGATCTGTCGTCAGAGAAGTTATCTCATTAGATTTTCTTACACGAATATTGATCAAATCACCCTCATAAGGACGCCCAAGAGTTCTTACTACCGGCCGGAACCTTCCTCTAGAAGTCAATACCATATTCCCTTTTTCTATTTCTTCTATATTATGGTAACCTTTTTCTGTCTTAATAAGAGATCGGGCGGGAAAACACCCAAAACAATGAAAAATCTGACGTGAAGGAGACACAATAAAAGAAGGTGTTTTTTCTTTATGAAAAGGACAAAGAGCTTTATAATTAGCTCCTGCTTTCTGGAGTTTCACGTATTGGCCAATCACTTCAACAATATCTAATTTACTTTTAATTTCCTCTAATTGGGAGAGCATATCAAAAAAATTTAAAAATCAAAAATCAAAATACAAAATTAGAGTTTAGGGTTTAGGATTTAGAGTTTATAAGGTGATTACTTTATCTTTTCCTTGTTTTTTAGCTTGATACATTAATTTATCAGCTTTATTAATTATTATAGCTAAGGTTTTTTCTTTCTTGGGAATAATCAATCCTAAGCTAATGGTTAAATGTAAACCAGCTATTTTGGTTCGGGCTGTCAATTGACATAATTTTTGAGCGATTTTCTGAGCATTGGCTTTGCTAGCATTGACTAATAAAATAACAAATTCTTCACCACCCCAACGGCCTAATAAATCAGTTTTTCGAAGAGTTAATTTAAGAAATTTAGCTAATTGTTTTAATACCCTATCTCCTCTTCGATGGCCATATTTATCATTAATCTTTTTAAAATCATCGATATCTAAAAAGATAAGGGCTAAACTAGTAATTCCATTTTTTCGGCGTTTTCCAGTGTCTTCCCTAAAAGATTGGAAACAATTTCTTCCAAGTTCTAAAAATCCTCTCCGATTATAGACATTAGTTAAGGCATCTAAATACACTAATTTTTTCAATTTCTGAATTTCTTTCTCTAGGAGTAAAATTTTAGACCCGGGTTTTATCATTTAATGTCATTCCCGCCCCCGTTTACACGAGGGTAAACTCCAGCGGGAATCTGAGATCCCCGTTTGCACGGGGATGACCGCTTTGCGGTCATTTTAACAAAGATATAATTTTTGGCAAAAAAATCATCAAACCAATAATGATAGAGGTAAAGATAACAATAGCTACTCCTCCAGCCATTAAATCTTTGAGCATCCTTATTTTATCAGAAAAACGAGGTTCAAGATAATCCAGGGTTTTCTCCAGAGAGGTATTTAAGGCTTCTAAAGAAAGCACTAGGCTCATAATCAAGATAAGGATAAGCCATTCAAAATAAGAAATGTTAAGGATAAAACCAAGAAGGATAACAAACAAAGCGCTTATCAGCATACCCATAAAATTATGCTGCTGGCTATGAATTTTAAGGCCGTGGAAAGAATATTGAAAACTCTTGAAGATTTTTCTTAAGGATATTTTCATCTTAATAATAATTTCTTTTTCATTCGAGGGAATGGTTTTCTCTCTTCAATTAAATCCTCGTATTTTTCAGCAAAATGCCAATGACCCTTTTTATCTATTCCTAAAAGCACTGCCCGGTATTTTTTCCGGTTGATATTTTTAAATACATAATAAGCCGAACGAAGGGAAACTTCATGCTCTCCGCTCTTTCCACCACAAATAATTCCGATAACCTTCTTTTTCATTTAAAAATTCCCTTAATAATCTTCTTAGTCGTTTTTTTCATTTCCTTCAAACAATCTTCACAATACACTGGCCTATTAGGATCAGGTCGAAAAGGAACGATAATGGATTTACCGCAGTTAGAACAGACAGCTTCCCACCCTTCTTTAATAGATTGGTTTATTTTTGGCTTGGCTTGTCTTTCCGAGGAGGAGAAATCTAAAAATTCCCAGTGCCTCATAGTATCCTCCACTTCTTCTCGTTTAAAAGCGTATTGTTCTCGAGAATACTGAATGATTTCTTGAATAAAAGACTCTAGAGGTAAAGCGCTTGGAGGAATGTTCATCCCGGAAAATCCTTTGGTCAAATAACCATCAATCATTAACTTAATATAAAAATTATAATTCGGCAGATTTATAATATCTTCCTGATTAAAATCTGGCATAAAATATTTTTCTAAAAGTTCGGCATCTTCTGGACCAGCTCGAAAAGTTATTAAAGTTCCTATATTGCCAAAAATAGCATCCCTGACCATATCATTTAATTGGGCAATGTACTGATGAGCTAAGATTAAATTGAGACGATATTTTCTCGCTTCGGCAAAAATGTTAGCAAAAGATTCTGTAGAAAAGTTTTGAAATTCATCAATATACAAAAAGAAATCTCTTCTCTCATTTTCTCGAACATCGATTCTCGACATAGCCGCTAATTGTAATTTTGTTATTATTAAGGCTCCTAAAAGAGCAGAATTATCTTCTCCTATCAAACCTTTAGAGACATTAGCCAAAAATATTTTCCCGCTATCCATTATTTCTCTTAAATCTAACTTTGATGTCTTTTGACCAATAATGTTTCGTATTAAAGGATTAGAAATAAATTGTCCTACTTTATTTTGAATAGGGGCAATAGCTTCAGTGGCAAAACGCTCGTTATAGCGGCTGAATTCTTTTTCCCAAAAAGATTTGACCACTGGATCAGTTACTCTGGCTATAATGGCTTTTCTAAAATCATTATCGGCTAACATTCTGTTAACGCCCAAAAGAGTAGAACCAGGATATTCTAATAAAGCTAAAAGTGTGTTGTTTAAAATATATTCCATTCTGGCTGACCAAACATCCGGCCAAATCTTTTTAAATACTCCCATTAATCCCGCCACTACTAAATGTCTTAACTCGAGGGGCACTTCCTCAATCACGTTAAAAGCTATTGGCCATTCTAAATCGCTTGGATTAAAATAAACCACATCTTTTATTCTTTCTTGAGGAATGAAATGGATAATTCTTTCTATTAATTCACCATGTGGATCGATCACTCCGACGCCTTTGCCATTCAAAATATCTTGAACAATCATATTTTCCATCATGGTCGTTTTACCAACGCCAGATTTACCAATAAGATACATATGCCGACGCCTATCGTCGGTTTTAATACCAAATCTCTGAAAATCATTTCTAAAATTTGTTATCCCAATGTAGGTAAGATCTTCCATAAATTAAATGGGTAAATTTGGTGGAGCTTCGCTTTTACGCGACAAAGATCTAATTAAAGCTGGGGCTTTCACTTTCAAAACCGGGAAATGATAAATTGAGGCTAACTCTTCGGTATTTAAAATAATTGTTTTTTTAACTTCTTCTCTCTTTCTAAATTTTTGGTAAAAATTTAATTTCTTAACAAAAGTCCTTCTGGTTTTAAATAGTTTTGATTTTATCTCAGTAGAAGCTAAATCATTAATTTTGAAGGCATTAAGATTTTCAGTATTAAACTGTTTGAAATAAGCTGGGAAAGTTAAGCTATCAGTTTCATCATAAATTGATCGTGGGCTAAGATAAATAAATCTAATTGAAACCTCGAAACCTAATTTCGAAATTTTTTGTTCTATGCGCTCTATTTTTTCTTTATCGCCAGAGGAAAGAGGAGAAGAAACTGGTTTTTCTTCTTTTGTTTCACCTGGCCAAACTGGTGGAGTATAAAAAGCTGTGATTAAGTTTCTAATGAAAGAGCCAATCCAATCTCGCCAACCTATTTTTTCTTTTTTGCCTAAAAGTTTATTGATTTCCTTTTGGCCGTCTTCTATCCATTTCTTTTCTTTTTCTGAAGTTAAGGGTGAAATTATCATCTGAAGAATTAAATATTCCGATGATTGAAGTTGACTGGCTGATTCGATCAGACTCGCCAAGGGATCAATTCTTTTTTCTTCTTTGGCCTCTTCAAAAAGAGGATAAGTTCTTATGGGAAAATGATTGGCATTTTGAAAAAGTATTTCTGAGCCGTATAAATCGAAATCTTTATTCGGTATGAAAGGAGGAAAAGTGGAAAAATAATCATAGACTTCTTTAATATCTACTTCTGGATATTGAGCATAAAGTTGAGATTCAAATAATTTTCTATATTGTTTAGGTAATCTTATTAAAAAATTAATCTCTTTTTTCAAGCCTAAAATTTCTAAACTGATACTTCCTTTTTCCATTGAATGCAAACCAGAAAAAACCTGCTCCATGGCTTTCGGTGTCTGTAAGATTTCTCGGTTAACTTTAACCTCTAGAACTACCCAGTTCTCAATTTCTTTTTTCTGTTGTTCTAACTTTTTTCTCTGAAGGCGGTATAAATTAATAAAAATTTTCCCCAAAATAATGAGGAAAATAATCCACCAAAATTCTAAAAGAAAAAAATAAAAGTATTTAAAAGGCATTAAACCTCTAATATTTTATATGGTCCAACTAAGGTATAACGCTTGTTCTCCAATTTCTTAAATAGCTTTTTATTGTGGAGATTCAAAATAATAGTATTGGTTTTAGCCAATCTCTTTTTTTGAACTTCTTTAACGATTTCGTCTTGGGTTAAAGGTTTATTTGCCTCTTTTAAAACACCTTTAATGACATCAGCCACTTTACCTGGTGTATAACCCCAATCCTTCAAAGCATAAATACCTCTGCCAATCAAAACAAAGCGAGAGTCTTTAATTAATTCATTGTGGACAGTTTGAACTTCCACTTTTTTAAACCAGGAACGGGATAACACTAATGGTGATTCTATTTTTATTGCTTCGGTTATTTCTTTATTCTCGTTAAGATATTTAGCAATCTCCGAGAAATGAAGAGGTTGTTTTTGATGAGACATCAAAAGATAAGCCCTGTCTTTTGCTCCAGCTGGTTCAATTTTGGACCATTTTTTTAAGCCATACTCACCAAAAGGATTTTTACCTATGCTTTTTGTTATCTTCAGATAAATGCCTATGGCTTTTTCGTTAATTTCAGAAGAAAGATTTTTCTTGGCCCAATCTAAAATTTCTTTTAGAATATAAACAGAGTTTTGCTTTTTGAAGAATTCTTCAATCTTTTTAATATTGGCTTGAATTTTTGTTTTTTCTATCTCTTTTAAATGCCAAAAAGAAACCACCTTATCATCTTCATCTTCAAGAATAAATTCTGGATTTAAAAGCAATAAAAACTTAAGAGTACAAAGAGTGCTTTTTTCTAATTCCAATTCTTTTTTGATAAAAACTAAAAGCTCAGCCTCCTCTTCGGCTCCTCCGAGACGTTCTAAAATAGTTTTAGCTTGACTCCAAAATGATTGGATTTCAGCTATTTTAGAAGAAGTTCTAACAGTTTTTAAAGAAGCCTCTACTATCTGCCTTATCCTTTCTCTGGTGACTTTATATGACTGACCTATGGAATCCAGGGTTTGAGGTTGATTATTAATAATTCCATACCTTCTCTTTAAGATATCCTGATTTCTAACTGGTAAAATCGATAACAAAGAAAGAGCTAAAGTTTGAGGTTCTGCCAGGTTTAGTTTAGCCATAATTTTACTTTATATTACCAGCTTCAAATTAAATTGTCAAACCCCTACACCAAACAAGCAAAACTAATAAAGCTCACCCTTTTCTCTTTCGCTCCTGCTATTCCGCCAAAGACAATTAATCTTTGCTCACTTCGGGAAACCTTCCGGAATTCCGCTTCGCTCCAGTTCCGGCTTTCCTCTCGCTCGCTTCAGTTAATTGTTTCTTCGGCTCCATAATGTCGCTCAAGAGAAAAGGGTTCGCTTATTTTAGAAGGTATAAAGGACGAGGGGGATGTTGTTGAAAAAACCGTCGCGCAGGCCGATCCGCCTACGCCTTTCAGGCTTCGGACGGACAGGGCGGGCAAAATAGAGCGCCTGCCCGCTAAAGCTTTAGCGACGGCGGGAGGTCGAGCGCGAGCGCAAATTCCTCGCTGGGGAATTTGATAGCGTGTTTTTTCAATAACTCTCCCGAGCCCTTGCTCATTTTTATAATCGGGAGCAAACTTAATTGTCAAACCCCTCACTTGGAAAGAATCAGAGAATTCTTGATTCGGTGTTTAAGATGGGTATAAGAACCAGCGAATCTTTTAAGTTTGAATTCACGATCTTTAGCATCTTTCTCTGATAGATATGCTTCATAATAGATTAATTTCAATGGAAGACGAGGTTTGGTTGCTTTGGAAGAAGATGTATTATGTTCTCTTAATCTCCTTTTTAAATCGTTAGTAAAACTAATATACAAATTATCATCTTTTATACTTTTGAGAACATATACATAATACATATTCTTTCCAAGTGAGGGGTCAAATGTTAATTTTTGCTCCAATCGTAGAGTAAAGGTGAAGCAATAAAAATAGAAGAATAAGTACCAACAATAATACCCACCATCATAGCTGAAGCTAAAACTGTAATAGAGCTTGGCCCAATAATATAAAGAGCAATTAAAGGAAAAAGAGTAGTCAAAGAAGTATTCAATGATCTTAAAAGAGTTTGATGGATACTTTTATTAATAAGTTCGGCTATCGTTATTCTTTCTCCCTTGTTAGTTTGCAAGGCATTGAGTTTGAGATTTTCTCTGATTCTATCATAAACCACAATGGTGTCATGGACAGAATAACCAGCCACCACTAATAAAGCCACGAGAAAATCAGAATTTAATTCCCAGCCTTGAATTTTCCCCATGAGAAACAGAAAACCGCCAATAAAAATTAAATCATGAAGCAAAGCCAAAATAGCTAAGAAGCCGTATTTATAAGAAGGAATATTGTATGAAGCTTGACGGAAAGCATAGGTTAAATACAATAAAATTCCAGCAAAAACTAAAATTACTGCCCAAAGTGATTTTTTAATCAATTCTTTACCAATAGCTGGTCCAATGGAATCAAATTTTTTCTCTTCCAAAGAAATAATCTGAGTTTT
>Ga0100396_1002583_pt1 | contig 11858 bp, 5 predicted proteins | sample CryGeymeta201520_FD_81551 | JGI IMG/M metagenome (GOLD analysis project Ga0100396, IMG submission 81551) | Groundwater microbial communities from Crystal Geyser aquifers in Utah, USA - Crystal Geyser metaG 2015-20 | ecosystem: Environmental > Aquatic > Deep subsurface > Groundwater | place: USA... | reverse complement strand
TTGATCCAGGACATTATCAAGGCGGCTCGCACCAGCGGCGGGACCGGTTTTACGCTCAACACCGAAGCGCGTAGCATGTTGGGACTATGCCAGGGCGTGATCACCCGTAATCTGCTGGAGGGTGAAGTTGGCAAGCTGGTTACCCTGGATATGGTCTTCGACCAGGTGCGACTGGACCTGAATCAAGCCGACCTGCGTGAGATCAACAAAGTCCCGGCGCAACTGCCAGCCAGTTCCGGGTTTGATGCGCGGGTGGTCAAGACCTTGTATTTCCTGCAACAGGTATCGTACATCCCCAGCACAGCCGAGGTGATTGCCCATGCCCTGGTGCAGGATGTGCGCAGTGAACATCTGAGCGAAGTGAAACAGCAGGTGGAAGCCAGTTTGAAACGTCTGAACGAGGCGGGGTTTGTCATCGAGAAGGAAGACGGGATCTTCGAATTCCTGACCGGCGCCAAGAAGACCTTCGAAGAAGAAGTCAACAGCATCGACGCCAAGAAGAATGATCAGCGCCGCACGGTACGCGAACGCCTGACCGAAGTGTTACGGGAAGTTGGCCAGGTGGACTATGACAAAAAACAGCGCTTCCGCACCACCGTTTTCGCGGACGGAGAGCGCGTCAACGATGGTGATTCGCTGGTGTTGCAGGTTTATTCGCCTTTGCACATCAAACTGGAAGACGGCTTAACGGTGGACCAGATCGAGATGGAGAGCTTCACCAAGACAGGCACTGTTTACTGGTTCAGCCGGGAAGATGATGAGTTGGAGAAAAGCGCCATTCGCCTGTTCAAACTGAAGGAAGCGGTCAGGGTGCGCCAGGCACAGCAAAACAAAACGGACGATGACAAAGAACTGCTTCGTGAGAAAAGCAAAGAGATCAGCACGCTCCAGCTAACCATCGAATCCCGCCTGCGCGGACTTGTACAATGGCACGCTGATTTGGATGGGCGATGTGCAGGAATTGGATGGCAAAGCCACCACGTTGAACCCGATTTTCAACAAGGTGATGACCCGGGTGGTGCCGCACGTTTATCCAAAATTTGACCTGGCGGCCGTGCGCCCGGATAAAGATGCCATCGAAACCGTACTGAAAACCAACGACTTCGGGTTGAACACACTTCAGCCCGGCTTGAAACTCTTCGATGAAAAAAATCATCTCAATACGCAAAGTCCGGCTATCGAAGAGATCCTGCATGAATTGGAACGCCGCGATAACAAAGGCCTGGACCGCGACGGCAGATCCCTGCTTGATCACTTTGAGAATCCACCTTATGGCTGGCACCCGGAGGTGATCCGCCTGTTGCTGGCGGCCATGTTCCGGGGCGGAGTCGTAAGCGTCAAAAGCGGGAACGTGGTTTACGAAGATGCCACTGTCCCAGCGGCACGCGACCGGTTGATCAAGGCCAACGATTTCAAGAGCGCAGAATTCCTATATGATCCGGACCAATCTGTCAGCCTGGCGGAGCGGAAGCAGGCGCAGGATGCATTGGATGTGATGTTCAGCCGGTCAAAAACTCAGGACACAGCCTCGGCGCTGTCCGGGTACATCCACGAAGATTTGAGCGTGCTCGACAGCCGGGTGGAACGGCTCGCCCTGCAACTCGGACAAGTGGAATACCCATTGCCAGCGTCTTTCAAGCAGGCGCATGAAGTGATCCACAAAATCAACAGCCATAACCGGCCCAACAAGGTGGTGCGACTGTTCCTCGATCAGTTGGATGCTATTCGACAGTTGCATGCCGATGCCGAAACCTTGTACGATTTTGTGGAAAAGGATAAACGTCTGCCGCAAGTTCGTCAGGCGCGCGCCTTGCTGAAAGCCTGGGAAGAGACCCGCCAGGTGATGTCGGCCAAAGATTTGCAAACGCCTGAAATCACCGCACACGCGCAGATCTTGCAAATGGGACTGCGGGAGGGCGTGGCTGGTGAGAGTTGGAGCGCCTTCGAACGGGCACACGAAGCCTTGTTGAAACAGTACCAGGTTGTGTACACCCGCCTGCACAAGGAACGGGGTGACCTGTACCAGCGCCTCATAAAAGAGTTGACCGCCGAAGGTCTGGACACCACCTACCTACGTTCGTATGCCTGTGAGAAATTGGCTTTTGACCCAACCGAGTTGACCTGCAAAGCCTGCGCCAAGAGTCTGCCTTTGGTGGCAGAGCAATTGATCTCGTTGCCTTCAATGGTTAAGAACATCCGCGAGGCGGCCAAACCGTTGACCGGCAGCAAGCGCAAAGTAGCCAAGATTAACGTGGGCGATGTATTGGCTGGACGTGTGATTGAAAATGAAAAACAACTCAAGGAAGCCTTGAAAGTTGTTGAAAAGAAAGCCTTGGATGTATTGAAAGATTCGGATGCTGTCGAGTTGATATAAAAAGGAGAAAAAATGGCAAAGAATAATGGACTTCCACAACGCGGAGCACTTTTAGTTACTCTGAAACCGTCAACCCCGACATTAACTGCTGGCTCAAGTTTCTCAATCTCAGTGACGATTACAAATCCATTTGATGTGCCTGTAACCATACAAGGAGTTTCTACTTTACTGCCTGTTGACCTTTATGATGTGAATGCAACTGCGCGTTTGAAAGAGCAGTTGAAAACCAAAAACGATCTGGAAGTCTATCGATACGATTTGCTCAAACAATTCGGAGCCAATAACATTACAAAGATTCGCACAAAAAGCGAGGGCTTCTTACGTGCTTATTTCAAAGGCATATTTAACCTAGCGGCGTCATTGTTTTTGCCTTTTTCTAAAGACTTTCTGGAAGATGTCATCGATACATCTGCATCAGCCATTGCAACAGTGGCTGAACGATCCAGTCAATCAAGTGTGCAAAAGTTAGCGAACCTGACAGCAAGTATGTTAGCTCCTGCCCAATATGAAATTCAACAAGGACTTTCACAAGAAGAGATACGCCAAAGAGTTGGTGCTATTATGGAAGCCCTTGAGAAAGAGTATAAACATAATCTTGCAGTAGAAGTAAATAAACCTATTGTTATGCAACCAGGCGATTCGATTACGAATGTTTTCGTTTTGAAAACGCGGAAGGGATGGAATTTCACACCAACATCCTACAATCTGGATGTAACAGTTCAGTATCATATTGATCTTACTGACCATCACCAAACCATCCCTTACGCGCTGGATATTCAGGCCGCTCCAGGTTCAACAATCTGGGGAGCTGTTTTGGGTTCTATTTTTGGTGTTCTTGCAGCTGAAACAAAAATTTTATTTGAAGGGCAATGGTTATTGGTTGCTCCAAAGATGGTAGTTTCAGCGATTCTCAGTGCTTTTGCTGTGATAGCATTTGCGCGGAAAGCTGGAGTACAACCTATCATTGCAATTCAGGACTTTTGGGGAGGAATGCTCATTGGTTTCTTGGTTGGTTATTCAGGCACACAGGCAATAGGTAATCTTTTCAGTGGCAACATTGCAAATACTGGCGTTGTTACCCTGCCCACCCCTACACCTATTCCCTGATTACTGATCACTATTCACTGAAAACTGATCTATATGGACTCCACCAAAACAGCCATCAAATCCCTCGTCCTTGACCTACGCAAATCCCTCGAAGCGGACATCGAAGTGGGCTTGCGCCGCTATGGGATCACGCCTACTGCCTTGCGCCCAGTGGACACGCTGAAGCATCTCGATGATCGCGGGATCACTGCCCGCATTCGCATGGAAGAAGCCATTCATCATGAAATGGAACGCGCCACGGATTCAAAGCAGACTCTGGCTGAAGCGGTGCATTGGTTTGTACGTGAAGTGGCATTCACCCATTTGAATCGTCTGGTGGGACTGAAAGCAATGGAAGTGCGCGGACTCGTCCCAGAGGTGATTCAGACACGCGCCGAGTATGGCAATCGCAGCCGCATGTTGCGGGATTATCGCGAGGCACATCCCGAAGCCGCCAGCCTGCCCGATGACGGATTGGAAGCCGCGATCCAGGAAGCCTGTCGTCAGGTGTATCCTGAATTTCGTTTATTGTTTGATGTAGGCGACCCCGCTGAGATGCGCGATGCGCCGACCAACAGCCTGCTTTTCCCCAGTACACCCACTTTGAAAGCTTGCATAAACAGTATCAATGAACTGGACGCAAAGATCGGGCGTTCAGGCGCGCCTGCTCATGGCAAAGCGACTCCCGAGCAATCCATGTGGGCAGAAGATGAAATCATCGGTTGGGTTTATCAGTTTTTCACTAAAGAAGAAAAAAGTAATATTAGGGATCGAGATAATAGACTTCAACCAAGACACCCAATTGAAGTTGCTGTTTTAAACCAATTTTTCACTCGACGTTGGGCTGTAAAATTTTTAGTCGACAATACCTTGGGCAGGCTCTGGCTCGAGATGCATCCAAACAGTACAAGGGTTCGTACAAAATGTGATTACCTTGTCCCTGAACCTGCACCAACAGGGAGCGTAGGGCTTGATCCCGATTCCCCAATCAACAATCCCGATGCCGCGCCGCGCAGAGGAGCCAAGCGACCGCAAGATATCCGCCTGATTGACCCTGCTTGTGGGACGATGCACTTCGGTCATTATGCATTTGAAGTCTTTCAGGAAATCTATGCGGATGCGCGCGAACATGGCTGGGTAAAAGGCGCGGACGCTTTGAGCGATGACGATGTGCCCGCCGCGATTTTGCAGAACAACCTGTTCGGCGTGGACATTGACCTGCGCGCCGTGCAGTTAGCCGCGCTCAGTTTGTTTATGAAAGCCAAGAGCGCCAATCCAGATGCACGTGTGGGGCAAGTTAATTTGATTGTGGCTAATGCTCACTTGCCACAAGGCAAAGTACGCACAGACTTTTTAGCACAGTATGCCAGTGAGCCAGTTATCCAAAAAGCATTTCAAGAAGTCTTCGAAAGCTTGGAAAATGTGGCTGAAGTAGGAAGTTTGCTGCGCGTGGAAGAACGCTTTCGCCAGGCATTATCCAGCGGTGGATTCCAGAGCAAGACGCCAACAAAGAAAAAGAAAGACGCAGACGGACAACAGGCAGCCTTTGCCGAGATCGCGCCTGGTTGGTCATTGGAACATACTGTGGAGCAAATGCTAGTTCATTTGCGCGAATTTGCGCGGCGTGCCTTGCAAGAGCACGACCTAAACGCCCAATTGTTCGCTGCAGAGACCGAAAAGAGTGTGGCATTACTAGACGTCTTTTTGCATGAGTATGATGTTGTGGTGATGAATCCACCATTTGGTATGTCCTTGCCAGATGCGCATGTAGCAATTGATAGCATGTATCCAAGCTGGGGAGATAATCTTTTATGTGCTTTCTATATTCGAGCCGAAGCAATGGTGCAATCCCGTAATGGATATATTGGAATGGTTGCCGACAAAACAATCACAGCTAAACGATTGTATAGTTCATTTCGTTTAAATCATTTACTGAATAGTCCTAAAATGATTTCTTTTCTGGATTTAGGCTGGGAATTTCTTGACGATGCAAATGTTGAGGTCTGTGCATTTGTGACATCTATCAAGAAGACAATTGGAGATGCACTTTTTGTTGATCTTCAAGGTGAAATTGAGCAAGAATCTACTCTAAAGAATATCATTTCAGAATTGAATATAGACGCTACTACCAACTTAGATATGGTTTATTGGCGGAACATGGAAGACTTTACTAGTTTTCCCCTTGGCGCATTAGGTTACAAAGCACCAGAATCAGCATTGGAAGCATTTCGTAAACATCCTAAATTATCTGATACTGTAGCGTATTGTCCTGCTGGCGGAATGAATGCAACATCTGAGCAATACTATCGATACTGGTGGGAAGTCTCCAAGAATCGAATAGGCAATCACTTAGACTTTGCCCCTCTTTGGAATGGCTTTGCTGGTCATTCGCCTTTTTATATGACGGATGAAAATGTAATCTTGTGGTACAAAAATGGAAATCGCGTCGCAAACGATCCGCGAACAAACATGCGAATCACTGAAAGATACTTTACACCTGGGCTTAAGTGGGGGAAACGGGGTGATATATTAGACGTTGCACTATTTAATGGTGGTGTATTCAGTGTTGAAGGACAAGCCCTATTTCTAAACAACGATCAATATACTTGGTCATTACTTGGTTTCCTAAATTCATATTTTGCTCAATTTCTCATCAATTTATTTGCTGGTCAACACAAATATGGGAGCTACCTAGGTCAACTTCCATACGCACCTCGATTGCTGGAAGATAAGTTAGGAATTGATAAGGCAGCCCAGAAAATATATAAGCTTAAGGCAGATTGGGATAAAGGCAATGAAACAAATTTGGAGTTTGATCTTCCTTGGCTTATACAAGCTAGAAATCTCGAAGGCGTTTATAACAAAATATTTAATGGAAAGAAACCATCTGATTTAGGTAGATTAATAGAAGGATTGTTTGAATACGAAAATCAATGTAACGAAAACATTATCAATTTGCAAAACCAAATTGATAATGTTGTTTTCAACTATTATGATGTAACGCAGGTAGAGCAGCAATACATTAGGGATGAATTATCCAGGCGACCGCCAACCGAATTATGGTCCTATGCAGCTAACTTTTCAGAAGATGAAAAATCTACTGAGCATGTTGCTCGCCTAATATCCTACTGCCTTCTTGAGTCCTTACATGTTGACTCAGATGGCATACTGCCTATTACAGAAGCGAGCGGTGGAACAAACGTCTTGCGCCAAATACAGGCACAACTCGAAACACATTTTGGCGAGCAAGCTGCCTATCAAGTGGAACTCGATTCCGCAACTTACCTGGGGCGTCCGCTGGGTGAATGGCTGCTCAAAAACTTCTGGAAGGATTTCCATGTCAGGTGGTACAAGAGCCGTCCGCTCTTGTGGCAATTGCAAAGCCAGAAAGGGCATTTCGCCTGTATCCTGCACATCCACAAACTCGACCGCGACACCCTGCCAAAGATCCGCACGCAATATCTCTGGTCAGCGCGCAATGCCTGCCAGGCGAGTCTCGAATCCGCCCGACTGCGTGAAGACACGGGTGACCGCTCCGCAGCCAAAGAAGTTGCCAAACTCGAAGCCATGCTCGAAGACTTGAACGACTTCGAACAGCGCCTGACCTCCGTCATCGAAGGGCGCGTCAAGTGCAAAATCCCCGCCTGGGCGCAGGGTCCCTACCGCAATGGCATCTACGATCCCGTGCTGGATGACGGCGTGGCGGTCAACATCCTGCCGTTGCAGGAAGCAGGACTATTGGCGAAGGCAAAGGTGGTGTAAATTCCATGACAACCAAACGCACAAGCTTGGATCGTATTGTGGAAGAAGAGCTCTTGACAGCCGAGCAGGCTGAGCAACTAATGGCCGCCGGAATAGAAGATGGCCCGCACTTGGTAAAAGCCTGGCGTGACCCAGCGGAACGTCCGCGGCTGGCAGAGGCGGTTGGATCAACTGTCAAGGAGTTGATGCCAGCAGTCTTTGTCGCCAATTTGCTCCAGCAGGAAGCCCCAGGCGTAGTGGGGATTGATGTTCTATTGCAGTTTAAAGATGAAACCATCCCTGGTTTTGAAGATAATGAAAAAGACCACGAATTTGTTTACCAGGGGCGACAGGGAATCATTGGTTATGTGGGTTATTGGATCTACCAGAAGTGTGTATTGGAAAATGTGCACAGTTACCGTTCGACGCAAAAGTTTTCTATATGGCTGGTTGGTCTTGGCATTCTGGTACTTTTGGGGCTAATTGTATACAATTATTGGAACGCCCTGTCTGGCAATTTTGGTCCCGATGTTACTTCGCAACTTGCCCAGGCACTGAACCGCCGTGAAGCCTTGCAACTTGCCGGTTGGATAATGATAATTTTGGGCGGGGGACTAGCGATTATAGTGGGCGGTTTATCAATCATGGACAGAGTCAGGCTCTGGTTTGATATCACCATTGACCGCAAAATGGGGCTCACCCCGCGCGATATGCTGGTATGGTTGGAAGCACAGAAGAGCCCCCCACCTGCCTGGATAAAAGTGGATCAGATACTAGATCGCGTGCTAATTTTCATTTGGGGTATTCCCATATTGGTGGGCGTCTTTCTGCCGGGGGTACGGGTCTGGGCCTACCTGTTAATCTCTGGCTTGTTATTATTTAGTTGGATGCTCTTGAGAATAAAATCGGTCAGTGTCCGTTTTTCCCAGATCACCTCTGCGTGGGCACAGCAAGCCCGCCCCCATCAGGCCAGGTTATTGTTAGTCAAAGCAGTTGTTGCTATTTTACTTATCGGGTTCGCTTCCATGGTTTGGTTTACTAGCGCTGGATTGCTGTTCCAAGCCGCAGATGCATGGACACACGCACAAGTGCAGTCTGCGCGCAATGACCTACAAATCTGGCTGGAAAAGCAAACTCTTGAAACGACAGATCCAGGCGTTGGCGAACTGGAGCAGTTCATCTGGGACATGACCCAGACATGGATTGAAACCAAACAAAAGACGCCTGACATTTGGAATTCCTGGTTGCCAGTTGTCACGCAACTCATCAGTGTCGGGCTGTTTTCAATAGCTTCTGGCTCAGCTTTCGGTTGGTATTACTTTATTCGCCACAAGCGTTTTTTCAAAGCGTTATTGTTTTTGACAATCCTCTATCTGGTTTTAACAATCACGCCGGTGGTGGTTTCCTTTTGGTTGCTTCAAGCGCCTCAGGGAAACTTTGGGTTCTGGTACGTTACCACTGGATTACTCGATATATTTCAGAAAACTGCAATCAACAACCTTCCCGGACTAACGGTTGGGTTATTTTTAGCTTTAGGACAGGATGTTTTCGACAGCGTCCAGGAGAAAGATTTGGATCACGAATGTCCCAAATGTCATCTACTATATGTTACGCCAGACTGCAAATGTAAAGAGACCGACAGTCTTGAAAAAGTACTGACATTGCAAGAGGCAAAATTGTTAACAAAGGCGAAGGTGACGTAATCATGCTACTCACTGCGCTCAACAAACATTTTCAAGGATTATTGAAAGCGCGTCCCATCCTGGTCTGGTTCGACTCAGAAGGCGATTATGCTTCCCTGTTGAACGACTTGACTGCTTCCGGACTCCCCCTCACCTGTATCCAGTCCGAGGGGCAGTTGATTCGCCTGCGCGCTGACCTGCTCTACCGCCCCACCCCAATCGTCATCTACCTGCCCTGGAAGCGCGACGCCGCCGAAAGCGAACTGCTCACCCCCATCCTGCCGCTCGCCAATATTTTCAACGACAACCTGTTCCGCTTCCTCAACGAGCAGGGCGTCACCTTCCCCGATGATCCCAAAACCCGCAGTACCATCCGGGAAGTCCTGCCCCGCCTGGCTAAACAATCCCTCGGCAAAGGCGCGGGTTACTGGAAGAAAGTGCTCTCCTCGTTGGACGCCGTCCGCGAAGAACTGCTCGGCGACTTTGGCGAAAAACTGCTCAGCTACCTGGCCATCCCTGCCGAAACCCACGCCGAATTTAAGAAGAATGATATCGAGAATTTCTTCTTCAATCTGCTCGCCAGCCGCTACGGTTTCGAATGTGATCCCACCAGCGAAACACCCGAAGCCCTGTCCCGCCGTCTCACCGCCCACTTCATCCTGGCGCGAGCCTGGCTCACCGCCAACCGCCCCGACGATTTTCCCTACCAGAAACTGCTCCCGCCCACCCACCTGCTCGACGACTGCGACTCCTTCCTGCGCCGCTGGCAGGATAGTTCCTTCGCCGCGGCCTTCAACCGTCTGGCTGTACAAGTCGAGCCGCAGTATTCGCTCAAAATATGGGCCAATGCCCTGCCGCTCGATGCTGCCCTGTCTCTGGGCGCGGTCTTCGAAAATATCGAGGATCTGCTCTGGACGCGTATTGAAGCCGAGATCAAAAGCCTCGATACCGACGCCGCCTGGGTGGAATTCCTGTCAGCACACCAGTCGGCATTCACTGCCCGCTCCGGAAATTACTGGGCGAAGATCGGCCAGGCACCACAATGGGGAATCCTGACCCAAGCCATGTTCCTGTTGCAGGCTGTCCAAGCCTTTGAGTCTGAGATCGATCATATCTCGGACGCCAACCAGTTGATCCAACGTTACGCCGCTCCGCTCGGCTGGTGGCAGATTGACCGCGCCTACCGCGAATTCCGCCAGTCCATCGGCGACGCCACCGGCTCCTACGACCGTCTGCGCCAGCGCGCGGGGCGCACCTACCATCGCTTCCTCGAACACCTCAACAATCGCTTTGCCGAACTGCTCACAAAACACCCGAAATGGGATCTGACCGCCCTGCCCTCCCAAACCACAACCTGGAACGATCTGGTCAACGTCCGCAAAGGGAGCCGCACCGCCGTCATCTTCGTGGATGCCCTACGCCTCGAACTCGCCCACGCCCTGGTCGAACGTCTCCAGCGCGATCTCGACCCGAACGACCTGCAACTGAGTCCGCGCCTGGTCACGCTCCCCGCCGTCACCGATATCTGTATGCCCGCCCTGCTGCCCGATGGCGCGTCTCGTAAAGTGGATTACACCGATGGCTGGCAGGTCACCATTGGCAAGAGCGGCAACCTGGCTGTCAAAGCCGAGCGCATTGCCTACCTGCGGGACAAATACCCCAAGATTCAGGTTTACAACGAAATCTCGGAACTGCTCAAAACACCAACCGATCACATTCCCGCCTCGGCTGAACTATACGTCACCTTCCACACTGCCCTGGATAGCATTGGCGAAGAAGCTCACGAATTGGCATTGACCGTCTTTAGTGAAGTGCTCAAAGATGTGGAACAGGCCATCCGCAAATTCCGCGAGGCCGAGATCACCGACATCCACATCGTCACCGACCACGGCTTCCTCCTGCTCGATGATGTCTCCGAAGCCGACAAAGTCCCAGTCAAGGATGTGCCCGCCCTCAAAAAGTCTTCCCGCTACCTGGTTGGGCGCGGCCTGGGTCACACCGATCAATTGCGCTTCCCCATCCCCGGCGCGGAAAACCTGGAAGGCTGGTTTGCACGCGGCATTGGCGTCCTGCGCACACCGGGCAAGTATAATTACACCCACGGCGGCCTGTCCCTGCAGGAAGTGGTCATCCCCTGCCTGACTGTCTCGCAGAAAACCAGCGGCGGCATGATCGAAGTCGAGATGTCCGCCCCACAGGAGATCCGGGGCAAACTGCTCAAAGTCAAAGTCCAGGCCTTGAGCGCCGAACTGCTGGCCCATCCCCGCCAGGTGGAACTGCGACTGGAGAAGGTTTCCGGTGCATCTGCGCCCATCGTGGCCATCCCACAGATCATCGAAGTGGGCGACGAGATTGAGATCAAAGTGCTCCTACCCGATTCCGCCCCGCTTGAAATCGGCGAAAAAGTCACCTGGCGTCTGGTGGATGCCGTCAGTGGGCAGGTTCTACAGGAACAACCGGCTGTCAATCGTGTCGATTTCTTCTAGTGTTGAGGAATAATGCCGATCAAATCAATTGTGATGGATGAGTTAGACCAAAAAACAGCGCGTCTGTTCCCTGGGCGCATCGTGCGCAAGGACCTCGTACGGCAGACCAAAACTGGTTTCAATGTGCCTGTCTACGTGCTTGAATATCTCCTTGGCCAGTATTGTTCCTCCACTGAACCAGATGTTATTGCCGAAGGGTTGGAACACGTCCGTAATACACTCTCAAGCAATTTTGTTCGCGCCGACGAGGCGGAGAAAATTAAAGCGATAACCCGTTCCAAAGGCAGTCATCGAATTATTGACAAGGTAAAAGTCACGCTCGACACCGATGTTGATCGTTTCTGGGCAGAGTTGACCAATATGGGTGTCAAAAACGTTTTGATTGAAGACAGCCTGGTAGACCAGTATGACAAACTGCTGATGGGCGGTGTCTGGGCGTTGATTGATCTGCGCTACGACCCGGAAATGCAAATCCGCGGCGTAACCCGT
>Ga0100396_1002552_pt1 | contig 11915 bp, 6 predicted proteins | sample CryGeymeta201520_FD_81551 | JGI IMG/M metagenome (GOLD analysis project Ga0100396, IMG submission 81551) | Groundwater microbial communities from Crystal Geyser aquifers in Utah, USA - Crystal Geyser metaG 2015-20 | ecosystem: Environmental > Aquatic > Deep subsurface > Groundwater | place: USA... | reverse complement strand
CGGCGCGCCGGCCCGACGAGCTGATCACAGCGATCCGGTTTCCCGTGCCGCCGGCCAACAGCGCGAGTGCGTTCCACAAAGTGGGTTTGCGCAAAGCGGATGCCATCTCGGTGCTGAGTGTAGCGGTGTGGGTCGAACGCGACGCGGCCGGGGTGTGTCGTAAGGCGCGCATCGCCCTGGGTTCGGTCGCCCCCACGCCGATTCGCGTCCGCGCAGCCGAAGATTGTTTAACCGGCCAGCCCCTGACACCTGCCCTGATCCAGGAAGCGGCGAGTTTGGCGGCCGAGGCGGCTCGCCCCATCGACGACCTGCGCGGGTCGGCAGCGTATCGACAACGGGTGGTCGAAGTGGTGACGCGGCGGCTGTTGATCGCCGTGGTTGGCCAGGTCCGGGAGGGCTAGGAGCGAAGCGATGCAACCCAAAGTTATCACACTCAAAGTCAACGGTCGCCGGCACGCCGTGGCGCTGATGCCCAACGTGACCTTGCTATACGCGTTGCGTGATCTGGGCTACACGGACGTCAAGAACGGCTGCGAGAAGGGGGACTGCGGCGCGTGCGCGGTCTTGCTCGATGGGAAACCCGTCAATAGCTGCCTGGTGTTGGCCTGGCAGGCCGACGGCGCGGAAATCGTCACCAACGCCGGCCTGGGCACGCTCGACCACCCCCACCCGTTGCAGACCGCGTTTGCGGACACCGGCGCGGTCCAGTGCGGCTATTGCACGCCCGGCATAATCATCTCGGCCAAGGCGCTGCTCGACACCAACCCGCACCCCTCGGACAAGGAGATCCGGGAAGCGCTCTCGGGCAACCTGTGCCGCTGCACCGGCTACGACCACATCATCGAGGCGGTCAGGCGAGTGAGCGAGTCAGCGAGTCAGCGAACTCACCCGCCAACGCGCTCGCTGACTCGTTTTCTCGCTGATTCGCTGACTCATTGGAGGTGCAAACATGAAGTACAAGGCTAAACCGCTACTCCCCGTCACCCTGCCCGAGTTGCGCGTCGTGGGTAAGCCGCTGCGCCGGGTGGACGCGCTGGGCAAGGCGGTCGGCGCGACGCTGTACGCCGGCGATTTCACCATGCCGAACATGCTCCACGGCAAAGTGTTCCGCAGCAGTGTGCCGCACGCCCGCATCGCGCGCCTGGACGTGAGCAAGGCGCAGGCTTTGCCCGGCGTGGTCTGCGTGTTGACGGCCCTGGATCTGCCCGGCGGGACGCTGGCGACCGATATGCCCGGCCAGACCGGCCAGCAGCGCCGCGCCGGTTCCGATGCGCAGGTGCTGGCCCGCGAGGTGGTCCGCTTCGTCGGCGAGCCGATCGCCCTGGTCGCGGCCGAGACGTTGGATATCGCCGAAACCGCCCTGGGACTGATCGAGGTCGAGTACGAGCGGCTGCCGGGGGTGTTCGATCCGCTCGAGGCGCTGAAGCCCGGCGCGCCGGTGCTGCACGCGCCCGACAACGTGGTCGCCAGTTGGCAGATCCGCAAAGGGGACGTGGACCTGGGGATGGCCGTGGCCGACCTGATCGTGGAGAACACCTATCGGGCGCCGTTCGTCGATCACGCCTATCTCGAACCGGAGGCCGGCCTGGCATGGGTGGACGACCGTGGGACCATCAACATCCGCGTCTGCACGCAGGTGGTCGAGCACTTCCGCAGCATCGCCCAGGCGGTGGGCGTGCCGCAGAACCAGATCCACATCCTGGGCACGATGGTCGGCGGCGGGTTCGGCGGCAAAGAGGACATCACCGTCGAGATCTTCCTGGCGTTACTGGCGAAACACACGCATCGGCCCGTGCGGCTGGCGTACACGCGTGAAGAGTCGTTCATCGCGCACTCCAAGCGCCACCCGTTCATCATCACGCATCGCACCGGCGTCAAGAACGACGGCCGCATCACCGCCGCGGAGATCGAGATGGTGGCGGATTCGGGCGCCTACCCCTACCTGAGCCCGTACGTGTTGCTTTATGCTGTGGTGACCGCCCCCGGCCCGTACCGCATGGAGAACCTCAAGGTGGACGGCAAGGCCGTGGCCACCAACAACCCCTTCACCAGCGCCTTTCGCGGGTTTGGCGCGCCGCAGGCGTGTTTCGCCTACGAGCAACAGATGGACGCGATCGCGGCCGTGCTGAACATGGATCCGCTGGAATTCCGTAGCATCAACTACATGCAAACCGGCGACCGCAACGCCACGAACCAGCCGATCACGAGCGCGATCTGGTTGGAGGAGACCGCCAGCCGGGCGCTCGAGGCGCTGGGCGAGAAGACGCCCCCTTCGGCGTTGCCCGCAGCGCTCAGGGCAGGTGGCCGCGATGCAATCAAGGTGGGCCGGGGTTTCGCCTCCTACATGCAGAGCTACGGTCGCATCACCTGGTTCCACGACACCTCGCAGGCGTGGGTGGGCATGGAGATGGACGGCGCCGCGGTGATCCGCAGCGGCATCCCGGACCTGGGCGCCGGGCAGATCAACAGTGTGTGCCAGATTGCCAGCGAGGTGTTGGGGGTGCCGCTCGATCGCATCACCATCTACAGCACCGATTCGGCGCTGACGCCGTTGGCCGGCACGTCGACCGCGACACGGCAGCTCTACATGTCGGGCAACGCGGTGCTCAAGGCCGCGGGTGAGGTGCGCAAGGTGTTGTTGGAGCGGGCGCGGCGTCACTTCGAGGAGGATCTGGAGGACCTGGATCTGGCGGACGGCCGGGTGTTTGTCAAGAGCGACCCCGAAAAGGGGATGCCGTTGTCTGAGCTGGTCGCGCTGTGCGCGGCCGAGGGGTTGCCGCTGGCGAACCTGGCGCTCTTCACCGCGCCGTTCACTGCCCGGCTCGATCCGGACAACCTCCAGGGACCGATCTTTCCCGACTTCACGTTCGGCGCGCAGGCCGTCGAGGTCGCGGTGGATACCGAGACCGGCGAGATCACGCTGCTGAAGAGCGCGGCGTGTCACGACGTCGGCCGGGCGATCAACCCGACCGCGGTCGCCGGGCAAATCCAGGGGGGCAGTGCGCAGGGATTGGGCTACGCCCTGATGGAAGAGGTCCAGGTCGAGGATGGGGTGATCCAGACGCCGTCGCTGGCCGAGTACCTGATCCCCACAACGATGGACATCCCGGCCACGCAGGCGATCATCCTGGAATCGGGGTCGGGCGTGGGGCCGTTCGGCGCCAAGGGGATCGGCGAACCGGCGCTCACGCCGGCCGCGCCGGCCGTCGCCAACGCGGTGGCGGATGCGTTGGGTGTGCGCATCTACGAGTTGCCGTTGACGCCGGAGCGGGTTTTGGCCGCGCTGGATCGGGCACGGCAGGCGGGTATCTTCTCAATAATCTGGGGCGAACGTGCCTGGCACTTCCGAAAAGTGCCAGGCACGTGATGGCGATGCCCCTATCTATTGAGAGGATACGCAGGCGGTGTAGCCGCAATTCATCACGGAGGCTTGGGTGGAGACGCGAAGGATTTCCGGCAACGAGGCCGTTGCGTTGGGCGCGCTGCGGGCAGGGGTGAAGGTGGCTGTGGGCTACCCCGGCACGCCATCCACGGGCGCGTTGACCCGCATGTTGGCTATACAGCCAGAGGGCGTGCACGTCGAGTGGAGCACCAACGAGAAGGTCGCGTTGGAGATCGCCACTGGTGCGGCGTGGGCCGGCCAGCGCGCGTTGTGCACCATGAAGATGTCGGGCCTAAACGTGGCCTACGACTCGCTGATCTCGATCGCGTATTCGGGCACGGTGGGCGGGCTGGTGATCTACGTGGCCGACGACCCTGGTGTCAGCGCGGGGATGGCGGAGCAGGATTCGCGCGGCTTTGCCACGCTGGCCGACATGCAGATGCTCGAACCCGCGACCGTGGCGGACACCTACGAGATCATGCCATTCGCGTTCGACCTGTCCGAGGAGATCGGCGGCCCCGTCTTCGTCCGGTTGGTGACGGCTACCGCCAACTCGTTGGCGCCGGTGCAGATGTTGCCGCGGCTGGATGTGCCGGAGCGAGAATCGGTGCTGATCCGAGACATCGCGCGTTTCACCAAGGCCGGTTCGGCGATTTGCATGACGCAACACCGCGAGCTGATCGCGCGGCTGGCGCGGGCCGGGCAGATCATCGCCGAGCGCAAGATCAACCGGCTTCACCTGTCTGAGCAGACCGGCGGTCGGCCAGGGCTGGGCATTATCGCCGCGGGCGCGGTCGCATCCTACCTGGCCGAGGGGCTGGAGATCGCCGCGGGGTACGGGCTGGCCCCCGCGGCCGCGGGGGCTGGTCCCCAGGCCATCTCCACGCTCGAGGTGGTCGGTGTGCACCCATTCCCGCAGGAAGAGGCCGCGGCTCTGATGCGCCATTGCGACACGATCCTGGTGCTCGAAGAGCTGGAGCCGCACCTCGAAAAGAGCCTGTACGTGACCGCCCGGCAAAGCGGTTTCGCGGGACGAATCATCGGCAAGCTGGATGGTACGTTTAGCCGCATCGGCGAGTACAACGTCAGCCACGTGGTGCGCGGGATCGCCGTGGCGCTGGGCCTGGAGATCCCCGCGGCCGCGTTCCAGGGTCGTCGCGAGGCCGAGGCATTAGCCGCGCAGCGGCCGATCACGGTGTGCGCCGGGTGTCCGCATCGCGGCACCTACATGGCCATCAATCAGGCGATCCGCAAGCTGCGCTACAAGCGGGACGATGTGATGGTCACCGGCGACATCGGCTGCACCATCCTGGGGATGAACCCGCCGTTCAACACCGTCTGGACTGAGATCTCCATGGGCGCGAGCATCTCACTGGCCCAGGGCTACGTCCACGGTGGGATCGAGACGCCCGTGATCGCCACCATCGGCGACTCCACTTTCTTCCACGCCGGCATCCCGGGGCTGATCAATGCGGTGCAGCACCAGGTGCCGCTGACCCTGATCATCATGGACAACGGCTGGACCAGCATGACCGGCATGCAGGTGAATCCGGGCACCGCGGACGAGCGCCAGGGGGCCGGTGACCGGCGGCTCGACATCGCGCAGATCGTGCCTGCGCTGGGCGTGGACCACTTCTTCCAGGTGGACCCCTTTGATTTCGCCGACACTGCGGCGACGATCCAGCGGGCGCTGACGTTGCCGGGGGTCAAGGTGGTGCTGGCGCGGCAGGAGTGCGTGATGCCGGTCTTGCGCCGGGACGAACGGCCGGGCGTGGTGCGGGTCGTGGCCGAGAACTGCAATCTCTGCAAGCTGTGTATTACCGTCACCGGCTGCCCGGCGATCAGCCTGGCCGAGGGCACAATCGAGATCGATCCGCTGCTGTGTTATGGTTGCGGTTTGTGCGTGGACGTGTGCAACCGGGATGCGATTGAGTTTGAGCGGAGGCTCGGATGACAGGGGGACACGGGTACACAGAGACGCAGGGAACTGAAGGAACTGAGGGAATGGATGTAACGCTTCGCTTGCCCTCAGGACGAGTATGCAATACGCAGTATGCAGTACACAACTCGCAATCCGCAATCCGAGATCCGCAATTCGACATCTACTTGGTGGGTGTCGGCGGCCAGGGCGTGCTGACCATTGGAAGTTTGCTGGCCGATGCAGCCCTCCGCCGGGGGATCCCCGCCAACTACTACGAGAGCAAGGGGATGGCGCAACGGGGCGGGTTCGTCAAGGCGCAGTTGCGGCTGGGGCGGGAGGTCGTCGGTCCCAACATCCCGGAGCGCGGCGCCCATCTGGTGATCTCGATGGAGCTTTCCGAGTCGCTCAAGGGCGTGCGTTTCGTCAAGCCGGGCCACGATTTTCTGGTGTTCGGGCACGTGTGGGCGCCTACCGCGGTCATGTTGGGGAAGGCGCCCTATCCCACGCTGGGCCAGGTGCGGGAGCAGGTGGAGGCGGCCGGCGCCAGGTGGCGTTACGTGGCCGCCGACGTCCTGCCGACCTATCAGGGCCTGCCCGTCCCGGCCAACATCTTCGTGCTCGGCGCGACCATGGCCCTGACCGGGCTGCCGGAGGTGCTGTCGGTCGATGATGTGCGCGAAACGGTGCGAGAGAAGTGGCGGCGCGCGGCCGAGCGTAATTTGTACGCGTTTCAGATGGGGTACGACGCATATGCGGGAGGGTAGGCCGTTCGGGCGGTGGTGGTCGCGCAAGATGTGGGGACTGAGTATCTTCTCAATTTTCCGAGGCTTGACTTGCTGTGGCCGGTCTCCTGACCGAGCCACGACGGGCACGGTCGGAGACCCTTCGGGCTGAGCCTCAGGACGAAGCCGGCCCGAGCTGCCCCCAGATTATTGAGAAGATACGGGACTGATTCCTGACCACTGATCCCTGACTCCTGACACCTGACTCCTGCCGCCTGCCCCCTGTTCGCTCGACATTTTTCCAGGAGTCTTCATGACCCTTCATAGCCTTTTCTACCCCCGGACGGTCGCCGTGGTAGGCTCCACCTCACCGGGCAAGCTGGGCCACGTCTTGATCCACCAGATGCTCGACGGCGGGTTCCGAGACATCTACGCGGTGAATCCCAAAGCCCAGGGCTTCGACGGGGTCCCGGGCGTGGCCGCGGTGACCAGGATCGGCCGGCCGGTGGATCTGGCCGTGATCGCCTCGCCCGCGGCTACGGTCGGGGCGGTGTTGGAGGATTGCGCCGCGGCCGGGGTGAAGGTCGCAGTGGTGATTACTGCCGGCTTCTCAGAGGCTGGCAACGTCGCGGGCGAGGAGCAGATCAAACGCATCGCCAGACGATCTGGCATCCGCGTCGTCGGCCCGAACTGCGCCGGCATCCTCAACACCGGCTACAACCTCTACCCGACCCTGGAAGTGCGGCCGCCCGCCGGCCAGACGGCCCTGATCTCGCAAAGCGGCGCGCTGGGCGGCGCGGTGCTGGCCTGGGCCGAGGAGCAGGGGCTGGGCATCTCGAAGTTCGTGAGCTACGGCAATCGCGTCGATGTGGACGAGGTGGATCTGCTGGCGTATCTGGCCGATGACCCGGACACCAAAGTCGTCGCGCTCTACATCGAGAGTGTGCGGGACGGGCGGGCGTTCATGGCCGCGGCGCATGCATTCACCCGACGGAAGCCGCTGGTGGTGATCAAGTCAGGTCGCAGCCGCTCCGGGCAGCGCGCCACGTTGTCCCACACCGGCTCGATGGCCGGCGCGGACGCAGCCTATGACGCCGCGCTGCGGCAGTGCGGCGCGATCCGGGTGGACACGGTCGAGGAGATGTTCGACCTGTGCAAGGGATTCGCCCACGTGCCGCCGGTGCGGGGCCGGCGCATCGCCATCGTGACCAACTCCGGCGGGCCGGGGGTCATGGCGGCCGACTGGGACGAGAAGCTGGGGATCGAGGTAGCCGAGCCGAGCCCGGCGCTGCGGGAGAGGCTGGCGAGCTTCCTGCCCGCGCACTGTGCGCTTCGCAACCCGTTCGATCTGACCGTGGAAGGCGCCGAGGACGGTTACCGGCGGACGCTGGAGGCCGTGCTGACGGAGTACGATGCCGCGCTGGCGTTGAACGTCAACACGCCCTATCTGGATTCGGCCGCGCTGGCCCGCGGCATTTGCGACGCGGCCGATGCGACCGGCAAGCCGGTGGTGGCTACCTTCATGGCCGGGTCCACGGTCGCCGACGCGCTGCCTGTCCTGAAAGCGCGTGGCATCCCCAACTACGCTATCGGCGAGCGCGGGGTGACCGTGCTGGCCCGGATGGCGGCGTATGAAGAACGGCGGGGGCAGTGGCGGCCGCTGCCGGAGGTCGCGGTGGAACCCTGTGCCCTGCCGGGAGACGGGCAGATGCTCGAACCGGACGCGATGGCCTGGCTGGCTGCCAACGGCATCCCGACCCCCGCCTATCGTTTTGCGGTGACCGCGCCGGCGGCCGTGCAAGGGTGTCGTGAGCTGGGCTATCCGGTCGTGATGAAGGTCGTCTCACCCGACATCCTGCACAAGTCGGACGTCGGCGGTGTGCTGCTGAACATCGGGGATGACGCCGCGGCGCAGGCCGCGTTCGAGTCGATCCGGCACGGGGCCGCGGGCAAGGACTTCCGCGGGGTCGTGATCTATCCCATGGTACGCGGCGCGCACGAAGTGCTGCTGGGACTCGCGCGCGATCCGCAGTTTGGGCCGGTGGTGGCCTTCGGCATGGGTGGCATCTACACCGAGATCCTGCACGACATCGCGCTGTGTGTGGCCCCGGTGGACCGCGCCGACGCCGACGCGATGATCGGCGAGATCAAGGGGGCGGCGTTGTTGCGCGGCGCGCGGGGTCAGCCGCCCGCCGATCTGGCCGCCCTGGCCGCCCTGCTGGTGACCTTCTCCCAGCTCCCATTCCGCTACCCGGCGCTGCGCGAGGTCGATTTGAACCCGGTGTTTGTTTCCGCCGGTGGGGTGGTCGTGGGCGATGTGCGGGTGATCGCCGATCGGGGGAAAGAAACCGACGCGTAGAGCGATCCCTCGGTGGTCACCCGTTAAACGGCAGTTACTGATCCCGGCATCGGCGCCACGGCGCATGAAAATGTCATTCCTTCGACAGGCTCAGGACACCGTCTGAGCGGCTCTTGCAGCCAACCAACATTGCACAGTCGAGAAAGCGAAGCCTGCCCTGAGGCCCCTCCTGAGTTTATCGAAGGGCCAGGCCGAAGGGAATCTCGTTGACCAGAGCCGAGACCCCCTTCGATTTCACTCAGGACATGCTTCACTGGTGGCTCGCCGTAACGAACTTCGGCTGGCAAACCCGTTCAGAGTGACAGACGGTTATATTTTCAGGGCAGTTTCTCATGCCGCGCTCGTCGCCACGGTGGATGAAAACGGTGGCTCGGTCGGAGACCGGCCACAGCAAGGGATTCGTTGTTTTCCCCATTCGCTGTGCATTTTCAGGGCAGGCACAGAAGCGGCGCCCCTACGTCTTGCCAAAATGCTATCAGTGCAACCACCTGTTTGCGAAGGAGCAAGCGGAGTCAATGCGTACACAAGTCAAGCCACAGCGCGGGCTGAGCGCCATCAGGCCCTACGTGCCCGGCAAGCCGATCGAGGAGGTCAAGCGCGAGTACGGCCTCACCGATGTGATCAAACTGGCGTCCAACGAGAACCCGCTGGGCGCGTCCCCCAAGGTGCTCGCCGCGCTGGCGGCCGCGTTGCCCGAACTGAACCTCTACCCGGACGCGCAGAGCTACACCCTGCGCCAGGCGATCGCTGGGCGGCTGGGGGTGGCGTTCGACCAGATCACCGTGGGCAACGGCGCCGACGGCATCATCCGGGAGCTTTGCGTGGCATATCTGAACGACGACGACGAGGTGATCGTCAGCCGATCGTCGTTCCCGGTGTACGACATCAGCGTGAATGTCATGCGCGGCAAGCTGGTCAAGACACCGCTGACTGCAGACTTCCGGTTCGACCTGGCCGCGATGGCGGCCGCGATCACCGACCGCACCAGGCTGATCTTCGTCTGCAACCCCAACAACCCGACCGGGACGATCGTCACCGCGGACGAAGTGGAAGCCTTTACGACGCAGGTGCCGGATCACGTGCTGGTGGTCTTCGACGAGGCGTACTACGAGTTCGTGGATGCTGAGGACTATCCCGACACGCTGCGCTATGTGCGGGAGGGCCGGCGTAACGTCATCGTGCTTCGCACCTTCTCGAAAGGGTACGGCATCGCAGGCATCCGCCTGGGCTACGGCGTGGCTCAGCCCGAGCTGCTGGCCCCGATGAACGCCGGCAAGGAGTCCTTCCCGGTCAACCGGCTGGCGCAGGTGGCGGGCCTGGCCGCGTTGGAGGACGACGAGTTTTTGCATCGCACCCTGGCCATGAACCGGGCCGGGCTTGCGTATCTGTACGAGCAGTTCAGTCGGTTGGGGCTCAAATATGTGGAAAGCCACGGCAACTTCGTGTTGCTCGACGTCGGACCGGCCGCACCGTACGTGTTCGAGGCGTTGCTCCGCCTGGGCGTGATCGTCCGGCCGTGCACCGCGTACGATCTGCCGCACTGTCTGCGCATCACGGTGGGCACGCCGGAGCAAAATGCCCGGTTCATCGCCGCGCTCGAAGGGGTGCTCGAAGTCTGACACCCGAAGAAGTTCACCGGTTGAAACCGATGTCTGACACCCGAAGTACACTGAAGTGCACTGGCAAACAACCCGTTTTGAACGGGTTTGCGTGTATCAGCCCGGCGTTTCAACGCTGGGTGTGTGGCCCTTCGAGCGCGTCAATGTCATTTAGTTGAGGCCGGAGTCGAGCCTTTAGGCGTTCAAATTCCGGCTAAAGCCTCGACTCCAGCACGCTAACTTAACGACATTGCCGAGCGCGTCATTCCCGCGCACGCGGGAATCCAGAAGCCTGGTTCCCGCTTTCGCGGGAATGACGTCCCGTGTGCGCGGGTGTGACTCGGAAAACCCCTCCGTGGTCGCCCTGGGCGGGCACAGAGGCGGCTAGCGCTAGTACATGATGGCCTAAGTTCCACCTTGGTTTGTCATTGCGAGGCGTGCCGTTTACGCCGAAGCAATCGGGATTGCCGCAATCCCTCGCAGGTGAAGGAGACTGCTTCGTCGCAAACTACGCTCCTCGCAGTGACAACCATTGGCGAACTTCCGTCAAGTTGTATTAGCCCCGTATCTTCTCAATAATCTGGGGCGAACGTGCCTGGCACTTTTCGGAAGTGCCAGGCACGTGATGGCAATGCCCCTACAAATTGAGAGGATACCTAGCCCCCTACATATCGAGAAGTTGCCATGAATTTCATTCACCACCAAGCATGAAAACGGGCAGCGAACGCCCATTTTCAGATAAGCGTTCATGCCGGGCGCGGCGCCACGGCGAATGAAAACATCCCTCACCGCTCGGGCCGGTCTCCTGACCGTGCCCGCCCACCATGGGACAAGGTGGCTCGGTCGGAGACCGGCCACAGCAGACGGAACGGGCCTATTTTCAGGACGGATACCGTTGGAGGTAGGAGGAGACAACTGCATGAGCGACAAGCTGGACCTTATCATCAAAGGCGGCCTGCTGGCGACCGGCGCCGGCATCGCGCGCGTCGATTTGGGCATCCAGGGTGAACAGGTGGTGGAGATCGCGGCCGATCTGGATGCCAGTCGCGGCCACCGCGTCATCGACGCCACCGGAAAATACGTGCTGCCGGGCATGGTCGACGTTCACACGCACCCGGTCTACCTGGATGACCTGGGCGGCATCTCAGTGACCGCCGCGCACGGCGGCGTGACGACCATGATCCACTACGCGTACGCGCGGCCCGGCATGAAGCTGCTGGAGACGTTGGAGAAATTCCGGGCCGACGGGTTGACCCATTCCGTGCTCGACTTCGCGCTGCATGGCGGCCTGTTCGACGTGGAACACCAACTGGCGGACGTGCCCGCGGCGTTCAAGATGGGGGTCACCTCGTTCAAGGTCTTTATGACCTACGCCAAGCTCAAGTGGATGACGGACGACTACTGGCTGACTGCCCTGATGGACGTGGTCGCGGCCGAGCGCGGCCTGGTGGCGGTCCACGCGGAGAACGGCCTGGCAACCGACTACCTGGAGGACAAGTTCCTGCGGGAGGGGCGATCTTCGGTCGAGGCCTTCACCGCCATGCGGCCAGATCTGCTGGAGGCTGAGGCGCTGAACCGGGCCATGTCACTGGCGCGGGTGATGGGGTGTCCGCTGTACGTGCCGCACAACAGCGCCGCGGCATGTCTGGCGCCGCTGCGCCGGGCGCAGGCCAACGGCTGGCGGGTGTACGGTGAGACCTGCCCGCAGTACCTGACCCTGACCGAGGAGACCACCGCCCGGGTCGGGCCGCTGGCCAAGATCGGGCCGCCACTGCGCACGCCCGCGGACAACGCGGCGCTCTGGCAGGGCCTGGCCGACGGCACGTTGGTCACCGTGGCCAGCGACCACGCGTCAAAGGCAAAGAAGGCCAACGATGACTTCTTCGAGGCGGCGTACGGCACGAAGCAGATCGAGACCATGCTGTCCGTCATG
>Ga0100396_1002534_pt1 | contig 11959 bp, 9 predicted proteins | sample CryGeymeta201520_FD_81551 | JGI IMG/M metagenome (GOLD analysis project Ga0100396, IMG submission 81551) | Groundwater microbial communities from Crystal Geyser aquifers in Utah, USA - Crystal Geyser metaG 2015-20 | ecosystem: Environmental > Aquatic > Deep subsurface > Groundwater | place: USA... | reverse complement strand
TCCGGTCGTAGACCATGTCCAGCGCCACCGTCCGGCCGAGCTCGCCCCCGGTGAAACCGTTGGCGCGCTCGCTCAACACCCCCATCGCCATGCCGATCATGCTGCGCGCTTCCGGGTTGATCCCAAAGCCGGTGGCCGTGGCGCTCTTCACCGCCCCGAAGATCGCCTGGATCAACGGCAGGTGGTAGGGCAAGAAGGGGGTGTTGGCGGCGAATCGCTCGGCGGACATCGCGGGCAGGCTGCGGCTGGCGCCTGGCAGGACGGCCAGGGCGGCCAGCGCGCCCGCGTGTGCCTGGTAGAAGCCCTCGATCTCGGCGCTCCGTTCCGGACGCTTCTGCAGGATGCGGCCCTCCAGCACCTTCTCCACATCCTCGGAAGTGAGCGCCAGGCGGATGTCGAACCGCTGGCCGATCTTGCTGAAGTCCGCGGCCCTGGCCTTCACGCCCGCGATCAGCTCGTCCAGCTTGGCCTGCGAGGTGATGATCAACCACAGCTTGCCGCGGCCGCGCGTCGCGAACTCCTCGGCGATGGATTGCAGCTCCAACAGCTTCTGGCCGTTGTCGCCGATGAACTGGCCCATTTCGTCAATGATGAAGACCAATCGCGGCGGATGTTCGGGGTTCCCCGTCCGAGCCAGCTCATCCACGTAATCTGCCAGCCGGGCAGCCAGATCGGATACCGACAAACCCTGGCTGCGCTGCATCAGGTCGAGCGCGGCAAGGGCTTCTTCTCGGCTGCGATACGCGGCCGGCGCCACGGTTTGCAGCGCCTCAGCCACGGTCGGCCGGATGAAGAGGAAATCCTCGCGCTCTTCGGCCCAGGGTCGCCCCGTCTGCCTCTCGACCTCGGCCCGGAACGCGTCGTACAGGCCCCGCTCGATCAGCGAAAGCTCCAGGCTGGCCACGGCAATATTCTTGCTCAGGTCGCGGCTGGCCAGGTAGCTCCGGTACATAATCGCGCTGATGCTGTCGTCTTTGGCGGTCAGGTCTTGCTCGGCCTTGATCTGGAAGGTGATGACGTGGCTGTCCAACAGCCCTGCGCGATGCAGCAACCCCTCGATCTCCATCCGATGCGAACTGCCGGCCAGCCGTGTCGCGAAGAGCTCGCGGGCCGTCTGGCCGCCGACAGACCGGTTCTCCAGCAGATAGCCCAGCATTTTGGCGAAGTGCGACTTGCCCGCGCCGAAGAAACCCGAGATCCACACCCCGATCCGGTCGGTAGCCGCGGTACGCGATTCCGCGTAAGCTTCCAGGAACGCCATCAACCCGCGCTCGATAGGCGTCGTGACCACGTACTCGCGCAGATCGGCCGCCACGACCGTTTCGGCCAGATCGATCACCTTGGCGACGGGGGGGATATAACGCTCGATGGGGTAGACGAACAGCTCGCGGAGCGGAACACCTGTCCCCGAAGCGGAGCGAAGTGGGGTGGATGCGGCCATGTGTGGATTAACTCCATTCTGGCAGACCTGACAGGTTTCCGAAACCTGTCAGGTCTCAGATCAGATCACGCGTGCGATAGTAGCTGGTCGGGCGCACGCCCAGGAACATCAAGCGCTTTTCGAGGTTGACTTCACCTGGATAGAAGATAGCCAGCGCCATGGGCGGTTGGATGCAGTTGGTGCAGTCGTCCAGGATTGGGCCCAGGTGGAGGTAGGGGTAGAGAAAGGCCACATCGGTCAAAAAGACGACGCCATCGCTGACCAGCGACTCGACCGCCTGCATCAAGCTGGTCGTTAACTCCTGGGCGGCGTGCCCGGCGATGTTGTCGCCCAGCTCGGGGCCGGCTGTGGCCTCCAACTGGAAAAGCTGCTCGAGCCGACCGCGGCGTTCGTAGTGCCCGAAGATCACGTCGCGGCAACTGACCGTCTGGACCTTGACCCCTTGGCCCTCCACCGTGCGCCGCAGCAGCTCACGGCGCCGTACGCAGTCGGCCTCTTCCTCGGGGCGATAGACCAGGCGAATGAAGGGCACGCCTGTGCTCTGGGCCAGCAGCGCCCGATCGCGCAGCAGCCAGCGTTCCAGCTCCTCAAACTTCTCCGGTAAGGCTCTCAACGCATGCCTCCAGGGATGGGAAGCGCAAGTCCAGGCTGTACACATCGCCCTGAACCTTGAAGGTGCAGGCGCCGGCCGCGCTAGCTTCGGTCAGCAGCGCCTGGACATCGTCGCTCTCAAGCAGGAAGAGCCGCCAGTCCTCGTGCGCCAGCACCCCTTGCGCGGTGCTCACGCTGTCCTGAGCCAGCCGATACAGGACGTAGACGAACGCCGGCAGTGGCACATACAGCCGGGCAAACTGCTTGTTTTGGGCGCCGGTGAGCAAACCGAAGTCGCGCAGGATGGTCAGGATGTTGCTCACCACCTTTTCGCGGGTCTGGGGCGACCATGTGGTCAGTTCGGGGTGGCTACCGGCACTCTCGTCGAAGAAGCGTTGCAGGTCAGCTTTGCCGACTCCGCTGAAGCCGGCCGCATAGCGCGGGTAGACGCAGCCGACGACTGCATCGCGCAGCACGGGCAGCGACCGGCACATCTCGAAGAACAACACGAGGTGGGCCGTCTGTCGGTCACGCGAGCGCGTCACCATGCGAGCCAGCGTAGCCGCCCGCGCTTCATCGCCCAGGTAGCGCGTATGGAGGTGATCCCAGACCGACTTGCGCGTGCTGTCCGTGAGTTTGCCGAGCAAATCGGCCCCCATGACCTGCGCCTTGACCTCAGCAACGGTGTGGCCGTGATCGAGCTCGCGCAGCACGGCGAACGTCTCTGCGAGCAAGGTGCTTTTGCCCGACAGGGTTGCGGTGTATGGTGAGATCGGCTTCATTGCTGTGATTTCACTCTTCCCAAAACAAAACAGCCGCAGCTCCCTGAGAAAAGGACCGCGGCCTCACTTGACGTTCGGAACCGCCGTGCTATACTTACTCGCACAGCACTTCGTCTTGAAGGCTGCAACGCCCGTTTCCTGGGGCACACAGGAGTCGGGTTCGAAGCCGATCAGGTCGTACCTGGCCGGCTTCGTGCATTTATTGGACGGGATTATATCTCACGTCGCGTGGAAACGGCAAATGACTTTGCACGAGGGAATGAAGATTCCAAGAACGCGGTGCCAGCGCGGAGACGCTTCTGCGGGTTACCATTCATCGCCCCGAAGCCATGACCATCCTACCTTCGCTCATCACAGGTTGGGTGAACAGAGCGCCTCAAGTGGCCGCCAGCCGTGTCCTTGTCTCTATCAGTTATCACCTCGGCGTCGTGAGCTCCTCCCAGGCCCAACCGCCGGCTTCCATTGCCTCGATGCTGCTCAGCAGGATTCTGCCTGGCGGCAGCGAATCCGATGCACCCGGCTTCGTTGCCGGGTGGGTTGGTCGTGTCGAAGCGGATGAGGCGTTGGAGCAATTCTACGGGACGCTGATTGGTCATTGATCTGCCCGTTCCTGCCAGGGTGCGCCAGCCTGCTCAATACGGCGGCAGGGCCGGCCCACTGTAGCCGCACACGCCCGTGCGCGGTGAGTTGACCAACGCCATGATGTATTCTTCGTGCTCGTGCTCCTCCGCGTGCTCGTCGCAGAACTCGTAGCGGTCGCTCTCGTACATGCACTCCGTGCAGATATAGGTGGCCGGCTCGTCGCACTCCATGCAGGATGGTGGCTCGAACTTGTTGCGCGCCATCAGTGCGATGGGGTGCGGGGTGGTCGGCTGGCCCTCCCGCTGATCCACCACTTTGATGATCAGGTTCGTACTGGAGCCGAAGTCGTACACGTACGGGATCTCCATGCCGGGCCGGAAGAGCCTGTCCACCGCGACCTCCATCGACCGTTCGTTGTCGTTGCTCCAGCCGTCCTCGAAGATCTGAGTGTAGCGCTGGGGCCCGATCTCGAACTGGCTGAGGTGGCCGCAGCATTCCAGCCAGATGGCGCGCAGGTACTGGTCGAGCGCTTCCAGGGTAGCGTCCCCGCGCATCTCCAGGTGCAGCCAGAAATACCCGCTATAGGCGTCCTGTACCTGCAAGTGATAGAGGAGTTGGCCCCGTTCTTTGGCAGCGGCCGCAGCGGCCGTTTGCGTCTCCAGGCGTTTGGTACAGGTCTTCAAATGGCGGGCCAGCCCGCTCCGAGTCATCTCGCGGCCGCAATAGCCGCAGTCGCCGCGACTTTGTTGCCTTCTCTCAGTCATGTCAACCTCCTATTCCCAGTCTCTTGCGGACGGCTTCGCTTTCGAGCTCCCGGATCGCGTCCGCGACGATCCAGGCCGCGGCTTTCGAATCGAGTTGCCGGATCTCCCGCGCGGTTTCCAGCGCGGCCCTGTTCAGGTTCGGATTGCGTTTCCCAATGTTCCGCAGCGCCCAGTTCACGGCCTTCTTCACGAAGTTTCGATCGTCGGTCGCCCCGGCTCGGATGACCGGCAGCAGCGCGCTGAACTGCGCGTCCTCGGCCTGCTTGTCGTGCCACGCCAGGCACGCGAGCAGCGCGAACGCAGTGCGCCTGACGAACTCCTCCTCCCGTTCGGACCAGTCGCGAATTTTCTGCCAGGCCAACGGGCTTTTCTCGAACAGGTTCATGCAGCTTTGGTCGCAGACGTCCCACGAGTCGATCTCCACGACCCAGGCCTCCATCTGCGCTTCGGTCAACCGCGCGGGGTCGTCGATCATCCCCGCTACGATCATCGCCTCGGGGATGCCGGTCTGCCACAGGTCGAGCGCCAGTTGATGGTCCTTCCCCAGTTCCCTGGCGAGTTTGCGCATGTCCGGCACCGCCACCCCCAGCCGTCGTTTGGCCGACATGCCGTATCGGGCCATGCCCGCCACCTGATCGGGCCGGGCCTTCGCCGCCAGTTTTGTCAGGACTGCTTCCACGGAAGACATCGTTGTTCTCCCTTTGAGAATAATCTCTTGTCACTCATTTTCTTCCAGCCAGTCAGCCAGCCCGCTTTCCAGGTCCTGGAAGAGCGCATCCAGCGTTGCGTATCGGCTGTTGCCTTCCCAGACCATGCCGCCTTTATCCATCGCGCGCACCATCGAGCGACTGTATTCGTCGCGCCCGAGCGCGATCCGACCCCAGGACTTGACCCACCAGGTGATGGTTGGATAGGTCGTGTCCAAGGATGTTTTCATGTCACCAGTAATCCTATTCTCAGTCATAGGTGTTCGACCTCGATTCGTTTCACATCTTACCACGCTGCGGTCGCGGCGTCAACGCTGCGGCGCCGCGGCAGTTTAGGGCTAAGGACTAAATAACTTACTCACTTGCTCCGGCAAATGAAGGGCGGACTTGCGTAAGTTATTTAATTCTCAGTCCTTAGCGCAAAATCTGCTATCGAACGCACAAAAAGCAAGGATTTCGTGGGTTAGGCCTTGTATCTAGGGTATGGTACAATCAGCGAAAAATCTGGAGGCATTGGGCTTAGGCCGGATTGCGGAGCCGCTTTTGTCCATTCGCTGATTGGAGATGCCATGCGTTTCGCTATTGTCGGAATCGGTAATATCGCCCCGGTGCATGCCCGGGCCATCCAGGACACGCCAGATGCCGAGCTGGTCGCGGTAGCCACACGAGATGAGGCGCGCGGGCGGGCCTTTGTCGCCGAGCACGGCGGCGTGTGGTTCGCCGACTACCAGGAGTTGCTGGCCCACGCCGGCGCCGATGCCGTGAGCCTTTGCACGCCGCACGATCTGCACGCGCCGATGGCAATCGCCGCGGCCGCGGCCGGTTTGCACGTGCTGTGTGAGAAGCCGATGGCGCGCACCGCTGCCGAATGCGACGCGATGATCGCGACCTGTGAGCGAGCCGGCGTGACGTTGGGCGTGGTTTTCCAGAGCCGGTTCGAGCAACTCTCCGTCAATCTGAAAAACGCGCTGGATGCCGGCCGGTTGGGCCGGCTGCTATGGGTCAGTGCCAACACTCTTTGGCATCGGACCGACGCGTACTACCGCAGTGGGCCGTGGCGCGGCACATGGGAGCACGAGGGGGGCGGCGTGCTGATCAATCAGGCGATCCACGCCATCGACTTGCTGATCTGGCTGGCCGGCATGCCCGTCCGCGTTACCGCCCGAACGCGCACGCTCAACCACCCCATCGAGGTCGAGGATGCCGCGCTGGCGCTGCTGGAATACGCAGATGGCCGGCTGGGGCTGATCCAGGCGACGACCGCGGCCTTCCCAGGCTATCCCGAACGGCTGGAGTTCTTCGGCAGCCAGGGCAGCGCGGTCTACCACAAGGGGCAGGCGCGACTGGAATGGCACCTGGCTGACCCGCACGAGGACCGCATCGAGGAGGCTGAGGTGAGCAGCGGCGCCGCGCGCCCCATGGACATCACCGCAGCCGGGCATACGGCGCTTTTGCGCGATTTCGTCGTCGCCACACGCGAGAACCGCTCGCCGCAGGTCGATGGCCATGCAGGCCGCCGGAGTGTCGCACTGGTGGAAGCGATCTACCGATCAGCCGCGATGGGGAGCACGATCGCGATCGAGTGAGCGAAGGCGCCCGATCGCCCACCGGACGGCGGTGTCGGCATCGGGGTGAGGCATAGTATCACTCCGCTTTCGTAGACCACCAACGCGTCACCAGGCCCGTTACGAGCACCCGGCCGACCCCGCACATGGCCAGCTCCGCGTGCAAGGGCGTGTCCTCGAACGCGTTACCGTATGTGCCGGTAGTCACCCTAGAAGTCGTTGGTGCGCGGGAAGAGGGAGACGCGGCCGCCGGTTTGGTTGCCGACGTGCGCCAACTGTTCTGGTGTGGCCGCCCTGGCCAGGAGCAGGGCCGCCCCGCATCCATCCGGCGGCGCCCCCCCAGCGCTTGTCGCCGCCGTCCAGCGGCGTGTCTTCGACCACGGAGAAGCGCAGCGCCACGGTGAAGAACGCGAGCGCCTCGTCGTAGTCGCGGACGACCAAGGTAACCAGGGCGATTGAACGGGTCCGGCCTCGCTATCCGACCTCAACCCCATGCGGAACAATGATCTCCTGGAACACAGAAAGAGCTTGTTCCAGAGTGAATGCTCGCCACGCAGGTAAGTACGTGTAGGTTGCTCGCCCGGCCCGATGCCAAACACCGACGACGGCTGCTTCATCGGTTGGGAGATAGTGCCTAACCCCCGAAATTCCTGTTTTTTGTGCAAGGATTTTGGGAGTGGCGGCTGTCGTCTTTTTGGTTCCGGCGTAAGCGCAGCGGCGTAAGCGCAGCGGCCTTGTCCGGGTTAGGGGCGGATGGTGGTTTCTCGATCAGGCATCGTGTGAGGCCAGGTATCGCTGATAGGCCTTGGTCAGATTTTGCTCGATCACCGCGTGCAGGGGCGTTTGGACGCGAGGATTCTGCTGCGCTGCCTGGAAGATCTGCTGCGCGCAGAGCCCGCACAGGGCGTAGCCGATCAACACGCCGCGCGGGCGATAGATGAAGGCGTTGAGTGACAACGCGTCTTGGCCCTTGTATTTCATGGCGTCAACCGGGAACCCGCAGCCGGGACACGGATCGCCATCGTAAAACCAGAAACCTTTGACGGCGTTCCCAAACTGTGCTTTGGCCTGCGCGAACAGTTGCGCCAGCACAGCGTCTGCGTGGTCTTTTGCGTTCATGTTGGATCTCCCTGCGTCACAACCTGTTTGTTGAGGTGATGGCGCCTAACCCCCGAAATTCTTGCACAAAAAACAAGAATTTCGGGGGTTAGGCACTAGAACAGCCCGACCACCTGCCCGGTTTCCAGGTCCAGGTCCACGTCGTAGAAGACGGGGCGAGTCGGCAGGCCCGGCATGGTGCGCATTTCGCCGCACAGCGGATAGAGGAAGCCGGCGCCGACGCTGGCCCGGATATCGCGGACCGGAAACACGTAGCCCGTCGGGCGGCCCTTGATCGCCGGGTCGTGTGTCAGGCTCAAGTGCGTCTTGGCCATGCAAAGCGGCAGGTTGGCGAAGCCGAGTCGGGTATACAGCTCGATCTTCGCCTCGGCCTCGGGGGTGTACGACACGCTGCCCGCGCCGTAGATTTCGGTGGCGATCTTCTCGATCTTCTTCTTGATGCTCCACTCCAACGGGTAGAGGAACTGGAAGTCGCTCGGCTGATCGCAGGCCTTGATGACCGCCTCAGCCAGCTCGATTGCGCCGTCACCGCCGTGGGCCCAGTGGGCGCAGAGCACGGCATCTTCCGCGCCCGCGGCGACCGCCTTTTCGTGAATCAGAGCGATCTCGGCGGGGGTATCATCCTTGAACTGGTTGATGGCGACGATGACCGGCACCCCCTGGCGCTTGATGTTCTCGATGTGCGCCACCAGGTTGGCACATCCTTTTTCCAGCAGTGGCAGGTTCTCCGCGGCGTATTCGAACGACAATGGTTTGCCGGCCACTACCTTCGGCCCGCCACCATGCATCTTCAACGCGCGCACTGTCGCGACCAAGACCACCGCGTTCGGGATCAACCCGGAGTAGCGGCACTTGATGTTGAAGAACTTCTCGGTGCCCATGTCGGCGCCGAATCCCGATTCGGTGACAACGTAGTCGGCCAGCTTGAGCGCGATCTGGTCGGCCACGATGGAGCTGTTGCCGTGAGCGATGTTGGCGAACGGCCCGGCGTGGACGAAGGCGGGTTGCCCCTCGACCGTCTGCATCAGGTTGGGCATGATGGCGTCTTTCATCAGCACGGTGGCGGCGCCGGCCACGCCCAGGTCTTCAGCGGTGATCGCTTCGCCCGCCTTGTTGGTGCCAACCACGACCCGGCCGATGCGGTCGCGCATGTCCTCCAGGCTGGTGGTCAGCGCCAGGATGGCCATCAACTCGGACGCGACACTGATGTCAAAGCCGGTCGTGCGGGTGCGGCCCTTCTCGTCCGGCCCCAGGCCGATCTGGATCTTGCGCAGCATGCGGTCGCTGATGTCGATGACCCGGTTCCAGGTGATGCTGTCGGGGTCGATATCTAGCTTTGCGAAGCGAGCGCGCTCCTTGGCCGTCAGCTTGTCAGGATCTATCTTGTCGATGCCGAGCTTCTTGATGCGGCGCAGCATGGCGGGGGAGAAGTGGCGCTTGCCTTCCTGGTCGGGCGGGCACAGTCGATCGAACAGCGTCTCGGCGTCCTGATACGACTCGTGGAACATCCTGGCATCCAGCGCTGCTGCGATCAGGTCGTGAGCGGCAGTGATGGCGTGGATGTCGCCGGTCAGGTGCAGGTTGAAGTCCTCCATCGGCACGATCTGGCTGTAGCCGCCACCGGCCGCCCCGCCCTTGATGCCGAAGGTCGGCCCCTGGCTGGGCTGACGGATGCAGCACATGACCTGCTTGCCCAATATGCCCAACCCCTGCGTCAGGCCCACGGTCGTCGTGGTCTTGCCCTCGCCCAACGGCGTCGGGGTGATCGCGGTGACGTCGATGTATTTGCCCTGCGGGTGATCCTTGAACTTCTCGACCACATCCAGGTGAACTTTGGCCTTGTACCTGCCGTAGAACTCCAGGTCCTCGGCGCTCAGGCCCAACGACTCGGCGATTTCGATGATTGGTCTAAGCTCGACGGCCTGGGCGATCTCCAGGTCACTCGGAACGGGGTTCAGGCGTTTCATCATTTCTCTTTGACCTCCATGGTGAGTGGGTGTCTGGCACTACCTGCCAGTGCGGGGTGCTGGGCTGTTACCGACAGCCGTTTAACGAACCCAATCATATCATCTAATGCCGCCGTCTGTCAATGATGAGTGTCATATATCACGAGTATACCTGTCGGTCAGGCGTCCCCAGAGGGGGGTAGCTCCGACTACTGAGCGAATCCCGGCGCACCCGGTTTGGGAAGCGCTATCAGGCGTTACATCTCACCGCAAACTGCGTCTCATTTGAGAGACGGATGACGTGCAGCGGTGGCTCCGAATCGGTAGCGCGGTCACTGCTTGTTCGCGGTTTTGTGTTACAATTGCAGCAGGAAATCAGTTCAGCCCTGTGAGTTGAAATCGCCCTGACAGCACACTCGGAAAAGAAACAGGTTCATGACAATATACGACATAGGACTTCACCTTCATCCCGGACGACCGGAGCCGCGGCCGGGTCTCAAGGTTCTGGCCAGGCCGCGCGGCCCCGTGATGCGCCTTTCCTGGTTGGCGCTCGGCCTCCTGACGCTCCTCGCGCTCACGCTGTTGAGCGCGCGGGTGGCCTGGGCCGAGTCCGCCGCGGACGTGCGCGTTGTGGTTGCGGACGCGGCGGGGCTGACGCTGGAGGTGACCGTGCCCGGCTACAACGCAACCGTGCGAACCGGCGCTGACGGCCGGTCCTATGTCCAACTGTCGATCCCTGGTTTTGTGGGCGGCGCGGACGCCGGCGCTCCGGATGTGCCGCAACGGAGCGTGCTGCTGGTGGCGCCGCCGGGCGCGACGCTGGGGCTGGAGGTCCAGGTGCTGGCCGAGCAAGAGGTGCGGCTGGCCGCGCCGGTCTACCCCGTGTCCGCCCAAGCCCCCGATGTCGGAGGCGAGGCCGACGAGCGCGGGCCGGTCGATCCGAGCGCCGCAACCGGCGTGCGAGATGTGTTCACCCGCGATCCGGCCGCCTATGCGGCGCGCACGCCGTACCCCGCCCAGTTGGCGGTCCTGGAAGAGGTCGGCTATGTACGCGATCTGCGGCTGGCGCGGCTCACGGTGTACCCGCTGCAGTACGTGGCGGCCAGCGGCCGGCTGCGCCACGTGCAGCAGATGCGCGTGCGGGTGACCTTCGGCGGAGGAAAGGTGGTCGGTGGCTCGACCGCCGGGCGCGCCGCAGCGGGAGCCGATGTGGGTGGCTTCGACAGCCTGCTGAGCCAGGCCGTCGTCAACCCGGATCAGGCAGCGGCCTGGCGGATGGATCCGCCCGCGCCGGCTTTCGCGCCCGCCGCATTGCCCCTCGATCAGGTGCGCTATCGCATCACGCTGCGGGAGGGCGGCATCTATCAGCTTACCTATGCCGACCTGGCCGGCGCTGGCGTGCCAGTGGCCACCCTGGACCCGCGGCGCCTGCGCATCTACCACGGGGATGCGGAGCTGGCCATCGAGGTCACCGGCGAGGGGGACGGCCGCTTCGATCCGGGAGACGTGGTCCGGTTCTACGCGGAGCCGGTGGAGAGCTTCTATACCGACATCAACACCTGCTGGCTGGTGGTCGGTGACGTGGCCGGCCGGCGGATGGCCGCGCGCGATGTCGCGCCGCTGGGCAGTGCTGTGGCCGAGGGCTTCCCTGCGCAGCAGCACTATGAGCTGGATCGCATCTACCGGAGCAGCCTGCCGATGGCTTCGGACGTGGATCACTGGTATTGGGGCCAGACCTACGTGTTGAGAAGCGGGTCGGTACTCACTTTCACCGTGCCGTTTACCGTTGAGCAGCCGTTGCCGGCGGGCACGGCGACCCTGGACCTGGAGTTGTGGGGCGCATCCTACGATACGCGGGTGAACCCCGATCATCACTCGCGCGTGGTCGTGAATCAGGCGCTGGTCGGCGATCTCTATTGGGACGGCGCGGTGCAGCATATTGCCACGCTGACGTTCGATCAGGCCGTCCTGCGCCCTGGGGCCAATACCCTGGCGATCTACGCGCCCGGCGATGTGGGAGCGAAGGACTTCAACAACCAGCCGTGGGAGGTCACCTGGCTCAACGCCTTCGATCTGGTCTACCAGAGGACATTTCAGGTCGTGGGCGATTGGTTGCGTTTCACCCCGGCAGCCGGCCCTGGTGAGTTCGTGCTGGATGGCTGGTCAACGGCCGATATCTTCGTCTATGATGTCAGCGATCCCCTGGCGCCGGCGCGCCTGACCGCGGCCGAGGTCACCGGGGCCGCCGGCGCGTTCCTGTTGCGCATGCACGATGACGTGCCGGCCGGCGGCGCGTACTATGCGGTTGGCGGTCCGGAGCTGCGCAGGCCGCTCTCGCTGAGCGCGGATGCGCCATCCGGGCTGCGCGCGGCTACGGAGGGCGCCGACTATCTCCTCGTATCGCACGCCGATTTCTTGAGCGGTGTGGAGGCGCTGGCACAGTTCCGCCGGAGCCAGGGGCT
>Ga0100396_1002519_pt1 | contig 11993 bp, 13 predicted proteins | sample CryGeymeta201520_FD_81551 | JGI IMG/M metagenome (GOLD analysis project Ga0100396, IMG submission 81551) | Groundwater microbial communities from Crystal Geyser aquifers in Utah, USA - Crystal Geyser metaG 2015-20 | ecosystem: Environmental > Aquatic > Deep subsurface > Groundwater | place: USA... | reverse complement strand
CGGCAGCGGCGCCTGACCGGTAATGGAGGCCTGCATCGGCTGCGGCACGGTGGTGAGCAGCGCGGTTCGCTGATCTTGGAAAAACTGCTTACGGGCTTCCGGCAGGGCCGGGTAGCTCATCAGCGCCCACAGCAGGATCGAGATCGCCAGGATGATGCTGCCGGCCTTGCGGATATACTGCCAGGTCCGTTCCCAGGTGTGAATCATGAGGCCCTTCAAAGTCGGCAACCGATACGGGGGCAGTTCCAGGAGAAACGGGGTGCTGGGTCCCCTCAGAATGGTGGAGCGGAGCAGCCGGGCCAGCAGCAGCGCCGCGCTCCAGGAAAAAAGCGTGAGAAAAAACATCATCAGGGCGCGGTGTTCGGAAAAAAAGGCGGCGATGAGCATGGCGAAAACGGGCAGCTTGGCGCCGCAGTTCATGAACGGGGTGGTGAGCAGGGTGGCCAGCCGTTCGCGCGAACTGCGCAGGGTTCGGGTCGCCATCACCCCGGGCACGGCACAGCCCCCGGCGATGCCTCCGGAAACGATGTAAGCCATGAAGGAATTGCCGTGCAGCCCGAAGATCCTGAACACCCGGTCGAGCATGTAGGCGGCCCGGGCCAGATAGCCGGTGTCTTCGAGAAAGGCGATGGCCAGGAACATGAACAGAATGAGCGGCACGAAGCCGACCACGCCGCCGACCCCATCGACGATTCCGGAAATGGCTAGCGACTTGAGTGGGCCCTCCGGCAGCAGCCGACCCAGCCAGCCGGCCAGATGGGAAAAAGCGGCTTCCAGCCAGCTCACTGGATATTCGCTGTAGGTGAAGGTGAACTGGTACATACCGTAGAGCACGATCAACATGATCAGCGGGCCCAGTAGCCGGTGGGTGAGCACCCGGTCCACCTGGTCGGATAGATAAAGCCGATCGAGGCGATTCTTTTCAACCAACACGCCTTCTCGCAGCAGGGCCGAAATGAAGCCGTAACGATGATCGGCGATGATCGCTTCCGGGTAGCTGTCCAGGGTCTTACGGATGTGATCGGTGACTTCGGCGGCCAGTTCCAGCAGGTCCCGCGACAATTCCTTATCGGCCTGTTGGCCCCGCTGGATCACCTGATCGTCGGCTTCCAGGTATTTGAGCGCGGTCCAGCGCGCCGGCAGGTGCTCGGTCAGAAACCCGGCCGCCGTGATCAGTTCTTGCATCCGCTTGAGCACCGGATCGATGTCCGGACCGTAGGAAATATCGAGCGGCACCCAGGTGCGTTGGTCGCCGGCGGCCTCGACCGTGGCCTCGAGCAGTTCCGGGATGCCGTTTTCGCGCCGGGCGATGGTCGGCACCACCAGGGTCCCGAGTCGCTGGGCCAGCGCCTGCAAGTTGATTTCGATGCCGCGGTTGGCAGCCACGTCCATCATGTTGAGGGCCACCACCACGGGAATACCCAGTTCCAAAATTTGCATGGTGAGATAGAGATTGCGTTCCAGGTTGGACGCATCGACGATGTTGATCACCACCCGCGGCCGCTCTTCCACCAGAAAGTCCCGGGCCACCAGTTCTTCGGGCGAATAGGCGGTGAGCGAATAGGTGCCGGGAAGGTCCACCAGCCGCAATCGGGTGCCGTTCAGGTTGTAAGAACCTTCTTTTTTTTCCACGGTGATGCCGGGATAGTTGCCGACATGCTGGTGGGAGCCGGTAATGGCGTTGAACAGGGTGCTTTTGCCGCAGTTTGGATTGCCGGCCAGGGCAATCAGAAGGTCAGCATCGGACTTGGTCATGAGCCGTTTTCCACTTCCACATGAATGAAATCAGCCTCGCTGTTGCGCAGGCTCAGCGTGAAGCTGCGCACCCGGATCGCCACCGGGTCGTTCAGGGGAGCGCGCCCCTGCACCTGCACCGGGGTGCCGGGAACCAGCCCCATATCGCGAATGCGTCGTCCCAACTCACCTTCCGCCGTGACTTTGCGGATGATACCGATTTCGCCCGGATTCAAATACCGAAGCAGCTTGAGCGTCATGATCCAATTCCTTCCGCCAGTTCCGGGAACCATCGCAGGGCCTTGCTGATTCCCGCCATCCATTGGGGCTGATCGTTTTGATCCGAATTAGGGCTCCCTAACTTGATAATCGTTAAAAAAGCGATCGTCGTCGATCGCTTCCAAACATCGGGCTACAGAGCCTGCGCCACCTTGATTTTCCGCGACACCCCGGCGCCAAGGCTGAGCGTGGAGCCGCGCACCTTGACCAGACACGGAGCGCCACAGCCGCTGCACAGCAGTTCCAGTTCCACTCCGGGATAAATGCCGAGAGCGGCCATTCGGGCACAGAGGCTCCGGCCTCCTTCAATCGATTTAACCTGGAGCGGTCGCCCTGGTTTCGCTTCGGCCAGGGTTAGTGGGGCTTTTCCGCTAACCCGATCGGGATCGCGGCAGCGCGCGCAGGGTTGTTGTTGCAACTCATTGGACATGCATCTCTCCTTAGCATACCTTCGTTGAACGCCATAATTAGGTAAAACAAACTTTGTTCCGAGTCAACCCCTTTTGCGTCTAAAAGAACCGGTCCCGAACCGCGATCGAGCGTCCGGGGCGGTAAGCCATCCGCCATGGTTCAATTGGGGGTAACACCCGATCGTCATTCCCGCGTGCTGCTAACGGGAATCTAGCCACAGCGGGGGACTGAACCGGATTCCCGTTGAAAGATTGCGGGAATGACGGCGGCAAAGGTTATCCACGGCAAGTTATACCTTTTTAGCTTGAGAAGTTACGTTTTGTTTTCCCGCGGAGGCGCTGAAAGCGCGGAGAAGAGCCCTGAAATCAACCTCCGCGTCTCCGCGTGGAAATGAAACTTTTAAGCCTTCACAAGTATATTTCTGAACCATGCCGGCCATCCCATTTGGCGCCAGTTCAGATTTGGCGTACTCTGGGAACGAAGCAGATTGGTCGCGGCGCGCCCTCTCCTGGCCGCGAGGGACAAGGATGGTCATCGGCGGACGGTCGCGCGGAGGGTTTGCGAACCGCCGCTTTTCCTCCGGGTGAATCGAATGGATCAGCAGATTTTCGAGCAATTGCGCCGGGTGGAAGCGAGCTTCCAAAACGGCGGCGAACCCGCCGAGGAGCACTTCGAGCTGCTCCTTAACCGCACCGGCTCTGCTTCGCCGGCGTTGCGGGAACGGGCGTTGCTGCTGCTGTTGCAGCCTCCGGTCAGCGACGAGATTGGGTATCAGCGCCGGTTGCTGGTTCAGCTCCAGCGCTGGGTGGCCACCGGTGCGGTGCTTCCGCGAGCGCTTTGGGAGTGGTTTCTGGAATGGCTGGTGTTCGTTCATGCCGATGGGTCTCGACCGGGACCGGGCTGGGCCGTTCTGGCCGCCAAGGTCCCGCTCTCGGTCTGGCGTAAATTCAGGGAAAGACCATTTTCCGCCAGGGTTTTTCTGGCTCACATGAAAGACCGACGCGCTTTTACCGGTCGGATCCGGTTGTCGTCCGCCGACAGCAGGCGCTGGCGGCTCCTCAAAAGCAAGCTGCCGGCGGAAGCTGAATGCGAGCCCTGGGCTGAACTCACGGTGCGGGACCTCGGCATCCTCGGCGTCCAGCCCGGACGGCAGCGGCGGTTCGGCTGGCGCCGGGGGCGCTGGCTTCGGGTAGGACGGGCGATCGCAGCCGATCCGGTGGCGAGCGTCGCGGCTTCGGTGATCACCCGCCGGGCGTCCCGACCGCTGGGTGAAACTTATTGGGGCGGGTTGGGCTGTGCCGGGCGCCGCTACCTGGAATCGGTGCTGGCCCTGCAGGTGGAAGAACTGCGAGCGGTCAGGCGGCTGGCCGTGGAAGTGAGCCGTGCCACCCGCCGGGTGGTGCTGAGTTGCCACAATGCAAGTCTCGCGGCCATGGGCGGTTGGGCCTTTGAATCGCTCGACCGGCAGTTTCCGGACCGGCGACGGTGGCAGCGGTTCCAGCGTGAAGCGGAGGCTGCCGGGCAAGCCGCCCACCCGGAACCTGCGCTCGTGCAACTCTGGGACCTCTGGGAGCAACGCTTGGTGGCACCGAAAAGGGCCCAGGCGGATTGGGAGCAGGCCCTGCGGCAGCGAATGGCGACCGCGATAAACCCTCAGGCAGCAGCGCCGGACGCCGACCCAAACGAGCCCGAACCGAGCCACTCCCTACCGGACCCCGCTGGGACCTGGAACTTCGGCTGGAGTGGGCCGCTTCAGCCCTGCCAGCATCCCGACCCGGCGGTCCTGCAACGCTGGGTGAGGCTGCGCCAACGCTTCTGGCTGCCGGGTTTCCACCGGCTCCGCCGGATGCTCGATAGCGGCGCCGAACTGCTGGCCCAAGACCGAATCGAACACCTGGTGCTGCCCTGGATCGACAAGTTTTTTATTTCTTCGCTGCGGCAACAGGATATCGGCTACCTGGCCGGTCTGATCGACTGGCTCAATGCGACCACGGTTCGGCCGCTGGTTCTTCTCTGGGAGGACTCGGCCCATGCTCGGGATACCAGTCTGGCGCTCGCCCTCGCCGCCAACCGCGAGCGGAAATGGCGAGGCATCGGCCGGTTCGATGCGGGGGTGAGCGATCGCAGCCAGGCCCTGGAAATCATCTGCCGCGACCACGAGCAAACCGAACTCTTTGCCCTGAGACCAATCAATGAAATCCATCAGCCGGGGTCGTTGGATGATCTGCTGCGGACCCGGCCGCGCCAATTTCTGCAACGCTACGATTCCGCCTGGAAGGACAATCAGGTGTGCATCTACACCGGCACCCAGGTGTTTCCCCTGCTTTCGGTCCAGAGCGACCCGGAACCGCTGCCCTGTTGGATCGCTGTGAACGGCCATAAACTGCCCCTGGGCGCGTTCCTGAGAAACCGGCTGCGGCGGGCCGCCCTTTCCGATCTCGCGGCCGACGAACCGCTGGAACCGCTTGCCGCCGGGTGGCAGCAGTGGGCCGCGCTAGGCTGAAGCCCGCTTCGGCGAGCCGACCAGCCGCAGGCGCTGCCGCGGGACCCGCCGCTCTTCCACCGCCACCCAGCCACCCAGCGGCACCTTATCGAATTCGCCGAGCGGTCGAAAATGGGTCCTGGCCGCCCCGGCGGGAACAGTGGCTCGAAAGAAGGTCCCTTCCATGGGATCGTAGCGGTACAGGTAGCACCGGCCCTGGTCGGTCAGTTCCATGGCTTCATACAGCCAACAGGGAGCGGCCCGGATGATGTCGATCAGAGGGTAGCGACGCACTGACATGGCCCACTCCTGGCTCGGATTGCATTGCCTGGCTGCTCGGAGTATAACCCGATGCCGGGTGGCGGGAAAAGCCAGGCGGGGAGGGGAGGGGATTTCAGCGGGCCCGGGCCTGGCAATCGCGAGGCTGTCGAGGTCCAGCAAAGCTTCCACGACAAAAAGGAATTGACAATATTGTCGATTAGTTATATGTCGTAAACAGGTTTGTGGACGATCACCAAATCTTGCTCGGCGCGGCGCGATGCCGGGCTGAATGTTCCAGAACGCCGGTTGGGCATGCTCGGCGCAGGCGTGAGACCGGCTGCGATCGAACCAGGGAAAGGCGGCTGATGGGAAGTGAAGCCATGGATTGGGTCGATGTTGAAATGGGCGATGCGGTGCTCCTCCGCGCAGAGACCATGCTCTCGACAGCTTTTGAGAACTTGAGATAACCGATCGTGGCGTTCAATTTTCAAAAATCACGCGACCGGATGGTGGAATCTCAGCTGATCCCCCGTGGCATCCGTTCTCCACTGGTGTTGGAGGCGATGCGCAAGGTGCCGAGACATCTCTTTGTGGATGAAGCCCTGGTGGCGCGTGCCTACGGCGACCATCCGCTGCCGATTGCCGAAAAACAGACCATCTCCCAGCCTTACATCGTGGCCCTGATGACCGAATGCCTGAACCTCACGGGGGTCGAAAAGGTCCTGGAAATCGGCACCGGTTCCGGCTATCAGACCGCCATTCTGGCGGAACTGGCGGAGCAGGTGTTTTCGATCGAACGCATTGCCGGCCTGTCACACCGGGCGCGTAAGGTGCTGGCCGAGTGCGGCTACCGCAATGTGGTGCCGCGTGTGGGCGATGGCACCTTAGGCTGGCAGGACGAAGCCCCCTTCGATGCCGTGCTGGTGTCCGCGGGTTCACCCAAGGTGCCGCAGCCGCTGGTGGACCAGCTGGCCTTGGGGGGACGGCTGGTGGTGCCGGTTGGCGACCAGGTGAGCCAGGAGTTGATGCTGATTGAACGGGTGCCGGAAGGGATCGTCAAGACCCACTATGGTGGCTGCCGGTTTGTCGATCTGATCGGCCGCTGGGGTTGGGGGGATTGAATGCGAGCGTCTTACATTGGAGTGATTGGGGCCGGGACCTGTAACCAGGCGGTGAACGAGTTGGCGGCCGAAGTGGGCCGCGGGATCGCTCGCGGCGGCGCGGTGCTGATCTGTGGTGGTCTCGCCGGGGTGATGACCGCGGCCGCCCGCGGCGCCAGGGACGCCGGAGGACACACGGTCGGCATTCTGCCCGGCACCGATATCGACAGCGCCAACCCGTTCATCGATTTTCCCGTGGCCACCAATATGGGGCAGGCCCGCAACGCGATCATCGTGCAAACCGCCCAGGTCCTGATCGCCGTCGCCGGCGGCCACGGCACCTTGTCCGAAATCGCCATGGCGCTCAAACTGGGCAAGCCCGTGCTGGCGCTGAGCCCGCGCTTTGACATTCCAGGGGTGCGGGTGTGTGCCACGCCCGAAGAGGCACTGGCGAAAGCCTTTGCCCATCTGAATCGCTGAGGACTTACCGATGAAGTGGCTGAAATCGCTTGGTCTTCCCGGCATTTTTAAGAGCACGGTCGAACCCGGCCAACGCACCCCGGAGCAACTCAGGGCAGACAATGAACGACTGATCGCCCAACTGCGTGAAGTGGTCACCACGGCGGCGGAAAATGAAGAGATCTGGCGCCACTTTATGGAAATCGAACGGCTCCTGCTGCGCTCCCGCGAATTCGAACCGCTGACCAGAAGCCTGATCCGCGAAATCAAGAGCCGGTTCAACCCTGATCTGGTAATCCTCTATCTGGCCCACCCGGAAGTGCTGGAGCGCTTCTTCCCGAATCTGGCAGCGGCCGGAGAACAGATTGAAGAAGGCGCCTGGATCCGCCCGCAGGCCCTGCCCGGGGACCGCTCGCCGGCGGACGATTTCACCCGCCCGTGCTGGCTCGGCGAACAGGCGGCCGGCGCGCTGCTGCCCGCTGATCACCCGCCATCCCCCGCCGTGCGCTCAGCGGTCCTGGTGCCGCTCACGGTGCATGAATTGGTGTTCGGTTCACTGCTCCTGGGGAGCCGCGATCCCGAACGCTACGGACCGAGCGACGGCACCGAACTGCTCGAACAACTGGGGTCCAAGATCGCGCTGTGCATGGACAATTGCCTGGCCTACGAACGGGCCAAGGAACTTTCCGATCAGGATCACCTCACCGGTCTGCTGAATTTTTTTCAGATCCACACCGTCCTGGAACGGGAATTTCGTCGGACCCGGCGCACCGAATCCGATCTCGCGGTGCTGGTGATGGAACTGGATTTCGTCGAGGAAACCGGCGACCACCTGGACATGGGTGGACCGGTGCTGCGCCATGTGGCCAATCTGTTGAAGGCCCAGTTCCCGGACGGTGGCGGTTTCATCGGCCGCTACGGCAGCCACGAATTCATGATCGTGATGCCTTACGCCCGACCGGACCAGGCCCTGGAAGTGGCGGAAAACCTGTCCCAATTGATCCGGCGGTCGCCGCTTCACCAGGGCAATGCGGTGGTCCTGATTCGGCCGCGAGTCGGCGTGGCCGCCATCGATGAGAACATGAGCCGCCCCCACGACCTGCTCGATTCCGCCATGAACCGACTCTACCAAGCCAAGGCCGTCACCCGCCCGCTGGGAACGAGTGGGCCACAGGGAACACCCTGAGAGCTTGGCCGAGAGGGGCGAGTTTGCTCCCGAAGCGGGAAGGGGGTAAACCGTGGAAGAAGGCAACCGGCCGATCAATCCTTCCGATCCATGCGATTCAAGTCGTTTCACGAAGGCGCGGGAGGGCGTCTATCATCGCGCCCTGTCTGAATTGCGCGGCGGCCGCAAGCAAAGCCACTGGATCTGGTTCGTTTTTCCCCAGATCGAGGGACTGGGGCACGGTTCGACCGCACGGTTTTATCCCATAAAAAGCCGCGAGGAAGCAAAGGCTTACTTGAAGCATCCCGTGCTCGGGGTAAGATTGGCGGAATGCGCGGAAACCTTGCCGGCAATTGAAGGGCGGTCAGCGACGGCGATCTTCGGCTACGCTGACAATGTGAAGCTGAAGTCGTCCATGACTCTGTTTGCGTCTCTCGCGGCGCCGGAATCGGCGTATGAACTTGTTCTGGATAAGTATTTCAATGGAAATCACGACCAACCGACGCTCCAGTTGCTGGAGCGGATGAAAGAGGGGAGGAGCAGCGACTCGGGATCGGCATTCGATCGTTGATCTGTTGCTCAAAATATCACCCGAGCCGCTCCGGGATAAAGTGATGGTGAGGCAGAGCCCGGGGGATGCGACGGATCGGGCAAATGGTCAGAGATCACGCCAGGCGTTGGATTTGCTCAGGAGTTGCTCGCCTTCACCGGGGTAGACCGCGCGTTCCGCCGGTGGGGGCGGCGGTTCGGGTGGGGGCCAGTGACCCGGCTGGGGATCAGGGCCTTCGAGTGCGATCGGATTCGGGTGGGAATCGATCAGTTTGGGATGCTTTCTGAGATCCACGGCGGCGACGTCGGTACTGAACTCGATCGCGATGCCGTTGGGATCGAAGGCATAGATGGAATGGATAAAGCCATGATCGATCACGTCCGAAACCCAGATGCCGGCGGCTTCCAGGCGCTGCCGAATGATCCAGAGGTCCTCCGGCGCGGTGACCCCGATGGCCACATGGTCGAAGCAAAACGGGCCGCGCACCGGGTAGCCGTGGTCCTTTTCCGGGATCGCTTCCACTTCCGGCCATTCGAAAAAAGCCAGCAGGTCGGTGGCCGAGATCTGGAAAAAGTAATGACGGTAGCCGGGCCGCCCCATCCCGATAACCAGCTTCATTTCCAGGAGATCCCGCCAGAACCGGATGGTGGCGTCCATGTCTTTCGTGGCCATGGCCAGATGGTTGATGCCCTTGTAGCGGATGCTCATTTGAATCCCTCGCGCCGGCCCGAGGCCGTTGGTGCCATGCCGGGGCCCGGTCCAGGTTGCGGTTGTGTGGCGCCGATGGCATGCGTTATGGTCCGGTGCAACTTATACCGGTTAAGGGTAAAAAGTTTCATTTCGTGTGCGCTCTTTCCCGGGAGCGCGGGCATCTTGCCCGCTTTTGAAAATGAAACATCTGATCCTAAACCAGTATAACCGGGTGAAAAACCGCCGCTGCAAACGATCGGTAATCACCCGTTCGATCGACCAGTTCACCGGAAAGCAGACTGCATGGCCAGGGTCTTCGTCAGAACCGTAACGGATTACAACCCATCCATCAAGATCCAGGTCAAGGAACTGCTCGATCGTCACCTGCGGGGATCGATCACCCCGGCAACCCGTGTGCTGATCAAGCCGAACCTTTTAACCGCCGCGGCCCCGGAGCGGGCGATCGCGACCCATCCGATGATCGTCCGAGCGGCGGTGGAATATGCGCTGGATCACCAGGCCTCGGTGCAGGTTTCCGACAGCCCGGCGTTGGGACCGTTTCGGCGCATCCTGCGCGCAACCGGCCTGGCCGAAGCGCTCCAGGGCCTGGACGTGAACCTGACCGAATTTCGGGATTCGGTCAGCGTCGAGGTTGGGGAACCATTACGCCGGCTGGAAATCGCCCGCGAGGCGGTGCAGGCGGAGGTGGTGATCAATCTGGCCAAACTCAAGACCCACTCGCAGATGCTCCTCACCCTCGGGGTGAAAAACCTGTTCGGCTGTGTCGTGGGCGTGCGCAAGCCCAACTGGCACATGCGCCTGGGTGTCGATCGCGAACGTTTCGCGGACTTGCTCGTGCGCATCTATCAGGTGGTTCACCCGGCGGTCACCCTGATCGACGGGGTGCTGGCGCTGGCCGGGGACGGTCCAGGATTCGGCGGTAAGCCGCGGCCGGTGGGCTGCCTGCTGGCCGCCGCCGATGCCGTTGCCGCCGATATGGCCGTGTGCCGCCTGCTGGGGCTCGACCTGGAGCGGCTTCCGACCAACCGCGCCGCGGCGCGCCTGGGACTGGTTCCGGCGGCCGTGGAAATCGATGGAGCGCTGCCGACCATCCGCGACTTTGAACTCCCGGAGATATCCAGTTCGCTCCTCGGCCCGCCAAGGCTGCAGCCGCTCATTCGCCGCCACCTGCTGCAGCGCCCGCAAGTACACCCGGACGCCTGCCGCCAGTGCGGGGAATGCTGGTCGTATTGCCCAGCCCGGGCCATCAGCCGAGCCGAACGCGGGGTGAGCTTCGACTACGGCCGCTGCATCCGCTGTTACTGCTGTTTGGAAATCTGCCCCCAGGGCGCGATCACCACCGTTGAACCGACGCTCGGCCGCCTGCTTCGCAAAGTGAGCCGCGGCCGCTGGATCGGCTGAAACGGCTCGATGAACCCGAAACCGAGTCGGCCCCCCCCCAGCGTCGCGGATTCCGCCGGTTCCCAAGCCCCAGTTTGTATCCCAAGCAGAAAGTCACCTTCTTTGACGTCCTCGCCTTTGTGCGTCGTGAAACATGGGCTGAACGGTATTTCCTCGACTTATTCTCCCAACCCCAGTCCACGGAATTGCTGCGGGATATCATCAACCATCTGGTCAGCAGCCTGTCGGAGGCTGCCTAATTGGCCAAGGTCGGACTCTAGTCACGCGGGGAAAAATCTTGAGGTTGGAACTCGAAATACGCTCGGGCGGCGGTTACACTTCTTCAAGAGCATGGGCGACGCCAACCATGCGACTGGCGAAACCCGAAGTTTCGGACACGAAATGTCGGTGCTGCCGGGGCACGCAATCGCCGGGCATCGTTCAGTCGATTTTATGAAAAGGAGGTGGATCATGGCAGTTTATCGGCGTAAAGAGGACAGTACGCTCTGGCATTGGTGCACCAATTGTCCGCGGTATCCGACCGGCGCCGGAATCATCTCCCGGCACACCAAACCCGAATACGGCGAATTCTGTAAGGACTGCGCCACCAGGGAAGAGGCGGGAGATTGCATGCTCGATTCGCTTTTCACTTTGCGCAAGTAGGCTTATACCGGTTAAGGATTGAAAGCTTGGTTCTTTTAGGAGCGACAGCCCACCGCGATGGCGTGACGGTCGCGGTGGAAGCCGCTCCTACCGGATACTCACCTTCAAACTGAGCCTACAGACTGCAACTTTTCAACCTCAACGGGTATACTATTCTCTGTGAACTCCGTGGTTAATCTTTATTCAAATTGGCCGAAACAATGATATACCGATTAAGGGAAAAAAGTTTCATTTCGTGTGCGCTCTTTCCCTGGAGCGCGGGCATCTTGCCCGCTTTTGAAAATGAAACATCTGATCCTAAACCAGTATAATGGCCTGTTCCTGAAAGCGGAACTGGATGGGTCGATGCGCTTTGAGCTGGTACAATGGACAAGCAAACGCTTGATTTTTGGCAGGAACACTCACTTCATTTCCTGGAAATGGTATTGCGCAATGATAAACGCCAATGCCTCCGGCACCCGGACGGTTACGGCACCAAGGCGGGAGCCTGCGGCGATCTGGTGGAGATCTTCCTCGCCGTTGCAGACGAGCGCATCGAAGCCGCAACCTTCGAAACCAATGGCTGCATCAACACCATTGCCTGCGCCAACACCGTGGTGACTCTGCTGGAAGGCAGGACCGTTACCGAAGCCTGGGAGATCACCGCCGAGCAGGTGATCGAATATCTGGAAACCTTACCGATCCCTGAACATCACTGCGCCGAAATGGCGGTCGTGGCCCTTCGTCTGGCCTTGGCAAGCCTGGGCGAAACCAAAAAGGCGCCCTGGAAGAAATTTTACCGCGAAGGGCGTTGCTGAT